>Ga0115003_10004640_pt1 | contig 10518 bp, 8 predicted proteins | sample ArcticOcean_MG_C_7_FD_88736 | JGI IMG/M metagenome (GOLD analysis project Ga0115003, IMG submission 88736) | Marine microbial communities from western Arctic Ocean - ArcticOcean_MG_CB11_88 | ecosystem: Environmental > Aquatic > Marine > Oceanic | place: Arctic Ocean: Canada Basin | collected... | reverse complement strand
TAAATTGCTACTGTAGTTGGTTTCATAAAATCAGTTTACCCCCAGACAAATTCGAGCAAATTGGTAGCGAATGGTATGCGTCAATAAGGTATAAAGTCGGTAAGGCTAAAGATGTCTTTAACAATCCGAATGACATAGAGTTTCAGACTCTAAAGAAATGCATTAATGAGGGGATGGTAACTACTGGAGACTGGGAAAGACTTACGGGTCAGGAAAGAGATTGTATGGAATAAGAGCTATTTTTATATTTGTTTCCTAAATTGTCTGGGGGTAAACTAGATATATGAAGGAAGTATTCCTTAATTGGAAATGGAGGGTGCTATAAAATATAAAGGATTTACCTTGGCTGAATTGATGGTTGTTATCGCCATTTGTGGACTTTTAGCTGCTGTCGGAATCCCTGTTTATCAAGGCTACTCATGCGATGCTAAATATATTGCGTCACTTAAAAATTTCGAAAGAGCTACTCAATATGCTGAGCTTTCTGGTCTTCAATGTGAAACATCGTCAACTAAACCAAGCTATATTATTGAAAGATATCCCTATTCCAGAAAAGGCAATGTCAAAATAATAAATGATAGCTCTAGTGAAAAATCTTCTGGCTGCCCTTTAGAGGACATGCGGAATCTTATAAATTACATGAATGGATGGATGATGAACGAACTTAATAATCCATGGAAGAATAGAAAACAAAATAAAGATTACCCAGGTTATGAATTTTGGATGATATCGAACTATATTGCTAAAACACCAGATGCGTGGGGAGATATATATTTTGAAGAGGATCCACCTGGCTCTCGCTCTATCAAAGCTACATTAGTGCCGGGTAGCTGTAAAAGCAGTACAACTAGTGATTCATATGTAACCAAAAAATTTACAATATATTAGCCGTATAAAAAATGAGAATACTAACCGATAATATTAGATCCACTCAAAGGGGATATACTTTATTTGAGCTATTAGTGGTCATTGCGATTATAGGTATCCTTGCTGCTGTTGGTATTCCTGCTTATCAAGGATATCAGCAAAATTCAAAATGTGCAGCGAGCCATAAATATTTTAAACAAACTGTAGAGTTAATTGAACTCTCTTTTGCTTTATGTGAAGTCCAAAAATTTACCTCAGTTAGATATCCCAAAGCTGGCCGTGTAAACATAATTAATAATGGTAGAAATGAGTGGACATCAGGTTGTGATAATGGCGATCTTGGACAACGTATTGCATCTTATGTAGTCAGGTATCAGTTAGATAGATTCGAGAATGTTTGGAAAAATAATCCAGCAGTTTCTAGACATGACAAGAGAAGGTTTGGAAGTCGTCATATTTTTCACACAGGGGCTGGAACTGGAGATAACCCCCCAAATCTTTCATATAAAAATTGGGGTAGCATTGGTATGAATTCTGGTGACGGCAATATTGAAAGACAAGTTACTATTAAATTTATTCCTGGAAGTTGCGGAAATGGAGGAACTGATTTATTAAGTGATCCCATGATAACGAAGACTATAGATGGATAAAGGTTTTTAATTTTTTATAAAAAAATACTGCGAGATAATTTATTCCAATTTTTAACCATAAACCCATCAATCCTTAGTCAAATTATTTTTTATTAGCATAGTCTAATCCTCATCCCTGGCCTAAGGAAGCTTATATGCGAGTTCATTTCTTTTAGTAAATCTACCTTTAATCTATACATTCTTGCAAGACTCAGGAAAGTATCACGATATTTAGTTTTGTAAAATTTATTAGAGCACTCTTTTTTTGATGGGAGTACTTTATATGAAATTTTTGACGTTGAAAAATACTTTTGAAATCCTTTAGATGGAACAAGAGCAATTCTATCTGAACTACCCATCTTATAAGGGTCATATCCATTAATATGTTTTAAAAAAGAATGATCTATAGTAGTTAATTTATCTGAAGAAATAAAATTAGAAATATCTGATTGTTTGATTCTTAGCAAATATTTAATATTTGGAAACTTATTTAACTCAGGGTCTTTTACATTTTCTCTAATTAGACGGTTTAGATGGTGAAATGCAAATATATATTTTCTTGTTTCTGTAGGAAGTTTTTTAAGGTTGATAACATTATTGGTCACTAATCCTTTTTTTAATGCCTTTTTAACCGAACCAATACCCCAGTTATAAGCTGCTAGAGTTAAGTTCCAATCGTTTAATTCGTTATGAAGATACTTTAAATACTGGATTGCAACTTGAGTAGACTTAACAACATTTTTTCGATTATCAATTCTATTGGTAGCTAAACCCCATTCCTTTGCTGTTAATGGCATGAATTGCCATAGACCAACAGCATTCTTTGGCGACTGAGCTAGTGGGTTGTTTCCACTCTCTAACAGAGGAATCACTGCCAAATCAATGGGTAATTTTTCTTCCTCAAGCATTTCGGTATAAAATTTGATAGAGGGAGTTGAAGAAATAATTAAATCAAGGTTATAAAACTTACTTACCCTAATTTTATTATTCTTACTTAAATTACTACCTTGTAATTCTTGCTTGCTTACAAAATACTCATAAAAAGATTCCGCACGAACTTGATCTGAATTAATTAATAAGAATATAGTTAAAAAAAAACTAAAAATTGCATTAAACAGCAGTCCCCATCTTAAATATTGGGGTATACATTGCAACTAAAATAAAACCAATTACCAAACCCAAGAAAACAATCATAAGTGGCTCAAGGAGCTGTGAGAAGCTATCGACTGCAGAATCAAATTCCTCTTCATAATAAGTAGAAACTGTAGTCAACATTTCATTTAGCTTACCTGTTTCTTCACCAACCTCTATAAACCCACAAAGTGTTTCAGGAAAATCTTTTGTGTCTCTCAATGCCTGAGAAAATGGTTTACCCGAAAAAATATCACGTTTAACCGCTTCTAATGAAGACTGAATCTTTGTATTACCAATTGAGTTTTTCACAATCTCCATAGCTTCAATCATATTAACACCTCCGGTGATTAAGTTTGCAAGAACCATGGTGATTCTAGCCATTATCGAATCACGAATAAGTGGTCCAATAATAGGAAGCCTCATAATGCCTTTATCAAATTTTTGCATCAAAACTTCATTACTTTGGAGCCATTTTTTTATTAAAATAATAATGCCAAAAAGTGATCCCAATATAATAGGAGCTGTCCAGCTTCTCAAAAAATCACTCATTGCCATAACTATTTGTGTCGCCATAGGTAACTCAACTCCAGCATTTCCAAAAATATCAACAAAAACTGGAACAACAAAAATCATCATAACGCCTACTACTGAAACAGCAACAATGAGTAAAATAATTGGGTACATCATGGCACTTTTAATCGCTTTTTTAATCGAAATAGTTTTTTCAAGGTTTGAACTAATTCTTACAAGAAAAGTATCTAAGCTACCGCTTGCTTCGCCGGCTTTGACTAAATTGATGTATACATTATCGAATATGGTTGGATATTTCTCAAATGAACTTGATAAGGGTATGCCAGCATTAATTTGAACTAATAAGTCATCAATTATTGGCATAAAAGATGGGTTTTCAGTTTGAATCTTTAACATTTCTAATGCAGGGACAATAGCAAGTCCTGCTTGCATCATTGTAGTTAGTTTTTTTGTGAATAAGAGAAGTTCTTTGTCGCTAATTTTTAAGCCACTTTTATTTCTTTTAGCGTTCTTTGTTTCCTTTTTTTTAACATCATCATCAATGGTAGTGACAATGATGCCATCTTGTTTGAGCAAAAATATGGCGTCGTCTTTAGAATTCGCATCAGTTTTGCCTTCAGCGAATACATTATCTTTTAGGCCTTTCCATGAATAAATCATTTCAATTCACCTAATCTTATATTACTCATCTTGAGGTATTGCACGAAGGTATTCCTCTATCGATAATGAGCCATCTTCTAAAAATCTTTTACCAGACTCTGATATAGGAATAAAACCTGCTGTCTCCGCAATCTGCAAAATATCCAGCTCAGTTTTACCTGCGCTAATTGCCTCAGCAATCTGTTCATTCACAACTAGCACTTCATGAACCCCTTTTCTACCGAAGTAGCCAGTCCCCTTACAATTTTTACATCCTGAGCCTTTTGAGAGTTTAGCCTTATCTGAGATATTATATTCTTTGATAAATGTCTTAATCTCCACTGAATTCTTATCAACTTTTTCTGTGCAATTGGTACAGATAGTTCTAATTAATCTTTGTGCGACAATTAATGATAAGGCACTTGAAACTAGATATGCTGGTAAACCCATATTTACTAGACGACTTATGGCACCTATAGCGCTATTTGTATGTAACGTACTTAAAACAAGATGACCAGTTAACGCTGCCTTTGATGCGATATCTGCTGTCTCAGCATCACGAATCTCACCAACTAAAATAATCTCAGGATCTTGTCTTAAAAATGATCTTAATGCATTTGCAAAAGTGAGTCCTATATCCTCTCTAACCTGCACTTGCGATATACCAGCCATTGTATATTCAACCGGGTCTTCAGCTGTTAAAATATTCACATCTGGCTTATTTAAATAATTCATTGCGCCGTATAATGTGGTTGATTTACCACTTCCAGTAGGGCCTGTTACTAAGACCATACCTTGTGGTGCTTCAATGGATTTAACAAAATCTAACTGTTGTTGTTTTGTGAAGCCAATTGCACTTATAGTTACTGCAAGTGATGATGAATTAAGTATTCGAATTACAACGCGTTCACCAAGACTAGTTGGGAGTAATGAGATACGGAAATCTACCTCGGTTCCATTTTTTGCACGATAAGATATCTTGCCATCTTGAGGTAATCGTCTTTCGGCAATATCCAAGTTAGCAAGAATTTTAATTCTGGCAATTACTGCATTGTAGTTATCAGTTATAAATTTTTTATATTGCCCCTGAGTTATTAGCGAACCGTTCCCTCTGAAGCGAATCTGTGCAGTTTCTTTAAAAATTTCGATATGAACATCACTAACACCGGTCGTTACTGCCTCAGACAAAATTTCATCTACAACTTTGACAACATCACCAGTTACCTCAGCTATGACTTTTTCTTCAATGTCCTCATATTTTAGATTTTTTTTATCAAACACAGAATGAGTTTTTTCAGCTAATGCTTTGGGAGCTAAATCTAGGTTTTCTAAATTAACTTCTAACTTATCCAACTCAGTTTCTTTTGGTTTTAAGAGACCGTTTTGTGAGGGAATCTTTGTTTTTTTCTGCCCTAAGGCAGCTAAATCTAAAATAGGCTCAACTTTTTTTTCGGATTTGATTGTATCAAGGTCTAATTTAATAATATTTTTTGAATTTTTAATGGGCGGTCTTGAGGGCGCTAAATTTTTCTTCTGGCTCTTATTTTCATCAAGCTGCTCTTGGTTCGAAATAGTATGAATATGTTTTTGAAGGATTGATTGAAATATAAATTCTGGAGGAATAAATGTAGCTGATGTTTTTTTTCCTATCATTAAACTTAGATTTTTTAATGCGTTTAAAGAGCCAGGATGGCATAAGCCAAATACTATTTTATCTGACTCTTCAGTGATAGGAATCACCCCATTTTTTATACAAAATGCAACGGGAAATTTACTAATTTTAGGAAGAATTGGCTGTGGTTTTAATTCAAAAGGGATACTATATTTTTTTGATAAACCTTTTAGCATGGCTTCAACTGTTATATCGCCATCCTTAATTAATAAATCATATGAGCTACTGCCAGTATTATCAGCATGGCTTTTTTCTTTTTTATATTTTTTTCCATCAATTAATCCTAGTTCAACTATTTGATTAACCAACTCTTCTTTTAGGGTTTGTATTTGTTCTCGACTCATATTTTATGGGCCTCTATAGTAAGCATTTTATAAAACTTTTGGTGCAATAAAGATATATAGAATATTTTTACTTGTTGAATCCAGCTTGCTTTTAAATAGATTTCCAATAACTGGTAAGTCTTTAAAAAATGGGAGTCCTGCTTTAGTTGTGGAGCCCGTAGACTTATTTATACCACCAATCATGGCTACACCCCCATCAGTTACTAATAGCTTAGTTTTAATTGACTTAGTGTTAATTGTTATTGCCCCCTGCGAAGTTGTAACACCTTGAGAGTCATTATTAACTTCAATATCCAAATAAATATTCCCGTCTGGAATGATCGACGGTGTGACTTTCATTTTTAATGATGCATTTTTGTATGCCGTAGTTGCAGTTGCTCCCGCTTGTGCTTGGACTTGGTATGGGATTTCTTGCCCATCTTCGATTGTTGCACTTTCGTTATCAATGATGAATAGTTTTGGGTTGGAAACAATCTTAATCAGACTTTCATTTTCCATTGCCTGAAGCTCAACCCTAAGATCTGTTGTATTCCCAAGAAATGTTCCAATAATTCCCCCAGTTGGTGATGCTATTGGAGTGGATGATATTGAACCTCCCGCAGCTGCATTAGTAATGCTTCCATTAGCGGTTGGTGGTGTTCCAACTGGCCCGGTTATCTGCGTCCTTCTTAAAATATCTCCACCCCCTAATCGGGATGAATACATACTAATCCTTGAGCCTAACTCAGCCTGAAAAGTATCAGTTGCTTCAACGATAAACAGTTCAACCATCACCTGTTTTGTTGGTTTATCTAAGCTGTCAATAGTTGTCTTAATCCACTCCATATCTGTGGGTGAGGCCTGCACAATTAATGAATTTGTTCTTGTGTCAATAACAAAGGATGCCCGCTTATCTGCAGATGCTCCTTCGCCACCAGCTTCAAGGGTAGAAATAACTTCAGTTAACTGTTTTGACAGAACATCAGGTTTTGTATAGTTAAGCTTAAATATAGCGGTCGATTTCGTATCTAAACTAGATAGAGAATTGATCACTTTTATTTTTGCTGCTAGTGCTGACTCATATGATGCGCTTTGTTTTCCTGCAAATTCATGAGTATGAACACTGATCACAGTCCCAGATGCATTTACTTCGTGAATTAAGTTCTTTTCTCTTTGGACCATTTCAAATACTTCTAACCAATTTACATTATTCAATTTTAAAGTTAGGTCTCCTGTTACCTCATCACCAACTACAAAATTCAAACCAGTTAATTCTTCAAGAAGAACAAAGAAAGTTCTTATTGGGACGACATTTAAATTAAGCCAAATTGGATAATCTTGCCATGAGTCATCTGTGAATTTAACCCCTTTCTGGTTACCTTGAATTTCTACTATTGTTCTTGTACTCCCATCATTTTTTGGCTCAATTAATGACAAGCCGCTTGGGTCCATTGGGTCCAATTTCTGAAGTTCAATAACTTCCTCCCTTGTTGTCGTTGAATCAGGACGAATATCTTCTTTTGTTACAGCCGAAGGGGTGCAGCCACTTAATAAAGTGGTTACTAAAAGTACAATCCAATAATTTATTTTAATGTATTTCATCACCGATTAAGATTTTCTTATTTGATCCATTTGTCGTAATTGATTTATCGTAAATTCCAGTTATCTGCATACCTGCTTTAATAGTATCTCCGGTCCGATATATCTTTGACTCTCCCAATGGAGTTATAACTACGCAAAATTCAGCCATTTCTGAAGTTAAAACTCCAGATAGGAAATAGAGCTGATCTCCATCACTCTTGGGTGAGCTACTACTTATTCTTGAAGGACTGCTTCCCTGAGGAGCAAAAGGATCTCTTAAGCTTCCACTTGGTTTTTCTTCATTTTTATTTTGTATTTCAGTATTTTTTTCAACAAAGCCAGCCTTTATGAATTCATTGGAATCAGTTTTGGGTAGTAACTGCTTAGCTTTTTCTGTTATTCCAGCCTCTATGATTACTTCTTCCCGAATTTGTGTCTGAGCCTCAGCTGGCCTATTTTTTGGCTGTGCCGCAACCACACCACTTGATTCCTGTATTACTTTAGCAGCCTTTAGGCCCGTTAAATATTCATTTGTTATGCCAGCTTTATTTGTAAATTTAAATGAAACCCAACCTTTTGATCTTGCCTCCCTGAACGCTAATTGGAAGAGTGACAATTTTTGAGCTTGATCTATCGTTGCTGAGTCAGCTGCAACTTTATTTATCAATGGAGGTAATTCAGTCACCTTGTCTAAAGGTAATATTAGTTCTTCATTAGCGTTGGCTGATGAAATGATTATGCTTAAAAAATTATTCAGTGTGTGATTGATGGATGAATCTAGGGTAAGCGTTTTTGGCTCAGCCTTTGGCAGCGTGTTCTTAGCTGGTGGTGAAGAAAAATCAATCAACAAAGTCATTATCAACAAACTAGTTTTCCGGTCTTTTGTTACTTCTAATGTTAATAATTGAGAGGCTGCCAGTACTTCATTCATTTCTGAGCTGAATCTTATTAAATTAAGATAAGAACCAGCTACTACTAAGCTAACACCTGTCTTCTTCCCTTTAATTCTAGCGTTTAAGTCTATAGATGATAATTTAAGATTATATTGAGAAATTAATGCAGTAATCTCAGCAGATAGCTCTGATTTATCTTTTGGGCTATTCGCTAGTTGATCAAAATAAACTTTATTTAAAACTATGGTTTTTTTTAACTTTGCTTCAACTGTGCTTAACTCGCTGGAAGACTTATTAAATGAGGCTTGAGCTTCATCAAACTTTAATTGGTTTCCAGAAATATCATAAATTAAATATAGTAAAGATATCGACAATAAAAAAGAAGCTGCAATAAAGATGACTGCTTTATTACTAAGGACTTTAGAATCTTTTGAAAAAATAGATTTTAGCTGCGTGCCAATTTGATTTAATTCAATTCCTTTATTTAGGTCTATAGCCATATTTATTTAATCTCAAAAGATACTTGCAAGTTATTACCCTTACCTTTTTCTTTAATATTTAATAATTGAACATTTTTAAACTTCTTATTTAGATTATTCATTATAACAGCAGATAGTTCAGGGTCATTTACATTTAATGACATTGAGGAATTACCAACCCTGTTGTGAGAGACACCTAAAATATAGCTTCCTCTTGGAAAGCTTGCGGTATAGCTTATATCTAATACCTTATTATTTACCGCTCCAGAAGCATAAGTCCATTTTAATAAGTCTTGAAATTCTTTTTTTTGCTTATTTAAGCTAAGTTGAGTTTTGCTAGCATTTTCCTGCATAGCTATAATTTCAGAACCTGAAGGTAAGGTTGTTAGTAAAAAAGCATAAATAACAAACACACAACTCAAAGTTACTCCTGATGCTAGGCTTAATTTTTGCATTAATGAGGTTGTCTTGGATTTTTTTTGCTCCTTTTTTACTCGCTCTTCTCTATCGGGCAAAAGGTTAATGTTTGAGACAGCGGTAACAAATTTATAATAACCGAACACATCTAATTGCCTTGTAGCTAAACCAATAGCAACTGCCAGCGATGATTGATTTTTTTCTGTCGCTATTCTTGATTTAAACTGAGCCGGAATTTCAATGAATGTGAAAGGGTTCATCATTTCTATTTTGTATTCAACAATTTCTGCTTTTAAGCTTTTATAAATTTTATCTGCGAAAGGAAGTGAACTTGATAATTCAATTTTATCTACCCCTGGAACACCACTTTGTTTAATGAAGGAAGTGATTGAAGTTCTTAGCTGTGAGGCTAGGCGAGCAAATAATTCTTTATTTAAAGCTACTCCCCCTTTAACTAATGCTGCCACATCAGCTTCAGAAACATAGATATCATAGATAAATGGAAGGTTATCAAACATACAGACAGCATAATTTTCTTGTCCGCTTATCTCAATAAATACTTGTGTTTTTGAACTTTCAGTGTCTTCATATGTTTTTAAAATATTTCTTAATGCAAAACATCGGACATCAACAATTAATGGATCATAACCAGCACGCCTTACTAATTCACAATTTTTCTCTATCTCATCTATCCTCGAAGCCACAAACAGTAAGGATAATGTATTTTTTTCTCTATCTTTTTTTATAGTTTGCCAAAAAATTGAATATTCAGATAATTCGCCAGGTACGCTAATCGATGAATCCCAAAGGCTGCCATTATCAGCTGCTTCTTTTAACTCAGCTTCTTCAAGGTAAGGTATCTGAACAACCTGCACAATAGCTGCATTAACAGGGAGTGATATTGCGGCATTATCAGATTCAAATTTTTGTTCAAGCCTTATATTCTTAAGGTTTGAAACGACTGCGTCTGTTCTTTGTCCATCAGTTTCATAGCTATCATCTAAAGCTTTGGTGCTAATTTTATTTAATATCCATTGCTTCTTTTTCTTTCTAAGGGAGATAGTTCGAACGTACGAATGTGCGATATCAATACCAACAATATCTTGCTGAACTGGCTCGGTATCTTTTCCTGGGATAGTAAAAATTTTCTTCAACCTATCTAGCAATTCTTATTATCCTCCTATAAAAAAAATGTTTTAATTCAAGCTTCTTAACAATTGAGTTTACCCTAAAAACAAAAGATATACTTAGCAAGCGGACGATAATAGTGGCCACTCATCAAGCCATTATATTGTCTTGTTAGCGCAAAAAAATATTACTAAAAATCAATAATTAAATAACTCTCGCCATGAT
>Ga0115003_10004639_pt1 | contig 10519 bp, 10 predicted proteins | sample ArcticOcean_MG_C_7_FD_88736 | JGI IMG/M metagenome (GOLD analysis project Ga0115003, IMG submission 88736) | Marine microbial communities from western Arctic Ocean - ArcticOcean_MG_CB11_88 | ecosystem: Environmental > Aquatic > Marine > Oceanic | place: Arctic Ocean: Canada Basin | collected... | reverse complement strand
CCGGGCGCAAACTCCTGCCTAGACGATGATCGCCTTCCCGAGCATCTCGTCCGTCGCGACGCCCATCGTGAGCGCGGCCGCGGCGTGATAGACCGGGCCAGTGGTGAACACCGCGTGGTTCAACCCCGCGTTCGCGTCGCGCCAGAAGCGATGCATAGGAGTGTCGGTTCTAAGCGCAGTGCCCCCGCACCGGGTGAAGACCTCGTTCACAGCCCTTACCGCGCGCCAGGGACCCCGCACTTGGTCGCGTCGACCCGCGGCTCGCATGTCTAACGGCACGTCCTTGCCCGCGCTGACAAGATCGAACATCTCCCCAACGTTGTAGAGCATGGTGGCGCGTGAAGAGCGAACTTCGGCCGCGGCTTCGCCGATCGCCGAAAGCACATAGGGGTCCTGCGCTCCAGGGCCCCCCAGGCCGATGCGATCTTGTTGGTAGGCGAGTGCAGAATTGATCACTCCCTCACAAATGCCGATCACCGCGGCCGCAATGGCATTCGGAAACACCCCGGTCCACGGCATGCGGTAAAGAGGTTCATCGCGACCCGATTCGATAAACGCCCGGCCATCCATCACTTTGCGCGCATCGATCGTGCGATAAGTGGGGAGGAACGCGTTCTTGACCACGACGTCCTTGCTCCCGGTGCCCTGCAGACCCACAACGTTCCAAGAGTCGTCCACAATTTCGTAGTCAGGCCGGGGCAGCATTACGTGCAGCATTTCTGGTGGCATCACAGGAGCGCCATCGGGGCCGCCCACCATGGCACCGATCACCAACCAGTTGCAATGGTCGGTGCCCGAAGAAAATGACCACCGGCCGTTTAAGATGTAGCCGCCGTCCGTCGGCACCGCGACACCCATCGGGGCGTAGGGTGACGCCATCCACTCGGTTGGATCTTCGGACCACAGCTCTGCCTGGAGTCGGTCATCGGTAAGCGCGGTTTCCCACGGATGGACGCCCACCACCCCGGCGATCCATCCCGTGCATGAATCTAACGCTGCAACCGCCATGACGGATTCCAAAAAGTCGTTGGGATGAGTTTCGTAGCCCCCGTACTCTGCGGGTTGCAGCATCCGCATCACACCACAATCCTTCAAGCGCTTCACGGTCTCGTCGGGAAGACGACCTCGCTGCTCGGCTTCGGACGCCTGCTCGGCGAGGAAGCCCGACATCTTGCTGATGCGTTCGAGTATCTCGTTCTTCATGTTGTGTGAATCCTGTAGTCTGTGGGCCTGCGGCGAGTGCGATCGTCGAGGCGTTAAGAGGTCAACCGTTCAATTAGGGTGCATAGTGCCCAGTGATCAGCGGCAGATCTGCGTAGCTTCGAATTCCCGCTGCCGCGTCACAAACCGCGGGGATCGCATTCACGACCGGCATGGCGGTGATGGGATTCGCGAGATCCGCAACGCGGCCAGAATCGATCTGCTCCTGGGACGGACTGAACTTCACCCGGGTGTGGATATTGGGATTGCCTTGAACTTCCATCGTGTAGCCATGGGATACGGGCCATTCGGGCTCGAGTCCCGTGCCGGCGTTCCAGACGACTTCGAGTTCGATGACAGACTTTTCGCCCACCATGCCACTCCACCTACACTTTTGCCCCGCGAGCGAACCCTGGGGCATCGTGAAGCCCTTGATGGTTCGCTCCTCGGGAGTGACCGCGGGTTCGTAATCGAAACGGACCTCGTCGATCGGGACGTTCAGCATGTCGGCCATGACGTCGACGCATTCCGAGTATTGGCCGAGCACCTGATGGTTGATCTCATGCCATTTGGGATCTGGATCAAACGACCAACCCAGGTTCGTATAGTTTGCGATCGCATCGTAGTGGGTCAAATCGACCGATTCGAGAAAGCGAACCTTTTGAAAGTTGCTCGAAGCTGCCGCCATGAGCGCCGCAATAAAATTCGCGAAGCCCGGGAAAATGCCAGCACCGAACAGGCTGGCGTTGCCAGACTGACCGGCCTCTTCGAGTCCCGCCTGAACGTCCTTCCCCAACATGCGGCCGTTCATGAAGTAGCTGCAGGCAACGCTTACTCCTGCACGGAGCAGGCGTTCGAGTTCTTTCGGGTCGACCTGGTTTGGCGTGTAGCAGACGCAGTCAGGTTCGAGGGCAAGCAACGCGTCGATGTCGCCGGTGGCCCGAACACCCAGCGGATCGATTCCGCAGAGTTCACCGACGTCTCTGCCTTCTTTGTCAGCGCTATAGGCGTAGCAGCCAACCAGTTCGAGTTGCGGATGCCGAACGATGCCCTTCACCGCATCACGACCGACATGGCCGGTAGTCCACTGCACGACGCGGTAAGTCATAATGTCTCCAAGTGTGTGTGTGTGTAACGCGGCACGAAGATACATCAATTTTCTCGCTCCGGAATCGTCCGAGATCCGCGGCGTTCGTGCGTGAGCGACGCCTGTTGCGGAAGCGATTACGTCGATCGGCGCCAAGTACGCTCCGTTAGCAGATGGGGACGTAATGCGTCCAGCGAAGATTCGGAAATCGACATCCAGCAAAAGGAAGCCCGGCAGCACCTCTCGCGATTCGCTCACGCGCTCGCGCGGATGCCGAGGGTATTTGCATCGGTTTGATCCGTCGGTTCGCCGTGGTTTTGTGTCCGATGTCCGCTGACTTGCGGCGGTGGTCGCGTTGAAACGGTTTGCTTCTCGTTATCCGCGCCAGACATAAGTGACGCACCGGCTAGAACCCCGGATTCGACGAGATCACGAGGCGCTTCGGCAATTCCGCGTCAACAAAAGACCAGTCGAAATCAGCAAATATGCTCAACGACCTGATGGGACCGCCCGGGGAAGTTCAGCAGGTTTGGTACCTTGAGCGGGAATTTGGGACGACGAGTACGATCTTGACGTTGTCGATAAATCCGCAAACGATAACCCCGGACACGAGGCTGTTTCGATGCATAGAGTTCAGATGCACGTTTTCACCAACGCCAAAGATGGCAAGGATGACGAGTTCAATCGCTGGTACGACGAAATTCACTTGGGCGAGGTGATTCAGATGACCGACGCGGTCGCGGCGGCGCGGTATCGGCTTTCCGATCACCAGGCTGCAGATGCCGGAGGTTTTCGCTACCTCGCGATCTATGAGTTCGAAGTCGATGCCAAGCAGGCGTTCGACTCCTTAATGGCGGGAAGCCAGAAGATGGATCTCGGCGATTCGTTGGGCGATTCGAAGATCGCCTTCTACGACACGATTACCGAGCGTGTTACGGGCTGAGCGGCGCGGCCGCAACGAAGCGGAGAGCATGCCTTTAGCCATTTCCCCGAAGCACGAAGACACTTTGACTCCTGAGTTGATGACGGCGGTCTTGGCTGCAGACCGGCCGGGGGCATTCAAGCTTCGTTTCCGCTCGACACCCAAGTATAGACTCCCGGATCGGCACGTTTGGCGAACAGAGGCTTGTCAGTTCGAGGCGCCGGAAAAGACGCCCCGCAAACGTTGCTTGCGAGGCGTCTCCTCGTGAGAGTCTGGTGCGCTCAGGCGCTTTTGCAATTTGGCATTGCTAAAAGCGTCCGTGCACGGAGAACAGAAAACTCCGCCCGGGCAGCAAGACTTCATCTTTGTTGAATGCAACCGCGTTGCGTGCGTTTTGGTTGAGCAGATTGCGAGCGACCATGCCGATTTCGATCGGTACGATGTCTTCGAGAGTGGGGATGCGATAGCGCGCCGTCAGTTCCAACATGGTGAAGCTTCCTGTTTCGAACTCCCCCGCTGCTCCGTTGGATTGGCTTTCGGTGCGCAGGAACCCAAAGGATCCATTGACGCGGTCGTGCGCGTAAGTCAATCGCCCACCCCACCGGATCGGCGTGATGCGTGGCACATTTCGGTTGCCCGAACCGCCTTGAAAGCGGGCACGAACATAGTCAAACTGCCACTCAGTTCCGAACATCCCTTCACCGAACTCGAATAAATCCGCGCTGATCTCGACTTCTCCGCCCCAGAACAGCGCGTCGCGTGCGTCGTAGAAGAGTTCGTCCAGTTCGTCGCCGGCGGGATCGCCTTCTTCGTCGACCGTTTGTCCCGTAAGCGCGCCAAAGATGAAGTCTTCGTAGCGAGTCACAAAGACGGCGGTATCGATGCGAACGCGATCGATCCAACCCGTGGCGCGCAACTCGCCGGTGTATGACGTCTCTTCGTCGAAGTCTTCGTTGCCGGTTTCGAAGGTAGCCGTGGCTTCGTGCGGTCCGCGTGCGAAGAGCTCAACCTGGCTCGGGGCACGCTGGCCGGCACTTCCGGTGAGTCCGATGCTCCACGCCGTAGTCGGGTGGTAGACAAGCGCAGCCGAACCGCTGACCGGTGCAAACGATTCGGTCTGCTTGTCATTTGCACCTTGGGGCGTGCCTTCGACCCACACGCCCTCTGCACGGAACCCGAGTTGCAAATCGATATGATCGGCGACGGGTCGCTCTTCAAAGAGATAGAACGCGATGGAGCCGGTTTCACTGGCAGCCAGGAACTCTTCGGCCTCACCCGCAGCCTCGAGGTCTTGAAACTTTCCGTGCCAGCCCGCGGCGCCGACGAATCCAAGGATCGGTTCGTGGAGCGCTTCGACTCGTAAATCAACTTCTCGATTGTCGAAGGTTTGACCAATTGCGCCGTCGGCAATTTCGTCATGGGTATAATCGGAATAGACACCTCGGAAATTAACTTCGCGCAGAGCCTCGATCGGTTTTTCCAGTACGCCCTCGAGCCGAATCCGATCGGTTTTCATGTCGATCAAAACAGCGTCGCCTGCTTCGGGTATTCCATAGAGGCTTTCGAAGCGCGAATATGCAATGCCGACACGCCCCTGTTCTGTGAACCAACTTACACCGCCCGAGGCCGCGAAGGAGTCGACGCTGGTTCCAGGTTGGTCACCGCGGCTCCCGGTGTTGTAATCCTCGCTTTCGCGAAGCATGCCGTCGAAGTGCCACGCGAATTCACCGAACTCCTCAGTTTGAATTCCGCCCGTGAGTATAGTTGCGAAGTCTCGCTCTTCGGCATTCTGTCCGAAAATCCCAATGACTTCGCCTTTTAGCGGAACGTCGACGGGCTGCGTGGGTACACGATTTGTAATCACATTGACGACGCCCGCGGATGCACTTCCTCCGTAGCGCACGGTGCCCGGTCCGCGGACAATTTCGATACGCTGAGCGGTCAACGGGTTTACCGGCACCGCGTGGTCAGGGCTCAAGCGCGATACATCCTGCGTTCCGAGTCCGCTTTCGAGGACCTCGGTGCGAAACGCGTCCTGTCCCCGAATCACCGGTCGGCTCACCCCTGCAGAGAAGCCCGAGGTTGTGACGCCGGGAACGTTGCGCAGGGTCTCTCCGATTGTGTTTCCAAGCTGTTCGATGATCTCGGAGCGATTCAGCTGTTCTATGGAAGCCGCGAGTTCATTTTCCTGGTGTGCAAGAGGTGTCGCTGTGACAACAATCCGTTCGATGGCCTCGTCCTCGTCACCCTGCTGGCGTTCGTGTGTATGAGGGGCATCTTCAGCTAGTGCGCTTGGCGGGGCACTATAAACGAGAACAGAAAGGGGAATTGATAGACAAATGACGTTTGCGATCACGGGGACGTTTAAAAGTCTCCGCGTTCCGAACAAACCCGAAAAGGGTCTTCGTGACATGGTGATCTCCCTGGAAATCGACGATGCACACAGGAGTGCGCACTGATGGGTCAATTTCTACAAAGTTAGAATCGTGAAAGAACTGATTGATTCAAGCTTGGAGAGAGAGGATCGGGGGCGCGCGCGGCGAGGCGCTATTCGCAGCCAGCTGGTGCCGCAGCTGAGTCTCATTGCCGGGCCGCCATTCGAGCGAGCGTTGCGGCGCAAAGTCTATGTCGCGCGTTGGGCTTGCGACTACGAATTCGTATCTCTGCGACAGAGAGCATTGAGCGCAGGTCTTGCCGTGTTCGACATCGGGCGAGCCGTCGTCGTCGAGATGGCCAGTACAGACCTCGTTGTCATGTGCGCTTTCGACGTGGTAGTGGACAACAGAAGTCGCCACCACTACGGATAGCAGCGTTGCGAAAACTAACCCGCAGTTTAGTAGTGCTCGATTCGATTGCACTTCGTGGTGATAGCGTAAGACAACCAAAACACGCAACCGGCTTCTACTCAAAATTGAGGGGGGGGGCATGTGGCGTCATGGACGTCCGCGATACGGATCGGGCTTCGATTATGCGCGGACTTGGCCGAGTACCAATGCGATGACCCGCCAGCGTGCCTCCCTCTCGCCGGCCACTGCTTTGACCTCTCGTCTCTGATCAGCACGCTTGGATTGAGCGCCACAGATAGACCACATCTTGACCAAAAGGGCGGCAGTTTGCACGATCCTCTCGAATGTGAACGCCTACTACAATCTCGCCCTTGGCCGCTGGATCACGCCCGAAGGCGCGAAGCTGATCGACGCCTTCGAGGGCATGGCCGCATGGGAAGGGCGCATCCAGGTGATCGGTCATGGTCATCGCAGTGAGATGTGTGGCAAAGGGGCGCTCGAGATTGCGGGCAAGTTGACCTCCTCGTCAGCCCAGCACATCGCCATCGAGCGCAACGATCCGCTCGTCGGGGATGTCACGGTGCACTTTCCGCTCGCCGGTTTCTTCGTCGTCTGGTTCACTCCCGTCCAGCGGCGTCCGCCTAGGGAAGTCCTGCTAGAGCGCGACGAGAAGCGACTCGATGCCGAGAACGAAATTTCCGCGCCGTCGATCGAGGGGGGCATCGGGTTCCGCGAGGGTGATCTCGGGGAAGCGGTTGAGCAGCTCGTCGAAGAGCACGGTTAGTTCCAGCCGAGCGAGTTGGGCCCCGAGACAGTGATGGCGTCCGAAGCCGCCGAAGGCCAGATGTTCGTTCGGGTGTCGGCGGATGTCGAATTGTTCGGGATCGCTGAAGATGCTTTCGTCGCGGTTGCCCGATGGATATAGAAGCAGCATTCGGTCTCCTTTCCGAATCTGTTGCCCACCGAGCTCGGCATCGACGGTCGCCGTCCTGTTCATGTTCTGGATCGGCGTGACCCAGCGGAGCATTTCTTCGATCGCGGATCGGAGCAGGCTCCGATCGCTTCGCAGCGCGGTCCATTGTTCCGGGTTTCGCATGAGCGCCTCGAAACCGCCCGAAATCACGTGACGTGTGGTTTCGTCTCCCCCAACGAGGACCAGCATGGTTTCGAAGATCAGGTCCTCGTCGGTGAGTCGCCGCCCGTCGAGTTCCGCATTGACGACGAGGCTGATCAGGTCTTCGCTTTGGCTCCCCCGTCTCGCATTTACGATTTCGAGCATGTATGTCGCGTAGGCGTTGACTGCCGGACCGATCGCTTCGGCGACCTCACCGCCCCCTGTCGCGAAGAGGTCGGACCATTCGAGGAGCTGTCGGTGGTCGGCCTCGGGTAACCCCATCAGTTCCCCGATCATGTACATCGGAAGCGGGGTGGCGATGTCGCGAACGAAATCGACATTATCCTGTGTAGATGCGGCATCGAAGAGTTCTCGAACCTTGCGCCTCAAGAAGGGTTCGTGGTCCTGGACTCGGCGTGGCGTGAAGCCAGAGCTAATAATCTTGCGTCGAAGGTTGTGCTCTGGGGGATCGGTGTTGATCATACTCGGTACATTCGATTCGGGTCGGGATCCCTCGCTCGAGCAGAACGTCTTCCATTCGCGGGCGACGTGCATGATGTCGGCATAGCGCGTGATGCCCCATATGCCGGTCGCATCGTCCCAGTAGACTGGAGCTTCCCTGCGCATCCAGGCGTAGTAGGGGGCTGGATCGACGTAGAAGTCTGGATCGAGGAGACGGATCTCGGGTCGGGTGGGATGTTCCGGTATGCGTGAGCCCGCCCGGTCCAGCACGATTTCGAAGGGACTCTGCGCTTCGCTCGTTTTATCCGTCAATGAATTCCTCGCTTCCTAGGCCGAAGGAGAAGCGTCCCTCGCTCAGGCGGTGCATGGGGTTTCTCTAGTGGGCGTCTGCGAATACCGCTTTCTAGCGTACTGGTCAGGACCTCAGCCCTCTTCGTTCGGCAGGGGCAATCCGCTGCCTCCCGTTGTGCTGTTGGGGAGATCGTCTCGGTTATAGGGGACCACTCTCGCGAGGACGGTGGACAACAGCGGTTGCAAGACATACGTCGTTCCTTCTTCGTAAGTGACGACGACATAGATAGGCGTCTTATAGTCAAACTCCAATACGTCATGAATTCCGTTCTCGGCCGTTCCGTCTGCTCGACCATCCGCGATCGTGCCGCCTCCCAGGTCGACGATCCACATGCACAGCCTTCCAAATGCCGCGCAGGTCGGGTGCGCCCCGGGCGAGGGGTTCTGTACATGTGGCAAGGACGGGAGAAGGGAAGGAGCAAGCAGCGAGGAACAATGCCGCCGCTAGGCAAATCACGGCGACGCAGGTCGTTCGGATCCGCATTTGAGTCCTTAGTTTGGGCGCCATTCGTTTTGTAGCGCGTGGACTAGGCCCGGCTTAAGAGTCTCGTTCGCAGCCGGCTCGTCAGAACGCCATATAGCCGCGCTACTCATTACGGCGGCTGGAACACACTGGACCTTACATGAACTCAGCCCGCGCAAATCGACCACGGCAACGTGCATCAGCGCTCTACCTAGGCATCCACTCACGGGAGATCTAGATAGAAGCAAAGGGCGACGTTTGCATTTATCAATGGGTTGATGGTCGTGCCATGAGCTGTGGCTATGTACGGATTCGACCTCGGCGTTCATGTTGCAGAGATTTCTGGTGCTGCCTAAAAACTTGGCGTTGGTGCATGGATTGAGGCTCAGATGCGGTGAACGGCATCAAATCTCGCCGAAGTAGCGGTTGATGGGGCGCACTCCTTGGATGCAATCGAGAGTCGATCCCAAGTACAAGACTAAGTGTCACGTAATCAACTGGGCCGAATACGACTAGGCCGCAGCCAAGCATGGAGGACGCGGCAGACATGGCTGGAAGAAGCTCCATCACGGCATCGATCGATCTGGTGTCAGCGTCGCTAAATTTTTGACCGGCGGGAACGCTGACGATGCGAAGGCGGCTCTCGATCTCCTCGATGAAATTGAGGGCGATATCACGAGTGTCGCAGTAGACGCAGCCTCTATGACACGAACGCGAAATTCGCTGCCAGCGCCGTGCGAAGTGCCAATGGGGTCGTCCCACCTTCGAGAAGTCCGACGCAATCGCGTCAACCAAGATCTCCGTCAAGCGCTCGCGACAGGCCCCCTCATGAGGGTGTAAGAGATCGGGCGGCGCCAGTGGAAGAAGGATTCGGGCTATCATCACCAGCCCTGACTGGAGAACCCCTTCTTTCGGTACAAGACGACCGTTTGTCCAGGACTTCGCAATCCTCATCGAGATGCGCAGGAAGCCGAGGCGCTGATGGCTTGCAACATCCTTAATCGGATGATCGCCCTCGGCAAGCCACAATTCTGCGCGACCGGCGACTGATAAAGAACATAGGAGTGGCGAGTCTCCGCCGTGTCCCGATTCGCGCATCAACGCCCGACCGGACGATCAAGACGCTGCGAACGGTGGGGATCCTGTTCGTTGGACCCGCATAGCATCGCGACAGGGAATCCGCGCCTTGGCGGCGAGCGAATCTACGAAAGCGAACTTCGCTTACACCAGTTTGCGGGCGCCACGTACGACGAGCTGGAGAAACGCTAGAGATCGCGCGCCTCGATGTCGTGGCGCACCCCTGTGAAGGCCACGTTTTCCGAAAGACCCGCTAGGGAATTCGTTGGTTCACGAAGACCGCGATACGTTCCATGGCTTGCGTCGCTTCGGGAAATGCATCGCACAGCCCGATGTAGCCGTGGACCATGTCGGCGGCGACATCGATGATCACACTCGTGCCTTCACGGCGGGCTCGCTCGGCGAGTCGCGTCGAGTCGTCGCTGGTCGTGTCGATCTCTCCGACCGACAGGTACATCGGCGGCAGGTCGGCTAGCGAGGCGTGGAAAGGCGAAATGCCCGGATCCTTCAGGTCTCCCGTAGGGCCGGCGTAGTCGCGAAAGCGGGCGCGGATCCATTCCACCTCGACGAAGGGTTCGCGGCCGCGCGGATTCATCGCGGCGTCTCCGGTCTGTTCCGCATCGAGCCACGGCGTGAGGCCGACCATGCACGCAGGCAGGGGACCGCCGGCCTCGCGCAAGGCACACATCGCCGCAAGTGCGATGCCTCCGCCGCAAGAATCACCGACGATGGCGATGCGATCAGGGTCGATGCCTCGCGCGACGAGTGCGCGGAAGGCACGCACCGTGTCATCCATCGCGCGCGGGTACGGTGCTTCGTCGGCCCAGGTCCATTGGAAGCAGACGACTTTCGCACCGATCTTGCGCGACATGAACTCGCCGTACATCAGGTAGTGGTCGACCACGGTCGAAACGAAAGCGCCGCCGTGCACGTGGAGCACGATGCGGTCCGAATCGGCGTTGTCGGGCGTATAGATCCACTTTGCGTCGAGGCCATCGAGTGAGTCGGGTTCGACGATCGTGCCGCGCGGCGCGGTGGTCGGATGGATCGCATGCAT
>Ga0115003_10004636_pt1 | contig 10523 bp, 14 predicted proteins | sample ArcticOcean_MG_C_7_FD_88736 | JGI IMG/M metagenome (GOLD analysis project Ga0115003, IMG submission 88736) | Marine microbial communities from western Arctic Ocean - ArcticOcean_MG_CB11_88 | ecosystem: Environmental > Aquatic > Marine > Oceanic | place: Arctic Ocean: Canada Basin | collected... | reverse complement strand
TGTACGCCATTAGGATGCTTATTATTAATAAAAAAAGTTGAACCAAATTTATCAGGAAAACATGCGGTTATAATTGGAAGATCTAATTTAAACGGCAAACCAATGGCGCAACTACTTTTAAAAGAAAACTGCACAGTCACAATTGTTCATTCAAAAACAAAAGATTTAAAAACCGAATGTTTAAAAGCAGATATTCTTGTGGCTGCAGTTGGAGTAGCCAATTTAGTAAAAGCCGACTGGGTAAAAAAAAACTCAGTTGTTATCGATGTAGGCATTAATAAATTGGGAGATAAAATAGTTGGAGATGTTGAATTTGAAACAGTCAAAGAAAAAGCTAGAGCAATTACACCTGTGCCGGGTGGAGTGGGCCCTATGACCATAGCTTGTTTACTTAGAAATACTTTAGAGTGTTTTAAAGATCGTTAGATTTATCTTTATCTATATTTAAATACTTACTTCTTCTGAATCTAATAACCACTGTAGCGAATGAAACTATTAAAATAGCTGAAGCTAAATAAATTAAGTTTGTAGGATCGGAATCTTTGTCTTGTAATATTATATATCTTGCTAGGGCTGTTATTGCTATGATCAAAGGATAAATAACTCTTACAGCTCTGGATTCCCAATACGATCTAACTAAGCCCATAACCTCAATATAAATAAACATTAGAAGTAAATCTGCTAGAGTGACATTTTGAGCCTCATACATCTTGTTAATTTCTAATAGAAAAGCAATTATTGTTGCAATTAAAACTGATATCACCGCTACTAATTGAATATTTCGAATCGCTGAGTTCATTAGAATAATAGTATCAGAATTTTAAGCTTTATTTAACTGTTTTGAGTGATGCTTAATGAATTTTTCAATTTTAGATTTATTAAAAGTTTTATTTTCTTCAAATGAAACTTTTTTCATCGAATATGCTTTATTTTTTGTTCTTCTTGATAGAATTGTTATATTTCCTTTAAATAAGCTTAAAATTATATCTCCTGATACTTGACTTCTTTTCTTATCGATAATTTTTTGTAATTTAATTCTTTTCTTAGAAAACCAATAGCCATTATAAACAAGTTCGGCATATAAAGGCATAATCCTTTCTTTTGCATGGGCTGTTTCTTTATCTAAAGTTACAGACTCAATAGCTCTATGAGCCGCATATAAAACTGTGCCCCCCGGTGTTTCATATACTCCTCTGGACTTAATACCTATAAATCTATTTTCTACAAGATCAACTCTACCAACCCCATTCTTACCCGCTAATCCATTTAGTTTATCTAGAATTTTTTCCGGAGTTAGTTTTTTACCATTAACTGATATGGGATCTCCATTTTTAAATGAAATTTTAACTTTAGTTTTTTTGTTAGGCGCTTTTTCTGGAGAAACCGTTCTTTGAAAAATAAATTCTGGCGCTGCATTATTAGGATTTTCTAAAACTTTACCTTCTGTAGACGTATGAAATATATTGTCATCTATTGAAAAGGGAGGAGCTCCTTTTTTATCTTTAGGTATCGGTATATTATTTTTTTTTGCATATTTTATTAAATCTGTTCTTGATTGCAACTTCCATTCTCTCCAGGGTGCAATCACTTTTATATTTTTTCCAAAATAAGCATAGCCCAATTCAAATCTTACTTGGTCGTTACCTTTTCCAGTAGACCCATGTGAAACCGCATAAGCGCCAAATTTTTTTGCAATATCTATTTGTCTTTTAGCTATCAATGGTCTTGCAATGGAAGTTCCAAGTAAATATACTCCCTCATATACAGCGTGAGCTCTTATCATAGGAAAAACATAATCTTTTACAAAAACATTTTTTAGATCTTCAATAATTATTTTTTTAACTCCCAGTCTTTTTGCATTTCTCACTATCTTTTTTTTATCCATAACCTGACCTATGTCAGACGTATATGCAATGACCTCAGCCTTATAATTTTTTTGAAGCCATCTGAGGATAATAGAGGTATCAAGACCTCCTGAATAAGCTAGAATAATTTTTTTCATTTAGCCGCAAGTTTTTTTTGCTGTATTATAGGCTTTTGTAAAACCCATCATCGAATAGTGATCAGTTGTCTCTGCGCCCTTATCCGTTCTAGCTTTAATAATTACGTTTGTAGCTCTTTTCATTAATTTAATAAAACTTTGTTCTTCTTTTTCATCTAAAAGCCAAGCAAATTTGTTTTGTGAAAAAAAACTAAATTTGTTTTTTCCAGAAGCAGCAGTAACACTAGATGTTTTATAAGTGTGTCCACTTGTTAAGCTAATCTCGTCTTTAATTTTTTCTGCAGCCCTAAAGGTAACAAAAAGTTTTGATTGACCTCTTTTTATTGATGAGGGGGCTCTTTTTGTTGGAATAGTTTGAGCAAAACAAATTTTACCTTTGTCTGTTTCCATACTAAAACTCTCCCAATTTTTATATTTACCTGTTGATCTGGGTGTGTTTGCAACTGCTTGAACAGCAAACGCAAATAGGAAGAATAATATTAATATTTTCTTAAAATACATATTTTATTTTTATACTAAAAAACAACTATTTCAATGCCTTGAATTAAGGTGCTGGATTAGGATTATTGTTGTGTATTAAATTAATTTTATCCATCATATCGTCTGTAAGCTCTACATTAATACTTTCAACGTTTTCATTTAGCTGCAGCATCGTCGTTGCCCCAATTATATTGCTTGTAACAAAATGTCGTGAATTAACGAAAGCCTGAGCAAGTTGAACCATTGTAATATTATGTTCTTTAGCAAGTTTATAATATTCGTCATAAGCTTTCATTGCCATAGGATTAATCATTCTCTCCCACCCTTTAAATAAAGCTTGTCTAGAATTTTTTGGCATTTGACCATCTCTATATTTTCCTGAGAGTGCTCCCGCAGCCAAAGGATAATAAACAAGTAAGCCACATTTATCTCTAATCGAAATTTCTGACATGCCAATCTCATAAGTCCTATTAACAAGACTATATGGATTTTGTACTGACATCATTCTTGGCAAATTTTTACTTTTTGAGAGCTCCAAATATTTTGATAATCCATAAGGGGTTTCGTTAGATACTCCTATGTATCTAATTTTTCCACTTTTAATATATTTATTTAATGATTGCAAAATGGACTCAAAACTATTCCACTCTTTTTCCTCCTCATTAATACTATACTCTCTTACGCCAAAACAATTGGTAGATCTTTCAGGCCAATGTAATTGGAATAAATCTATGTAATCTGTTTTTAATCTTTTTAAGCTCCCATCTATTGCTTCACCGATATTTTTTTCATTATAATTATTTTTTCCACCTCTAATCCAATCACAACGAGGCCCAGCAATTTTAGATGCTAAAATAATTTTTTTTCTATTTTTTCTTTTTTCAAACCAATTACCAATCATTAGTTCAGTTTTGCCGTAAGATTCGGCGGTTGGCGGAACCGAATAAATTTCAGCTGTATCAAAAAAATTTATACCCTTTTCGACTGCATAATCCATTTGCTCAAAAGCATCTTTCTCAGAATTTTGTGTACCCCAAGTCATTGTTCCAAGGCAAATCAAACTTACATCTAGCTCTGTATTCCCAAGTTTTTTAAATTTCATAAATATGTAATATTTTCTTTGTTTTTTAAATGAATTATTATCTATTGAAAAGATATTAAAAGTACTTATATTGTATTTATGGAATTTAATAAACAAACCTCAACAGCTCGTTCTTCTGCCTCGGAAGCTATTATCGACCAAGGCTTAAGAGCTTATATGCTTAAAGTTTATAACTACATGGCATCTGGAGTACTTTTAACTGGTGTTATTTCTTTAATAGTTTTCAAATTTTCAGGCGGCATGAATATAACATTAGGTCCAACTGGTTTTACAGGATTAACAAATCCATTTGGAGAATTGCTTTTTAATTCAGGTTTTAAGTGGCTCGTAATGTTGGCGCCGCTAGGCATAGTAATGTATTTAAGTTTTGGAATAGCAAAGATGAGTGCCTCCAAAGCACAATCAACATTTTGGGTTTTTGCAGCATTGATGGGAGCTTCGTTGGCTTCAATATTTATTGTCTACACACAGATGAGCATTGCTCGAGTATTTTTTATTACGGCTGGAACTTTCGGCGCAATGAGCATTTATGGCTATACTACGAAAAGAGATTTAACTAAGTTAGGTTCTTTTTTAATGATGGGTCTTTTTGGAATTATTATTGCATCAATTGTGAATATATTCATGAAATCTTCAATGATGTATTTTGTAATATCAATATTAGGAGTTTTAATTTTTGTAGGGTTAACTGCTTATGACACTCAAAAAATTAAAAACATGTACTTAGCTAGTGATAGCGGTGAGCTTATGGGTAAAAAAGCTGTCATGGGAGCCTTAACACTTTACTTAGACTTTATAAATTTATTTATTATGCTGTTAAGACTTTTTGGTCAAAGAAGATAATTACTTTACAACTCTTAAATTATTCCAGCTTGTTTTTGTTATAAGTCGGTTAAGATTTTCAGACTTTTCTATAATTTTACCATTTCTATCTTTAATTAAATATTTTTCATTAAAATTATTCGGTTTTAAATTTTTTAATATTCTTAGAACAGGTTTATCCGAAGCTCTTTGAAATACATCAAAAGATATTTCTTTTGATCCGGATGACAAACTATAGTCTTTCCATGTCCCGTTCGATACCATCTTCGCATATAAATGAAGTATAGTTTGAAGTTCTTTTTTTACAAAGAATGTTTCTCTATCTTTAATCTTAATATTATTATTAATAATGAGTCTTAGTTTTTTCATAATTTATATTTGTTTATGAGCGGCACTTGGAATGCAGTAAAAATAAAAGTTAATGGTAAAATACCCCAGACTTTAAAATTGACCCACATGACTTCCGTCTGTGTCCTCCATATAATTTCATTTAAAATTGCTAAAAAAACAAAAAAAGCAGCCCACCTATAGTTCAATTTACTCCAACCAGATTCATTGAGCTCTAGTGAATTTTTAAAAATCATTTTTAAAAAATCTTTTTCAAAAAATATTTTGCCTATTATTAGTGTTCCAGCAAATACTAAGTTTATTATTGTTGGTTTTATGTATAAGAAAACTGGATTATTGAAATATAGAGTTAAACCTCCAAAAAAAGTTATTATAATTCCCCCAATTAGTGGCAGGTATGGAATTTTTTTTTCAATAAAATACACAACTGCGACAGATATTATGGTTGCGACAAGTAGAGGAGGTATCGCTACACTTAAATTGTTTCCACTTTTATAATAAATAGTAAAAAAAATTAATAATGGCGCAAAATCAGTGATAAACTTTAATAAAGACTTATTCACATTATTTTTATAACATAATTATGATTTATAATAAATTTATATATTGATTTTTACAAAAAAATTATTATCTTTTTAATATGGCAATTAACAACGCAAAATTTTCTATTGGCGAAATAGTGAAGCATAAGCACTTTGACTTTAGAGGGGTGATCTATGATGTTGATTTTGAATTTAACAATTCAGAGGAATGGTATCAATCAATCCCGAAAGATGTACGCCCAAGAAAGGATCAGCCATTTTATCATTTATTAGCTGAAAGTAACGATGTAACATATGAAGCCTATGTTTCAGAACAAAATTTATTGGTCGATCATTCTGGTGACCCCGTTAAACATCCTTTGATAGGTGAAATATTTTCTGGGAAAAAAGGAACTAATTATTTTAAGCCCTCGAACTAATCATTAAGCCCTTTTGCCACAAATTCAACAATATTAGTTCAAATCTATGCCCAATATTTAAGTGATATTTGTTTATACCTAATTGGGAATTAACTCATACTTCTATAACTCCCTCTCAATTCTCAATTAGGCTAAAATTTCACCTTCAATTTTTTTCTATGCTATGGTATTTTAATGAAATGCTTAAATTTTTCTTTCTTAATAATATTTATATAATAATAGAAAAAATTATAAATTTTATTAATTCAATTTTTTTTATAATACTCGCTGTAGGTTTAACCTTTGCTTTATTGCTATCACCCCCAGATTATTTACAAGGAGATACGGTGAGAATTATGTATGTTCATGTTCCTTCCGCATGGCTTGCCATTGGGTGCTATGCGTTTATCGCAATGTTATCGATTTTTAATTTTATTTTTAACATCAAAAACTTTTTTTTAATAAATAAAAGTTTGGCTCCAATTGGATTGTTACTTACATGCCTCGCAATAATAACGGGCTCGCTCTGGGGCCAACCAACTTGGGGCACTTGGTGGGTATGGGATGCAAGACTGACGTCAATGTTTTTTCTAATGCTCTTCTATATAATTTATATTTTAAGTTTCAAAATAATAAAAAAAGAATCTTTAGCAACGAAGGTTTCATCTTATATTGCTATAATTGGTTCAATAAATCTTCCTATAATAAAATATTCAGTAGAGTGGTGGTCGACGCTACATCAGCCAGCTAGCATCAAAATAAGCGGGTCAAGCACCATTCACTCATCTATGCTCACACCGTTAATGTTGATGTTATTGGTTTTATTATTATACTGTGCGTTAATTTTTCTAATGAAATATAAAACAGAAATCATTAGAATAAAGAGAAAAAACATTAATAGATTATGATTACACAATTAATAACAATGAACGGTCATGGAATTTACGTTTGGGCTTCTTTTGCCGTGGTGCTCGTTTCTTGCTCGATATTTTACTTTAAAACAAAAAAAACTTTAAAAAAATATGAAAAAGAATATTTGATTGAATTAAAAAAGTTAGCAGAGGTAGACAGGCAAATACTTTTAAAAAAATCAAAAATTGCAAATAATATTTACGCATCAAGTAACAAAGCGAATTAAAGCATTTTCAAATGCTGACTAAAAGAGTTAAAAATAGAATAATATTTTTAGTCTCTATTATAATATTATCTGTCGCATCAGTATATTTCATTCTGAGCTCTTTAAATAAAAATATTCTTTATTTCAAAACCCCTACCGAAATTAATCAAGAAGCCAATATTGAATTTGGAAAAATCATGAGGGTTGGCGGCATGGTTAAGAAAGGTTCTATTATCACAGATACAAAAGAGATAAAATTTATTATTACAGATTTTAAAAATGAATTAATCGTCAATTATTCCGGCACAGTACCGAATTTATTTTTAGAAGGAAAAGGGGTTATTGCGGAGGGAAAATTAAGAGATAAAAAGTATTTTGTTGCAAATAAAATTTTAGCTAAACATGATGAAAATTATATGCCGCCAGAATTAAAAGGTATCTTAAAAAATAATGTTAAGTAATATTGGAATAGCCCTATTGATTTTAACTTTGGTTTGTAGTGCATCCATAATTAATTTTGCACTGACTGATTTAAAAATTAAAAATAATTTAGTTGATGTAAAGCTCTACTACTTATCTTTATTTCAATCCACATTTTCTATCTTAAGTTTTTTTACGCTGGTAACTGGTTTCGTTATATCTGATTTCTCTTTAATAAACGTTTTTCAAAACTCTCACACAACAAAACCTATTTTTTATAAAATAGCGGGAACGTGGGGAAATCACGAGGGAAGCCTTTTATTGTGGATCAATATTCTTGTTATTTTTTCTTATTTGTTTTTAATTTACAATAAACAACGAAATAAAGTTTTTCGTGTATATACTTTAATTGCTCAAAACTGTTTAATTTTAGGGTTTTTAATTTTTTTATTAATTAATTCTAATCCTTTTAGCCCGCTCCTTCCAATTCCTGCGCAAGGTCTAGGATTAAATCCTATTCTACAGGATCCTGCATTGGCGATACACCCGCCGCTTCTATATATTGGATTTGTTGGATCTTCCATCTATTTTTCTGCAGCCATTGCATCTTTATTAAGCGAAGAAAAAGATAAAAATTTTGCGAAATCAATTAAGGCTTGGGTTTTACTATCGTGGAGCTTTCAAACATTAGGTATATTAGTGGGTTCAGTCTGGGCTTATTATGAATTGGGATGGGGAGGCTTTTGGTTTTGGGATCCAGTAGAAAATGCTTCGCTTATGCCCTGGTTTGTTATGACTGCTCTAATGCACACATTATTAGTTTTAGAAAAAAGAAATACATTATATTCTTGGACAATAATATTGTGTCTGCTTACTTTTACCTTAAGTGTAACCGGAACTTTTTTAGTTAGATCTGGAATCTTAAATTCAGTACATACCTTTGCTAACGATCCTTCCAGAGGACTATATATTTTAAGCTTTTTGACAATAATGATTTTGTGTTCATTAATTATATTTTTTAAAAAGAATAAGAAAGAAATTTTAAACTTTAATTTAGGCAGTAAAGAAACTTTTATTTTGACTAATAATTGGTTTATGGCTTTTTATCTGGCGACGGTGCTAATAGGCACAACTTATCCTATTTTTTTAGAGGTGCTTACGGAGGCCAAAATATCAGTCGGGCCACCCTATTACAACATAGTAATAATTCCATTTTTAATTCCTTTTTTATTTTTAATGGCCACAGGACCGAATACAAATTGGATTAAAAACAAAAAAAAATATTTTAGCTTTAGTTTTTGGATTCTTCTTTTAGCTATTTCATTAAACTTTATTATTTTTTATGTTTTGAAAAGCCACAATATTTTGACTAACTTAATATTTATTTCATCAATTTATCTGATAATTTACTCACTCTTTGATTTTAGTAATAATTTAAAAAAAAATTCTTCTTTAGATTTACCCAGAACTATTTCTCACTTAGGCTTTGGTTTATTAGTGTTTTTTATAGGAATCAATCATAGTTTTTCGGTAGAGGAGGATTTTAATCTTAAAATTGGAGAGAAAAAAAAAATTGAGAATTATCAAATTTTTTTTAAAGATGTAAAGCTAGAAAATGATATAAATTTTAAATCAATAGCAGGTGAGTTTATTGTATTAGATTTAAAAAATAACACTCAAGAAATTCTATTGCCAGAAATAAGAATTTATAATAAGCCAGAAACGCTTACTTACGAGGCCGCTATAAAAACTAAGTTGACTGCCGATACTTATCTTACAATGAGTAACATAAGTAGGTCAGAATATTATAATATTAAATTTCAACGAAAATCATTCATGATTTGGATTTGGATTTCTGTTTTACTAATTTCTTTAGGAGGCTTTTTAAGACTTTTTAAAAAAAAATAAAATGAAAATTAATCTAACAAAAATAACAACCTACACGATTATTATTTTTATAATTGGCTTATTTTTTATAGGCTTAAATAAAAATAATATTTATGACACTAAATATTTAATAGGGAAAAAAATTGATTCTTTTAATTTAAACTCTCTAACATCTGAAAAAAAAATAAGTAATTTAGATTTAGAAAAAAACAAATTTACTCTAATTAATTTTTGGGCATCGTGGTGTGGCCCATGCAAGGACGAACATAAGTATCTACTAGAATTAAAAAATCAACATAATATAAAAATCTTAGGAATAAATTTTAAAGATAAAAAAAATAATGCCTTAGATTTTTTATCAACTTTAGGAAATCCTTACTACTTGATTGCAAAAGATAAAAAAGGAAAAAGTTCTGTCGAATTTGGCATTTATGGAATTCCTGAAAGTATATTAATAAATTCAGATTTAAAAATTTTAAAAAAATTTGTTGGTCCGTTAAACTCTTCAGACGTTAAAGAAATTTTAAAATTCACAAAATAACAATGAAAAAATTATTTCTCTTATTACTGTGCACTTTTTTTTTTAATAACAGCATATTATCTGACGAGTACAATGGTAGAAAACTTGAAATTTATAAAAATTTAAGATGCCTAGTTTGCCAAGGTCAATCCATAGCAGACTCAAATTCTGATTTTGCTCAGACTTTAAAGTTAGTTGTGCACGATCAAATTAAAAAAAGAAAATCCAATAAGGAAATTTATAATTTTTTGATAAGCAAATATGGTGATTGGATTGTATATAAACCACAGGTAAATAAAAATAATTTACTTCTCTGGGCAATACCATATCTGGTTTTACTTATTGGAGGGATCATTATTTTTATTTTATCAAAAAAAAGAAAGTATAATGGGAAGAATTGATGCTATACTTTTTTGGATTAAGGTAGTATTTTTTGCGAATGAAAATTAAAATATTTGTATTTCTAATAATGCTTTTACCGATTAATTCTTATGTTTACTCGGATCAAAATATATCATTTTACACCGGGCAATTTGATGTTATTGATAAAGAAGGAGACGATCAAACCTCACTCGTAGGTATCGAACATAAAAATATAAATTTATTTAGAGACACTCTACTTGGTAAATTTTCTCCAGTGAGCGGAGCATTTGTAACTGGTAAAGATTCTGTTTATTTTTATACAGGTGTAGAAGGGCAATATAATTTAGGACCGTTAAACATTTTCCCTAGCTTTACTCCAGGTTATTACGAAAAAGGAAGTGGAAAAGATCTTGGCGATGTATTGGAGTTTAAAAGTGAAATAAAATTTGGCTTTGAGTTTTCTGATAGTTCATCACTAGGTTACAGCTATAGTCATATATCAAATAATGATTGGGGAAAAGT
>Ga0115003_10004631_pt1 | contig 10533 bp, 9 predicted proteins | sample ArcticOcean_MG_C_7_FD_88736 | JGI IMG/M metagenome (GOLD analysis project Ga0115003, IMG submission 88736) | Marine microbial communities from western Arctic Ocean - ArcticOcean_MG_CB11_88 | ecosystem: Environmental > Aquatic > Marine > Oceanic | place: Arctic Ocean: Canada Basin | collected... | reverse complement strand
GAACGACGGCCGCATCCCGATCGCGAAGCCCTCGGCAAGACCGACGTTCGTTACGCACCGATGCTCTGCCAGCACTGCGGCGCGGCACCGTGCGAATCGGTTTGCCCGGTTATCGCGACCTACCACACGCCGGAAGGCCTGAACGGCATGGTGTACAACCGCTGCGTGGGCACGCGCTACTGCGGAAATAACTGCTCCTACAAGGTTCGCCGCTTCAACTACTTTGACTACAGCCGACACAACTGGCCCGGCAACTTGAACCTGATGCAGAACCCCGATGTCACCACGCGGCAGCAGGGTGTGATGGAAAAGTGCTCGTTTTGCGTTCAGCGCATCGTGAGTGCACGACAGACGGCTAAGAACGAAGGCCGACCGATTGCCGATGGTGAAGTGGTCACAGCATGTCAGCAGACGTGTCCGAGCCAAGCCATCGAGTTCGGAAATGCCAAAGACAAGAAGAGCAAGGTGGTTGTGACTTCGGATAACGAGAAGCGCGCATACCATTCGCTGCATGTTCTGAACACGCGACCGGCAATCACGTACTTGAAACAAGTCGATCGCGCTGATGACGAGAGGTCCCACGGATGACACCTCCTGCTACCGCTGCACCAGCGATGAGCCCGAACGCGATGCCTCAGGACTCTCAGGCTAACGTCGATATCATGTCGGTGATCACCCGGGGTACGTCCTGGCAATGGATGTTGCTTCTCGGGTTGGCTCTACTGGGCGTCGCCCAGGCCGCCGCCACGCTGGCTTATCAGACCTATGTTGGCCTCGGCATTGCGGGCTATCAGGCCCCCGTCTTCTGGGCGGTCTACATCGTTACCTTCGTTTTCTGGATCGGTATCGGGCACGCAGGCACGTTGATCTCAGCGATCTTGTTCTTGTTCCGAGCCAAGTGGCGCAACGCCATTAATCGCGGTGCAGAAGCGATGACGGTGTTTGCGGTTTTGACCGCGGCACTCTTCCCGCTGATCCACATCGGCCGGCTCTGGAAGTTCTACTTCTTGATTCCGTACCCGAATCAGCGCGGACTCTGGGTGAACTTCAAAAGCCCACTGCTCTGGGACGTTTTCGCAGTCAATACGTACATGACGATCTCCATCGTCTTCTTCTTCGTCGGCTTGATCCCCGACTTCGCCATCGCGCGCGACCGTACTACGGGGCTCCGCAAGTTCATCTACACCATCTTGGCGCTCGGATGGCAGGGCAAGTCGGGCCAGTGGAAGGCGCACAACCGCACCGTGCTTCATCTATCGGGACTCGCGACTCCGCTCGTCCTGTCTGTGCACTCGGTTGTTTCCTGGGACTTTGCAATGTCGATCGTGCCGGGCTGGCACGCGACGATCTTCGCGCCTTACTTCGTGGCAGGCGCCGTGTTTGGCGGCTTTGCGATGGTGATGGTGGTGATGATCCCAGTACGCCGGATTTACGGCCTTGAGGAATACATCACGGACTATCACCTGGAGAACATGTCCAGGTTCATCCTGTTTACTTCCAATATCTGCGGGTACGCGTACGCGATGGAATACTTCATCGCCTGGTACAGCGGCGTCGAGTTCGAGCAGACGTCTTTCTGGCTGCGCGCGTTTGGTCCCTACTGGATATCCACTTGGTGCATGATCACCTTCAACGTCATCTTCCCGCAACTGCTCTGGTTCAAGAAGCTGCGTACGAACATTCCGTTCCTGTTCGTGCTCTGTTTCTTCATCAACCTGGGCATGTGGTTTGAACGTTACGTGATCATCATTACATCCCTGTCGCGTGAGTTTATCCCGGCGGCATGGGGTCTTTACATTCCGAGCTTGGCTGAGCTCTCGATCCTTACGGGCAGCTTCTGCTGGTTCAGCATGTTCTTCATTCTCTTCCTGAAGGGTGGCCCGATCATCGCGATGGTTGAAGTGAAAGAGCTCATCATTCATGAGAAGGCTCACGGAGGAGCGCACTGATGCCGACGTTGGTGAGCGTTTTCGACTTGCCCGGCGACGTAGTCGCGGCAGTCACCAAATTGAAGAAGCGTGGGTTCGACGACATCGAAACCTACTCGCCGGCTCCTTTCCCGGAGATCGACGAAGCGATGGACCCGAAGCCGAGCCTTGTTCGCTTGTTTACGCTGATCGGTGGATTGACCGGCGTGGTCACAGGCTTCGCGCTTCAGCTCTGGATGAGTTGGGACTGGGAGATCAAGATTGCGGGCAAGCCTTTTGCATCGATCCCACCGTACGTCATCATCGGCTTCGAGTTGACCATTTTGTTCGGCGGTTTGCTGACCTTCTTGGGGATGCTGCTGGCTGGCAAGCTTTATCCCACCTTCAAGCTCGACGAGCATTACAGCCCGCGGTTTTCTGCGGAAGAGTTCGGCGTCGTCGTGAAGTGCGGGGATCGAGACGTTGCTGAGATTGACGCCTTGCTTCGCGCGCAGTCGGCGAAGGAGGTGACTCTTGTTTCTTGAGCAGCAGCGCTTGTTTCTTGAGCAGCAGCGCCTGTCCCTGGAGCAGCAGCGCCTGTCCCCTAAGCCAAAGCGCGCCGGTCATTGGGCCCGCTTGGCGTTCATCTTCTTCGTGCTGCCGCTTTCGTTCGGCTGCTGGGAGCAGGTTGACGGGGGGGAGTGGTTCCCGCAGATGAAGCGCCAAATTACGGTTCAGGCGTTCGAAGAGAACACATACGTTGGCCAGGCCCAAGGTTTTTCTCCGCCGGAAGGCACGGTTCCGGTCGGGTGGGGCGCCGTACCCGATGTCGCGAGCTTGACCATCCCCGAGCAGGACGCGCTCGTGAACCCGGTTTCGTCTTCACTCCAGTCGCTCAAGCGCGGCGAAGTGTTGTTCCACCGCTACTGCGCAACCTGCCACGGGCCGGAAGGCCTGGGAAACGGTCCTCTCGCTGGCCCGCCCTTTGGTACCGATGGCCCCTTCGGCATGGTGCTTCCGGTCGGTGGGCCGTCGAGCATGGCGAAGCTCTTTAGTGATGGTCACATTTACACGACCATTTCCATTGGCCGCGGGCGCATGCCCAATTACAAACGGATCCCACCCAGTGAGCGCTGGGATCTCGTGAACTTCCTGCGCGACCTGAATGGTCAGGGAGGCCGCTCGTGAGCTCCGCCGCTAAAGAATTGGAAGTCGCGTTTGCGCGAGAACTTCCGAAGCCGCTAACACAAATTTGTGCCCTGCTCGCCATCGTGGGCGTCATCGCCTTCGTGATGGCATTGGCAACAGACCCGCAGACCGCATGGCTCGCCTACCACGCAAACTTCATCTACTTTGCGATGTTGTCTCAGGCAGGCTTGGCCTTTGCAGCCATCATGGTTGTCGTCGGCGCCAAGTGGCCTGGGCCGCTGCGGCGTATGTTCGAAGCCTTGGCCGCGTGGGTTCCGGTCACCTTTGTTCTCGGATGCATCGGGTACTTCGGTGGCGACTACATCTTCGAGTGGAAGCGCGAAGGCGCGGTTCACGGCAAAGAGGTGTGGCTCAACGCGACGCGGGTCTACACCACGGACCTCGTGATTCTCGGCCTGTTGGCCGTGCTGTCGATCTGGTTCCTCAAGGTGTCCAATCGCCCCATGCTCAAAGACATGGCCGACAATGGCACGGGCTTTGGCCAGAAAATGGCGAAGAGCTGGACCGCCAACTGGAAGGGGAACGTCGAAGAACGTGATCATGCGTTCGCGGTTCTCTCCAAGCGCTCCGCGCCGATCTTGTTCATCTACGCACTGGGTTACTCCTTCTTCGTATTCGACCAGGTGATGTCGATGGAGCAGACCTGGTTCTCAAACCTCTTCGGCGCGTACGTGACTTGGGGCGGCATTCTTTCCGCAGTTGCATCCGTCGCACTCTGCAGTGTCTTCTACCGCAAAGCGGAGGGCTTCGAAGGCCTGATCACCGAACACCGCATGCACGACATCGGGAAGCTGACCTTCGCGTTCTCGATCTTCTGGATGTACTTGTTTTGGTCGCAATACTTGGTGATCTGGTACGGCAACTTGCCAGAAGAGACGCAGTTCTTTGCGGATCGTCTGGGTAACCAGTTCTTGATCGACAAGGGCGCCGTCAGTGCTTCGGCCTGGGCCAAGGCTTGGTCGAGCTGGGACTTTGATTGGGCACGCTTGAGCACCGCCTACGGTTGGACAGCGATGGCCACCTGGGCTTGCCTCTGGGTCATTCCGTTCTGGGTTCTGCTCGGGCAGCGACCCAAAAAGACGGGTTGGATCCTCGGCCCCGTGGCCAGCATTATCCTCTTTGGCTTCTGGCTCGAGCGCAATCTTCTGATCTGGCCTTCGGTCATCAAGGACGACAGCACGTCGTACCTCGGTCTCTACCAGATCCTTATCGCGCTCGGCTTCTTTGGCGCCTTTGGTCTCGTGTTCTTGATTTACACGCGAGTGTTTCCGACGATCGCCATTCCAAGACGTGACTGACCACTACATAAGACCGTCCGACGGTCCGATTATTTGATCCATCAGCGCCCCTTCTCTCTATGAGCGGGGGCGTTTTCTATCGAATCCCCGCTGCAGTGTTTGAAGTCAGCGTTGCGGGCTAATCTTTGCCGGTGCGTATCTCTAAAGGTCAGCCCGCGTGAATACAAACTCCGCTTCCACCGAGACGATTCCGCCAGACAGTGACGCCCTGCATATTCCGCTTTCAGGTCGGGGCGCCGAAATCGTGCTGGACGATGCTGGGTTACGCATTGTTTCTGGTCGGCGATGGGGCCGAGCACGGATGACCCCGTATAAAGACATCACTCACTTTGCACCTGCACCGCACGGTTTCTGGCTGGGGACGTGCAGCGAGATCATGTCGATCCGCCGCGGACGCTTCGAAAACGCCGATGGGCCGGAATATTTGTCGCGCGCACTTTCGAGCGCGATTGCGAAGCAACCCTTTGGTCTCGAACATCTCGGACGCATTTCGGAAATCCACACACTGGCGCGCAACCCCGCGCCCCAACGCATTGCTCGACTCGTCGGTTTCATATGCGTTCTTGTTTACATCCTGCAATTAAACGACCCGTTCGTGCAGGAAGTGGGCGAGTTGACTCCCGCCCTAGTCGAAGCGGGGCAGCTGTGGCGCATCGTGACCGCAAATTTCTTGCACGGCGTCGCTCTGATCCCGATACATCTGATCTTTAATTTACTTGGCTTGATCGGTCTTGCTCTGCTGGTGGAACGTCCGCTCGGCTCGCTGCGAACGGGGATCATTATGGGGTTCTCAGGACTTGGGGCGATGTTGGCGAGTCAAGCCATGGGCGTCGGGCCCGTCATTGGCGCTTCCGGAATCGTGCTTGGGCTCGCTGGAGCGGCGCTTTGTCTCGAGCTTCACCACTGCGATCGATTGCCGGTTTGGTGGCGAATCCCGCGCCGTCCCTTCATCGTCCTGTTGGTGATTGAGGGCCTGAGTGGATTCACGCTTCCGTTTGTCGCCGGTGAAGCACACCTCGGAGGCTTTGTTGCCGGCTATCTCGCCGCACGCGTTGTCGGGTTTGGCGGCGTCCTGCGACAACCACAGTCGAAGGGCCTGCGACGCTTGGCTGCGGCAATGGGGGTGGTGGTGAGCGTTGCGACCCTCAACGTAGTTTTCTTGACACTCCGCGAGTCGAGTGCGCTCGAGCGGTACGCGTACCAGCTACTCGCGACACCGCACGCAGGGGTTCAAAGCGACAACGGCATTGCCTGGCGTATGGCGACGGAGAGTCGTGCAACGGCTTCGCAGCTCGCGCCCGCTCAAGGGCTTGCCGAGCGCGCGGCGAACCGCACGGGTTTTCAAGATCCCGAGATTCTCGACACTTTGGCCGAGGTGCTCTTCGTGCGCGGGAACCACGATGCCGCGCTTCGCATTATCGACGAAGCAATCCGCATCACCCGGGGCGAGAACTACTACTTAGAGCAACGCCGTCGCTTTACTGGCGAACGAGCCTTCGACGATCGTCCTGCCCCTCCACCCCCGTGGGCACTGCGTGAACTCGCCCCGTATTACGACGAAGACGGCGAAGGCATCCTGATTTAGACGGTCCACTGAACACGGCACCATCCCATCACAGACGAGGGGGTGTGATCTCTTCTCCGTCACTCGAGACGACAAGCTCACCGCTGTACGTCTTGCGCACCGTCGCTGTGACCTGGAAGTCGTAGAACGGAGGCGGCTTCATGCGAAAGAGCACCAGGGCTCCAGCATTTGCGCGGCTCGCGATACCGCCCACATCGAGGATGTTGGTGTGGAGTGCCGCTTCCATGCGGAGCAGTTCGGGATCGATCAGGATGCCCGCTTCTTCCGCGTCTTCGGCCGGTGGGATGATGACGGCTTCGTGAAACAAATAGTCGACGTCTTTGGCCGCGCTTACCACAGCTTCGGGCGCCCATCCTGCTCCGGCGACGAACATGCTTTGGCCTTGGCGTTCGAAGCGCCAAGCCAACGCTGGGGTAGGGCCTCCCGGAAGGTCAAATGCCTCAATGGCCAGCCCGTCGAGTTCGACGGAGAATCCAGGCGCGACATCGAAGCCGGTCAACACTGCGCCGCCTGCGGGTAATCCGCGCGAACGTCCTTCGGCTTCAATCCCGATGGCATGCCCCTGCAAGATCGCTTCGCACAACGCGCGTGTGCCGGGTGGGCCATAGACGCGCAACGATTGTTCGCGCGGTTGTCGCCAACCGGTGAGCAATAGATCGTCGAGGCCGACCGTGTTCTCGGGCAACAAGCTTGTAAGCAAAACCGCTTCGGCCTGGGCGAGGGGGATGCGAGATGTTCGCAGCGCTTCGGAGATACCACGTCCCGCGTCGACGATGAGCATCCGCTCGTCCCATCCGATGGCAATGGAGGGCCCCATGCGCTCGGGGTTCTCGAATCCGTTGCCACTCCCAACCACGACCGCCGCGAGGTTGCCGGATTCGATGATGTCGAGGGGGGCGACCAAGTCGCCAATTTCGGCCGCCCTGTAGATGACGCACGAGGAAGCCCAGCTGACGGCCATCACGGCTGCAAGGATTGCGTAGAGAACGAGTCGTGCTGTCATGAGCAGTATACCTTCAGATGCGCGGGGCAATCCGGCATTTGTGTTTGATGTCTTGGGCTTGAGTAAAATGATGCCGAGATCGCGCGCGGCGCGGGTCGTGCTTCGAGAGATGTAGCTTTGGTGCAGGCCAACAGCGATTGACCGCGAAGCGGGCCGATTCTAGCCAGCATTTTCGGTTTGGTCGCGGTCCGAATCAGGGTTCGAGACTTCACTTACAAAGTTCGTAGCTGGGGCCAAAATTGAAGGGTGCTGCGAACTCGAACAGCAAAATTGTGGGTCGTAGATTGACCAACTGGTCGTTTCTGCTGGACCGAACTCTGTGTGTCCTATAAGTTGGAGAGCAGGGGATCTCACTCATCCTCGAGTCTCTTGATCGGGAACGTTGACGGATTCATTGGAGTTGTCAGCAAAACTCGGTGGGGAGGCGGCCCGTAGGGGTAGGAGCGGCGCCCACCCTGGACAGCGGGAGTCGGACGCGGGGTACTGGGCCCTGCTTGGACTGCACTATGCCGGTAGAAGGGGGTATCAGGTGAAACATAGCGATTCTATGGCGAGTGAGGTGGCGGCGTTCTAGCCGCGAGCCAAACTTCGACGTCACATACGTCATGAAGGTTCGGTGAGTAGGGGAACGCAAGTGTTCCCAGCGCCACCGACCCTGGGAGCGCGGATGCCGTAGCCGCTTTTGAATAGGGTCTATTCGACCCGCTCCCAGGGATCCTTCGTGCTTCGCAGCTGCTGAAGGTGCTCTCCAGCAGCGGCCTTTGGGCCGCTTCCCCTATAACCGGGCAGCTGGGCGATTTGTGAAATAGGCTTGATCTGATCTCTAGCGGGATGACTGCAGGGTCGACGCCTGTCTTGGCTCAGGGAATCTAAAAGATCCCGTTTCGAGCGATCGCGTTGTCCCGGTCGAGACGGGGACGGTTACTTGATCGCCAGTGGGTTGATGGGGGAGCCGACGGCTCCGGTGATCGGTAGGGGTGGGGCGGTGAAGAGAAAGGCATAATTGCCGTCTTCTGCGCACGCCGCGGCGAGGTCGTCGAGGTAGAAGATTTCGCCGAAGGTCACGCCGGTATTTCGTATCGACACCATGTGAAGTGGTTGGAAGCAACCCTCGGTTTCGTTGGGTCTGACTTCGAGGCCCCACGTGTCTGTCGCGACGGCGGCGATCTCTCGTTCGTACAGCCAGCGCGCGCAGTAGAGGGAAAGCCCAGGCGCAGGACCTCCGCAGTATCCCTTCCAAGACTTTTGCTCGAGGCAGCGCGTCATCATGCCCGTGCGAACAAGCAGGATGTCTCCAGACTCGATCGTGACGCCGAGGGCTTCCGCACAAGCGTCTAGATCTTCGGGCATGATCGCCGTTCCGTCTTCGAGCCAGCGCGTTTTGCGCACGAGTGGCAGATCGAGCAGGACACCGCGTCCAACAACGTCGGCTTTTAGTCGGTCGATTGAGTTCGCTTCGGCTCCGCTGCTGGTCACGAGTTTGATGTCGCGACCGTTGTACATAAAGCCGTCGTAGTAGACGTGCGACAGGGCATCCCATTGGGTTCCGCATTGGAGCGGCATGGTGATCGAATCGTCCGCGTAGCGGAAACCGCCGGGCAAGTGATCCTGTGCGCCGGTTAGCGCATCGCTAGCGTCGGCGAGCATGACGTGGATCGGGTTGTGGCGGCCGCCTTTGCCGGACTGGGGGCCCTTGTCGTCAAAGGGGAGGGCGCACGAAATCACCCGGCCCGATCGCGGGATGGCGCACGCTTCAAGGACTCTCCCCTTTGTAATGAAGTTGAGGGTCCCGCGTTCATCGTCGTCGCCCCAGCGCCCCCAGTTGGAATAGCGCTCGCCCCATTCGCGAACTGTTTGTGCACCAAGAACGGGTCTCATTGGTTTTCCGCAGCCCGGTCTATTGACGCGAGAAGGGCTTCAACCGTCGCGACGTCTTCGGGGTGGTCGACCGCGACACTTTCCCAGCCTTCGATCTCGGCAACGCGAATCGCGATACCGTGTTCGAGGGCACGCAATTGCTCTAGGGACTCGCGCAGCTCGCCTGGGGTTTGAGGTAGCGCGGCATATTGCAACAGGAAGTCTCTTCGAAACGCGTAGATCCCAATGTGCTGTAGGAAGGTCGTGTTGTGGGCATTGGGGGATGCGTAGGGAATTGGCGAACGCGAAAAATAGAGTGCGTGGCCATGGCGGTCGACAACGACCTTGACCCGACTGGGGTTGAGTACGTCTGCGCCACGGGTTCGATGAACCAGGGTGGCGATCAGATCCTCTTCGTTTTCGAGCAGCGCCTCGACCGCAGCATCAATCACGAAGCCTTTGATCAAAGGTTCGTCACCCTGAATATTGACGATGATGTCGTCCGTGAGAGTGCTCGCGGCTTCCGCGATCCGGTCCGAGCCTGAGGTATGAGTCGGGCTCGTCATGACGACGGGAGCACCAAAGGATTCGCAGCAAGACGCGATGCGGGCATCGTCGGTTGCGACGAAAACTTGGCGCAGGGTTTTCGCTTCGCACGCTCCGCGCCACACGCGTTCAATCATGCTGACGCCCGCGATTTCCGCCAGCGGTTTGCCGGGAAAGCGCGATGCTGCGTAACGAGCGGGGATGACGCCGACAGCACTCATATGGGAAGCCTAACCAATGACCATTCGCGCCGCTGTCCTGCGCACGTTCTGCGCATTGCCCGCGCTATGCTCCGTGCCGCGTGGGTTGGGAATGCGATTTGGAAGACAGGGTGGTGGACAAGAGTTGACTATAGAATCACTTGACCCGAAGGTTCTCTTTTGGACTGGCGCATTCATCAACATGAATGTTGTGGTCGGTCTCGCCATCTTCGGAGTCAAACGGCTCCGGGAAGGCTTCCCTTCTCGACATCGATCGTTGATGATCACGGCGTCGCTGCTCGTCGTTGGGTTTATACTTGCGTACGTGTTGAAGCTCGTATTTCTCGGACGCGAAGACCTTTCGGTTTGGAGTCAGGCCGCTGTCTGGACCCTGCGTTTTCACGAGACTTGTGTGTTGACGATGGTTGTGGGCGGCGCGCTTGCACTGCGTTGGGGCAGCCAGCTTTCTACGACGCGTTCATTCACGTTGAACCCGGACGATCCGGAGGCGGACCCGGCGCTAGTCAACAGACATCGACGAGCCGGGCGGACCGCAGTGATCGGTGCGGCGCTTGGCCTTGCCTCCTCAGGGCTTGTGCTGCAGGGGATGTACGCGCGCTTGTCGTGAAGCGTCTATTGATTCGTGAAGCATCTGGCATCCAGCAGAATAGCGGGCCCCAGCCCAGGTAAGCAGGCAGAGGCATGGTTGGCATCTAAGCGGTCCGAGTTTGAGTCCGGTTCGGGCTTCCCGCAGAGACCTCTGCGTCGATGTCCCAATACGGAAAGCATGTCTGGGTTACTCTCCGCATTCCTCGTCGAAGATCTAGTTTGCTAGCGACTACCCGGGTCACTTTGATCGGGTTCCTTGTTGTTGTGGGCCGTCGTGACGAACGTGCGAAGCGCTTTTTCAAGCGTGCGCATAATCGTG
>Ga0115003_10004627_pt1 | contig 10538 bp, 8 predicted proteins | sample ArcticOcean_MG_C_7_FD_88736 | JGI IMG/M metagenome (GOLD analysis project Ga0115003, IMG submission 88736) | Marine microbial communities from western Arctic Ocean - ArcticOcean_MG_CB11_88 | ecosystem: Environmental > Aquatic > Marine > Oceanic | place: Arctic Ocean: Canada Basin | collected... | reverse complement strand
TGGGCCTACCAAGTAAAAGGAATCCAAGAAAACAAAGCAGAGATTGTTGTATGTAACAATAATTTTCATGGAAGGACAACCACCATTATATCATTTTCTAATGATCCAGTTGCAAAAGCAAATTTCGGACCCTATACCAATGGGTTTATTAAAGTAGAATATGATAATCTTCAAGCATTGAAAGATGTCTTAGAGTCTAATAAAAATGTAGCAGGATTTCTAGTAGAACCTATACAGGGAGAGGCTGGCGTTTTTGTGCCTAGTGAAAATTATTTGAGAGATGCTAAGGCATTATGCGAAACTCATAATGTACTTTTTATTGCAGATGAAGTTCAAACAGGAATTGCTAGAACAGGTAGGCTTTTGGCCACTTGTGGTAACTGCTCTTGCGAAAAGAGAGACTGTAGCGGTACCCCAGATGTTAAGCCAGATATATTAATTTTAGGTAAAGCCTTAAGTGGTGGTGCGTATCCAGTTTCTGCCGTGTTGGCAAATGATCCCATCATGAAGGTAATCACACCAGGATCTCATGGGTCTACCTTTGGAGGTAATCCAATTGCAGCTGCAGTTGCAATGGCTGCTTTAGAGGTTGTTGTTGATGAACAGCTTGCAGAAAATGCATATAGGCTAGGAATTATTTTTAGAGCAGAACTTAACAAGTTCATACAAACAAGTACCATTTGTAATGGGGTAAGGGGTAAAGGTCTGTTAAACGCAATACTTATCAATGACGATGAGCAGAGTGATACCGCTTGGAACATTTGTATGAGACTTCGTGACAATGGTTTGTTGGCAAAGCCTACCCACGGAAATATTATTCGTTTTGCGCCACCACTTGTAATAACTCAGGGGCAACTGCACGAGTGTATTTCTATTATTACAACTACACTAAAAGAATTTGAAGTATAACCTAGAGGCACTACATTAAAAAAAAGCTACTTTTTAAGTGGCTCTTTTTTTTATCATACATTTTGAACAATAGATTTATAGTACAGAGGTAAATTTATGTGACTTATGAGAATCTATAGTATGAAAATTGTACTTTTAACATCATAAACACTAAGAAAATGAAAAAAGGGGATACGGTACAGGTTCTTGATGATAACGTTGAAGGGACTATTGTTTCTATTGAAAATAATACCGTTGTTGTTGAAACTCTTGATGGTTTCCAAATAGCCTATGAAAGGCAAGAACTAGTCTTTTTAGAAAACCCAATCTCATCTCAAGAATTCTCTGTAGCTAATATTTCTGAGGTATTAAAAAACAAAGAAATTGTTACTCATAAAAATGCTAAGGCACAAAAACCAAAACAGCGGGTAAAGCCAGCAATGGAGGTAGATTTGCATATTGCCCAACTAGTTCCTTCTCAAAGAGGCCTTAGTAATTATGACATGCTAGAGATACAACTAGATACAGCAAAAAGACAATTGCATTTCGCCATGAAAAAAGGGATACAACGTGTGGTGTTTATTCATGGTGTTGGCGCTGGTGTATTAAGGCAAGAATTAGAGTATCTTTTAAAAAGGTACGATGCTGTTAGCTTTGAAGATGCAAACTTCCAAAAATATGGTAGAGGCGCTACAGAGATTTATATCCACCAAAGTAAATTATAACCTTTAAAACTCTGGAGTTAGTACAATAGTTTCATTTCTTATTTGTTCAATAATACCAAGAGGATATGTTTCAATAATAATTTGCTCCTGTGTGCTTACCAAAACTAGGTTGTCTATAATAATTGTTCCATCACTTGTTCTGTTGTACAAATGCTCTTTATAAGCCTCTATAACAACGCTTGTGGTTATATCTGGATTGAGATAGTTTGGTAATCCGCCAGGGGTAGCAATATCATCTGCAGGATTGAGGTTTTGATCTATATCTTCATTTATGGTGAGTACACCATCGTTATCATCATCAGGATCCAGATAGTCTGGCATACCATCAAGGTCTGTGTCTCTGGGGTTTAATGGGTCGTCACCAATTTCTTGTGAGGTTAAAACATTATCACCGTCATCATCAAAATCATAGTAATTTGGGATACCATCACCATCAAAATCTCCAAAACCTTCTTGTGAAAAATCATCAGAATTCACAAAATCAATACCATCAAAATCATCTAGGGTTGTCTCAGATATAAGTCTAGCTATTCCAGAGGTGCCAATATACTCTAGGACCACTAAAGGAGAAGTAGCAGGAACTGGATTACAAAAATAACTTGAGGTTACACTATCATCAAACCCTCTATAATTTACAATACTCCCTGTACTGCTTAAATTAAATGTTTGTGTTCCAGTCTCAATAAACAGCTCTTGGCTGTTAGGAATAAGTAGAGAAATACTTTCATTTACCTGAGGATTTATTTTAAAAAAAACAACATTATAAGTGTCTCCACATTGCTGTAATTGTGCATCCTCAAAATCAAAATTTGTTACAATAATATCACCGTCATTACAGCCTTGAAATAGTAAGGGTATGAAAATTAATAATACGAGTTTTCTCATTTTCACTTTTCTAAGATTAAATAGCTATACAAAGTAACGCATTTCTTTAGGATAGGGGTGTTATTCATCAAAAAAATATCTGTATTTTTGTTTTAAGTTTACTTTTTAACCCTTTAATATTTTATCATTGAGAAAGGTATATTTTGACAATGCTGCCACAACACAGGTTCGTACTCAAGTAATTAATACAATGACCCAAGTGTTGCAAACTGAGTTTGGAAACCCATCTTCAACCCATGAATTTGGGAGATCATCCAAAGCATTAATTGAAACCGCAAGAAAAGAAGTAGCCCAAATATTAAATGTTTCTGCCTCAGAGATTATTTTCACCTCTGGTGGTACAGAAGCAGATAATTTGGTGCTTAATGGCTGTGTTAAAAACCTTAGTGTTACAAGAATCATCTCAAGTAAAATTGAACACCACGCAGTGTTATATGCAATAAAAGAACTGCAAACAAGCCATAATATTACTGTTGAGTATGTAAATATAGATCATTGCGGCGCCATAGATTTCAACCATTTAGAAAGCCTTCTTGCAAACACTACTCAAAAAACCTTGGTGAGTTTGATGCACGTCAATAATGAAATAGGTAATATTCTTGACTTGAAACGTGCAGCGGTTCTTTGTAAAAAATACGATACCTTATTTCATAGCGATACGGTTCAATCTATAGGTCATTATCATTTAGATTTTAAGGATATTCCTATTGACTTTGCAGCTGTTGCAGCTCATAAATTTCATGGGCCAAAAGGAGCAGGGTTTGCATTTGTTAGAAAGAACTCTGGGATAAGACCTATGATTGTTGGCGGAGCTCAAGAGCGAGGTATGAGAGCGGGTACAGAGCCTGTATATGCTATAGTTGGGATGGTTGAGGCATTAAAGATTTCTTATCAAAACTTAGCGCAAGAAAAAAAATACATCACAGGGCTAAAAGATTACTTTAAAGAGTCTCTGGTCAAAGAAATTCCAGAAATTCAATTTAATGGCCACTGTGATGATAATGACAAGAGTTCCTATACGGTTCTTAACGTGTGTATTCCCGTTTCTCCAGAAAAAGGGACGATGCTATTGTTTCAATTAGATCTAAAAGGAATTGCGTGTTCTAAAGGTAGTGCTTGCCAGAGTGGAGCCTCTAATGGATCTCATGTGTTGTCTGAAATATTAAACAATGAGGATTTAGCGAAGCCTTCTATACGGTTTTCTTTTTCAAGCTTTAACACTAAAGATGAAATTGATTATGTTGTAAAAACCCTTACAACTTTTGTTAAGCCAGGAAGTGTCCTAGAACATTAATAGGTTTAAATCACTGTGGGGCATATCAAACCAATTGCTTACTGCTTTACTAGTTAATATACCTCTATAAAAATAGACTCCATTTTTTAAACCTCTATCAAAACGGATGGCTTGCTCTAAGCCCCCAGATTCTGCTATCTGTAATAGATATGGAGTAAAAATATTACTTATTGAAATAGAAGCTGTTCTTGGATACCTAGCAGGTATGTTTGGTACACCGTAATGAATTACCCCATGTTTAATAACCGTAGGGTTGTCATGAGAGGTCATTTCAGTAGTTTCAAAACATCCACCCATATCTACACTAACATCAATAATGATCGCTCCTTCTTTCATGTTTTTGACCATATTTTGAGTAACTATAATAGGAGAGCGATTAGTGCCTCTAATGGCACCTATGGCAACATCACATCTTCGAAGAGATTTCATTAAATTTTTTGGTTGTATGGTAGAAGTATAAAGGGTATGACCAACTTTATATTGCAGTTCTCTAAGACGTGTTATTGAACTATCAAACACTTTAACATTAGCGCCAAGACCTATGGCAGATCGTATTGCAAATTGACCCACGGTACCCGCTCCAATTACAACAACCTCTACAGGTGGTACTCCACTAATATTACCAAAGAGTAGGCCTTTGCCTTTTTGAGCATTCACCATAAGCTCTGAGGCTATAAGCACAGATGCTGTTCCTGCTATTTCGCTAAGTGCTTTAACGGCAGGGTAGGAATGATCTTCATCTTTAATAAACTCAAAGGCAAGGGCAGTAATTTTCTTTTTTGCTAACGCCTCAAAATAACTTTTTTGTCTTGTTTTAAGCTGCAGGGCAGATATCAGCACTGTTTTTGGATTAATAAAAGCTATTTCCTCTAGTGTTGGCGGTTCTACTTTTAATATAATTGGACAGCCAAATACTTTTTTTGTCTCTGTAGTAATTTGTGCTCCAGCTTCACTATATGCTGTGTTTGAGAATCCAGACTGTTGCCCAGCACCATCTTCTAGTAAAACCCTGTGCCCATTTGCAACAACTGCTGCAACGGCATCAGGTGTCAAGCAAATACGTTTTTCTTGAGCGTGAGTTTCTTTAGGCAAGCCTATATATAAGGCTCCTTTTTGTTTTGAAATTTCTAAGGTCTCTTCTTGCGGAAGTAATTGAGCCTTGGTAAATGGAGAAGTGGGTTTTGACATGATACATGGTTAGCTGCAACAATTTACGTTTTTTTTTTAAGCTACTCCATAAAAAAAGCAAATCACCTTTTCATTCTCTATGAAAATAACTCCCCAGTTATAGCATGTTAGTAATCAGATGATTTGCTGGGTCAAATATTTAACAATATTTGTTTGATTCCTAATGGTGTTGTTATACATTCATAAAAAAGCACTGTTAATTCTTGAATCACTAGTGTGAAATAACATTTTTAAACCTTGTTTTTCAGTTAGTTATCATTAAATCAAATCTGTTTTCTAGCCTGAGTGTAATAAGCCTCATGATTTTCACTAAATTTATCATAACAAACTATAAAGCATACCAATGTATTTAAAATCCCTATTAATTTTATTGTTTTCAGTTTCTGTATATTCTCAAGAGCTGTCTAATATTGAACTATTATCACTAGAAGACGAGGGTTTACTTGAATATTTTGAAACAGTAAGGCATGATTCTTTAAAAGCATCCTTTGTAGCTAGCATATACCTGCAGCGAGGCAAGGATAGGGCAGACACCATTATGATGGCTCGTGGTTTTGATAGATTGGCGCAGTCTTATAGTCCTCATACCAATATTAAATTCACTGATAGTGTGATTGCTTTGACTGCAAAATCAAAACACATTACTTACCCAGCCTTTGGTTATATTTTAAAAGCATACAATTATGACAAGCTGGATCAATTCAAAAAATCCAATCAATACAGCTATATAGCCTATAATAAAGCCTTAGAAGTAGGTAATTTGAGTCAGCAGTTATATATTCTTGAAGCGTTTATTTTCAATAAAGTGGTTTGGGGTAATAAAAAAGAAGCTCTTGCCTTGCAGCAAAAAAGGCATCAGCTGTTAATGAGTAAAACATATTTGCAAAAATTATACCTAGCCACAAGAGAGGATGCAAGAGATAGCATAGACGGCTATTATACCAAACAAAAAACAGATTCTTACTTAAGTTTTGCTATTTGCCACCATTACTTGGCCCAGCGAGATTCTACGCAGTATTATCTAGACATTGCAAAAGACCTTATAGATGATAATAGGCCAAATAATATTAATGCTATGAAATCTCTGTACTATGATATAAATATGGAACACTTATACTTTAAAAAGGACTATGTATCTTCCTTAAAATATAGCGATTCATTGTTAAATTTAAGTGTTAGCTTAAATTCAAATTTTAGAAATATATTTTTCTTTAAAGGACTCTCTTTATATGATAATGGTAACCAAAAAGCTGGTTTAAAGTATTTAAAAAAAGCAGATTCTGTTTTTGATACTGGAGATAGACTTAATGTACAGCAACAGGATAATTTATTGTTTGAAAAATTAAAATCACACTATAGCAGCCTGGGTGATTATAAAAACCAAATTAAATATCTTAATAAACAATTACTACTTGATAGCTTGCTTACTAATAAAACTCTTGGATTTGAGAGTGATGTAATACGTAATATAGAAACACCAATGCTATTAAAGGAAAAACAAGAGGTTGAATTAAAACTAACAGCACAGACCATCAAATTTAAATGGCGCATCACTTATGTTGTGATGATTTTTGGAATATTTACTGCAGTGCTACTTTGGTATATACACAAACAAAAAATATATAAAAAAAGATACCATCAACTTATTGATAAGCAGCAAAATAAGCTAGAAGTAACTGGCCAAACAAAGCAGAGTGATTTAAATATTTCTGAGACTCTTATTCAAGATATATTAAAGCGGCTAGAGGTATTTGAAAAGCAAAAAAAATACCTGCAACCAAACGTTTCTTTACAAAGTTTGTCCAAAAATTTACAAACAAACCCAAACTACCTCTCTAGGGTTATCAATTTTAATAGAGATAAGAATTTTTCTCAATACTTAAATGATTTGCGTATTGCCTATGCATTAGAAGCCCTACAAGAGAAGCCAACATTTTTAAAATACTCTATCAAAGCTATTGCCTTGGAGTGCGGTTATACAAATGCTACGTCTTTTTCAAGAGCTTTTTACAAACAAACAGGTTTGTATCCGTCTTTTTATATCAAGCAGTTAAGTAAAACAAAATAGGGTAGTAGAGTAGTGCTTTGTGCAAATTAAATAAAAAATATGCAGCAAAAAATTTAAGAGAATAAAGCAATTATAGATTGGTTTATTATCTAAATAAATCTTTTAGTTGCTGTATAAGTGTTTTGTTGGTGCTTAGTTCTTCTTCAAAGGCAACTAAATCGTTTCCAGTAATTTGATTAAATAATTTTGCACGTATAAGATATATTAAAGGTACAACTACCATCATTATAGGAAAAACAAGGTATAACTCGAGTTCATCTACACCATCATATTCTTGTATGAGCCCCCATGTTTGAAAGGAATACATGCCAATTGGCACAAGTAATATCCAATGCCACCAGTGCTTACAGGTAAAGAACCAAATAAACAATAAATATAGAGGAATAATCTTATTAGCTAAATACCAAGCATAATCAAACCATGAACGAAATACCGTTTCGAGTGTAAAAAAAGAAGTTTCCCAGACAGCGATTTCTGGGAAACTCTTATAAGAATAAAACAAAATAGGTGTAAGTGCAATAAAAAATGCAACTACACTTCCAACAAATATTGATTTACTAACCGTTTGTTGCTGGTCTATTGTGTTTGTGTTTAACTTGTTGTTCTGTTTGATCATTGTCTAAGTTCTCAGGAGTACAAGAAGTTGCAAATAATCCTAATGATACTATTGCTATGATACTAAGTGTTTTTAAATTTTTCATAAGCTATAATTTTGTGAGAGTTATACCACAAAACTATCGTGAAAAAAGACAAGTTTCGAAATTATCTTCGTCATATCTTGTTAGGTTGGCTTTTTGTTAAAATAGTTAGTATTTCTTCTAACATTTTTTTATTAGCATAAGCCTTATTGGATATGAAAATTTAAAAAAGTAGTAAAGCAAACTAGCCTTTAGGCATTAGCATTGCTGTTCTTGTTCCATTAGCATTTAATTTTAGTTCAATTTTATTGCACTTAATTGTTGACAAAAAGCTTCCTATATTTTGAGGCCATTCTATAAATGTAAAATGTCCAGCGTTTAAGTAATCTTCAATCCCAATATCGAACGCTTCCTGTTCACTGTTGAGTCTGTAACAATCAAAATGGTATAACAGGTTATTTGTGGCTTGGTATTCATTTACTATAGAAAATGTAGGACTACTCAAAGTCTCAACAACCCCTAATTCTTTGGCTAACTCCTTGATTAACGTTGTTTTACCAACGCCCATGTCTCCATAAAACAAAATAGTTTTTTCAGAAAAATGAGTAATCAATTTAGAAGCTACTGCCTTAATTTCATCAAGTGAAAACGTAATTTCCATAAAAAAGATTAACACAAATATACCAAATTATGTCTTTTAACGCATTATTCTAACCAAATAAAAATAAACACGCGAATATTCCTACATAAATATTACCTTGGAGACAAAGTAACAAATGGAATCACCATTTCTTCTAAAGATACTCCACCATGTTGGTAGGTGTTTCTGTAATACCCTACATAATGATTAAAATTATTAGGATAGGCAAAAAACAAATCACCTTTTGCGAAAATAAACGAGCTACTCATATTTATTTTAGGCAACTGTATAGTAGTGGGATTACTTGCCGCTAATACATCCTTGCTTTGATAGGTTAAACTCTTACCGGTCTTGTATCTTAAATTAGAGCTTGTGTTTTTGTCTCCAATTACTTTGCTAGGATTTTTTACGTTTATGGTTCCGTGATCTGTAGTTATCATTAGTTTAAAGCCCAGTTGTGAGGCTTGCTGAATGATATCCATCAGTGGCGAGTTTTTAAACCAGCTTTGGGTTAATGATCTGTATGATTTATCTGTGGAGGCAAGTTCTTTTATTACTTCCATTTCTGTTTTAGAGTGGGATAGGATATCTACAAAATTATAGACCACTACTGTTAAGTCTTCATTTTTGTGACTTTTAAAACTCTCTGCCAGCCGCTTTCCTTGTTTTAGGCTAGATATTTTATGATAACTCCAATCCAAATCTAAACCTAGTCTTTTGAGTTGTGCTGCTAGAAATTTATCTTCATACATGTTCTTACCTCCTTCATCTGTATCATTTAGCCACAGATCTGGGTGTAGTTTTTCCATGTCACTTGGCATAAGACCACTAAATATTGCATTTCTTGCATATTGTGTTGCTGTTGGCAAAATACCGAAGTACATATCTTCTGTATTTTTTTTATAACTATTGGCAACAAAAGGTTCAAAGGCCTTCCATTGGTCATACCGAAGGTTATCTACAACCACCAAAAGAGTTGGAGTGCCCTTTTTTAATTGTGGGGCTACTTTGTCTCTAAAGAGCGTGTGAGACATAGTAGGAGGATCTATGCTATTGTCAAAACATTTTGGGTAGTTTTTGTCAATAAATTTACAAAATTGATTATTTGCTTCTGTTTTTTGTGATTCAAGAATTTCAAACATTCCAGTATCTTCAATGTTTTCTAACTCAAGTTCCCAGTACACTAGTTTTTGGTACATCTCTGCCCATTGCTCAAAGCTATTTACCATGGATAGATCCATAGCAATTTTACGAAACTCCTGTTGGTAATTTGAGGTGGTCTTTTCTGAGATTAATCTAGAATGATCTAAATTCTTTTTTAAACTCAATAATATCTGGTTTGGATTTACAGGTTTAATTAAATAATCTGCAATCTTAGAACCTATGGCTTCCTCCATAATATATTCTTCCTCACTTTTGGTAATCATTACCACGGGAAGAGAGGCGTTCATTTCTTTTATTTCTGCAAGAGTCTCTAATCCTGTAAGACCAGGCATGTTTTCATCAAGAAAAACAATGTCAAAAGAAGTGTTTTTTATCTCCTCAATGGCTTCTGTCCCGCTTTGAGCTTTTGTTACATGATAGTTTCTCTTTTCTAGAAACATGATGTGTGGTTTCAGTAAATCAATTTCATCGTCTACCCAAAGTACTTTTATGTTGCTCATTTTGTTATGGTGTTTACTACAAACGTAGCGTTAATTCTTAATAATGTATGTTTCTCAAATGTTATTTTATCCCGAAGTTTTAACAGCATTACACAACTTTACGTTTTTGATTGCTTAATTTTGCTGCTATATTTTAATCTCTTGAAAAATAAATCATTGAACTTGAGTAACAATCTTAAAATAGTAAACGATCCTATCTATGGTTTTATTACCATACCCAGTGCCCTAATTTTTGATTTAATAGAACATCCCTATTTTCAGCGCCTTCGCAGGATCACACAAATGGGTATGTCTTACCTTGTATATCCCGGTGCGCATCATACTCGTTTTCATCACGCTTTAGGTGCCATGTTTTTAATGCAAAAAGCGGTTCAAGTGTTACGATCTAAGGGCATTGCGATATCTGACAAGGAACAAGAGGCCTTACTTATAGCTATTTTATTACATGATATAGGTCATGGACCCTTCTCTCATGCTATGGAGCATAGCATTGTAGAAAACATCTCTCATGAGGAAATTTCTTTACTCTTTATGGAAGAGCTAAATAC
>Ga0115003_10004619_pt1 | contig 10552 bp, 7 predicted proteins | sample ArcticOcean_MG_C_7_FD_88736 | JGI IMG/M metagenome (GOLD analysis project Ga0115003, IMG submission 88736) | Marine microbial communities from western Arctic Ocean - ArcticOcean_MG_CB11_88 | ecosystem: Environmental > Aquatic > Marine > Oceanic | place: Arctic Ocean: Canada Basin | collected... | reverse complement strand
TAATTGAACTAAGCTAGCTCCATTCTTAATCTTTTCATATGCCTTTTCTGCAGAATCTATGCCTCCAACACCTACTAGGGGTATTTCTCCGTTTGTATATTTATAAACTTTTCTTAGCTGGAGGGTTGAGCTCTTAAATAATGGCCTGCCTGAAAGTCCTCCCTCTTGAGCAAGCTTACTTGTAATGGAATTTCTTGCGACAGTAGTGTTTGAAATAATTAATCCATCAATCTCACTAGATAAAACCTTATCACATAAATATTTAAGATTATCATATTCTAGATCAGGTGATATTTTAAGAAGAATAGGAATCTTAATAAGAAGATCTTCCTTATGTAAATTATTAATTTTATCTAAAAGCACATCTAAATTTTCTAAAACCTCAAGCTTTCTCAATCCCGGCGTATTCGGTGATGAAATATTTATTGTAATATAGGATGCAAGAGTTGAAAAAAATTTAATACCTTTGATATAATCTTCAAAAAAATCTTTACTATCTTTGTTAGCGCCAATATTAACACCAACAATACTATCATTAATTTTTCCTAATCTAGTCTTAACTTGATCAAATCCATCGCTATTAAAGCCAAGTCTATTTATTATGGCCTCATCGTCTTTTAATCGAAATATCCTTGGTTTCGGATTCCCTGGCTGAGGGTTAGGTGTAACAGTTCCAACCTCAGAAAATCCAAAGCCTAAATTAATTAAATTTTCAGCAACCTCAGCATTTTTATCAAACCCAGCTGCAATTCCAACTGGATTAGGAAAATTTAACCCAAAAACATTAGATCTTAAAACATTATAAGATTTAGGTTTTTTCGACCTTACCATTTTTAAATAATTAATTGTTATTCTGTGGGCAATTTCAGGATCTAATAAAAAAAGTAAAGATCTCAAAAAAGAATAAAAAGACATCATATAATCCTTGGTAGTTAAGAACATAGTAAACTAAATAATTACCAGATAGAAGCCTAAGAAACAGTATCGCGTAAATATGAAATCAGAGGAATATCTGCAGGTAACATTTTTATATTAAACAGATCGTTAGGACGGCACCACTTCAAATCCTGTCCCTCCTTAGCATGAATAAAACCTTTCCATTCTCTGCATATATATAGAAAAATTATTACATCAAAATTTGGATAATTAAAAGTTGTGAATGTAATAGGTGTGAAACAAGAATCACTTATATCAACACCTAACTCTTCATTAATCTCTCGCATCAGGCACTGGTTCGGCAATTCGCCATTCTCTAGTTTACCACCAGGAAACTCCCAGTAACCCTCCATGAACTTGTCCTCTTGGCGCTGGGCAATCAAAACTTTATTATCAATATCAACCATAGCTGCTGCGGAAACCATTACTATTTTTGATTTTGTCATTTATCGATTAACTTCTATAGTCTGCATTTATTCTAATATATCCTTCAGTTAAATCACAAGTCCAGATATCTGAATCTCCTTTTCCAATTCCTAAGCCGATGTTAATTAAAATTTCATCCTCTTGCATGTATTTTTTTGTTCTAGATTCAGAGTAAGATCTAGATAATTCTCCGTCTTTTAAAATTAAATTTTTTCCTATAGCTAAGCTTATTTTTTTCGATTGAATAGATTCTTTCGTTTTGCCCATGGCCATTATTATTCTTCCCCAATTAGGGTCAGATGCCCCAATAGCAGTTTTTACCAAAGGAGAATCAGCAACTGATCTCGCAATTTTCTTAGCAGATGAAGAGTTTTCTGCACCAGATACTTTTACATGAATTAATTTTGTAGCACCCTCACCATCCCTTACTATCTGAATAGCTAAATCATGCATAATTTCACTAAAAGCTTTTCTAAACTCAACTAGCCTGGGGTCTCCTATTCGTGAAATAACCTTGCTAGCTTTTGAATCCATTGCCTTGCCAGTCGCAAAAACTAAAACTGAATCATTAGTGGAAGTATCACTATCAACGGTAATTGCATTAAAGCTATTTCGTAATTCTAAATTTAGCAAAGTCTGAAGAACACTTCTATCGATAGCAGCATCAGTAAAAATAAATGCCAGCATTGTCGCCATATTGGGAGAAATCATTCCTGATCCCTTTGCAATACCAGTAAGTGAAACCGCTTGACCATCAATAATAATTTTTCTTCCGGAGGCCTTAGGAAAAGTATCAGTTGTTCTAATTGATTTTGAACATTCCTTCCAACTTGAATCCCCTTTTTTAAACGCCTGCGCTATCGCTTTATTGGTTGGCCTTAAGGGAATTTGTTCACCAATAACACCTGTTGAACATATAAAAATGTCTTTCTCACTACATTTAACTATTTTTTTTACATTGGATACTATTGATTTATTGATTTTTTTACCTTTAGCACCCGTAAAAGCATTGGCATAACCAGCATTAACAACTAATGCTCTGGCTTTTCCATCCGATATATTTTTTTTACAAAAAGATACGGGCTCAGCAGGTAACTTCGATTTAGTAAAAACTCCAGCAACACTTGTACCTTTATCAAAAAGAGCCGTAAAAATATCACTCCTGCCTTTATATTTTACTTCTGATTTGGCTGTTCCAATTTTAACACCCTTTATTTTAGGAAGTTTAGGAAAGCTCTTTGGAGCAAGCGGTGATATTATTTTAATCATTTTGATCTCTTTTTTTCTTAAAGAATTATATTAAAGGAAGTAAACTATATATAGTAAAATTCCAATATCTTACTTAGTTTGGTTGACAACTTTCAAGGCTCTACCTACATGAGTATAAGAGAATTTGTAAAAATAGTGGAACTAAAAATATATGCCAACCCTTAATTCAATACTTAATAATGTTTTCGGATCAAGTAATGAGAGGAAGCTGAAGAAATTCCAAAGCCAGGTGATTGAAATCAATCAGCTTGAAACAGTATATGAAAAATTAAGCGATGAAGGTTTAAAAAATAAAACTATAGAATTTAGATCCCGAATCCAATCTGGTGAAGGCTTAGAAAGTATTCTAAATGAGGCTTTTGCGGTTGTGAGAGAGGCTGGAAAAAGAACATTAGGACAAAGACATTTTGATGTTCAGTTATTGGGAGGACTAGTCCTTAACCAAGGAGATATTTCCGAGATGAAGACTGGGGAAGGGAAAACCTTAGTGGCAACTCTTCCAGTTTACTTGAATGCACTAGAAGGTAAAGGTGTCCACGTTGTTACAGTTAATGACTATCTAGCCAAACGTGATTCAGAGTGGATGGGGCAGATTTATAATTTTTTAGGAATGACTGTTGGGACAATTACTTCTGATTTAGATGAGGAAGAAAAACGAAAATCTTATAAAGCAGATATAACTTATGGGACAAACAACGAATTTGGCTTTGATTATTTAAGAGATAATATGAAGTATAATATTGATCAACTTGTGCAAAGAGGTCATCACTTTGCAATTGTTGATGAAGTAGATTCTATTTTAATTGATGAAGCAAGAACACCATTAGTGATTTCTGGTCAAGTAGATGATAAGTCAGAGCTTTATAATAAAATTGATAAAATAATACCTAGGATCTTAGATAATCATATCGACATTGACGAAAAATCAAAAAATGTAACACTCACTGATGAAGGTAATGACTTTCTAGATGAATTATTAGTTACTGAAAAGTTAATGGATAAAGATTCAAGTATTTATGATATGGAAAATGTAAGTTTAGTTCACCACATCAATCAAGCTCTAAAAGCACATAAAATATTTAATAAAGATTCAGATTATTTAGTTAAGGATAATCAAGTAATTATTATTGATGAATTTACAGGAAGAATGATGGAGGGGAGAAGATTTTCTGATGGCCTACATCAAGCGCTGGAGGCGAAAGAAAGAGTAATGATCCAGCCTGAAAATAGAACAATGGCCTCAATTACTTTTCAAAATTACTTTAGATTATACAATAAGTTATCCGGTATGACTGGGACAGCAAGCACAGAATCTGAAGAATTTTTAGATATTTATAACCTTGATGTTATTTCAATTCCTTCAAATATAAAAATTTCCAGAAAAGATCAAGATGATGAAATTTATAGAACTGTTGAAGAAAAATATAGCGCAATAATTGAATCGATAATTGAATGCAATAAAAAAGGTCAGCCAGTTTTAGTCGGAACTACAAGTATTGAACGTTCAGAATATTTATCAAAGCTTCTTAAAAATAAAAAAATAGATCATAGCGTCTTAAATGCAAAGTATCATGAACAGGAAGCTGAAATAATTGCCCAAGCGGGTAACTTTGGAAAAGTAACTATAGCAACAAATATGGCCGGACGAGGAACAGATATTCAGCTTGGTGGGGATGGTAATTCAGATGATGATAAAACTAAAACTATTAATGCTGGCGGCTTATATGTAATAGGTACAGAACGACACGAAAGCCGAAGAATAGATAATCAACTCAGAGGAAGGTCGGGAAGGCAGGGTGATGCAGGTGAATCAAAATTTTATCTTAGCCTTGAAGATGACCTAATGAGGATATTTGGTTCAGGAAAACTAGACCTCATTCTTAAAAAATTGGGACTTGAAGAGGGTGAATCAATAATACACCCCTGGATCAATACTGCACTAGAAAGAGCACAGAAAAAAGTCGAATCAAGAAATTTTGAAATTAGAAAAACGCTTCTTAAGTTTGATAACGTGATGAATGATCAAAGAAAAGTCATTTTTGAGCAAAGGCTTGATCTATTGAAGCAAGAAAATGTTAATGAAACGATTAATGATATGAGATCAGAAGTTATTAGTGAAATTTTAAATAACGCCATACCAGAAAAATCATTTATTGATGATTGGGATTCAGAATTAATAGAAAAAGAAATAAAAAGAATATTCAACCTTCGAGTACCTGTAAAAGATTGGCTCTTAGATCCTGAAATAGATGTTGAGCAATTAGAGGAAAAGTTAATTAAGCATGTTGATAGTGAATACTTAACAAAAAGAAATGGATTTGGTGAAAAAATTTCAGATAGTATAGAAAAATCAATATTAATGCAGATTATCGATCAAAATTGGACTGATCACCTTGGTCAACTTGAAGATCTAAGACAAATAGTGGGGATAAGAGGTTATGGCCAAAGGGATCCACTGAATGAATATAAATCTGAATCTTTTTTATTGTTTGAGTCCTTGCTCAATAAATTCCGTGAAGATGTTACAAAAACTCTATTTCACATAAGAATGGTTTCAGATGAGGCAATAGAAAAATTAAATCAAAATAATAATCAAATACAAACCAGCCATAATAAAGAAAACGAAGGCACACTGAAGAATCAAACAATTAGAAATAAAGTTCAAGATACTGAAATTAATCCAAATAATCCAAATACTTGGGGGAAAGTCGGAAGAAATGAAACTTGCCCATGTGGATCAAATAAAAAATTTAAGAATTGTCACGGAAAAAATTAAACCTTAAAGATCTCTTCCGATTTTCAAGAATTTTTCTCGTCTATGTTTTCTTAACTCAGAGGGACTTAAAGAAGAAAGTTCATTGATGCTATCAACTATTGCTATTTTAGCTTGCATAATAGCTTGTGAACGCTCCCTGTGAGCTCCACCTAGAGGCTCGTCAATAATTTCATCTATTACTCCTAATTTCTTAAGGTCATCTGAGGTTATCTTCATTGCGGTTGCGGCAAGCTCAGCTTTTTCTGAACTTCTCCAAAGAATAGATGCTGAGGCCTCTGGGGAAGCTACGGTATATATCGAATGCTCCAACATTAAAACTTTATTGGCTGCCGCAAGTGCAATTGCTCCTCCAGACCCCCCTTCACCAATAATTATTGAAATAACAGGAACGCCCAATGACAAAGTACGATCCGTTGATCGAGCTATTGCTTCTGATTGGCCACGCTCTTCGGCGCCAATACCTGGATAAGCTCCAGGAGTATCTATAAAAGTAATAACAGGTAAATCAAACCTTTCGGCAAGATTCATTAATCTTATTGACTTTCTATAGCCCTCGGGATGAGCCATACCGAAATTATGTTTTAAACGAGTTTCTGTGTTAAAGCCTTTCTCATGACCAATTAGCATTACAGATATATTGTCAATTTTTGCAATACCTCCAATTATAGCCTTATCTTCACCAAAAGATCTGTCGCCCGAAAGAGGTATGAAATTATTAGCCAGCCCTTTCGAGTAATCTAGAAAATGAGGACGGTCAGGGTGCCTTGCAACTTGAGTCTTCTCCCAAGTACTCAAATTCTTATATAAATTTGCTAATACCTCTTGAGCCCTGGCTTCTAATTTATTGATTTCATTAAGAGAAATAGATCCATTATCATCTTGAAGCCTTACCTCATTAAGTTCACGAATTTTTCCTTCAATCTTTGACAAAGGCTTCTCAAAATTTAAATAATTTACCATTCTTTATTTTAACTCATAAATTTTTAAAAAAATATAGTATCTTAAGTATTTCCTTTTGATAGAGGGTGAGATTTCTTTAAAGACTCAACCAACCTTGCATCAAGAATATGAGTATATATTTCTGTAGTTGAAATACTTGAATGTCCTAATAATTCTTGAACTACCCTTAAATCTGCACCACGATTCATAATATGAGTAGCGAATGCATGGCGCAATTTATGAGGAGTTAATCTCTTTCTGTCAATATTTGTCTTTGAAGAAACATTCAAAAGTATTTTGTTAATAGAATCTCTTGTAATATGTCCACTCATTCCATAGGAGGGAAATAAAAAAACAGAATGTTCTGGAACATAATACATCCAGCTATTTATTATATCTACTGTACGATCTGTTAAAGGAATGATTCTTTGCTTATCACCCTTTCCAATAACGTTTAAAATTCTTCTCTGCAGCCTTAAATCTGATATTTTTAATGTAATTAGTTCACTTACCCTCATACCTGTTGCATACAAGATTTCTACTATGCATGACGTTCTCAAATGCTTTTTCTTTTGTTGACCGCTCTTTTCTTTAATTAGATCATTTGTAAAATTTAAAATCACCTCAACTTCATCTTCAGTCAAAACATCAGGTAATATTCTTTTTGAGACAACTCTTTCAATAAAATCCATAGGATTTTCTTGAAGCCTCAATTCGTTAATTTCAAAAAGAAAAAATTGATTAAATGCAGAAAACCTTCTGTTGATTGTAGATTCTTTAAAACTCTTCAACCTTAATTCTATAAAATATTCCCTTATTTCATTAATAGAGAAGTTTTCCACATAGTAAATTTTTGAATACTTTAATAAGGAGTCTATTCCAGAATAATTTGTTTTTTTATTGGGATGAACTGATTTTTTAAACCACTCTTTATTCCAAATAAACGAACATAAACTTTTAAAGTCATCCCTGTATGATGTAATTGAATTTTTACTCAGACCTCTAGCCATGTAAAGATGATTAAAAAAAATATCAAATCTTTCTATATTATTTGACCAATATTTTTCCCAATTAATTATCTCATCACCAAACTCTTTCAAGATTTTACCTATTTATTTAAAATTTAAATCATTATTCGATATTACTTTATTAATTTCATTTATTTCGGGCTCAACAAAGGTAAAGCTTATGATTAAAATAAAAAATAAAATAATTATTAATAAAAGTTTAATTTTATAATTTTTTTTCAAAGTTATTCTCCCTTGAACGATATTATAACTGCTTATTATTAAATTAATGCTAATTAAATAATTATACAAAATATAAGGTTATATTATTTCATTAATAACGTTATAAATCTGATAATGAAAAAAAATACTTTAAAATATAATAATCAGTCTTCTATTGTCCTAATTGGAATGATGGGTGTTGGTAAAACTTCGATAGGGAGACTTCTATCAGAAGAAATTTCCTTACCATTTTATGATACTGATAATGAAATTGAAAAAGAGTTAGAGTTAAGTATTAGTGATATTTTTGAAAAACATGGTGAAGACTATTTTAGAGAAAGGGAAATTGTTATTTTTAAATCATTAATAAATAAAGAGGCATCAATTATATCCTCTGGAGGAGGTTCATTTATTAATAAAGAAATTCAAAAGAAAATTAAAAAGGATTGTATTTCAATTTGGCTTAGGGCCAACGAAGAAACTTTAATAGAAAGATTAAAAAATTCAAAAAATAGACCACTTCTTGATGTAGGTAATAGAAAAGAAGTGCTATCATTACTTTTAAAAGAAAGAGAAAAAGAATATTCAAAGGCAGATATTAAAATAGTTGTTGATGGTTTAGATGAGTCACTCGTTATTAGAAAAATCCTTAAATCCTTAAAAAGTTATTTGATAATTGATGAAAATGAAAAAATATAAAGATATAAATATAGATCTAAAAGATCGATCATATAAAATTATAATTAATGATAATATTAAAGATACGCTCTTAAGTGAAGTTTCAGGTGTAATTTCAAGACCTAAGGTGTTTATAATTACAGATGAAAATGTAGCCGGCTTTGTTCTTCCTTCTATTCGTAAAATCCTTAATGATGGAAATATAGAAACTCAAGTCGTGATTATACCTCCCGGAGAAAAAAGTAAGACTTTTAATCAATTAGAGCTCTTGATTGAAGAGCTTGTGGGGTTAAAAATTGAAAGGCAAGATACACTTATTGCATTAGGTGGTGGCATTATAGGAGATCTTGTCGGATTCACAGCCTCAATTATTTTCCGTGGAATAGATTTTATTCAAATCCCTACCACATTATTATCTCAAGTGGACTCATCCGTCGGAGGAAAGACAGCAATCAATATGGGTGAAGGAAAAAACCTAGTAGGTGCATTTTATCAACCCAAAGCAGTTATCATAGATGTTAGCTTATTATCAACACTGCCTTACAGAGAACTAGTATCAGGTTACTCGGAGGTTATTAAATATTCGATTTTAGGTAATAAAGATTTTTTTGAATGGCTAAAAGATAACCAGCAAGGCATTCTTAAGCTGAACACAGAATTACTAATTGAGGCAGTCTCAACGTCCTGTCAAATGAAAGCGGATATTGTGGAAGAAGATGAGCGAGAGAGAGGTTCTAGAGCTCTACTAAATCTCGGACATACATTTGGACATGCTATTGAAAATAAAATTAATACTGATGGATCGGGTATTCTTCATGGTGAGGCAATTGGCTTTGGCATGTGCTTATCAGCCAAATTCTCTAATAAAATGAATCTTTGCTCAGAAGACGATGTAAACCAAGTCACTAATCTTATAAAAGCTGCAGGAATTCCATCGCATTATTCAGATCTGAATACGACTCTGAGGGCAGTCGATATAATTGATATATTGGCTAGAGATAAAAAACGAAAAAATGATAAAAATACCTTAATTCTATTAAAAGGTATTGGCAAAGCATTCATAAAGGATGGCCTAGAAGATAAAGATATTAATGATTTTCTTATCGCTGAAGGATTTCAATAAATGTTTATGACACTTGCAATATTTTTTGGATCAATTTTAGGATTGTTAATAGTCTCTGCTTTTTTTTCTGGATCAGAAACTGCTTTAACAGCCGTATCTAAAGCACGAATAAGACATTTAGCTGATGAAGGAAATAAAAAAGCAGCAGAAGTAGAAAAATTAATTTCTCAACAAGATAAACTAATTAGCACTCTTTTATTGGGTAGTAATTTAGTAAATATCCTTGCCTCGGCATTAACTACCAGTCTTTTCATATCTTTATTTGGTGATGTTGGAGTAATCGTAGCAACAATAGTAATGACATCCTTAGTTGTAATTTTTGCAGAAATACTTCCAAAAATAATTGCTCTAAAATATTCTGATATGTGGTCTCTAAAAGCTGCGTTACCTATTAAAATAACTATAAAAATATTAGGTCCCTTAGCAAACCTGGCGCAAAAAGCCTCTAGTTATTTTGTCAGAAACAATAATGAATCAAAAAAACTAGTGGATGCTCATGATGAATTAAGGGGTCAAATATCTATTCACCATCAAGAGGGTGAAGTTAAAAAAGGTGACCGAGATATGCTAGGAGCTATTCTTGATCTACCTGACATTACCGTTGAAGATGTAATGGTGCATAGAAAAAATATTACAGCAATTGATATTAATGAAATTAATGAAAAGATAATTAAGGAAATTCTCTCTTCACCTTTTACGCGAATTCCTGTTTGGGAAGAAAATACTGATAATTTTATAGGTTTATTGCATATAAAATCTCTTACAAAAGAAGCGTTCCTGAATAATAATGATTTCCAAAATATTAATATAAGAAAAATATTATCTAAACCCTGGTTTGTCCCTGAAACAACGAGTCTGAAAGAACAACTAAATGCTTTCTTAGATAAAAAACTTCATATGGCTCTAGTTGTTGATGAGTACGGATCAATTATGGGATTAATTACTCTAGAAGATATTCTAGAAGAAATTGTTGGTCAAATAGATGATGAACATGATGTGGAAACTGAAGAAGTTATTTCTGAGTTTCCAAACTCAATTGATGTCGAAGGGGGTATGAGCATAAGGGATCTTAATAGAAATTACGGGTGGGATATCCCAGATACTGAAGCGACAACACTAGCTGGTCTAATAATACATGAATCGCAAACTATACCTAAGGTTGGAAGCGCATATATC
>Ga0115003_10004615_pt1 | contig 10555 bp, 9 predicted proteins | sample ArcticOcean_MG_C_7_FD_88736 | JGI IMG/M metagenome (GOLD analysis project Ga0115003, IMG submission 88736) | Marine microbial communities from western Arctic Ocean - ArcticOcean_MG_CB11_88 | ecosystem: Environmental > Aquatic > Marine > Oceanic | place: Arctic Ocean: Canada Basin | collected... | reverse complement strand
TACGAGTAACTCGATCAACGCTTCACAGGTGCGCCGTAGTTCCTCACCTGGCGGAATCCGCGTGTAGATCCCAAATAGACTGGTCATCAAAACGAGTGCGACCTGCTCCGGCGGGAGATCACTCTTCAACTCACCTCGATCAACAGCGTCTCGAAGGTGGCGGGCCAGCTCATCCGCGAGGCTCGGAATGTTCTGACTTGGGTCCTGAACATCGTAGGGACGCCGAACGTAAAGAGAGAGCATTTCGCCAAGTAGGTCCGCTTCCCCAACTCGACTGTGTTCATCGAGGATCGCGTCGTTCACGCGCCGCAGGAGATCCCCCAGGGACGGATTCGACTCGTCGAGAACGGCAACTCGTCGGGCCACCCGCGCATTGATGCGCCGGGCCAGCTCGATCAGGACATCATCCTTAGTCGCGAAGTGGAAGTAGAACGTTCCGCGCGCCACGCCGGCGGCTCGAGCGATGCGGTCGATCTGCGAGGCGCCTACGCCGACCTCGCGAAATTCTCTCAGTGCCGTCTCGAAGAGTCTTTCCCGCGTCTCGGTACGCTTTCGCGCTCGCAGGCCCTCCTCTCGCCGATCGATCTTATTCGCGTCGCCTTCCGAGAGGCTCTTGATGGATCCGGTACTGGACCGGGGTGTACCGATGGTCGGCGGAGGGCTGCTCATGCCGAGGGATTACGAAATTGGCTGACGTTTGTCAATCAACGAATCCCCACAGGCACAGGCACAGGTGCTCGGTCGACGGGTCGAATGAAACACGATGCTCGACACAAGCTCGCCTGACAGAGCGTCGGGTGAGACTTCACCCGAACGGAAACTTCCAGCGGGTCGCAAATGGTCTTGACTGCGGCTGCCCACACTTACGCCAGCGGTGGCGCAGCGCCGCTCTCAACCTTCTAGACCTCGGCCAAGTGGACAATCGGCAAGGGCTCGAAGGGGCCATCGCGCGAAGCGAGGCGGGACCTTCCTCGGCAACAGTCGTCCATCACCATCGAGGCGGGTGATGGACGACTATCGAGGCTGCCCAGGTCGGTCGGGCTGGAAAGAGCCCGAGCGGCGGGAAGGTCGAAACGGGAAGGGTCGGAAGGTGAGTGAGGCCGAAGCGTGGACACGGACCCTCACCGGAATCCGTGTCCTTCAAACAAAAATAGAAGCGAAAATAGAAGCGACTATTAAGGGTGGAGCAATCCCTCAAGGCCGGGTGTGCCAGCCGAAATAGCTCGCCGCATCCGATAGAGATTCGCTTTCACCGCGTCCTCGCTCTTACCGAGCGCGGTCGCGATGGCCCGGATGGGCTGCTGCCGTAGATGCTTAAGGTGGAAGATCCGGCGCTGCAGAGGCGTCAGGTCATTCGCGATCACGTACTCGCACCGATCTAACACTCGCCGCGCATCGACGGTCTCATCCGAGAGGGGGCCCTGCGCTTGGATATCGAGGGCACCGCCCTCTTCGAGAGGCTCAAGCCGCGGACGCGGCCGTCGGAAGCGTCGGTTCACCTTGTTGCGCGTGACACCAAAGATCCAAACCAAGAGCGCGGATTCGCCCTTGTAGGAGCCAAGCGCCGTCATCAAGGTCATGAAGACCTCTTGCGCAACATCCTCTGCTTCTCCGGGATCGTTCAGTCGCTTCAAAGCAAAGCGGTAGACACGCGGAAAATAGGTTTCGTAAAGAAGGTCGAAATGCTCGCGGCTACCGGCCAGGATCTGATCAACGAGCTCTTTGTCGGAATCCCAGGCCTTTTTGGTCTGAGTAGTCTGGTTGTCTCTTTGCACGATTACGTTCCTCGATTTCGGCGAGGTGTCGCGCGGACGTTTCAAGCACCGATCACATTCCGGGTGTCGAATATCTCGACGCACGAATCGCGTTCAGTCGCTTGATCAGGTTCGATCACCCTGTTCGCTTCCACATGATTCCAGCAGGTCCCTGAACTCCTGCTGGGTGGTCGCGAATGATCGAACCTTTTGCCCACTCGAACTCGCCGAGCATTTTAGCTTTTCAAAAGTCTGCCCAGCTACCCGGGCTTGTCTAAGTCTAATAGCAAGCAACGTGCCAGCCCACCCCTAGGTGCGTTTTACCCCCTAAGTCACTGAATTCGCACGGGGGTGACTCCGATCACCGAAACCATCGAAATGCCCCAACTCCTTGAAAAATGGAAGTTTTTTGCCCATTTCGGAAAGCATTTCCCTCATACCCGACTTTCCGCTGCTTTCGGTGCGGACCCTCAGACCTTCCCGGGAACCAGGAACCACCGACCCTCCTGCCAGCGCCACTCGTCCTTCCGAGCAAGAGAAGTATTCCACCAGCGCAACGGAAGGTCGTTTCGGCCAACGAATCGAAGGTCGAGCATGAGGTTGCCGGTCTCGGATACCTCGACACCCAAAAGCTCGATGCGCGTCGGTCGGTTGTATCGAATATTGGCCCGGTCGAGCGCATCAACCAGCGCCGCGTAGTAGTCTGAGTACGAGGCCACATCGGGGAAAAATTGCCGAACGCTCGGGTCCTCGAAGGTCGCACGAGAGTTGAAGCGGCGACTCGTAATCCGACCATAGAAAATCTCAGAAAGCGGCAATAGCTGCGAAACCGCTTCCGCCGGCAAAGCCGCCGCGATCTCGGTCCGCTCCGTATCCGTTAGATCATCGCCCCAGGATCCGACCGGCCCCGAGTTCGCACAACCGGTCCCAATCAGAACGAGTGCAAGGAGCAAGCTTTGCGGCCGGGGCAAACGACTCAATCGGATTCTCCCTCAGATTGTTCTGCGACCGCAGCCTGAGCGGCAGCGAGTCGAGCAAGTGGAACGCGGTACGGCGAACAAGAGACGTAGTCGAGACCGACCTCGGCGAAGAAGCGAACACTTGCGGGGTCACCACCATGTTCGCCGCAAACGCCGAGCTTCAAATCAGGGCGTGTCTGCCGCCCTCTCTCGACGCCCAAGCGAACGAGCTGCCCGATTCCCTCGGTATCGATCGAGACAAAGGGATCCGCATCGATCAGACCGCCCTCGACGTAGTCCGGCAAGAAATTGCCAGCATCGTCGCGTGAGAGCGCGTAACCCATCTGGGTGAGGTCGTTCGTGCCAAAAGAGAAGAAGTCCGCATACTTCGCGATCTTGTCCGCCGTGAGAGCGGCGCGCGGCACTTCGATCATGGTGCCGATGATCGGCTTGACCCGAGTCCCTGGGTTCTCTCGACGCACTTCGGCGATCACGTCCTCGGCCAGCTTTCGCAGGCGCTGGAGCTCGGCCTCGTGCGAGACGAGCGGAATCATGATCTCCGGCTTCACGCGAACGCCGTCCGCCGACGCATTCACGGCGGCTTCGGTGATCGCCCGGACCTGCATGGCGTAGATCTCGGGGTACGTGATTCCGAGACGACACCCACGATGCCCGAGCATCGGGTTGAACTCGTGCAAATTCTCGAGCGCGTGCCGGATGTCTCCAAGCGAGCGCCCGAGACTGTCCGCAACCGTCTGGATGTCGGCTTCCGCTTGCGGAAGGAACTCGTGCAGCGGCGGATCGAGCAAGCGAATCGTGACCGGCAGCCCATCCATCGCACGAAAGATTCCCTCGAAGTCACTTCGCTGCATGGGCAGCAGCTTCGCCAGTGCCTCTTCGCGACTTCGGACATCGGCGGCCAGGATCATCTGTCGCACGACGAGAATCCGCGCCGGCTCGAAGAACATGTGCTCGGTTCGGCAAAGCCCAATGCCTTCCGCACCGAAGGAGCGCGCGACTTTCGCGTCCTGCGGAGTGTCGGCGTTCGTGCGAACACGCAGCTTGCGCACCTTGTCGGTCCACTTCATGAGTTCGGTAAACGCGCCGCCCAGTTCCGGCAGCACCGTCGCGGCCTCACCAAGCATGACCTCACCGGTCGAACCGTTCAGCGTCAGGATGTCGCCTTCGCGAACGATCTCGTCCCCGATGCGCATCACACCCTGTTCGTAGTTGATAGCCAGCGCGCCACAGCCCGCGACGCAGCATTTGCCCATACCGCGCGCAACAACCGCCGCGTGAGACGTCATGCCGCCCTTCGCAGTCAGGATGCCTTCGGAGGCATTCATCCCAACGATGTCTTCGGGGGAGGTCTCGGTGCGAACGAGGATGACCTTCGCGCCCCCCTTTACCTTCGCCTCCGCATCCTCTGCCGAGAAGACGACTTCACCGACCGCTGCCCCAGGAGATGCGGGCAAACCTCGCGCGATGACCGGCGGAGCCTTGGATGGATCGATCGTCGGATGCAGGAGCTGGTCGAGTGAATTCGCGTCCACGCGTTGGATCGCTTCTTTTCGGGTGATCAGCTTCTCTCTGGCCATGTCGACGGCAATCTGAACTGCAGCGCCCGATGTTCGCTTTCCTGCGCGCGTCTGCAGCATCCAGAGCACCCCGTCCTGGATCGTGAACTCGATATCCTGCATGTCTCGGTAATGCTTTTCGAGGCGCTTGTAGATCTTGACGAGTTCCTTGTATGCCTTCGGCATCTCGCCTTCGAGGGTCGGCAGCTTTTTCGTGTCTTCGACGCGGCTCTCTTCGTTGATCGGCTGAGGCGTGCGGATCCCAGCGACAACGTCCTCGCCCTGGGCATTCTTCAGATACTCGCCGTAGAAATTGCGCTCTCCCGTCGACGGATTCCGCGTGAAGGCCACGCCCGTCGCACAGTTGTCACCCATATTTCCGAAGACCATGGATTGGACATTGACGGCCGTCCCCCAATCGTCCGGAATATCGTTCAGGCGGCGATACGCGATTGCTCGCGCATTCTCCCAAGAGCCGAACACGGCACCTATCGCACCCCAAAGCTGTACCTGGGGATCCTGCGGAAACGGCGCGTGGGTCGCTTCTTGCACGATTTCGAGATAGTCACGCACGACTGCGCGCAAGTCCGAGCCCGTGAGATCCGTGTCGTCCTGTACTCCGCGCGCTTCTTTGGCGACATCTAGACGATGTTCAAAGCGGTCATGGGGAACGCCTAACACCACGTCGCCGTACATCTGAATAAATCGGCGATAGCTGTCGAAGGCAAAACGCTCGTCCGCCAGCTTGGCGAGGCCCACGACCGTGTCGTCGTTGAGGCCAAGATTTAGGACGGTGTCCATCATGCCCGGCATCGAGGCGCGTGCGCCCGACCGGATTGAGACGAGCAGAGGCCGCTCGGGATCCCCGAAGCGCAGGTCCATCAGCTGCTCGACGTTCGCGAGAGCCGTCAGCACATCCGCCTTCACTGCCGGCGGCAGTTTCTGTCCACGGCGATTGAAGTCCGCGCAAACGTCGGTCGAGATCGTGAAACCAGGAGGCACCGGAATACCCAGGGAGGTCATCTCCGCGAGGTTCGCGCCCTTCCCGCCCAAGATTTCCTTCATCCCGGCATGACCGTCGGCCTTGCCTCCGCCGAAGAAGAAAACTCGTCTCTGGCTCGCAGCCTTCGCGGCAGCGGCCTTCGCGATCTTCGACTTAGCCGAAGCGGGCTTCGGTGCAGAAGCTTTCTTGACCGTGGCCTTTTGGGCTCTGGCTTTTTTGGCCGGCGTCTTTTTAGCGAGGGTCTTCTTCGCGGCGGCTTTCTTATTCGCGGCCTTCTTCGCGGCCGGCTTTTTCGCCGACTTCTTCGCGACCTTTTTCGCTGTCGGCTTATTCGCTGTCGCCTTCTTCGATCGGGCCGTGGCCTTGCGCGCGCTCAAAGTCCCGCCTCCAGTCGATCCCGGAGCCTATTTGCCAAGCCTTCAATCGGCACGCGTTCCTGATTCATCGTGTCGCGCTCTCGCACGGTCACGCATCCATCATCTTCGGAGTCAAAGTCGTAGGTCACGCAGAAAGGCGTGCCGACTTCATCCTGACGGCGATAGCGCCGACCAATATTCCCGGCGTCGTCATAGGACGTATTAAACAGCCCGCAGAGCGTCTTATTCAGCGCCTTAGCCGGCTCCGCCAACTTCTTTGACAGCGGCAGGATCGCCACTTTGATTGGCGCCAGCGTCGGGTGGAAGCGCATCACAGTGCGCTCTTCGCCACCCTCGAGCTGCTCATTGCTATAGGCAGCCACGAGCAATGCCAGTGTCGTGCGATCGATGCCCACTGAGGTCTCGATGCACATCGGCATGAAGCGTTCTTTGGTCTGCTCGTCCGTAATCCCGAGTTCCTTGCCGGAATATTCGGTGTGCCGGGACAGGTCCCAGTCGCCACGGTCATGAATGCCTTCGATTTCCTGCCATCCGAAGGGGAAGAGGAATTCGATGTCGTCCGCAGCATTCGCATAATGTGCGAGTTCGTCGGCGGCATGGGGACGGGTTCGCAGGAGCGAATCGTCTATGCCGATATCGCGGTGGAACTGGAGACGATATTCGCGCCAATGCTCGAACCACTTCTCCCGCTCAGACGGATGGCAGAAGAACTCCATTTCGGCCTGTTCGAATTCGCGACTCCGGAACGTGAAGTTCCGCGGCGTGATCTCGTTTCGGAAGGCCTTGCCTACCTGCGCGATGCCAAAGGGGACCTTCTGGCGAGCCGATTCACGGACTCGCTTGAAACCACTGAAAATTGGCTGGCAGGTTTCAGGCCGCAAGAACGCGGTGGTCGACTCATCAACGGAAGCGCCGAGCTGCGTCGACAACATCAAGTTGAAGTCCCGAGCCTCGGTAAAATCGTGGCTTCGGTCGTCGTCTTTTTTAGTCGTCGCCGAGCATTTTTCGTCCGGGATCTGATCCGCACGAAAGCGCTTGTTGCACCGTCGACAATCGACCATCGGGTCGCTGAAATTATCGACGTGACCGGAAGCTTCCCAGGTCCGCGGGTGCGAGATGATGGCGCTGTCGATACCGACAACGTCTTCACGCTCGCGCACCATTCGGCGCCACCAGAATTGCTTCAGGTTATTTTTGAGTTCGACGCCCAGCGGGCCGTAGTCCCAAAATCCGGCGATGCCGCCGTAGATCTCGCTGGCGGGATAAATGAACCCGCGAGCGGCGCAAAGGGAGACGAGCGTCTCCATAGCAAGAGGATGGCGCTCTCGATCCTCGTCGGAGGAAGAAGCATCGATAGAAGAGTCGGACATGTCGGTTTTTGAGATCCTGATGCAGAAAGACGCTGGTAGGGGTCCTTCTACTTACGAGTATTTTGATGGCCCAGTGGTTAAACGGTTCTGTGGTTCAGTGATCAAGGTTCGGGCGTTTTCATCATGCCCCGCTTCCGCGGGGAGCTCTGGCGCAAATTCCGTTGCAGAAGAAAAAGCACGCCCCCCTCCGTGGATCGGCCGGGTGCGGCCCGGTGGCTGGGGCGGCGGAGTATCCCTTATTCCCGTCGAACGGTCGAGGACGGGAACACGCTGCAACTAATCGCTGCCTTGGGTAGCCTCACGGAGGTCACGCACGTCCGGCCGAGGTACTCATAGGCCTCAGCCGCGGCACTCAATTGAAAGGCGAAAGCAAAAATGGTCGAAAAGGTAAAGGAGTTCGGGGATTTCCTCGGTGTCGTATGGGCGTTCTTCCAGGACGAATCGGGTCAGCTCACCCTACTGGCATGCCTTTTCTTGGCGGGCCTCGCTCTTGCAACGGCATACCGCTGCTTCCAGGCGATGAAGCCCGCGATCGAAGAGAAGCTTCCCAGCGTGCTCGTTGCCGGCTCCGTGGTCACCTTCGTATTCAGCTTCGTCGGCATCTTCTTCCTCGTGCAGGCCGCTTCACGAATCTCCAGCTGAGCGTCGATGTACAAGTTGGCTGAAATCTGAGCCGGGTACTCAGCCTAATTCGTCTATGAGGCGCCGACTGGATCGGGGGCGGATTTCGCCGCATGGGCCACAGGAAGTACTTCGTCGAGAAAGCGCTCGCTTCGAAGTTCGACGCCAACATGGAAGCGCTGAAAACGGAACACGACGCGGCCCGCCTGAGCGAGCATGCGGGCATCCAGCGCAATCCCCGGAAGCTCCTCAACATCTGCGCTCAGTCCACGATCGAGCGCGCGCAGGCTTCCCAGCTCAATCGGAATCAAGCCATCCAGCCGCATCGCGCAAGCCGTGCAAGCAATTCCACCATCCGCAACATGAAAGTGGATGCGATGATTCGCGGCAATCTCCTCCCCTGCCACGCGACCACATCGAACACATCTCCCGAATTCAGGCCGCAGCCCAAGCGCGTCGAGACCGCGCAGCTCCAACAACAACCGAAGCGAAGCCGTCGGCTCGACTCGGGAAAGCAACGAGAGACTCTCCGAAGCGAAGCCGAATAGTCGCTCAGCCTCTTCACCCACGATTCCTTCGGGCGCGAGCCGATCGAGCATCTCAATCAAGAAACTCGCAAGCGCATAACGTCCAGGGATTACCCGCAGGCCCAAATAGGGATCAATTAGTCGTGCACGCTCGAGAAATGCCATCGCGGCGCGGGGCTTTACTCGGCCCTCGATCGCAAGTCGGTTAAAAACATCCAGAGTGCCCGGAAAGCGGCGCTTGCTCCGACGTGCCGCCTTCGCAATCGCTGTGAGCCGTCCACCACTCTCGGTCAAGACGTGGACGATTCGATCGGATTCACCGTAATCCACCGCACGCAGCAGGATCGCTTCACATCGAATCGCTGCCACCGCGCGACTAGCGATCGAGCGCGACGGCGGTCGCCGCGAGGTCCGGTGAAAGCGCGGAAGGAAGCGCGGCAGGAAGCGCTGAATGAAATGCAGAGAGTGGCGCCAGCGCCTGCGCGTTCTCAGGCAACAGCATCGCTCCGGTTCTATCGGTGCGAGACCCTTCTGCCGGATCGATTTCAAGGGACGGGTCGACTTCTGCGCCCGTCGCTTCCGCGAGGGCACGGACGGGATCTCGCCAGATCACAACGGCGCGATCAGGATCGTCGTCCGCGGCCCCGACCAGCACGTTCCATCCCGCTCGAGCGATCACGACGCCCGTCGCGCATAACACGAGAAGCGTTGCTGCCACCGATATTTGTTTAAGCCGACGTGAAGACGAATGGCGTTCCCAAACGCCTGGCCCCGGCTCCTGAAGCATGCGGGAGATCGCATCGTCAACATCGAGCCCCAAAGCGATCGCGACCGCCCGTACGAAGCCCCTCGCGAAGCCATCGGTCTCACCATCGAACTCGCCGCGCTCAAGCCGCTCGAGCGATCGCAACGGAATCCGAGTCGAGGCGCTGAGTTCTTCGATCGAGACGTCACGCAGGCGTCGCTGAGACCGGAGGTACGCGCCAATGGGGGCGGTCACAAAGGTTTCAGCCGCAGCAGGGCTCGGCTCGCGATCCATATCCGAACGCAGCGGCGACGCGCTTTGCCGTGCGGCCTCGGATCCGACGTCCGCGTCTGACGCTGTGTCTCGTTCAATCATGCTCACCCCGATCGCTGCAGAGTAGCAGCGCGGGCGGGACGTCGAAGGGGATCAGCGCAGGAGATCGAGATAGGCCTGGGACTGGGATCCCCAATCGTCGTCGGGTGCGATCTTGGCCGCCTGCTTGAAGTGCTCCACTGCTTTAGCCCGAGCCCCGAGAGCGACGTAAAGCTCGCCCAATCGGTAATTCGCCTCAGCGTGGCCGGAACCGTTCAAACGACGAGACGCGAGCGCCTTCTCGAACATCTTGATCGCGGCGAGGCGATGCCCCTCCTTACTTTCAAGAATGCCAAGGTTCATCAAAGCCGGGCCGAATCTCGAATAGAAGCCGAGAGCCCGTTCAAAGCGGCTGCGTGCCTCATCGAGGCGCCCCAGCTTCATGAGCGCCCAACCGCAATTCGAGAGTGGCCGCCACGGTGTGGAGAATGTCGGGTCTTCTGCCAGAGCGTCGCAATGCGGAACCGCGTCCGCATAGCGCCCCATCTGCGAAAGCAGAGCGGATAGATTCAGTCGAGCCTCCTGAGCCGCACGCGAATCCTTGCGACCGCCGGCGAGCTCCAGAGCGTCCAACAAGAAGGCCTCCGCTCTCGTGGTCTGTCCCTTGCGGCGATAGGCCTCTCCAAGCCAGAGGTGAGTCTGGGGATCTTCCGCATCCATCTCCAAGGACGCGGTCAGTTGGAGAATGGCCATGCCCGTGCGATTCGTCGACAGATAGTCGATCCCGAGATCGCGCTTCGCGCGAGATTGCGAGACCCGTGGCTCCTCTTCCGAGGAGTACGTGGTCGCACAGCCTCCGAGAGAAGCGACGCAGAGCGCTGCCAAGGCCAACAGCGTTCCTCGCAGAGCTTTAGGCTGGCTGTCGGTTCGGTTCTGGCTCATGGGATGTTCTCCACTGGGGCGGAACGAGGAACGTGACTCGGCGATCTTAAAAATTCGCCAACAATCGCGCGAGGTAAGGAACGCGCTTCGAGCCATCTCGGCCTTTTCGCACGCGTACAAGAGGAATCCGGCCGAGTGCACTCGCTCCGCGACCGGTTGAATTGGGGGCATCACCCTCTTCTTCTGCTCCTTGAGCCGCGACCGCGGGCGGAGTCAATTGCTTTGAGGACGCCGTCTTTCGGGCAGGCACAGTTTTTGGTGCAGACGACTGCTTCGCAGCAACGGATTGCCGAGACGGCAAAGCAGCCCGCGCAGTCTGAGCAGAAGCCGTGACCGCCTCGTCCAGGGAAATTTCTTCGAGCTCTGTC
>Ga0115003_10004613_pt1 | contig 10563 bp, 15 predicted proteins | sample ArcticOcean_MG_C_7_FD_88736 | JGI IMG/M metagenome (GOLD analysis project Ga0115003, IMG submission 88736) | Marine microbial communities from western Arctic Ocean - ArcticOcean_MG_CB11_88 | ecosystem: Environmental > Aquatic > Marine > Oceanic | place: Arctic Ocean: Canada Basin | collected... | reverse complement strand
TATGTATCAAATAATATAATTATGTATCAAATAATATAATTATGTATCAAATAATATAATTATGTATCAAATAATATAATTATGTATCAAATAATATAATTATGTATCAAATAATATAATTATATACAAAGTGCTTAAATATTATTTCTTTACACCTTACAATCATGTTCACGTATTTATGGAGAATGATGTTTCCGGCTAAATTAGATAATAATCAAAATGAAACCAAAGAGGAGTCTGTTGTAGAAGAAACCAAAGAGGAGTCTGTTGTAGAGAAAGTTGAGATTGAAATTGCGAAGGAAGAAGTTGTAGAAGAACCCAAAGAATATGCTGTAGAAGATGCTGTAGAAGATGCTGTAGAATATGCTGTAGAAGAATGCACACTTGGAACCATAATAGAATGTGATAGAGAGATTTCTACAGATAATAGTGAAAGAAACACATCAATTGAGACGATATCAAAACAAAACGTATTCTGGACTTAAGTCAATTTCAAAAAATTGGACATGACTTGTTTATTTGTCTCAATGTTGCGCATAACCGCCAATTCAGAATCATATTGCTTATGACGCATACGTTCCTGTAAAACATGTTCTTGTTCTTGCATCATTTTTTCGGCATGACTCCGTTCCATCGGTTGTACATTACCTACCGTACGTGCTCTCTGATATTCATCAACTGATCTATACTGTGGTACTTTTGCCATATCAGACTCTCTAACCGAAAACACAGTTTGGTCTTTATGCACTTTTCGTAAATCGTCAAATTTCAATTTACTAAAAGGATCACATTCCACATATTCATTTCCATCTTCTTCATAATAACCATTACCACCACGAGATTGCATAGGAGCAACTCCTTTGTACATTATTATTTGTTGTTGTTGTTGCTGTTGTTGTTTTACGCGATCCAATGCAGCATTCATTTGGCTTTGATTTTGTGCAGATTCGTCATATTGTGCATCTGTAGATGTAAACCATTTATTTCTGGAACTGTCGACCTTTTTGGATCCATGTTTCTCAAATATTTCATTAAACTGTTTATGGAAAATCTCGGGGGAAATATTCTGAATATTTTTCCTAAATACTTTATTAGAAGCATCCGATTTTTCAGGGACGTATTCATGATTTTCCACTTTCTGAGACGCCTTTTCTACGTTATCATACATCCGTACAATGATTTCAAAAGCTTTTTTGTAAAATAAAAAGTATTCCGGTGGCAACTTCGATTTATCTGGATGTGTCATTAATACTCGTTTACGTGCTCGTTTCAGTTCTTCTACAGTAATATTGTTATTGTCTAAATCAAATAGATCTAACAGCTCTTGAAACTTATAAGATTCTACATTCAAATTGTGAGACATTTCTATAATGAATGTAATGAATATAACGTATTGAAAAAAACACATATAAATGTTTTTCTAAAGTGTTTTGTATAAATGACTATTTCAGATTTGACTATAGAAACCCGTCATGATTTTGCACGTGAATTAGAAAAAAATCAAGACGTCATAATTTTAAAACTAGGCGCAGATTGGTGTGGTCCATGCAAGACAATAGAACCATTAGTAAAACAGCATATGGAATATATGCCATCTAATGTTACGTGTGTAATAGTGGACGTTGATGAGAGTTTCGATCTTTATGCTTTACTGAAATCGAAGAAAGTAGTAACAGGAATCCCAGCTATATTGGCATATGAAAAAGGGAATACAACAATATTTCCAAATGAAGTTGTAATTGGTTCGAGTATAGATCAAATAAACGTATTGTTCAACAAATATAAAAACTAATTATTATTGTTCATATTGTAAATAGTGAACAATATCTTCTCTCCTCAAATATAGCAACACGAGACCTGTAAAAAGAATAAAAAGTAAAATCCCTCCAAAAACATAATAATCAGTACTCATAGATGCAATATATATAATGCCTCTACATCCCGGGAATATTCTGTCCAAACACGTAAGTGACTATAGATTAAGCTTACCACTCAAATTCATAGATATTCCCATTTATATGCCTGGTTTATGTTTTTTCTCTAGAGATAATTGTCCGTTTTATGCTCCTATCGTTCCGGATACACCGTGTAGGTATTGCCATAAAGATGCACTTGATCATAAAAAATATGGAATTTACTCTTTTTTTTCACGAAAAATACAAAAAATGTTTTTTCGATACAAATACAAATGTATACTACAAAACTTTCACGAGAAAAAGAAATCTTACTACAATAATGAGGGAATATTTTATAGTATTGATCTGTTAAAACAATATCATAAACATGGTAGAAAATGGACGATCAACAACTTCCGTAGTTATATAGACAATAACTATCTTTAAGATAAATAATCAAAAATGATAACCTTATCTAAAATATATGCTGGATCATATAGATTATTTAGTATATTCGTCCCATAAAACTGCAACGCAAACGGTTGTACATACGTTGAATGAAGGAGGTTTTAACGCAGGATACATTCACACAATTGATCAGTTATGGATATCTTTTGATCACTGTCGAGACAAGTCACACGAGGAAGTTAAACATATATTTTTAGAATCGTTGAAACAATACAAAGAAAACAACAAACGAAAAATGAAACTGATCACTATGATTAGAAATCCACAAGATCGTTTATTAAGTTCCTTTTTTCAAACCTATGACACAGATGAAATGCACTTTAAAAGAAAATCTCCTGAAGATACTACTGTCGAGACACATACCGTATATGAACTATTGGAAATGTACGAGACTCATATTGTACAGCAGAAATTAAAATTGCGTACAGAAGCTCTCGATGAAATTTCATCCATTTTTGGTACACCTATTATTGAAAAACTAGAAAAACGCATAGGACATGATTATTTTGAAAATGAATTGGTAGAGTTATATGTGTTTGACTTCTATTCTATAGTTGGTAATAAGTTTTTAGAATACATAAACCATGCATTAAAAATCCAACTTGAAAAAAAGGTGGATTCGAATACAACTGATTCAAAACGCTATAAAGAAAAATACAAATTGGCGAAACAATTGTTAACAAAAGAAATAAAAGACATTATACTTACTCAATACCATCCTTACTATTTTAAATAACCATTATATAGGATGATTCCTAATTTATATGCATATTTACTCTCATTTGCGTTTACTACAGTTTTGTTAATCTATACAATTAATTTACCAACAATAGTGACTGGTGAAAAGGAATTAGTCAAAACGTATTATTTGACGAATTACAAAAGCAACTTAATATTAGACGTGTTTTTAATTGCAATCTATTTAGGGATTGCTGAAGTTGGAATACGGTACTTCAAACTATCAGATATTTGGAAGAGACTGTTTATGGTAATATTGGTAACGTGCATAATAAGTAGTCTATTTTATATCTATTTCATATCCACTCCAAAAACCTCTCATTTTTTCAGTAGATGGTTTCATGCAGTCGGATTCAAAGCGGTAATATATGATATGATTTTAGTATCGGCAACATATTACACTTATGATTGTTTATTGAAAAAATTTACTTGAGAGAATCACAAGAAGGTTTGCCAAACATAAATGCCACAGTAGACCAGTGTTTATAGTGATCACTGTACTGTTTATTGAAGTAAAACCCAAAACCAACTAATACAAACGCACAAAATCCATAAAGAGCATATTGAATATTGCTGTCAAATGCCTTAATAAAAGGTTGGTATTGATCATTGTTTTCTATAGAGTCATAATAAGATACGAACGTACCTATGATATATAGAATGGATAAAATAATGAATAAAATGAGTGTGAAGTTAATGCTCATTTTGGTAAAAATCAAGTAAAACACCCAAATAAAAAGAGACATTTTCATATTGGTAAATGGGTGTACTGGTTCATCCGAACTGGTAAAATCAATTGCAAAGTAAATAATTAACAATATAACTGCTTGTTTTGCAAACATATTTTCAGAAAGCAATTTCCGCGTTTTACATCCAAGGGTTTATGCAACAAAATTTCCACATACACCCAATGTAATAAGAAAAATACCTTTGAGAGTAGATTGACTAATTTTAGATTTTCTGGACAAAGTTCGGGAAGGATTTCCATCTTGTTTCTCTAAATTAACATCTTCTTCAGCTACAGATTGATTATCATGAATCATATTTTTTCGCACAAAAGTACTCATCATATAAATATATACTAGAATTATTTTTTCTTAGATTTTATTGTCTTACGCTTTTTTCCCTTTCTCTTTTTAGATTTTGTTTTCTTTTTCGTTTTCTTATTTTTTGATTTTTTTTTACGTTTACCACCAGTGACCTCTGGTTTGGTTTCTTCTTTTTTTTCATCTTCTTTATCTTCATTTTCTGTAGAATTATCTTTCTCTTCTTCATCATCTTCTTCTTCGTCATCTCCTTCATCATCATCATAATCATCTTCTTCTTCTTCTTCTTCTTCATTACTGTCTTCTTTTGCGGGTTCATTCTTATCTTCGCCCTCTTCTTTATCTAACATGTGCACTGTACCTAGTAAAACAGCTGTGACAACTATAAAACCATACGTAACTAATGGTACACCTCCTACACTATAAGCAGTAGCTTTGGTAGCAATATTGTGAGGGCTAATTTTTTGTAAATATTTTCCAAAATCGAAATCAATCATACTATATGTTGTTATTATATTCTAATTTTACTAAAAATAAGAATATGAGTATGTGAGTATGTGAGTGCCTTCGGAGAGATTTGAACTCCCGACCTCACGCTTACAAGGCATGTGCTCTAACCACCTGAGCTACAAAGACATGGATACTGTTTTTGTGATTAAAAAACAACCAAAGAAGTTTTTTATTTTCATAATACGCGGAACAAAAACGTTTGACTCACACAATTTAGGAAGACATTATTTCTTTAAATGTTTTTTATCAAAATATACTTTATGATATAGTAAAAAATGAAAATGCTAAAGTATATCAATATTCCTGTATTTATAATAAGTTTTGCTCTCGGTATTTTTGCAGTATATGTGACAATGCCAGATAAGAAGACAATTACAGTTTATCCTTCTCCAGATAATGTTCAATACATTCAATACAAAGATAAAGCAGACAATTGTTTTCAGTTTAAACAAACACGTGTAAGTTGTCCTAAAGATGAAAACGAGATTGCCAAAACCCCCATTCAATCATAATGTTTATACATAATATAGTATGTTGAATATTACCCGAATTTTAAATACCTCATTTGGACGGATGATAATATCGTTATTACTGGGGTTGGGATTAGCAACAATGTTTAGGAAAGCTTGTTCAGACGGTAACTGTTTATCGTTTAATGGTCCAATTATAAGTGAAGTGGATGGAAAAACTTTCAAATTTGGAGAGTACTGTTATAAATATGAATTGTTTCCCACAAAATGTGATCCAACACGGAAAACTGTACATGTAAGTTAATCATTGCCTGTCATGGTTGCGTTCTTAAAATCATCTTTAGATATTTTTAACTATATAAAGATGAGTGATACGACCCGTATAATGGATCTTCCGGAAAACATTACGATGCAAATGAATCCAACAACACGAGGAGATGGTATGAATACCTCTTACTCTCCAATTGATATGCATCCAAATCCATATGGTCATCCACCTCCATCTGCTGCTTCTATACCAACACCATCTTCGGTACCTCCCCAACAAATACCACACCAAACATTACCCTCTCGAGACATTCCTCAAGACCAAGGGTCTTTAGTACAAGATATTCAAGTACAACCTAATTATGTTCCTCCTGTACCGGATACTGTACGCACTACCGCAGAATATATGAAACAATACGACGAGACAACCGATAGGAAAATATCAGCTCATAAACAAGAAAAAGAATCTCAGTCTCGTATTGATAATATGGTGGAACAAGGACAAGTCCCAGTTTTAGTTGCAATGTTATTTTTCATATTTCAAATGCCTATTGTAGATGTATATGTGTTCAAATATTTGTCATTTATGGCTCTCCATGATACAGATGGTAATTTTACATTGAATGGGTTAATAATGCGAAGTGCTGCGTTTGGTGCTGTTTTTTATGGAATCACTTACGTAATTAATATGTTATCATTACTCTAGGGGGGATCCTAGGTTCCCCCTTACCCCCTCCTAAATAGGCGGCGAGTGAAGGTGGCGAGCGTAGCGAGCCTTACATAGAATTCTTAATATGTGATTTCATAATGACATATTATAAGGGCTCGATTCGCTCGCCACCATCGCTTTCCACCGTCGTTCTTCACAATCTCTCTCCACTATCGCTTCCACACACTAAGGAGGGGGGTAAGGGTGAACATTGGTTCCCCCTCTAAATAACTCGGTTCGGTATCCTTCTACTAATTTATCTGGTATACGTGGTCCTGTAAAAAACTTTACCAATTCTTGTACAGACATTTTTTCTATAGCACCTCCACTATGATTTTGATGTTTCAATATGTCTATTTCTCTCAATAAAGACGTGATGATGAAATAGAGACAATACATCCCACATTCAGTGTTACTTCGTTGATGTTCATAATTGTTGCTATAGTAGTTCATTTTTCCTAACAATGGCTTACATTGTCTCAATATGTTATTTTTGAATTTGTTTATTTGAGGTTGAATGTGTTGACCTGTACTGTTGAAATAAAATACAAATTTATCTTCAAGATCAATAAACATTGCTACCCAGTGAGATCCACCTTTATGATGAGGATCTAAATTAAATACAATTCCAATCTTTTTTTTACCATGATTGAGTTGTTCTTTTATAGACAAATTACATAATTTATTACATACGCAATTTTTTTTATCAGGTCTTGTATCATAATTAATCGGCGATGGACCTATAAAATGAAATTCAGGATATGCTTCTTCGTATTGATTTAACACTTTCTCAATATCAAAATTGGTAAGCCATGTAGAGGGGGTATTTTTCCATTCACTTGGTCTTGGTGGAACAAACAACTGAGCCTTTAGCATATTTCGTTCTCGATCTTTCAAAGGAATATTTTGTAACCAACAATTATCTTGTTCACAATTAGGAATTCGAGACATTTCGTTCCGAAGTTTAACCCATTTATCCTTTGGTGTGAGTCCAATCTCAATTTGTTTATTTGGATTATTCTTATTGTAAGCATTCGTGATTGTTTCGATAGCACTATCTGTGAAACATGAACCAGGTACGACTTGGTCTTTTAATGCAGCTGGACTACAATAGTTTTTGCTTCGAGTCATTTTTTTTGGTTTTGGTTTTGGTTTTGGTTTTGGTTTTCCTTTTCTTGAATTTTTATTGACTCTTTTTTTTCTTTTTTTGAGGGTGACATCCATATACACTACGGATATACAATCAAGGGGAAGGCAAAGAAGAACTTACATTATGATCTTTAAATACCTTTTGCATTTTCCAAAACTCAATTGGGTTCTTTGGTTTAACTCCCAAATCCTCACATTTGGAGAACATTTCATCCTCATCTTTAGCAACATTTGTCTCATTTTCATATATTTCATTAGATGAACAATTGTTTTTTTCCAATACAGACAAACAATCAATCATCAGATGATTAAATGCATCACGCATTTTTTTATCAGGAATATCATCTGGAGATTCGATATACTGAGACACCAATGTAATCAACTCATGGTGGTTCTCTCTCAGTTGCTTTTGAAAATGATCAGTCTTCTCAAAACTTTTAGGGTCCTTTTTAGCTAAATATTTATTATAGGTAGTTTTATTGGTAAAGTACTCTAAAGTAAGCTTATCAACATTAAAAGATGCCATTTGATTAAACATAGTTTATATATTTAATAAAGGAACCAAGATTCCCTTCATTTAAATGTCTCAACAATGTATATTATGTCTTTAGGAGGAAGTAATCTAGGTGGAGGACCATACAATGGTCACTCAGCAAAACAAACAGTACTAAACTATAAAGATGGAGAACAAGCATTGATTCGAAAACAATTGAGAGTTGCCTGGAATACGCAAGCTGCAACTGGTACAATAAATGGAAGGGCTCGTATTATTACACCTTTTCGTGCAGTAAATAATAGTGGTGATTTTCTATCTCGTGATAATTACGTTTGTGGAGGTTCTAACCCTACTCATTTACCAAGAGGTGGTATTAAACACAGATTTGGATCTCTATTGTCTCAATGTGATAATAGTGGAGTTGAGTCAGCAAGTACAAATGTAAAATACGTACCAGATGCAAGTGATTACATTAAATATAAAAAGCAAAATGCGTTAAATAACAACTATAACGATTTAACATACGGTAGTTATAACAATTCTGCTTTTACAACAATGATGAGGCGATTCTAAATCGAAAATAGAAATCATGTTATAATGTGTTATTACAAAATCACACATTAAATATCTTAATTTATACTATATAACAGCAATAATCATGAGTTTTATAAAAAAGAAGAATGACATTCCAGAAATAATTGGAGAGGGAACTTATGGTTGTGTAGCTAAACCTAGTTTTGAATGTAAAGGGGAAACACGTGATTATAGAAACAAAGTATCGAAAGTTATGTTGAATAATGACGCAAAACTAGAATATAAAGAAATGAAGGAAATTACGAAAATAAAGGGAATTGAGAAATACATTGTATCCTTGCCCGAGAAGTGTATCCCAAAAATAGATTCCAAATTTCGCATGGCAATGAAGGATTGCTACAATGAGCGATTTCAAGGGGCTTTAGATGGACATTATCAGTTATTAGTATTTGAAGATGGAGGTGTAAGTTTGCATCAATTTATGGAAGAATTGCTACCAACTTTATCATCTAAAGATATTTGTATATTTTTAACAAAAGTGTATGATTTATTAGAAGGTCTTGGCTTTTTCTATGATCATGATATCATTCATCATGATATTAAAAGCCGAAATATAGTTTACAACATTGAGACAAATAAAATAAAATACATCGATTTTGGGCTAATGAAAAGACGAAGTCAACTTATAAGAGAAAGTACAAAAAATAAAAACATGATGGCACAAAAATGGGACAATTTTCCACCTGAGTATGATATTGCAAACAAATATTATTATGAAATAAGTAAGCATAATATCAAGTTACCATATAATGAATACATTGAAAAATTAGCATATACTTTTGATCCGTATGGGTTAGGATTAATGATGAAACGAATGATTGAAAAAATGATGAGAATGAATATTAAAGTTGATCTTACTGCTATACAAGAACTTTATTATTTTTTTGAGAAAATATCGGATACAAGTATTGAAACTCGAAATTATGATATACATGACTTGAAATATGAATATAAAACGATTCTTGAACAATACGGTATATGGAATACATCAAAAGGTAGTCCTTCAAATCATAGCATTGAGTTACAAAACACATTAAGTGAAAGGGTAGATATGTCGTCAGAAGAAATAATGTCTCTACAGGTTGCATTGAGTCCTTATAGAAATCTCAAACCATGTAGAGAGGATCAGGAACGCAATCCTCTAACTAGACGTTGTGTTAAAAAATGTAAGTCAGATTACGATAGAAATGAAAAATTTAAATGCGTAAAAACTCGTAAAAAGAGCACGATCAAATGAAGATACTGTAAAAAAGAGCACCAATAATAGTTACAATTATTTTCTAGGATACTAAGATGGATAACTATTCGTAAATTACAATAAAAAATATTATTAAAAATAATATTTTATTAACGTTTAATTCAAAAATGTTTATGTTTTCTTTCTAACTACTTTCTTCTTTACTGGAGCAGGATCTGCTGCTGCTTCAGGTGTTTCTTCCACTGGCGTATCTGCTTTTTTTACAACTGTCTTCTTTTTAGGAGGAGCAGGGGTCTCTTCTACTACTTCAGGTTCAGGTTCAGGTTCAGGTTCAGGTTCAGGTTCAGGTTGAACCTCCTCCTTTGTTTCCTCAGAAGCAGGAGGAGCATCGGTATCTTGTTTTTCTGCTTCATTATCACTGTCTTCTACATAATTTGTTGCTTCAGCTGTCTTTTCTTCTGTAACATTTCGTTCAGATTGTGCTACTACTGATTGGGATGTCGTAGAACTATTAACTTCAAGTTGTAACTTTCCAATTGTATTTTCATTGTACTTTGGTACAACAACTGTCTGTTTCAATGCCCAACTGATTCCCCAACCCTTGGCACCCAACCAAATGTATTTGCACTCAATACCACAAGTAACATCAGAACCAGCAGGCACAAAGTCCATTGGAGTAGCACTTTCATCTTCCGATGGGAAAACCATAGTACGATCTGTGTCAAATACTTCGACGTCCCATTTACCAGAGTAACAATTCACCTTGGGTGAAAAGTAGTATCCACGACTTGGATCTGGTTCTCTGGTCTCTTTATTCTTTCCTACTTTCAAGAAAGGGAAATATCGATCTTCTACCAATTCTCTGGAAAGCTTCTTACCAAACCATGCCTCCGAATTTGCCACTGCGTCATTAATAATTTGATCTTCGAATTTTTGTAATTTTTGTAATGCTTCTTTTGCTTCATCGCTTCCGTCATCCCGGAAATGAAGCTTAATTTTAAACTTACCGTCAGACTCACCGGT
>Ga0115003_10004611_pt1 | contig 10564 bp, 6 predicted proteins | sample ArcticOcean_MG_C_7_FD_88736 | JGI IMG/M metagenome (GOLD analysis project Ga0115003, IMG submission 88736) | Marine microbial communities from western Arctic Ocean - ArcticOcean_MG_CB11_88 | ecosystem: Environmental > Aquatic > Marine > Oceanic | place: Arctic Ocean: Canada Basin | collected... | reverse complement strand
CTTGTCCTAACTGTGAAGGTGATGATATAATTATTATTAAAGAAACAGGAGGTATACCTTCTATGTCAAATACAGTAAAGAAAATACTTATTGCAAGTATTGTCATTATTGCTATTGTTTTAATCTGGAGGGGGTGCAATGAAACATTTCTGCCACCTACATTAAATGGTGATGGCAGTACAACTTACACATTGAAGAAGGTGGATGGGGATAATTTTTTTAAAATTAAAGGGGCTCCTGATAAGCATGGATTATATGTTGAGGATGTAAGTTCTGGTGAAAGATTATATGCTGATGGTAATACTTTTTATCCATGTAGTAGTGGTAAATTTGAAATTATATTCGAAGAAGAGCCAGATTCAACTATTAAATTTGAACCAGAATTTAAAATGGGAGGCTTCTTTTTCTCAATGGAGGGCATTGCTCATAAAAATGCTTGTAAGGATCAACTCAAAATTCATTCGGTTGATATTATGGACGTTAATTGCACCTATACTATTATGACAAATATGGATGATAATGAGAATATTGAGGTTTCATTAAAAGAAAGTAATGGTTATATTAAAAAAAGATTAATATGGACATACGAGCAGGTAGGAAGTGCTTCATCCTTTTACGTAAGAATTAATGGAACAGGACAAAAAGCAGTGAAATATCCAATTCAAACATGCGTTCTGCCGCCACAAACCCCCAAGATATCACCGGAAGAAGTAGTAAGCTCTTTTGATTTGTATTTGTTAGATATAAACAATAATAGAAAACAATTTCAGGATTTGCTTAAAGATGAACCTGATATATATTTTAACGGACAGGATCAAGAAGTAGGAAACTTTATTATGCACTTAGAAACCGAATTGGACAATGGGAAAAATTTGAAAGAATACAGTCTCTCTGAATCAGATATTGAATATGGCGGAGATGATAAGATAATAAGATTAAAGATTACACAATCACCTCATGAACATTACTAATTATAAAACGGCCATGAGAAAAATAGTAACATTAATAATGCTTTGTACTTCATTAGTATTAAGTGCACAAAATGACGTGTTAGTTATCTATATTGATGCTTCAGAGTCAGGTGATAAGTTAATACAAATTAAATATGAAGTTGAGGATCTTGTGGCATCTAAAAGTAGTGCTAGAGTATATTTGTTTATAAGCAATGGAGAGTCTCCTTTGGTTACTAGTGATAGAGAGGATATAGGAAAATTGCTCAGAAAATTAAGGTCATCAAGGCCTTCAGCTCCTGATTATAAGAGAGATACAAAACTACTTAATACGGCTTTGCTTAAAAATAATTATATTTCAAATATCAATAGCATATCTAAAAACTCAGGTTTAGATTATCAAGTGGATATTCATTTCTGGTTAGATGAACGTAATTATAATGATTTTCAATTAGATAAAAAGATTATTGACCCTCTTTTGTTTTCAAATAAGTTAAAATTTAAAAATGGATTACAAGAAAATTGTAATCCCATATTACATTTAGAAAATGAAACAGGAATTAAAACACAAAGATATGAATAATATAAAATTTAAATTACTAATCCTTTTTACGATACTGTTTTCAACTATAACTTTTGCACAAGAATGGAAAACTCTTCCAGATGATTTTGGTGGGCAATGCCAAACTTCATTTATTGAAAAAGTGAATAGTGGGAAAATTTCTTTAGAGAGTTTGCCTTCAAATACTCAATGGGATTGGGTAGTGTATTCCGATAGAGCAGAAAACAAACTTTATAATAGAGCTAACGGTTCTTACAATGGCTTCACCTTAGCTTATATGGAAGCTTTATCTGTAAAACAAGTAAAAGGTGATTGGCTGCATGTATTTGGAAAAAAAGATGAAAATGAAAAAGGCTGGATTCAGGCAAGATATCTTCTCTTGTCTAATTATTCATTAAAATCTGAAGGTGCTATTTCAATACCTAGAAAAGCTATTGTTTTAACATCAATGGATAATGCTAGTGGAGGCTCTTCAGAAGAAATGGATCAAATTCAAGTACAAAAAAATTATTACAACCAGCCAATTGTTTCAGCATCTGCAATCCTTCGCACACCATCTTCCTTCGAAATTATGTTTATTATGAAAGAGCAAGATGGTTCGGTATTATTAGCCAATACAGATATATTAAATGCACAAGATCCAACTATGAATAAAGGTAAAGTTTATGGATGGATACCTAAGGTAAATATTACTGATTGGAATTCTAGAGTTGCATTGGAGCCGGCAAGATCAGCTGATGCAGTTAAGCACTATGCTGGCAGAAAATTACCTGGATATAAGGATTTAAGGGACCTGAAGTCTGTTTTTGATAATAATAAATATGCCTTAAACCCCATTGTTGCGTTTAAAGTTGAAGCAATTCGTAATAATAGAATGAGAAAGCCAATTTTGGAGGTTACTGATAAAAATATTAGAAGAGTAGTAAGTATTGCTAAAGGAGCAGAAGGAATGGAAGCAGATGAAGATCAAAGAGATGCATGGAAAAAAATGGTGGAAAACCTAGACAGAAAAAGTGCAATGACTAATATTGTATTTGCCGTAGATGCTACTCAAAGTATGGGTCCATTTATGAGATCGGTTGCTAATTCAATAAGTAATATTGTAGAAGAAAATGAAAAATTAGGCCAACATCAGTTAAAGTTTGGATTGGTTGTGTATAGAGATTATGCTGATGGTAAGAAAGCGTATTCCTCTGTTCCATTAACTACTGATTTTAAAAGTTTTCAAAGGAAAGTAAGGGCTATAGTTTGCCAAAGTAAGGATAGTGATTTGCCTGAAGCGCAATATAATGGACTAATAAAGGGAATATCACATCTTAACTTGGATGAAACACAAAGTAACGTTGTTGTATTAATTGGTGATTGTGGTAATCATAAACCAGATATTGGACCTGATAAATATACACTAGATGATGTAGTAAAAATATTACATGAGAAGAGTATTAATCTGATTTCATATCAAGTGAAGAGGGGTGCTGATGATTCCTATAACGTATTTAATTCAGACGCTCGAAAATTTACATTTAAGACTGCTCAAGCAATTATTAAAGGTAAAGAAACTTCACTTAAACCTAATTGGATCAATGTAGGTAATAATACTTATAAGCTAAAATGGTTGTCCAAGAAAAAAGAACAAAATTATCAGAATATGTTTGGAAGGTTTATTTATGCGAGTACTAAAAAGCCTATGAATCCTGATATTTTAGAGCAATCGATTGTAGAAACATTAAAAGAATATATAGAATCTGTTGATAAGAATATTAGAGAATTAAGAGACAATCTTAAAGGCAAGCCATCTTCAGGTCTTGATCATGAAGAACTATCTGAAGGAATAATTGTAGAAATGATGGATATATTTAAGTGCACTAGAAAAAAAGCTATTGATTTTTTAACAAAAAATGAGGTGACTACTGAGGCGTATGTTGCTATTGATTATGATGCTGGTTGGCCTTCTCAGGTTCCGGTAGTATTCTTAACGGAAAATGAGAAGAGGAATCTAATAAAATCCTTAAGAAGATTAACTGGTGGTGAATGCATTTCAGATGAAGATCAGAAAAAATGTTTGAAAGAAAATATGATTGAAGTGTGCAAGACAATATTAGGGCCAAAAACATCTACAGCAATAATTGAAGAATTTACCCTGCAACAAGTTTGGAAACTTATTTTAGGTGTTGATTTTGGAAATAAAAAATTAGGCAAGAAACGGCTCATAGAAATTATTGATATTAAGCCAAAAATTTTTAAGAAATTTTATAAGGAATTTGAGAGTACAGCAAAAGCTTTTTGTGATAGGGAATATGAAAATTCTGATCCATTAAAAAGCAGAAGATTCTCAATCTTCCGCTCCTATTATTTTTGGATACCTTTAGAGGACTTGCCAGGAACAAAATCAAAATAGGAACAAAATTAAGAATATGATATTTGATATTAAAAATTTAGAATGTAAATATAAAACAGGTGATGCTCCTGTATTATTAGTTGAAAACTTACAGATAAATAAAGGTGAAGTTGTCTTTTTCTTAGGGGCTTCAGGAGTAGGTAAAAGCACTATTTTAGAGACTCTTGGCCTTATGAATGATACAATTCATGCTAATTCAAAAACTGTCTTTAATTTTCAGAATGGATCTTCTTCTGAAAATATGATCAATATTTGGGATAAAAAAGAAAGTAGCTTGGCTGAATTTAGAGAAAAGCATTTAAGTTTTATTTTTCAGAGCACCAATTTATTTCCTACCTTGAATGCTGAGGATAATGTTTTGCTTACGCCTATGCTGCAGGGGGTTTCGGAAATACAAGCAAAAAACCACGTAAGACCTATTTTCAAAAAGATTTTTACAAAAGAATATAAAGAGGTCCTTTCGGACAAGAAGATTTCTGAAATGTCAGGAGGGCAAATGCAAAGATTAGCTTTTGTTAGAGCTATTGCCTCTAATTACAATATACTTTTTGCTGACGAACCAACAGGTAATTTGGATTGGGCAAATGCTAATAATCTAATGAATCATCTGATTGAGGATATTAAAGGCAAAGGTGCTACATCAGTTATTGTTAGTCATGATATTTCATTAGCAGTTGAGCATGCAGATAAGATTGTATATATTGATAAAATGAAAGATGATAAGTTAAAGTATCATCATGGCTTTATTAATGATGCTAATACCTATGTAAAACAAGCTAAGGGAGGTTGGAGTAATCAAATATCATATGCAGACATGCAGCCGCCAGTGATTGATGGTGAGAACTTAATTGAATATTTTAAGGAAAAGATAATAAATCAAAATACTAATAATGAGTAACTTTAAATTTATTAAAAAATTTGCAAAACCTGAACTTAAATTTATTGCAGGTAAAAGATATGTCAACTTAATAGTATTGTCAGTAATTTTAATTATTTCAATGCTTGCTATTGGATTGGGAGAGGGAGCAGTACAATACTTGGATGAGAAAATGAATAGTCCATTTGTTTCATTTGTTAATGTTAAAATACCAGCTAATAGTCCATATAGAAATATTAAACAGTTGGAAAAAATACATAATAATAATCGTAAAGACACTGTTTCCTTGTCTGATTCTTATGGATTTAATACACCTTACCCTATTTATTATCGATATGCAAACTTTTGGAACGAAAGACTTAAAAAGAATACACTGACTAAGGTTAAAAGGGTAAAAGAGGATGATCCAATTTACAAGGCAATTATTGATGATCCTAAAAACAGCAGTATTGTTAAAGATAATGATTTTAAAGTTGATGGTTGGGGTTGTGTTGTTAGTCATGACTTTCTACAAAATGATGAAACAAAATTAACGTATGATGATATTTCTAATATTGCTTATTTAAAGTACAGAACATCTATTGATAACAAGGATAAATTTATAAATATACCTATTCAGGGTTTTGTTAAGGCGTTCCCAGATGAGGTTGATATGATAGTTGGAAAAAAACTTTTTGATGCCATGGTTGATAATAATTACTTAGTTAGATTAGCTCATCCTGATAGTGCTATTGCTAAAAATGGATACATGCAATATTATGTAATTGAAACAGATTCACTGCTCTCTAATTATTTAAGTAAGAATGATTTTAAAGAAATTGATATTGATGGAATTATTCACAATACAGGCGCAATGTATAAGAAAAGTAATCTTTCTGTTAATGAAAAGAAAACTTTAGTTTCATCTATTCCTAAAAATAATAGCTATAATGTTTTGGATTTTCATCAGCCTCACCTTCCTATTGATCAAGAGTTGAAGGGTACTTTGGAAGGGGATAATTTTGTATTTGAATTTGCTGCAGATAAATTTGAAAAAATTGAAGAGTTTAATTCCTTTCTAAAGAAAAATACTTTGGATGATAGGAAGCATTTAAAGATTGATATGCGAATTATTGAATCAAAAAAGAACTTTGATTTATTCAATAAATTAGCTAATTTACTTTCTGTAGCTCTAATAGCTTTTTGTATCTTTTGCTTATGGCTCTATATTACTAATCTAATTGTGTCACATATTTCAAAAAACAAGAAAAATCTAGGTACTTTAAAGGCTTTTGGTTTATCTAATAACAATATCATACTCATTTATTCATCAATATCAATAGCATTAATTACTATTGCATTTGTGTTAAGCTATGCGATATCAAAATTGTTAGGACCTGAATTCATTAAATTACTAGCAAGTAAATGGAAAATCGCAGATGCTTCATTGTTAAATTATAAGAGTTATCCAATTTATACGCTAGCTGCATTTTTCATTGTATTACCATCAATTGTTATATATCTAAAATTATGGTGGCAATTAAGAAAAAGTACGCCTGGCGACTTAATATACGAAAGAGAATAAATAAAATTAAATTAAAAATTAAAACAACAAATTATGAAAGGATTTAAACAATGTAATAAAGGCCATTTTTTCAATGAAGCTATTGAAGAATGTCCGTATTGCCCAAAAGGTGGTGCTTCAGATGTTGGTGCTAAAACAGAAGTATTAGGTGGTTTTAAAACACAAAAAATAAGTCAAAATGTGGAATCACAAAAAACACATGTTTTTGGTGGAGGAACCCCTTCCGAAAATAGTCCTTCTGCAGCTCCAACTTCTAATGAAGAATCATTTGATTCTACAAAAACAATAATTGGAGGTAGTGATACAAGTTATGGTGATGCAAAAGATCAAAATAAGGTATCAAGAAGAAAATTAAGAGGTTGGTTAGTATCTTTTGATATTGAAAAGTTTGGTATCGATTTTAGAATCGTTGAAGGTAGAAATATTATTGGTTCTAACGCATCAAGTGATGTAACTATTAAAGACGGTGAAGTCTCTAGCCTACATGCTTTAGTTTTATGCAAAAAAGACAAATTTATTATTACTGATGAATTGTCTTCTAATGGCACTTTGCTTAATGGTGCGGATCTAACTCCTAGAGAGCCATATGATTTAAATGATGGTGATGAAATAATAGTAGGAACAACTAACTTTTTATTTAAGACTGCATTTAAAAAATAATACAAATGAAAAAATTCATCTTACTTCTTTTTGTTTTTCTGAGTTTATTGCTGGATGTTAATGCTCAAATTCACGTAAAGGGTCAAGCTGAAATATCTGCCTTTCCTTCTATTGAGTTTGTGTTACATAATAGAAATCCTGAAAAGCTATCAATTAATGATTTTAAATTTTTTGAGGTTATTGAAGGAAATAAAGTTGAGATTGATTCTGTATCTTTTGATATTATTAAAGATACATTAGACTATTCTAAGGAAAATAAATGTGTGCTAATTATAGTTGAGGCGCTAAATCATAAGCATAGATATGAACAAATCATCACATTTTTTAATGCACTTGAAAATTCAATTGAGGACATTGTAAATGATGGTGATAAAGTTAAGATTGTAGCCTTTTCATTAAGGGGTACGGATACTAAGATTTTAAAAAATATTACTTCAAGATTTACCGATGATATTGATGAAATTAAAGAAGAGCTTGATTCATATAGAATAGAGCGTAATGATTTTACTAACAAGATGGTTTCTGAAATTATGGGAGCACTTGTTGAGGGGATTGAACTCTTAAGTGAACAAGGTAATTCATTACCCAAATCGATATTATTGCTTTCAGAGGAGCTACAGAATTCAAAAACTACTAACCTTAGCGCAAATGATGTCACCGAATTAGCAAAGGATAAGAATGTAGTTATTAATACAATAAAGTACAATAGATCTAATTACTACCAACATGTTCAGCCGACATTATCGGTGCAAACATATGGAGTTAATAAGGCGATGACATCTAGTTCAGGAACATTAGCCATTATTCATTCTTCAAAGGCTGATGAAGCCTCTAGTTATATTGTTGAAATATTAGATAATAGTATTAAAAGAGCAGCAGGAATTAGTTATTCAATTAATCTTCATCTAAGTAATTACATTAAAGATGCTAGAGATCAAGAAATTGTAATAGAGCAAATTGATTCAAAGAATAAAACAAAATTTAGTTTTAAAGCGACAGGTAATTGGGTTTTTGCTCAATTCCAAAAGAATTTGCTTTTAGCTTCAGGTATTAGTTTTCTTATCCTTTTACTAATTGCATATTTAATCTATTTTTTGATTTCCAGAAATAAAAAAGCAAAACATGAAGCTGAGCGTTTAGAAAGAGTGAAAAGGAAAGTTGCTAATGAGCAAGAAGCTGAAATTCTACAACAAAAGCAAGAACTCCTTACAATAAAGAATAAAGAAGAGCAAAAAATAAAAGCTGAGCAGTTAAGCAAACAAAATGAGCTAAAAGCTGATCAAGAAAAAGCACTTATTGCACAAATGAAACTGTTAGGCGCTTTGCCAATTCTTAAGTACTATGACGATAAGAATAAAGCGCAATTTGAAATTAACAAACCATGTATATCAGTAGGTAGGGATGAAAAAACTAATCAGATTTGTATTCCTAATAATAATTTTTCAAGAAACCATTTTTCTATTATTTTTTCAGACAACAAGTACAAAGTAGTCGATAATAATAGTTTAAACGGAATGATAATTAATGGTTTCAAGTTAAAAGAAGCAGAATTAAATAATGGCGATATTATTGAAATTGCTGATGTAACATTTACCTTTTATATTTAAATAAAATAATTAATGAAGTTAAAACATTCTCCAAAAACTAATAAAGGATTAGTTAGGCCAGCTAATGAAGACAGTATAGGCTCACTTATCAAACAAGAAGGTATTTATACTAATATATACATTGTGTGTGATGGAATGGGAGGGCATGTTGGTGGTGCCAGAGCTTCACAATCAGCAGTGAGACACATTAAAGAGTACTTTAGCAACACACCTGACCCAACACCTAATACAGCACTTAAAGAGGCAATAGAGTTTGCAAATATGCAGATTTTTGCAGATGCTACGGAAAATCCTGAGTTTAAAGGAATGGGTACTACAGTTACCCTAATGGTGGAAAGTGATGGATTATTATATATTGCTCATGTAGGGGATAGTAGAATTTATATTAATACGGATAAAAAACTAGTTAGAATAACTAAAGATCATTCTTATGTACAGTCTTTAGTTGATGCAGGTCGGTTAATGGATGCACAGATGGAAACTCATCCAAGAAAAAATGAGTTGACAAAAGCATTAGGGATTGCAATTGATGTTGATGTTGAAGTTGCTCCTCAACCTATTAGAGCAAAAAAAGGAGATAAATTTTTATTATGTACTGATGGTTTATGTGGTCTTATAAATGACACTAGGATTTCTTCAATTATTAATTCTAATGCTGACTTAGAAGAAACAGTACATCAGTTAATAGAAGCCGCTAACAAAGCAGGAGGACATGATAATATTTCTGTTGATTTGATTGAAGTAACAGAATCAGAGTTTACAAAATCAAAATATATTAATAGAAATAATGTTCCTGTATCTAATACCGGTACGCAGCAGGTATTTATTGATCCTAAAAATGACAAACCAATAATTAACAAGAAGTTAATTCAAATTATTTTATCTGTAGTAGTGCTAATTGGTTTAGTAGGTGGTGGGTATTTGGTTTTTAAAAAAGATCCCCCTCCACCAACTCCACCTATTGAAGAACCTAAAGAAGTAGAAAAATCATTTGAGCAAAACCTATCAGAACTTGATTTGGATGAAACATTTTCAGAGAAATTAGGAATCATTTATGCAGCCGAGATGAAAGATCTCGAGGACTGGAATTTCGAAGAATTTATAAATGCAATTAGTGATAATAATTACAAAGCTATAAGTGTTGACAATAAACAGAAGCAACGTTTTTTTATTGCTAAAACAAAAGAAATATTAGACAGGGATGAAGCAATAGAAATGTATAAAAATGATAGTGATAAATCATTTGAAAAGGGTGATTTTATATTTATTAAAACAAAATATCTTAAGCTTAAAAAGGAAGTAACGGTAGGTCCTATAGCTCCTGCTGTCTTGACTCCAGCTCAGATTGCAGAAAATATCCAGCAAGAACTGGAAGAAATAAAAGGTAACATTGAAGAAACGAACGCAAACAAAAACCTAAGACTAAGTTCCCGGGAAGATAAAAAATTCTGTCCTCAACAATATACACTAAAATATAAACCTCAAGGTTTGTTGGGCATAATGGGTCACAAATGCAAAAATAAAAAAGGAGGCAGGTGTACAGTAAAATTCACAATTGAACATACGATCAGCACTAAAGAAATAAGTGGTAAATATTCTCATTCTTATGAAGCCAAAAAAGTTGTTGATGATAGAAATTTGTTCCAAAGAATTATAGAAGAAATAGGAATTGGAGGAGATAGAGCTTCTTATAGCAGTATGAGTAAAGAATATAAAGACTGCATTAGCATTGATGAAAAGGAAGAAAGTCAATGTAAAGACACAACAGTCAAGGTTAACTATACAATTACAGTTGGAGAGAATAAGGATACAGGAGACTTTGAAGAAACTATCAAAGGAGATTCGACTAAATGTCCCCCAAAAAGTAAGATTGACACTGATAAAGTAGATGACAAAGAGTTAACAGGTTATTTCTCAAGATATAAATGGCATGCGGAGGGATGCTT
>Ga0115003_10004610_pt1 | contig 10564 bp, 9 predicted proteins | sample ArcticOcean_MG_C_7_FD_88736 | JGI IMG/M metagenome (GOLD analysis project Ga0115003, IMG submission 88736) | Marine microbial communities from western Arctic Ocean - ArcticOcean_MG_CB11_88 | ecosystem: Environmental > Aquatic > Marine > Oceanic | place: Arctic Ocean: Canada Basin | collected... | reverse complement strand
TTTTCAAATAACAACATTATTACTGATGTGTCACAATCTAATATATCTGAAAATCCATTTGCTTATACCTTGCGAGGCTTCCATTATCAAGAGCGTCCATTTTCAGAGGGAAAAACTATGTCATGTTTAAAAGGTGGTATGTATGATATTATTGTTGATCTTAGGCCGGAATCTCCAACTTATATGGACTGGCTTTCTTTTGAGATAAATGAAGATAACCGAAATAGTATTCATATACCTCCAGGTTGTGCTAACGCATTTATGACTCTTAAGGATAATTCCATAATTCATTATTACTGTTCTTACCCTTATACTCCATCTAAAGAGCATGGTATTTGTTTTAATGACCCATCTTTTGATTTTAAATGGCCATGTGAACCTTTATTTATTTCTGAAAAAGATAAAAGTCATCCAAAATATCAAAAATTATAGCTTTGAAAATACTTATTACAGGCGCAACTGGTTTTATAGGTTTGCCATTAGTTAAATTTTTGGCAGAGCAAGGGCATGAAATTCTTGCCCTTACAAGGACCCCTCTGAAGGAGTTAAAATCTGTGACTTTCCTAAAGGCAGATCTCTCTTCACCTAAAACTTATTTTGAAAAAGTTGCATCTTTTAGACCTGAAGTAGTAATTCATTTAGCATGGCAAGATATCCCTAATTTTTCTTTTGAAAAATCTAAAAATAATCTCAATTACTCTCTAGATTTTTTATCAATTGTAATCAGCTTAACCTCCTGTAAAAAAATCATTGTTTCAGGAAGCTGCTTTGAATTTAATAAGTTAAATGGTGCCTGCTTAGAATCAGATAAAGGTCTACCTAAAGATGATTTTACTTGGGCAAAACATTCCTTACTTTCGTGGCTTGAATTTAAATGTAATAAAGTGGGAATTCAATTAGCATGGTTAAGAATATTTTATGTTTATGGACCACGACAAAGAAGTGATTCTTTAATTCCCTATATATTATCTAGCTTAAAAAATGGTAATTTACCTGAAATAAGAACCCCAAATAATTCGAATGATTTTATTTATATTGAAGATGTAGTTAAAGCATTTTCAAATGCCATTTTGATGGATTATCCATCGGGAATATATAACTTGGGCTCTGGTTTTTCTTCTCCCATCTTAGATGTATGCACACTAGCTGAAAAAATTGTTTTAGGAACTAGCAATTTAAGTCAAAAACTCAAAAAAGAATCATTAGATATTCCAGTGAGCTGTAATTTTTGGGCAAACTATAGTGAATCTAAAACATATCTGAATTGGAATCCTTCAATTGATTTGGAAGAAGGGATATCTAAAACATGGCAATGGATAAAAGATTAATTACAAAACCCAATCAAGCAGTAATTCTATGTGGGGGACGGGGATCTAGACTAAAACCTTATACTGATAATATGCCAAAACCAATGATTTTGTGTGATGGTAAACCATTCCTTTGGCATATTATGCAACAACTTCATAATCAAGGAGTTAGTAGTTTTGTTCTTCTTACAGGTTATTTATCGATTCAGATAGAAGAGTATTTTGGTGACGGCGATACTTGGGGTTGGAATATTGATTATTCAAAAGGCCCTTTAAAATGGGACACAGGAAAAAGGTTATGGGAGGCTAGAAATAAACTTGATGATCTTTTTTTACTATTATATTCAGATAACTTTGCTCAATTTCCTTTAGAAAAGATGTATTCATTTCATAAGAAAAATAAAAGACCATTAACGCTTATGGTATCTCCAAAAAAATCTGGAAATATCTCTTTAGATAAAAGTGGACTGGTTAAGCAATATAATAATAAAAGGTGTGACTTGGGACTTGACTATGTTGAAATCGGTTACATGATTATAGAAAAAGAGAAAACCTTATCTTTTTATGAAAATTCTGATTGTAGTTTTTCTTTAATTTTAAAAAAGATGGCTTCGAAACATCAAATAAATGCTTGGATTCAAAATGACACTTATCATAGTATTTCTGATCCTGAACGCTGGGAAAAGACTAACAAATACCTTACTTCAAAGAAAATTATCTTATTAGATAGAGATGGAGTAATAAATAAAAAAGCTTCACAAGGTGAATATATTTCTAAATGGGAGGATTTTGAGTGGATTGAAGAAGCCAGAGTTACTCTGAAAGTACTTGCTCAGTATGGGTTTAAATTTATTGTGATTACTAATCAAGCAGGATTATCTAGAGGGATGATTGATGCTAATAATTTATTGATAATCCATAATAATATCAGAAAGGAGCTCATTGAAGATGGTATAGAAATTCTTGACTTTTATGTATGTCCTCATCATTGGGATGAGAAATGCTGGTGTCGAAAACCTAATCCTGGAATGTTATTCCAAGCAAGTCAAGATTATTTATTTAGATTAGATAAATCTTTATATATTGGCGATGATCCCAGGGATTGCCAAGCAGCTTTTAACGCTGGATGCAAGAGTATTTTTATAGGAGATACTGCAGAATTAAAAAATCTTTCAGTTGAACAAATGCCAAGCTCTAGTTTTTCTAATCTTTATGAAAGTATCCCTACTGTTCTAAATTATTTTGACTATAATCCAAGTTATGATTATAACTAGAACGCCTTTTAGGATTAGTTTTGCCGGAGGTGGTACTGATTTACGAGCATTTTATTCTAAAGAGCCTGGAAAGGTTATAAGTACATCAATCAATAAATATATTTATGTTGTTATTAAGAGGCAAATTGGAATTGTTGAGCATAAATATAGAATTAATTGGAGTAAAGTAGAGTTTAAGGATAGAATTCAGGATATCGAACACCCTATTGTTAGGGAGGCTTTGAGATTGTTTAAGATTGATTTTCCGATAGAAATAACAACCTTTACTGATATTCCAGGGCAAACTGGTCTTGGTTCATCAAGTGCATTTACTGTTGGTTTAGTCCATGCTCTTTATGCATTAAAAGGAGAAATGGCTACTAAACATACTATTGCAAGCCAAGCAGCTCATATTGAAGTAGACATACTAGGTCGTGCAATGGGGAAGCAAGATCATTTTGCATCAGCATATGGAAATTTAAATGTTTTTACATTTAATTCAGATGAATCAGTGGCTGTTGAGCCAGTTCTATATAGCGCTGAAACGAAGAAACATATTGATAAAAACTTACTACTTTTTTATTTAAAAATGAAGAGAGATGCAAGTGAAATTCTTAAATCTCAACAAAGAGTGACTGGAAAAAAGTTAAATGAACTTAGAGGTCTAAAATTATTTGTGGACCCTATAAGAGAAATTTTTTCTAGAGGAGATGACTTAAATAATTTTGGAAAAATACTTGATGAAGGATGGCAAATTAAGAAAAAAATAACATCTGATATATCTTCAGATGAGATAGATCAATATTATCAAAAAGCTATAAAATCTGGAGCTTCAGGTGGTAAATTGTTAGGGGCTGGAGGTGGTGGTTTTTTGTTATTTTATGTTGAGCAAGATAAGCAAGAGTCAGTTATTAATGCACTGAAAGATCTTTTTTGTTTAAGCTTTAGTATGGATTCAGGTGGAACTAGGATAACCTACTATGATGAATCTTAAAATCAACTAATAGATTTTTGGTGGTTAATTGAAAGTTTTTTATATAATTCCTACTTTATTGCTACGCTAGTAGAGTATTTTATTATTTTGAATTGCATAAAATGAAAAATACATTTTTTATTGAAATATATGACACTGGGCCAGGTTATCATAATAAGAGTATATTAATAAAATTTTTAAGAGTATCTATAAGATATTCAGCAAGGTTACTTGGCTATAAAAAAACTTTATTTTTGTTAGAGTTATGTCAATCGTCACTCCAGTATTTAAACAAATCTTATTTTAATTATCTATTAGGGTTGAACATTTCTTGCATTAAACACATAATTTCATTATATAGTATAGGTATAGAAAGTTCAGTTTCCGTCAAAAATAATTGGTCAGAATATGTTTTAGCACAATCAAAAAACTATAAGTCAAGGGTAAATGCAAGAATGTATTTATCATTATTATCAAGGCATGGTTTGTATAAGCCAAAATTTAGAAAATTCGATAGTGTTATAAATCAAAACTTAATAAAAAGAAGTACTGATAAAAAGTTTTATATATATGGACCTAATGCTGAGAATTCGCCAAACACTAAGTATAAAGATTACACTTTAGTATTATCAAAAGACATAGAATTAAAAAACTCATTTAAAGAAAAGTTTCTTTTTTCAAATAGTCATACCTTTAGGAGTAGTATCTCTAAAGATAGTAAGCTTCAGTCTCTACTTGTAAATAAATATGATAAGGTAATGGTAAATTGTTTGCATTCTAAATTACCTTCAAACTTTGAAAGAGCTAAATTTCCAATTGGAGATAATATTTCTTCACCAATGGCACTTGGAAGAATTTTGTATAATCTTATTCATCAGTATGGAAGATTTACATGTGTAATAGAAGGGTTTGATTTTTATTTGGATAATAAAATGTACTCCTCTTATTATCCTTATCGAGCAGGAATAAATAGTACAAATATTGAACAAGTGATATGTGATAGTTTGCGCACGCATGATGCTGTATATAACTTTCTTTATGTTAAGGAGCTTTGTTCGTATCTAGATATTAATGATTCAATTTCTTTTAATCAATTAATAAAAATGAGTGGTAGCAAGTATTTAATGAAGCTAGATGAAGTTAGAAGTTTTGATCTTTTGAAATAAATTATAATAAACTTTACAAAATTAAATCAAATTTATACCATTATGCATGACCAAATCCATCAATTTAACCTTACAGGATTTTCAAAAATTCTGAAAAATGATTCTTTTTATGATTATTTATACAGCCTCAGGGACGAGGTTGCAAGTATTTTTCCAGAGTATGAAACTAAAAAAGTTCCAAAAAACTGTACAGAGCTTGGTAGAGCTATTAATCAAAGACTAGATGCAATTTTACCAAGTGAATTATTAAATGATAACCCTCTTTATGGCAAAAGATTTATTTTAGATGTTATGGATTTTCCAAAAAACCTACTTTCAATTGTGGAGCATGACCACATTTTAAATATTGCAAAAAAAATGCTTAATACTGAAAAAGTGGTACTTCATAATGGTTCATTAGCAGCTGTTTATCCTGGTAATACAGGAAATGAAGATATGTACCATTCAGATACAGCTAATTTTTGTAAGAAAAATAAAACACTAAAATTATTAGATCAAAATAAATATATTGTAAATATCATGATACTTTTTGATGATATAGATGAAAATTTAGCTCCTATGAAAATAATTGAGCGAACTCATGAAATTTCATTGCATAAAAAAATTAACAACCATGTTTCTTTAAAACTTCAAGAGCCTAATAAATTTGATAATTTAATTCAAGCAAATTGGATTTATAAAGAATTTCTAGAAGATTTTAATTTAAATGAAGTATCTTTCACTGGAAAATATGGTGATATTGCTGCTATGAACTCTTATGCTCTTCATAAAGCTTCTCCAAACTATACAAGTAATCAAACAAGAAGAGTTATGATTCTCAACTTTGGAAGAGAAATAGATAGTGAATTTATCAGAAAATATCCTTATTCAAAATCTAAATCTTTCGTATCTAAATTAAATAATAAGGAAATTACAAAAAATACATATAAGAAAAACTCTTCAATTTTGTTTAAGTTCAAATGGAAATTCGAGAACTATTTAACATATTTGAGATTTTTTATTGATAAACAAATTAGAAGAATAACAAATCCAATATTTGTTATTAGTCGGATTTATTATAAGTTCTACCTCGCTTTTTCTATTATTTTTAAGCAAACAAGAAGCTTTCTTAATATTGGTGGAGGAGTAGAATTTAAGCATCCAAAATTTTATAATTTCGATATTAGGGATGATATAGAATACAATAAAAGTGATGGATTAATAAAATTTGATTTTTCAAAAAATACCCCTATGCCATTCGAAGAATCCTCATTAGAAGGAATCTATTCAAGCCATTGTCTAGAGCACCTAACAGAAAAACAGGTTAAAGACGTTTTAGAGGAAAGTTATCGTATTTTAAAAAATGATAAACCTCTTAGAATTGTATTGCCAGATATGAAAAGAATGTTCGATGCATATGACAATAGAGATGCTTCTTTTTTTGAAGAATTTAGATTTAAACAAAAAAGACCGAACTTTATTTGGATTTATGATACTTGGTTAAGATTAGTTACAAGATCTTTCGCTGGCCATGTCGTAGATGAGTATAGTAATGAAGAGTTAGAAGAAATGTATTCTAAATTAAGTAGGGAAGAGTATATCTCCAAAGTTTTAGAAAAAGAAAAAATAATTCCAGAAAATAGATTTGTTCCAAATTGTCATAAATCTTATTGGGATATTGATAAATTAGAAAAAATATTATCTGATATAGGATTTAGCAAAATATCACTATCCAGTCCAGGAATGTCAAAAAATAGAATTTTTATGAATAGGTCCTTATTTGATATTACTGCTCCAAAGACTTCTTTTATTATTGAAGCTTACAAATAAAATAAGTAATGTTTTTCTTAAAGAGAAATAAACCTATTTAGAAGATTCAGCCCTTCAATTCAATTTTTTATCAGAATGAAAGTAAGTTAATTCTAATAAGAAAATTTAATAGAGGCTAACCCATTTTATTTTAATGTAATGCAAAAATTTCCTTAAAAGTTATGAAATTAATTCAAAAGATAAAATAGTTTTGACTAAACATAATAAAGATTTTCAATCTATAGAGCCTGAACTGAGGGAATTCTACTCAAATCATGTAAACGCCCAAAAGATTATTATTCTTTTAGAGGTATGGTTGTATTTGTATAAATCGATTTATTTAGCATATGGAATTGAAGGGCTAAAAGAATTTAGTAAAAGTGATTACAATTGCCCTTTAAGATTTTCATTTGAATATGAATTTAATTTTAATTACAACAATGCCAAAGACCCCTCCAATTCAACATGGCTATTCTTTATGTTGGAACCTTTTTTAAAAAATTGTCTATTACCCGGCTCAAACATTAAAAATTTAATCCATAAAATAAGATGGCGTATTGCAAAATTATTTATTTATTCAGCACCTTGCCAAATAGAGAATGAAAAAAAAATCACAATTATGAATTATGTGTATAGATACTTTAATGCTTGTTTTGATGTAAATAATGAGATTGAGAATTTGATAAAAGAATCATTGCCAACTGTATTTTTTGAAAAATGTATAAATACAATACAAAAGAAAGATTTGAATGTTGAGTGCGCACCAAATACTTTTTTTGAATTTTCTGGTTTTGAGAGGATTTTTTTAATACAAAGAAGTGTTATTGTTAAAGGATTACAACATGGAGGTGGTTATTATTCTTTTCTATCAGAAATTGCTGTTAGGTTTGAGGAAAAAATATCTAACATCTTTTTTGGTTGGGGATTATCTCCATTAAATAATTGTAAACAACATAGATATAATAGGAAAAAAAATAATATAAAGTGTAACTTTGAAAAAAGGAGGATAGTTTGGATTGAACGTTGCAGAGTAACCAAGCTATACTCTTATTTATGGCTAGGTGATTATTTGTCATTAACTGATATAAATCCAATAAGATATATAGCTAATGAGCTAAAGTTATCAAAAATACCATACTATAACATGCCCTACCCAAAAAACCTCCAACTCTCTGAATATGATCAATTTACTCAGAAAGCGATAGTTGATAAAAATAATAGAGGAGAGGATTCTTTAGAATGTGGAGATATAGTAATTTTTGACCATCTAGGCTCTTCAATGATTCATTACTGTATTGAGTTTGAAATTGTATTTTTAATTGTACTATCTAGAGGACTTGTTGATGAGCATACAAAGCAACAATTAGAATGGCATGATGCACTAAGAAAAGCAAATTTACTTTTTTATGATAATGAAGTAGGGCATATGAAAGAAATGCTTATTAAAATCCACGGTAGTAATTTTAAAATACCATTAACATTAAAAGAATATCATAAAAAAACTTTTTTATTATAAGTTGAATTGTTTTGAATACTAAATTTTCCATAGCTATCCCCACTTATAATCGCCCAGAAATTATGCGTGATAATCTGCATAGAATTATGTTTGAAGCAAAAAAATATTCTATTCCTATATATATTTCTGATAACAGCCTTGATGATCAAACTAAAAAAATTGTAACTCAATTATCATTAAGTTATGATTTTCTTTTTTATGAAAAAAACTTAAAAGATGTAGGGAATGATAAAAATATATTATATTCTCTTGGTTTGCCAAAGTCTGATTATGTCTGGTTACTGGGGGATGCATTGGAAATTTACCCTTTTGCTTTTAAGAAGATTATCAATATTATAGAAAAATATGAACCAGACTTAATTGCAGTAAATTCTGTGGGAAGAGATTTACATTACAAGGAGGGAGTCCATAGTCATATTGAAGTTTTTCTTAATCTTGGATGGCATTTAACTTTAACAGGTGCAACAATTTATTCTAGAGATGCAATAAATTCAATAGATCGCAATAAAATATTGAAAAGTGAAAACTTTCCACAAATGCCGCTTATTTTTAATTATCTTGCTTGTAGAAAAAGATTATATTGGGTAAATGATAAAGTAATAGTGTCTTCGAAAAAGAAAAAAAGTTATTGGGTTGCAAAAGTATTTTCAATATTTATTAAGGACTGGTCCTATGCAGTATATGCACTGTCAGATAGTTATGATAATAAATTTAAAAGAGAAGTAGTATTGCAGCATTCTCATAAAACAAATATTTTTGGATTTAAGTCTTTGGTATCCATACGATTAAAAAAAGCTTATGACTATAAAGTACTATCTAAGTATAAAAATCTATTAGTAGATCATAGTAATTTAAATTATTTAGTATTATTTTTAATAGCTATATTTCCTGTTTTTATATTAAAGCATATTAGAAATGCTTATACTAAGTTTAATTAATATTGATTTTATTTCATGATTTAAGTGGTTTGTGTAGTTATTAAAAAATGTTGTCTAAAGAATTTAACAATTACACACTTATATAAATACATTACATAAAGAAAATTTATTTTAATTAAATTAAATATGATTGAATATAGAGAATTTAAAGATGATGATTTAAAGGAATATTTAAATTTCTGTTTGTTAAATTTTGGAAAAAAAAGCCATCAGTCGACAAGACAACATTTAGATTGGATTTTAAGTAATGACTCAAAGAATATAGATATAGCCTTAAAAGGTGATAAAGTTGTGGGCTGTATTCATAGTTTTAAAGTATTAATCAATATTGAAGGAATAGACACTCTAATAACAGTGTTGTATGATTTTATGGTTGATAAAGGTTTTCGTGGAAGTGTTGGTTTGAATCTAATTCAAAATGGATTATCAAGGGGTGAAGTAGTTTTGCTTCCTGGGTCAGTAGGTAGAATTTCAGACGTTTATAATAGGCTTTGCTCATTACAAATAAACTCACAATGGGCTAAAAAAATCATATTTCCTAGAAGTATTTTCTATCTTAGTAAGAAAATTGATTTAAAGAAATTTCAAAATATTGCTAAAAAGAAAGGACTTTCTTTTGGGAATAATAAGACAACTAATGAAAACTTTTTGGATATTATTGAACCGAATTTAACCGATTATAAAATCAATCATGAGTTTCTTGAATGGAGATTTATTAATACACGTTCACCAGTGACATTTTATTTGATTGATAAGTATAATAAAACTTTAATTATGTTTCATATTGGACTTAAAAAAAGTATTCCGTTTACAAGAATATTTTTTATAAGTCAAAAAAGTAAAGATATCAATAGTTTAAAAATAATGATTGATTTCATAGAATATTTTTCTTCAAAAATTGGGATCCCTTGTATCCTTATAACTATATTTGAAAATAGTATGATTAACAATTTTGGCTATAAGAAGTATAATCCTATGCCAAGAACATTTGTTTATTCTAAAACTCAATATAAAAACTCTGAATTAGTTATTCCTAGTTTTTGCTCTGATATTGGTTTTGATGCAACACACTCTTCATGATCTATAATTGTGTTAATTATTACTAAAAACGTCACAAACATAATTCAAGTTTCTTTTTTAAAATAATGAGGTCTTTATGGATATAGAATTTAAAACTTTGGTAGCTGAAACATTTGAAATGAATATTGATGATGTTGAAGATAATTTTGCTTTAGATCCAGAAGGAAACTGGGATTCAATTGCACACTTGTCAATTATTTCTGGAATTGATCATATATATAATGTCCAAATTAGAGGGGATGATTTAGTTGGTTGTCGCAATATTTCAGATATTTATCTTTTAATTAAGAAAAATGGATCTTGATTTTTTATGCTTTAAAAAAGTTTGCTTGAATACTAGGGTAGTATTTTCATTATATGACAGAGAAAATTACAAAAAAAATTTTTGTTCTACAATATTTTTAATTTTATTTTCGAAATTTAGATCTTTTAGAATATTCAATCCAAGGTACTTCTCTTCAAGGTTTAAAGCTTTAAATATAACAAAGAAGCTTTTGTACTTTTCAAATGTTTCATATTCTTTTTCACATTCTAAAAATTATT
>Ga0115003_10004608_pt1 | contig 10566 bp, 10 predicted proteins | sample ArcticOcean_MG_C_7_FD_88736 | JGI IMG/M metagenome (GOLD analysis project Ga0115003, IMG submission 88736) | Marine microbial communities from western Arctic Ocean - ArcticOcean_MG_CB11_88 | ecosystem: Environmental > Aquatic > Marine > Oceanic | place: Arctic Ocean: Canada Basin | collected... | reverse complement strand
AGGCTGCAATGATCACTCAGGTAGTCGTTGCACTGATCCTAGTTGCTGCTCTGGCCATGCATTGGGCGCCCGTTGGCCTAATCGGCCTGATGGTTATTGTGCTTCTAACAGCTTTTAACGGCATTACTGAAGAGCACCGCATTGGTCACGCCTTTGAAGAGGCTCTGCCCTTTACCGCTCTGCTGGTTGTGTTCTTTGCCATTGTTGCGGTGATTCACGAACAGCACCTGTTCTCACCTGTTATTGCCATGGTACTGGAGCAGGATGAAGCGATTCAGCCTGGCGTATTCTTTCTCGCCAACGGCCTGCTTTCAGCCATTAGTGACAACGTGTTTGTAGCTACGGTGTATATCAATGAAGTCCGCGCTGTATACGATGCTGGCGACATAAGCCGTGAGCACTTTGACAAGCTGGTTATCGCGATTAACACAGGTACTAACTTACCCAGTGTTGCCACACCTAATGGTCAGGCTGCATTCCTGTTCCTGCTAACCTCGGCAATCGCACCGCTGATTAGGCTGTCTTATATGCGCATGGTGATCATGGCTCTGCCATACACGATTGTGCTGACAACCGTTGGCTTCCTATGTGTGGTCTACCGATTGTAATAGCAGTACTGCAGTAACAAAAAAGGCGATCCAATAAATGGATCGCCTTTTTTATGTCTGTCGCTTTCTGAACTTTGTTGCAGCTTTGTTAAATAGAGCCCTTCTTTATTGCTGCTCTCTGCTTAAAGCCAGAATAAGAACTACTAAGCCTGCGTTTTCTTCTTCTCATCAGCCTTAAGGTCTTTGCGCAGCACCTTACCAACATTAGTCATTGGCAGCTCATCGCGGAACTCAACGAACTTAGGCACCTTGTAGGCCGCCATATTCTGCTTACAAAAATCAATAACTTCAGCAACGGTTAACTCAGGGTCTGTGCTGACCACAAACATCTTAACCACCTCACCCGCCTTGGTATCAGGAATGCCGATAGCAGCACATTGAGACACAGCTGGGTGCAGCGTTAGAGCCTGCTCTAATTCATTGGGGTACACGTTAAAGCCAGAGACAATAATCATGTCTTTAAGACGGTCAACAATCTTGATGTAGCCTTCTTCATCGACCACAACAATATCGCCCGTGTGCAACCAGCCATCGACAATCACTTCGGCAGTTTGGTCTTCACGTTTCCAGTAGCCAGCCATAACCTGAGCGCCACGAACACAGAGCTCGCCCACACCGCCAACTTCCTGCACTACGCCATGTTCATCCACGACTTTTATATCAGTGCCGGCGATGGGAATGCCTGCAGTACCAATTTTCTCAAAGCCCGAAGGGTTCATCGCAATAATCGGCGAGGATTCGGTCATGCCATAGCCTTCGCTAACAATACAGCCGGTGGCTGTTTGCCAGTCATCGGCAACAGATTCCATTAGGGCCATACCGCCAGACAGGGTCATACGTAAATTGGAGAAATCGAGCCTTTTGAAATCTTTACTTTCAAGCAGGGCGACAAATAATGAATTGAGGCCGCAGAAGATTTCAAACTTAAACTTTTTGATTGCACTGACAAACAGCGCGATATTGCGTGGATCAGGAATCAGTACGGTATGCCCACGAGTTGCTGGCATAAGCCCCATGCATAGGGAGTAGGCATAGATATGATAGATCGGCAACGGTGCCACACAGGTACTGTGTGTAATGGGGTCTTCGAGAATAGATATAACACTCAGTGCCTGGGCAACATTGCTCACTAAGCTATTCTGAGTAAGCATTACACCCTTCGAGGCGCCTGTTGTACCGCCGGTGTACTGAAGCGCACAGACATCATCCAGTGTGGCCTTGTGAGCAATATAATTACTGCCACCAGCGAGTAGATCAGAAAAGCTGATATGACTACCCTTGGCCAGAGATGGGCGCTTACCCATCAGTTTCATCGCGCCACTAAGCAGCATGTTTTTTGGTTGTGGTAGCAGGTCAATTGGGCGGGTCACAATCACATGCTCGATACTGGTGTCTGGCAAGGCTTCGCATAGGGTGTCGTAGAACTGATCCAGCACAACAACAGCCTTGGCGCCAGAATCGTTAAACTGGTGGATCAGCTCGCGAACCGTGTACATTGGATTGGTGTTAACAATTACCAGACCGAGTTTCCAAGCGGCAATAACCACGATAGGATACTGAATCAGATTGGGTAGCTGCACTGCGATACGATCGCCGGCAACCAGCTTTAATTTCTTCTGAAAGTAACTCGCTACACGTCTTGCCAGCTGGTCAACTTCACCATAGGTCAAGGTTTGCCCAATACAGGTATAGGCTGGATAGGTAGAGGAATCAGCAACAGCCTGCTGCCAAATCTCGAGGAGAGACTGACCGGGTAGCTCTGGTTGCTTACTGCCGATACCTGTCTTGTTTTGCGCCTTCAATACCGCGTCTTGAACCTTCATAGCAACATCTCTATTTATTATTATTGTAGGCAAATTTCAAATTATTTTGTCTGCTTAGCGAGACAGCAGAGACATGCCCTTCTCGAGGCCACCCAGTGTCAGCGGAAACATCTTATCGTCAACCAGCTCTTTTAGCATCTGAATTGAGGGCGTGTACTCCCAATACTTTTCCTGCACAGGGTTAATCCAGATAAGCTTCTCAAAGGTCTCGGCCATGCGGTGCATCCACACTGCCCCAGACTCTTCATTGTGATACTCGACACTGCCACCAGGGCTTGTGACCTCATAGGGTGCCATAGAGGCATCGCCCACATAGATAACCTTGTAATCAGCCGAGTACTTATTCAGCAAGTCAAAGGTAGAAATCTGCTCTTCGCGACGGCGATTGTTGTCCTTCCACACATAGTCGTACATGCAGTTATGGAAGTAGAAATACTCGAGATGTTTGAATTCGGTTTTAGCCGCCGAAAACAGCTCTTCGCAGAGGCGCACATAGGGGTCCATCGAACCGCCCACATCAAAGAAGATAAGTACCTTCACCGCATTCCGACGCTCGGGGACCATTTTGATATCCAGCATGCCTGCATTACGCGCCGTACAGCGAATAGTGTCATCCAGATCGAGATGATCTGCAGATCCCTCACGGGCAAACTTGCGCAGGCGACGCAGGGCCACCTTAATATTGCGAGTGCCAATTTCAACAGAGTCGTCTAGGTCTTGATACTGTCGCTCATCCCAGACTTTAACCGCGGTGCCCTTGCCTCCCGGACCGCCAATACGCACGCCCTCAGGATTAAAACCGCCATGGCCAAAGGGAGAAGTACCATTGGTACCCACCCATTTATTGCCGCCCTCGTGGCGCTCTTTTTGCTCTTCAAGGCGTTTTTTAAACTCCTCGATCAGCTTTTCGAGCCCGCCTAGGCTTTCAACCTTGGCTTTTTCTTCGTCGGTAAAATGCTTTTCAAACGCTTTACGCAGCCAGTCTTCAGGCAGCAGAGCTTCAATAATACCGTCGATATTTTCAAGATTCTTAAAGTAAGCACCAAAGGCACGGTCAAAACGATCGTAGTACTTCTCGTCTTTAACCATCACGGTGCGCGCCAACAGATAGAAATCGTCGATCGAACCGAACGCTAGGTTTTGTTCCATCGCGGCAAGAAGATCCAATAGTTCCTTGATAGAAACAGGCACATTGGCTTTCTTCAGCGTCTGAAAGAAGTTAATCAGCATAGAATAAACTCGTTTACTTCAGGCCAGTCTATTTGGCTTCGCGGCGTGTCATAAAAGCCAGTCGCTCAAGCAGATGTACATCCTGCTCGTTCTTGAGCAAGGCACCATATAAAGGTGGAATCGCCTTGGTAGGATCGCGATTAGTCAGGATATCATCAGGAATATCATCAGACATAATAAGCTTTAACCAGTCGACTAGCTCAGACGTTGACGGCTTCTTCTTAAGGCCGGGAATCTTGCGCACATCAAAGAAGATATCCATGGCATCGTCCACTAACTGCTTTTTAATCTTAGGGAAATGCACATCAACAATACGTTGCATGGTCATACGATCAGGAAAGTTAATAAAGTGGAAGAAGCAGCGACGCAGGAAGGCATCGGGGAGTTCTTTTTCGTTGTTACTGGTAATGATTACGATCGGACGTCGTATCGCTTTAATGGTTTCGCCCGTTTCATAAACGTGGAATTCCATTTTATCGAGTTCGTGAAGTAGATCGTTTGGGAATTCAATATCCGCCTTATCGATCTCATCAATCAGCAGAACTACCTGCTCATCGGCTGTAAAGGCTTCCCAAAGCTTGCCCTTATCAATGTAGTTGCGAATATCGTTGACCTTTTCACTGCCCAGCTGGGAGTCGCGCAGACGCGAAACCGCATCGTACTCATAGAGTCCCTGCTGTGCCTTGGTGGTCGATTTAATGTGCCAAGACAGGATAGGCATGCCCAGCGCGCTGGCCACTTCTTCAGCCAGCAATGTTTTACCTGTGCCAGGCTCCCCTTTAATCAGCAAGGGGCGCTGTAATGTTACTGCAGCGTTTACCGCCATCTGCAGCTCTTCTGTTGCTACGTATTTTTCCGTACCCGTAAATTTCATATCGTCTGAATCCACATTAAGTAAAGTTAATCTTCTTATTTAGCCCTGCATAATAGTCTAATCTTGCACTAGTTTTCCGGCTAAATGGGCTCAAAAGAGCCTGTAAATGATGAATATTGGCACTATGTATGACTCTATAGTCAAACCGACAGTCTTCAAGAGTCACCCTTCAAGAGGCGCTGTTTAGCAGCCACTGCTTAAAAGCACCTAAACTAAAGCACTGGCCCTGCTTTGATCTTTTTCATTAGGCTGCCTGCACCGCGAATGCCCACCACAGACATCGCCGTGACCATGCCGGCCATCAATGCGCCAACCACGCCACAGCTAATAACATCCTGACCGGTTAAATAGAGCCCCGGCACTGCCGTCTTTGGTTTCAACCAGTCCTGCTGGAAACGCTCTTTGTTGTGAGCCAGACCATAGGCCTCGCCCTTCTTGTAGCGACAGAAATGGCTGGTAGACAGCGGTGTTGAGACCTCTGAATAATCCACTTTGCCGCGCAGCTGTGGCATCTGCTTATACAGAGCCTCAAGCATACGCTCTGATAAATTTTCCTTTAGCGCCTCGTAATCGTCCCCACGCTTGCCCCAGGTTTTATCCGCCCACTGACGGTACGCCTCAAAGTCACAGGGACCGATCACAATCTCAATGGTCGAGCGGCCCGGATAGCGGCGCTGAAAGTCTGGATCTTTGGCCGAGGGAAACGACACATACACCAGAGGCAGCGGCGCACTGGGATCTTTGCGCAACGCAGCCACATTGTCATCATGATGTTCATCAATATAGATCCACAGATTGGTCTTCGGTAACTGAAGTTCTGCTGCAGTACCTTTTAACCCAAGGTACATACCGCCATGGGACATGGACGTTTCTAGGGCATCAACCTTTTGTTTGTAGCCCAGCTTTTCGCTTAGGGCTGCAGGCAAGAGATCTGAAAAAGTATTAACCACCCCAGCATTACTAATAATATGCTCGGCATAGAGGCAGTGACCATCGACCATTTTTACGCCAACGGCTCGACCTTTTTCGATGATGATTTCCTGCACATCGGCATAGGTAAATACATCGCCACCGGAGAGCTGTATCTGGGGGATAATCGTCGCCGCTATTTGCGAGGCACCGCCAACAGGATAAAAGCCGCCATTAAAATAATGACCCGCGATTAGGGCATGCATAAGAAACACGGATTCTTTGGGCGGACAGCCATGATCTCCCCATTGACCACAGAGCACGGCAATTAGCTTTTCATTGTCGGTTAATCTCCTAAGCACATCGTAGGATGTGTCGAGGGCATAATCGGGAAATTTATTCTTTGACGACAGAGACATCAGCTTAGCAACAGGCGCTGGCATAGCCTTAGCCTGACTAACTGCGCCCATATATTTAGTGGTGGCGGTTACTAGCTCAACGTATTTATCGATGGCATCAACATCGTCTGGAAACTGCTTCTTTAAGGAATTTTTAAAGTTCTCTTTGCCTGCCACAAAATCAAATTTCTCATCCCCAAGAATAATTCGATCATAGACAGGGTCCATCTCAGCCCATTTAAGTTTGCCCCCAGAAATATAATCAAAGAGTCCACGACCCTGACTTTTTCGGCCCATGTCACCAATGTAATGAACACCCACATCCCATTCATAACCATTTCGCTCGTAGGCATGGGTAAAGCCTCCCGCGGTGTAATGCTGTTCTAGCACGATGACCTTTTTACCCATTTGCGAGAGCAACGCGGCACTACAGAGACCACCGATGCCGGAGCCTATAACAATAGCGTCATAGTCTGCATCAATTCGCTCAGCGCGATATCGGATACCGATGCGTAATGTGCTTACAGTCGTTTTTGGTTTTTTAGACGTCGCGGTATCTACGGATTGATCGTTCATTGCAGCCCCTCTTTACTTATTTTTTATTATATTTTTATTTTTTTGGAAGTATAGCCCTGGGCTTTGCCTTGGCTTTTACTTTTGCCTTTGCTTTAGGAGCCTCAGCTTTAATGGGAGCCTTAGCGCTAATAGGAGCCTCAGGTTTTATCGGCGGTTTAGCCTTATTAACTGTTGGAGCTGCAGGAGCAGAGCCTTTACTGCCTTTGGTAAATCGAGAAATCAAGAACCGAGCCAGCACATAAAAAATAACGGCGAGAAAACAAAAGGCTAAAACAGGCGCTAGCCCACGCTGAAAACCTAGGTTGTCTCCCGAGGCTAACAGCCCTTCATAAAGACTCACAAAAAACGCGGGTGCAAGATGAGGATCATCCCGGTAGGCCGTCACTGGCGTCAGCAAACACACACTGGCAAACAGCAACACCAAATGTCGAATAGTCGTAAAACGCAGATTACGCATCCAGTACCAGAGCACAAACAGCAGGCAGGTAACCCCAGTGCCGTAAGCAATCCATCCCCATAAATAATTTTCAGCGCTATACATAATTAATCAACCCACTGCACTATGTGCTCTTCAATATCGTCGTCATGAACATGGAGTTCCGAGACGACTTTTCCCTGCAATGAGGCACCATAACTATGCAGTGTCTCAAGGCTTCCTGTTTCTAGATGATGCCATTCTGGCAAGGGCTCCCCTGCGGCAATTAACCGATAGGAACAGCTCTTTGGTAACCATGCCAGAGAGTGAATATTTTGCTGGTCCAACTGAATACAGTCATCCACAACCTTGTGCCGCCCGGCATAATCACTGCAGCGACAGGATTCTGTATCCAGCAATTCGCAGGTGACATTGGTATGAAATATCTCACCAGTATCATAGTCCTCGAGTTTTACTAGACAGCATTTGGCACAGCCATCACAGAGTAACTCCCACTCGTCGGTGGACATCTGCTGAAGGGTTTTTGTCTGCCAGAATTTTTTCATGCTATTTTTTATGCTCATTATACCGTCAGGTTTGGGGTGCCCGGTATTGAGGCTACTGCCTGTACTCAGGCTGAATATTTGCCTGGGGAAATTTTGCCGGGGGCAGCTGTAAGTAAAACCCGTTTTCAGTAATATCTGACAACACCTTATTGATATCTGCCCGGGCAAGTTTCCGCGACGGGGTCAGAATCATGGTAGTCACCAACTTAAGCTCACCGAAGCTCGTCAACAGCTCTTCAGGCACTTTTGACGGACCGCCATCTTTTGGTACATAGAGGTACATTTCCTCTTTCTTGTCGCCCTTATAAATATCACATAATATTTTCATTAAAATGTTTCCGTACTTTCAAGCACTGCCTGAATGGCTGGTTTAACTCTGGCTTGACGCCATCCTTGATTTAATCTTTCCGGCCAGTTGCACTGACCTTTATTCTCGCTTTCCATGGCACTGCGCAAAATAGCCTCGAGCTCTTTTTTATTAGACAAAAACTCCTGAGGAATCTGCTCTGCTTCGGCGACCGAGGTCAATGCACTGCGCATGGCTTTCATCACCGTATTGGCGGACTTGGTTAGGGGCTCTGGAATAGCAGCGACAGGTGCATCGGCATCGGAGTCTTGAACCTGCTGCAGAACCATCTGGCCATGACGCTGAACAGAACGCGAGTACCAGTCTTCAATACCCTGCAGCTGCTCATCAGCGGTTGGCATGCGTCTGGCTATCTCGAGCAGCACCTGATCTTTAATAATATGTGAGCGCGGTTTATCCAGTTCTCGAGCGGTGTCTTCACGCCAGTCGCAGAGTCGTCGCAATGCACTTAATGACTTAGCCTGCAGGCGCCAAGCACCTTTTACGCGCAGATAATAATCGCTGTTATCTTTGCGCCCTGCGGCCAGATCGAACATGGCAACAGTTTCTTCGGCAAACCATTCCTGACGCTGCTGGTCTTCCAGTGCCTTGGTCAAAATATCATAGATCCGGTGAAGGTAAAGTACATCGATGGCCGCATATTCCAGCTGGCGATCGGTTAGGGGGCGCTTTAACCAGTCCGAGCGCGTTTCCTGCTTATCCAGTTCCACTTCAAACATGTGGTTAACCAAACGGGCGTAGCCCATGGAGTAACCAATGTTGGCAATGCCGGCTGCAATCTGGGTATCAAAAATATTGTTGGGCCGAATATCTAGTGCATGATCCATTACTTCTAAGTCTTCACCGCAGGCATGAAAAATCAACGTGCGATCAGGTTCTTCCAGCAAGATTTTTAGCGGACCAAACTCATCAATCGCCAGCACATCAACTAGCCAGCACTGCTCGCCATTCGAAAGCTGAATAAGCGCTATTTTTGGAAAAAAAGTATCCGTACGAATAAACTCGGTGTCTATAGCGACGGTTTTAACCTCAGCCAGTTGATCACACATCTGTTGCAGCTTTTCATTACTGTCGATCCAAAGATTCATCTACAGGGCCTTTCTACTTTGTAATGCCATATTTAAGGTTCCGCCATCCACATATTCCAGCTCGCCACCCATGGGCACGCCATAGGCAATTCGCGAGACACCTACGCCGATAGCCTTGGCTTTGTCGGCAATAAAGTGGGCCGTGGCCTCACCTTCAACGGTTAGATTGGTGGCCAGTATAAGCTCGCTGACCTCCCCCTGCTGTAAACGATCAATTAGCTGGTCAATACCCAGCTGTTCTGGGCCAATGCCATCAATGGGAGACAGATGCCCCAGCAACACAAAGTACTTACCCCTGAAGCTGCCTGCCTGTTCAATGGCATAGAGATCCGCTGGATTTTCCACCACACAGATTTGAGAGGCTAGACGGCGATCATTGGTGCAGATACCACAGACCTGATGTTCGGTAAGGGTACGGCATTGGCCGCAGCGACCTACTTTTTCTACCGCCTCGACAATGGCCTCGGCCAGGTGGGACGCTCCCACCTTGTCACGCTCTAACAGCTGCAGAGCCATACGCTGGGCAGACTTAGCGCCGACACCGGGTAACACTCGCAACGCTTCGATCAGCTGATCAATTACATTTCCGTACAAGGAATAGCCTCAATTAATATGGGTGCTAAATAAGTTTCTAATAAATAAGTGCCTAATAGACGGCAGCCCGATAAGCGGAAGCACAGTAAAAAGACGCCCTAAAATGGCATTTTAAAACCGGCGGGAAGATCCATCCCATCCGTCATTGATTTCATCGTATCCTTACTCTGGGCTTCAACTTTGCGCACTGCGTCATTAACCGCTGCGGCCAGTAAGTCTTCAAGGAAGGTTTTGTCTTCCCTCATCAGCGAAGGATCCAGCGTGACTTTGCGCACATCGTGACGCCCAGTCATAACCACCTTCACCATACCTGCACCGGACTCGCCCGTTACTTCGGCGATAGCGGCCTGTTCCTGCATTGCAGCCATTTTTTCCTGCATCTGCTGGGCCTGTTTCATCAGGTTGTTTATATCCATGTTTTCCTCAATCTGTTTTCTTAATCTATGGCTCTTAATCTATGTTTCTTAGTCGATAGGACGAACAGACTTTTCGTCTAGAGCGCCATCAAATACGGCTTTAAATTTAATCACTTCAGGGTCGCTATTCAGCGTATCTATGGCCATGGCACGACGCTCTGATGTCTCGCGAATATTGGCCGCTCGCGGGGTTTCTTGCTCGGCGACACCAAAGGTAATATCCACGGTGACAGGCTGCTGAAAGTAGTCCGTCAGAGCCTCAGCGAGACTCTGCTGATGGGCGCTATCGTAGAGGCTGGTCTCATCACTGTCGATAAGAAAGTTGAGCTGGCTGCCCTCTCGCCCTTTGTATAGACAGTGACTGGCAATTTCACCGAGGGACGCGCCAATGCTGAGTTGCTTACGAATTTCAATCCAGTTATTGGGATTAAATTTTTGTAGAGATACGCGGTCTTCAATAGGAGACGCTGCGGGATGCTCTTTAGTAGGGGACGCTGAGGGCTCTTTATTCGGTAAAACTGAGAGCTCTTCAATATGGGACGCTGATGGCTCTTGATTAGGTAAAGCTGATGGCTCCTCATTTAGTGAAGCTAAAGGCTCTTCAATATAAGACGCTGGGGGCTCTTCGCTTACTACAGCCTTTAATTCAGGTACAGCCGAAGCTATGGGCTCTTGAACAGGCTGCAAAGCCACAGCAGCATT
>Ga0115003_10004604_pt1 | contig 10568 bp, 10 predicted proteins | sample ArcticOcean_MG_C_7_FD_88736 | JGI IMG/M metagenome (GOLD analysis project Ga0115003, IMG submission 88736) | Marine microbial communities from western Arctic Ocean - ArcticOcean_MG_CB11_88 | ecosystem: Environmental > Aquatic > Marine > Oceanic | place: Arctic Ocean: Canada Basin | collected... | reverse complement strand
GTGGATGTGGAGATCGGCGTCCGCCTCCTCCTTCGCGTCGACGTACCTGTGTCATCACCCCGTTCCTGTGTTCCCGCTTCTTCCTCATCTCCGCCATGTAGTCCTTGTCTAGCAGTTTTTCCCGGTCACCGAGCCGCGCGCCTTTCCGGGCACGCACGGAGCGTTCCGCATCCCCGAACCCATCCCACACCCCCGCCGGTTTCTCGGATGCCTCCGGCGCGCCCGTCTCATCCTCCCGCGTGCCGTACTTCGTCGCAGTCGCCGCGTACTTCGACGTGTGCTTGAACGACCCCGTGCTCGACATGGCGAACGACGACCGCGTTCGTTCCCCCTGGGCACCCCGCAGACGCTTGCGGGCGTGTCCCTAAGTGGCGCACGGGCGGAGAATTCTGGCGATGGTGTTACGTCCCGTTTTGCGGGAGTGTTCGAAGTTTCGCACGGTGACATTCAGATCCGAAAGGGAAGAGTCGGTCAAGTGATCGGTCGATTTGAGGTTGAGTTTGAACCAGCTCGAGTTGACCGAGCTTTTCAGGAGTTTCACCGCGGCTCGAACCCCCGGGGCTGCGATTCGCCGAGACGAAATGGTTCAAGCCGCGGGAACTTGCGCCTTGTTGCAAAAAGTGCTTTCGTCCCGATGCACGTGCCCTGCTCAGTCCCTCTTGTCGCGCCACCCGGCCTGTGCGAATTCACCGCCCGGCATGGTGTTTTCCCTGACCTGCGCGGTGCAGACTTACGACTGGGGCATCGTTGGGGTTTCCGAAGTTGCGGGGCTCGGTGAGGCAAACACCGGCGTGAAATCGGACGACACGAAACCACACGCGGAGCTGTGGATGGGGACGCACCCCTCCGGTCCGAGCTTGGTTAAGGAAACCGGGGTTGGTTTGTTCGAAACAATCGCCTCTGATGCGAAAGAGTTCCTGGGAGAGGTAACCCTGAAACGGTTCGGCCCCGACCTTCCTTTCCTCACCAAAGTCCTTTCCGTGGCGAAGGCGCTTTCGATTCAGGCACATCCTGACAAGGCTTTGGCGAAACAACTGCACGCCGCCCGCCCGGACGTGTACAAAGACGGCAACCACAAACCGGAGATGACCTTGGCGATCACGGAATTCGAAGCGTTGTGCGGATTCGTTGATTGTCAAACGCTGGTGGAGAACTTACAAAAAGTGCCGGAGTTACGCGAAGTCACGGGCCAGAGCGCGGCGTCGGCGTTCGTTGCGGCGGTTGGCACAAAAGGCGAAGGTACGCGTCGCGTTTCCCAAATCAGGCGGCACACGGTTTCTGCCGCCCCTGTTTGACGTCCACGGCAGTCGTTAAAAGAAAGTGCACTACGTACATCACACACGCCTGCGTTGCCTGCGTTTTATGGAGTACAGGTTGAAAGTCACACCACGGGCGGAACTACCCAATCCCGGATACACACATCACGAAGTACACCCGCACTCGCCGACGGAAGGGACTGACCCTTTGTTTTACCTACCGCAAGGCGCGGCGTTGAAGGATTTGTTCAAAGCCGTCATGACCGCGTCCGAGGAGGTGGTGACTTCAAAAATTCAGAACCTGGTGACCCGGCTTACGGGCGCACGGGAGACAAATACGGAGATCGACCGCCTCGCAATTCGGCTGGAGCGACAGTACCCGGGCGACGTCGGCGTGCTTTGCGCGTACCTTTTGAACTACGTACGTGTTGGGGCTTTCCCAAATCCAGCGACTGGTTGAACATACAAAACTGACACTTTTCCTTCACAATCACAGGTCGTTTTACAACCCGGCCAGTGCATCTATCTCGCCGCAAACGAGCCGCACGCGTACCTAAAAGGCGAGTGCGTGGAGTGCATGGCTACTAGTGACAACGTGGTGCGCGCGGGTCTCACTCCGAAACTGCGGGATACGGAGATCCTTTGCGACATGCTGACGTACAAAACAGGCGCGTCCGTGGTGTTGGACGGTGAGGTTGTTACGTGCGAAAGTTCGCGGAAATCCGTCGTCAAGCAATACCACGTTCCCTTCGACGAGTTCCAGCTCGAGACCTACGTCGTTCCGTCTGGTGAGACCTGCGCCGTGGAAACCTCCCGTGGGCCGTGCGTACTTCTGGTCACGAAAGGCAAGGGCGACATAAACGGCGAGCAAATCCAACGAGGCGCCGTGGTGTTCGCCAAGGCGGGCGAGGAAATTGTGTTGCACGCAACCGAAGACGTATTCGCGTACCGCGCCATGATCAACAAACGGGTGTTTTAGGCTCTGGGCATGACCGCGCAACAGTGGGAGGGACCGACGACTCGGTGTGGGGTAGCGGGACAGGGAACCGCACCGTGGCCCTGTGCTGGATATTCGGTAAATAAAATGAACTCGTCAGTAATAACCCACCGTTTGTTGTGTCAAAACCATTTCCTCATCAAAAGTCGTTCCGCCAACCGGACGTCCTACGGAGTCTAAAGCCTCACCAGCCTCACCACTTGTGCAGTTAGGAATTTCAATCCGGCTACCGAATCGAAAGCCCAAATAGGTTGATCGCAAAAATCGGAAATCAGTGACGGTCGAAAACTGCGATCAAAAATGTGTTTTGCCATTTTATACATAAAATCCCGATCAAAATTCCTAACTGCACAAGTGAAAAGGCTTTAGACTCCGTAGTCAGCACTGAGAGCACCTGCTCGGAACCTTTTTCCCCCGGCTCACATCGCGCGGCGACTCCTTCCGGGACTCCGACCGAGGGTCGGCGGGGAGCCTCGGTGGACGCGCGTGTCCGTGGGCGAATCGGGTGACAAGGATGGGGTGCTGCGCGAGGTGCGTGCGTGTTACCCGCGGAACCCTGTTCCGGTGCCACGATCGAGAGAGACCCGGATTCGGCTGTTCGTCGCCCCGCGCTCACGATCGATCGCGTTGCACTGGTTTGACCCGCCCCGGTGCACCAAAAAAACTCACCACCCCTGTCCCTGCTCCCATTCCCTCCCTCCACACAACAGCAAACCCGGGGTGCGCGGCGGCAGGGCGTTGATCGTGGGCGACGCGGCGCGCGGCGACAATTCGCCGTCCTCCCCCGAGCACTCGGGGGAGGACCACGACCACGACGAGTTCGTGGATGCGTTTGACACGATAGACGACGGGTGGGGGTCGGACGGTGGCGGAGGGGCGGGGCGGACGCCGCGGGCCAGCGTGAACGGCACGAGCGGCGGCCTGTCCCTATCCCCGGTGTTCGAGCAAATGGCGAACTCGCCGTTCCACGACCTGACCCCGCAGGAGCAGGTCAAGTTTGTTGAACGAGACGGGGGCATTCCTTACGAGCTGTGCAGAGACGCGTGGTCGCAGGAACGTCACGCGCTTCGAATAAACGAGCTTGTAAACGCAACCAAGGAGCGGGTGGCTCGTGAGAAGAACGTGGACCGGGCCGCCGCGAACGTCACGAAAAGACGCATGTCACGCGACGAGGAAGACCCGCCTGAAATGAGCATGTATGACCAAGCGAAGGGGGTGGTCGGTCGCATGCAGATGGGCCAGGATATCACGAAGTTCGAACTCCCGGCGACGTTCCTAACCCCGTTCAGCGCGATTCAGGCATCGGAGGACGTGCTGACCATAATCGCGGGCACGGAACGCAGTGACAAGGAGTGGAGGGACATGAGTGATACCGAGACCTGCGACGTGGAACAGCGGTTCCTGAACGTGCTGCGTTTGTTTCTCGACATGGAGAGTCTGCGGTGCGAGGAAGGCACTTCGGGCGGCACGAGAAGCGCGTTTACGATGCCGCCCATGAAAAAGCCAATCAACTCAGTGCTTGGTGAGACGCACCGCACTCGAGTCGCGCCGCACGTCGAGATGGTCGCGGAACAGGTGTCACACCACCCCCCCATAACGTGCTGGGAAGTCGAGCACGCGCTGGCTGGATTGAAAATCACGGGGAATTTGTGTACGTGTTGCTGCGCGGTTCCCAAATCCAGGCACTGTTTTACCTCTAACGCTAGCGACTGTTGTCCACACATCGCGATATACTCGTACCAGAAGGGTCTACAAATTGTATTACCTCTGCCGATTGTCCAGAGTAATTACTCATACACATCACGAAAGACTGACACTTTCTTTCTTTCTCAGCTCCGAAACCGATTTTTCACGGCACGAGCGTGCAAGTCGCGCTGCGGGGCACGTTACTGTTCGAGTTTCAAGAAACAGGCGAGACGTACTTGGCGCAGATTCCCGACTTGTACATCCGTTTTTTCGGGCTGGGGGGGGGTTATAACGAAAACGTGGGCAAGGTGCGGTTTGAAAGAGTGTCGGGCGGCACCACGGGCGACGCCACGAAACTCTGGGCGGATTGTCACTTCAAGCCGAGAGGCTCCGCGGGGTGGAAATCCAAAGCGCACAGGATGGACTGTACCGTGTACCGGGAAGACTGCGTTGGTTTGGTATGTTGCGATACTGGGAATGATGTCAGCGTGAGTTCGATCCCGGGCACCGACTCCCCAATCGCGGCCGGCGCCGGCGTGGTGGGGTTGGGGTTTGGTTTTCTGGAAAACTTTGGGGACAAAAGCTGCGCCACGTTTCAGTCTGCGAAAGCGGCGAGCCGAAAGTTCGCGGCGAAGAACTTCGTTCCCGAGAAGAACACCACCAACGTCCAGATGTTGCTTTCTCTGAAAGGACACTACAACAGCGAAGTTCGGAACTTGGTCACGGGTGAACTTTTCTGGCAAGCAGCGAAACGCAAGCGCCTAAACCCGGTCGCCGCGACGGTGCCGATCGACTTGGAAACCGAAAGCCACCTGGTTTGGGGGGATTTGATAAAAAGCATCGTCAAGGAGGATTGGAAAAAAGCGAACCTCGCGAAGAAAAGGGTGGAGGTTGCGCAACGCGCGCTGATGAAGGTACGGCCTTGCGCGTTTCCCAAATCCGCCACACGCTGTTTGCGCATACTCGTACCAGAAGAGACTATTACCTCTGACTGTTTACTCATTACACATCACGAAAGACTGACACTTTCTTTTATTGGTATATCAGGAAATCAAGGAAGGGCGGAAAAAGTGGGTCCCGCGGTTGTTCCAGCAAGGACAGAAAACCCACCTCGGGGTGATAAGCGGGATGTACACCCTGAAACCAAACGTTCGCAAGGAGCCTCCGGAGTGCGACAGCGACTGGCACGAGATGATCGGGAAAGCGGTGTTTGAAGATTTATGACGCGCGCTTATATTTTATGTGGTGTTGAGCATTTGCGCAGATCATTTGCGCTTCTTTCCTTTCTTTCGTCGCACGTCGCGCTTGCTTTCCTTTCTTTCATTCGCACAACGCGCTTACCTTAGTTTCTTTCATCTTCACCGCCAGTGCTGTGCCTCCGTAGCCTGACACGACACGGAGCAGTACTTCCAGTGGATGCTCCTCTTTGCCGTGCTGCTTCGTGGAAAACTGATTTTTGCAAAAACGTGGCAGTTGATGATGAAGCCGATTTTTTGACTCGCATTATGTCCCCACTGGGGTTTCCTCGCCCCACCCTTCGATCGTCACACGACTCCGCGCCGGGAACGTGCGTGTCTCGCCGTTCGACGGCGCGTGTGCATTGCGTGGCCGACACAAAGCGCGATGGCGGAGAGGTTCGGGTTCGAGACGGGAAAGCTGGTGATGAGCCAGTTCCGTTCGCGCACGCGGATCGGGCGTAAAAAGCGTCTGTTGGAGGAGGCGGAGAAGATCTTGCGGTCAGGCGCGGTGGAGCAACCGAAGTGGTTCAACGCGTTGCGAGCCGTCCCCCCCACCTCGGTTCAGTCCGCCATGCGACCGCGGCAAATAGTATACCCCGAGGACAAGCTAATTCGCGCGTATTACAACCGTGATCCTTCCGCGAAGTTCGTCCCCGCGGATTTGGCCTCGACCGAGATGCACCACGTCCGCGCCTTCGCCAGACGGCAGCTCAAGGTGATGAAACGCAAAGGCATCCCCGAAAACGAAGCCCTATTGGTGGTGGAGGCGGAGGCGGCGCTTGAGAATACACGGGCGGCGGCGGCAGAGAAAGCAGGCCTGGCCTTCGCCAGGAGCCTCACGAGTGCGCACCAGTTGCCCACGAACTATTTAGAGCAGATCCAGGAGGAAGAGGAGCTGGCATGGCGCGCCACGAAAAGCGCAAAGGCGCTTGACACGGCGACGCGGAAAAAACGAGCGCAGGACGCGGCCAATGAAAGCACGCGGCTTTCGGAACGGGAGAAAAAGGGAAAGGCGGTGGTCACGGACACCGACGCCGAAAAAGGGAAACGCGAGGCGCGAAGCGCGGAGGCGACAGTGTAGCTTTTAAGAAAAGTAGTAGAGTCCGCGGTGATGGGTGTCGTTTGTAGCTGAGCGCGGTTGAGTGCGGTTATTACGGATTTTACCTACCCGCAGGCGCGCGCAGTACACAGCGCAGTGATATCTAACGTCAGACAGTACCGTAAATGTCTCTTCGTAATCATATTTCCGGTTATCCAAACGACCGATCGCCCGCCAACCGTCCCGTTCCGAACAGTTTCACGGGCTCCGCGAGCGCCCTTGATTGTAAAAATAAATGTCAGTCGTGTATGGGCAATCAGTCGGCGGAATGTGGTGATTGGGAAATACTTACCTGGTTTCCGTCGTTCGCCTGGACGACGAAAACTCTTCTTCAGACAGCCGCCCGGAAGCAGACACCACCCGCGCGCCGCTTCCGGTTGTCATGACGAACCTTTCGCTTCCGTTTGGCGAAAACCGACCACCCGTTCCGCCGTGTGATTTCCTTTCCGACCCGTACCCCGGGGTCCCGCCGCTTCCGCCGCTTCGCGAGACGTTCGAGTTCGGGGACATCGGCGAGCGCCCCCGCGCGTGCGCGGGCGACCGCGTGAGTTTCCGAATCGACGCGCGTGACACTGAGCCGTACCGCGCGCGTCGCTCGCGCGTCAGCGTGTGGCACGTCTCCCGCCACCGAATCAACACCTGCCGCGCAAACTCCACGCGACACCGCTCTCGCTCCGCAACCGCCACGACTCGCCGTTGCTCGCGCGCCAAGCGCCGGCGCGTCTTCGCGCTGCTCGTCCGCGCGCGCCACTCGTCAAGCCCCGCGCTGAGTAACCGCGTGGTGGTCATGTACGTCGCGATTAGGCGCAAGTCGTCCCACTCCAACGCGCTGCGCGTGCCTGACCGGTGCACCGCGTGCGGCGTCGGCGGCGGCGAGGAGGAAGCGGGGCCCGGGGGTGCGTTGTCCCCGAAAAAGTCCCTCAGACCTTTTTCGCTTGACTCGCGGTCCTGGGTGTTTTGGGAAGGTGACAGGGAGGGTGACCCGGGTGGCACCGGGAGAAACGTCGAGGTGGTGATGCTTTGGTCCAAGTCGCTTCCTGCTGCTGTGAAGTCGAAGGAGGAATCGTCCTCGCCCATCTCACTCGACACGCGCCGCAGCGACGCGAGCGCCAGTTGCTTGACCACCGAGCGCCACCGGCGCGCGCGGTCGGCGCTTCGCGGGGTGTGGCCTTCCTCCCTTCCCGAGTTGAGTGAGGAAGGCGGAGAGCAGAACGCGGCATCCGCGGCAGCCGCGGCGAACGCCTTTGCGCTTTTCGTGGACTCCGTCTCCGTGTCAACCGCGCCGGGCGAGAGCGGCCAGGTTTTCGTGGTGGGAAGCGGCCCCTCGCTCCACATCAAGTTGGAGGACGTCTCGCCGCTCTGCATCCAGGCGGAGAAAACAGCCTCCTCCAGCATAGCGCGCTTTTCCTTCGCAGCGAGGGCGTTGGGTGCGGTGGGACCCGCCGACGCGGGTCCCGGTCCATTCGACACCGAGAAGGGGGCCCCCGCGGTTCCAAACCCGGAGCCCGATTCGGTCGTCGTGCCGTTTGATTCCAAAAAGTCCTCTCGCTCCAGCGCCGTCGCGAGCGCGGCGCATGCGGAGTCGCACGCGTGCCACACAAGCGCGATGGCTTCCGCGACACCCACTGCGTTTTCCTCCATTTCGCTCTCGGTGACGCATCCGGACTCTTTATTGTCGCTGGTCAGGGTTTCCGCGACCGCGCGCAGGGCGTCGGACAAGCGCGCGCGCGCTTGCCTCATCGCTTCATCCGCGCTCTCGCCGCCGCGACTCGCGGTGAGTCTGTTTTTTTGAATCTCCCGGAACTGCTCCTCGTCCAGCAGGTGCAGGTTACCACTCACGCTTGGCGACGGCGACGTCGGGGCGGTTTCCATTGGTGTCTCCGTCTCCAAATCGTCCTCGTTGGCGTCTCCCAATCTTGATCGCACGGCGCGGTCGCGGAGTAACACGCCAGCGTTGAGATCGTTTTGGAACAGCACAGGCTTCGTGTCCGGATACGCCACTCGCATCTCGGCTTCGTCTATGATATCCTCCACCACCGCCTCCGTGACTCTGTGTTCCAGCTTCAACGACGCGGTCATCTCCTCCATCGCCCTTTTCGGCGAGGAACTCGGGCGATCGTCCACCACCAAAGGCGAGTTCGGGCGCAGAGGCGACGCCGCGGCTTCCAGAAATTCGCCAATAGCGAGTAGCTCGGTTTCGTCGTACGTCACGCTGCTGGTTTCGCTGGCATTCGGGTCGTCGTTCGCGCCAGCCGAGCCGCCGTCCAAACCGGACCCGGGGAAGGCCGACGGCGACAATCCCGTAAACCCGCCCAGCGGCGACCCTCGCTCGGGGGAAACCTTGAGGGATAATTTCTGTATCGCGGTCGCCAAGAATTCGTCAGGGCCGGGCAAGTCATCCAAACTGCTCGCGTCGCTCGCGGCGTCGTCGTTGTCGTGCGCGGCGGGCATGCTCGCAAACCCTGGGACGGAAGCGGTCAAGGCGAAGCTGTGTCCGAACGCGCGTGTCGTGAAGTGACCGACGCAATTTTTGCGAATTTCAAGGGCAAATTGCAGAAAAAGGAGCTCGACATTTTTGACGATGACAAGGCACATTCACGATCCTTCGCGTCAAGCACGCGTCGCGTCAGACCGCGCGTGCGCGTTTCCGTGGTCTTTTTCGGCGCCGAGTGTTGCGCCGATGTTAAGCTCGTCAGCTCGCGTTTGCGTGTTCTCGTCACTAATTACCCCCACGTCCCGGGGGGGACGAGCGTCGTCGTCGACCGATCGCACATCCACGTCACGAAGGTGGATTTCGGTGCGCGCCTTCCGGGGAAAAAAAAACACGGCGGTGGACAACACGGTTGCCACGTCTGTTACCGACCTGGAGCGGGCGAAAACACGCCATTTCGTGGAACTTGTGTTTCGCGAAAACGGGTGTTTCCACGGGTCAAGCGACGAGTCCGTGGCGAAGACCGTGCGCGGCACAATCGCGGTGGCGAAACACTACGAGCACTTGATAGAACAGCAAAAGTTCAATTACGGCAAGTACGGCCCTCAGGGCGACGGAAGCGCCGTTGTTTTTCCAGATGACTTTTTCGACCCAGCCTGGGTGGCTGGTCAGCTCTCGATGATATCTAAAATGACCGGCGTGCCTTGTGAGCTGGTGCCTGGGATGGTGCAAGTAGCAGGCGCTGGTGTTTTGGAGCTCACCGCCGGTTCCATAATGAAAACGATGTTCGAGTTAAAGTTTCTGGTACCAAACGCGGATTTGTCGCACATGGTGCGCGTAGAACCCGACTTGCTAGTGGTGGGTTCCAAAGACCTAGATACAATAAAGTACGGAGGCACCTCCGTGATGACCACGCTTCGGGAAATCACGGCGATGCCCGAGCCGTGCGTTCGTTTGCTGGTGTACGAAGAACCCGGGTTGTTGTTGGGGAAAGGCGGTATGCTGCGGATGGAGCAGGTACGTCTTGTTTGGCTTTTCCAAATCCCTAACGACTGTTCGATGCTCTGTATGGAGTGCAGTCAGCAGCAAGTCTCACCACTACAACAAGTGCACCTGAGTACAAGACTGTTTACCCACTGAATATAAATCGCCCAACACAAGACTCGCGACTGACCCGTTTCGTTAACAACCGCAGATCAGGGAAACCGCGGAGGAACACAAGGAAAACTTAAAAGCGACTTGCGTGAATGTCAAGGATGAAGAATGGCTCGACGTCAACGCGCAGCGATGGTTCACGAACGTTTTCTGTGGGTATTATTGATAGTTTGTAGGTATTTACGCTTGATCACAATCGTCGTGTTCTTCATTTCACGCCAAAAAAGCGAAACCTAAAATCATAATAACTGAACGCTTTCTCGGAACCCTCGACGCACAACGTCGCGCACACGACACCGTCCACGATGTCCGCCAACGCCACGCCCGGTGCGGAAACTCGCGGGCGTAAGAGAAAGCGCGAGCGCCGCGATGCTAACGCGGGCGAGGCCATCCCCGGCCTTCTCAACGACATCGTCATCACGCACGTTCTCAGATCTGAGTCTTTCGACGACCCCGCAGATCTCGCACGGCTCCCAGCGGTGAGCCGTGTGATGCGCGATGCGATGGCGGAGACGGGGCTTCGGTCTAAGGAGCTTGGTGAGGCTAAAGCCATAGAGCTCGGATGTTTAAGCGCGTTGCAGCGCCTGCAACGGGGAGGTCGCCTGTCGCGTCAAGAACGCCTTTGCCAGGCAGCTGCGAGGAGCGGACAGCTCGAAGAGTTGAAGGCGTTGCGCGCGGACGGCTGCCCGTGGAACAATTGGACGTG
>Ga0115003_10004603_pt1 | contig 10569 bp, 10 predicted proteins | sample ArcticOcean_MG_C_7_FD_88736 | JGI IMG/M metagenome (GOLD analysis project Ga0115003, IMG submission 88736) | Marine microbial communities from western Arctic Ocean - ArcticOcean_MG_CB11_88 | ecosystem: Environmental > Aquatic > Marine > Oceanic | place: Arctic Ocean: Canada Basin | collected... | reverse complement strand
TCTGGCATTTTGGCTTGGATCAAGGACAAGCCTTCATCACCTCGGCTTGCGGTGAGGACCTCATAGCCATCCCTTTTAAGGTTGTACGCGATCACATCTTGGATGTCGGCTTCATCTTCGACAATAACGATTAACGGTTTTGACATCGAGACCCTGCTTTGGAAATGAACGTTCGCTTAAAATTTATGGCAGTTTTTGGAAGACCAAAGAGGCATTGGTGCCGCCAAAGCCAAAGCTGTTAGACATGACAGTTGTCAGCCCAGCCTGATCAATCCGCTCGGTTACGATCGGCGCCAACCCGAGTTCTGGGTCAAGCTCCGTGATATTGGCGGAGGCGCAAATGAAGTCGTGTTCCAGCATGAGCAGCGAATAGATGGCCTCATGGGCCCCTGCGGCGCCCAGGGAGTGCCCGCTCAGTGATTTTGTTGAGCTGATTCGAGGCATCGATTCGCCAAATAGGCGCCGCACCGCGGCAATCTCAGAGGGATCACCCGCAGGCGTACTGGTGCCATGGGCATTGATATAATCAATCGGTTCGGCAATGCCGTCCATTGCGATGCGCATCGCCCGCTCACCGCCTTGACCGGATGGTGAAACCATATCAAAGCCATCGGACGTTGCGGCGTAGCCTTTCACTTCTGCATAAATTTTGGCGCCCCGCGCTTTGGCATGCTCGAGTTCCTCGACAATGACAAACCCCGCGCCGCCGGCAATGACAAAGCCGTCGCGGTCGGCATCGAATGCTCTAGACGCGGTTTCAGGGGTTTGATTGCGTTTGGTAGACAAAGCGCCCATCGCATCGAATAACGCGCTCATTGACCAATGCTCTTCTTCCCCGCCACCGGCAAAGACAATATCCTGCTTGCCGAGTTGAATTTGTTCTAACGCATGACCAATACAGTGCGCGCTGGTCGAGCAGGCGCTCGTAATCGAGTAGTTAATGCCTTTGATCGAGAAGGCGGTTGCCAAACACGCCGAAACAGTCGAACTCATCGTACGGGTGACTCGATACGGCCCGACGCGCTTAAGCCCTTTCTCTCTTAAAATGTCGGCTGACTCGATTAAATTAGAGGAGCTGGCGCCGCCTGATCCGGCAACAATACCGGTTCGCTCGTTCGAGATGTCATCCGGTTCAAGGCCTGAATCTGCCAAGGCTTCTTTCAGCGCAATATAAGAAAAGCCCGCCGCATCCCCCATAAATCGCCGGAGTTTCCGATCGATTAAATCTTCTTGGTTAATCTCGATGCTGCCCGCGATGTGCGAGCGCAAACCCATTTCTTCGTAGAGCGGCTGGTATTTGATGCCAGACCGGGTGGCCTGAAGCGCGGCCAGGGTTTCTGAGATAGAGTTTCCTAACGGCGAAACAATCCCCATCCCTGTGATTACGGCTCTTTTCATAACTTGGCGCTCCTATAATCTTGATCGTGTACCGGGGCGGGTCGATGGCCGACCTGATCTTCTAAATCTATCGAATTCAATTAAAATCATCGAGTGACGTGAACAAACCAACCTTAATGCTTTCGGCGCTATAGATTTTTTTCTCATCGACTAAAACGGCGCAATCGGCGATGCCTAACACGGTTTTACCTTCTCGAATTCGGGTGACATCAATTTCATAACGCACCAGTTTGTTTCTAGGTAGGACCTGGCCGCGAAAAGCGACCTTGCCGCAACCGAGGGCCCGGCCTAAACCCGGGTTGCCTTTCCAAGCCAAGAAAAACCCAAGTAATTGCCACAAAGCATCCAGTCCCAGACAACCCGGCATGACCGGGTCATTGACGAAATGGCAATTGAAAAACCAAAGGTCAGGATCAATATCGAGTTCTGCGATAATCTGTCCTTTGCCAGACTTACCCCCATCGGTTGTGATCGATGTGATTCGATCAATCATCAACATCTCATCGATGGGTAGATGGGCACCACCGGGGCCAAACATATTGCCGTACCCACATTCGAGCAAGTCTTGTTTGTTGAAGGAACTAAGGTGGCTAACATCAAGCATAAGCTTTCCCGGTATGGCTCGAGTCTCTGAGCGCTTATCAATGAGATGCGGAGTATAGCATCGCGGCTAAAGAATAAAACTTTGACATCTTGGGGAGAATCTGGAAATTTGCGCTAGTAAAATGCCGTGCAATCCTTACCGAACCTTAATGGGAAAATAAACTATGCCCGATATTAGTCCGCTATCCGTGGTGCATCCGAACGCCAAGATTGGATCAGATTGTGTGATTGGTCCGTTTTGCACGATTGGTGAGCATGTCGAGGTTGGGGCTCGCACTTGCCTTAAGAGTCACGTGGTGGTCGATGGTTATACCACCATCGGAGAAGATTGCGTTGTGTATCCCTTTGTGAGCTTGGGCATTGACTCGCAGGATCAAAAGCATATTAAAGATTCGGTGTCCTATACCCGAATTGGTGACCGAAACACCCTTCGCGAATTTGTTTCGGTTCACAGCGGTACCGAAGCCGATAGCGCGACAGAAATCGGGAATGATTGTGTCCTTTTGACCCAGGCGCATGTTGGGCACAATTGCCGAGTCGGCAATCATGTGGTGATGAGTCACAGTGTCGCTTTAGCCGGTCATTGCGTGGTCGGCGATTATGCCAATATCGGTGGCCTGGCCGCGGTTCATCAGTTCTGTCAGATTGGGTCAGTGGCAATGGTCGCGGGGATGGCTCGGGTGGTGCAGGATGTCTTGCCTTATACGATCGCCGAAGGGTTTCCAGCCCATATGCGCGTGGTCAATAAAATTGGTCTTGAGCGCGCAGGGTTTTCGGAGCAGAAAATTAAAGACATTCGAAAAGCGTTCAGAATCTTGTTTTTTCGGGATCTTCGGTTAGAGGAAGCGGTTGCCGAAGTGCGGGAAGAGATCGGAGACTCAGATGAGATCAATGTGATGCTGGATGCCATTGCGAGCTCGCAACGGGGACTTGCGCGACCCGATTCGGCGACGTTTGAATTAAATGTTGGTTGAAAATTAGCCCCAGACATCTCATTGGATGTTCAAAAACATAACAAAAGGAGTCAGTCTTGATTAAAGCAGTTCTTTGGGATTTCGGTGGGGTCTTAACCACAAGCCCGTTTGAGGCATTCAGCCGTTATGAGCAGGCCAACAGTTTGCCGGTGGACTTTATCCGTTCAATTAATGCAACCAACCCTGATACCAATGCTTGGGCGCAGTTTGAGAGCAATCAGATTTCGACGGATGCGTTTGACGCAGCCTTCGCTCAGGAATCGGCGGCCAGAGGGCATACCATTCAAGGTAAGGCCGTGCTGGCATTGCTGTCAGGCGATATTCGGCCTCAAATGGTGCTGGCTTTAAAGCAAATCAAGCAGTCCTATGCCGTGGGCTGTATCACCAATAATGTCAAAAGCGGCAAAGGCGCCGGCATGGCCCGTTCTGAGCCCAAAGCCCAAGCGGTGGCCGAGGTGATGGCGCTCTTTGATACGGTTATCGAGTCAAGCCTGGTCGGCATTCGTAAGCCCAATCCAGAGATCTATCTTATGGCTTGTCGGGCCATGTCGATCGAACCCGCAGAAGCATTGTTCATCGATGACCTCGGGATTAATTTAAAGCCGGCAAAGGCGCTTGGCATGACCACGATCAAAGTGGTCAGCGAAGCCCAAGGCCTCCTCGATCTCAGCCGGGTACTCGATTTAACGCTTCCGAACGGGGCTTAAACCTGCTCGGGGCGACCGCTCGATATACGGATTAACTTCAACAGGCTGTGATGGCCGCGCCGTCGGCCACTTCTGAAACAAGCAGTCTGGGTTTAATCCCAGTTTGCTGCTCGTACGCGTTAGCAACTAGCGCTTGGTGCGCCTCGAGGCGGCTGACGGGCACGAGGCTGATGGCGCACCCGCCAAAACCAGCGCCGGTCATTCGAGACCCCAAGGCCAAGCCAGACGCTCGGCTGAGTTGCGTGATCAGATCGAGCTCCGGGCAGCTGACTTCGTAATCAATTTTTAACGATTGGTGACTGTCGTTCATTAAGCGCCCTAACCCTTCCATGTCTTGCTGAGCCAGGGTTAAAGCGGCTTGTTCGACCCGTGCCTGCTCAGAAAAAATGTGTCGGGCTCGGGCCTTTAAAACGTCTGATTTCAGCAGGGATAATGTCGCCTCGGCCGCGTCGAGGGTTAAGGTCGCGAGTCCCGAATATCGCTTTGCGGCAGCGGTTGGGTTGACCCTCGCGATTTGTGCATCGATTGCGCTTATTTCAGCGACCCGCTGCGCGTAACCGGATGCGGCCAAAGTTCTCGGCACGCCGGTATCCATGATCACCAAACGATGTGACGCTGGAATCGGTTGCAGGCGATTAAACTGAAGGGTTCGACAGTCGAGCGTCACCAAACCGCCGATTAAAACACTTGCGGGGTCCATAATGCCGGACGGCACACCAATAAACTGATTCTCAACCTGTCGACAAAGTAGCGCCAAGGTCAGCCGCTGGCTGACATCGATTAAATCAACAGATTCTCCTGTGAGGGCGTGATGATTAATCAGCGCCAGCAAACCTAAAAAAGAGGCGGAACTCGACAGACCGCCGGCACTCAGATCCGAGGTAACCCAAAGATCGAAGCCGCGCCCTATTTGTCGATGCGCCCCCAGATTCAGAATCCCTTGGACGTAATCTTCCCAAGTGCCTCGCGGCGGCTGGATGACATCATGGGGATTAAAGACGGTGACGGTTTCAAATCGCGTACTGTAAATCCGGATCTTAGAGGTTCCGTTAAATCGGTACCAACCCTGGGTGCTTTGCGCAATGGCCATCGGCATGACCAGTCCGCCGCAGTAATCAATATGCTCACCGATAAGATTGATTCGGCCGGGTGATCGCACTGAAAAGCTGGGTGCTGCCTTGAAATGGTGCTCAAATTGTTGCTGGCCTGTGGCATCGTCCATCATCAAAAACGGTATCCTTGCCCGGGTCGACTATCGGTCATGACTTGAGGTCCAATATGGCGACGCGATGAATCGATCGGTTGTCATTGAACTCGCACGGCCCCTTGGGTTGAGGTTGTTCCTAGGCGGCGCGTTATCGCTCAGGATGACCGGCTAATGATGAGCGCAAAAGGTTATACCCACTCGCTAAACGATGTCTGCTAAAGCCTGCCAGTAGTTTACACAAGATCTTCGACTTTCATCAGGTGCTGCGGGGTTGAAGACATGCTGTTTGTCTCGAGGCCCGTTGTCAGGTTTAGGTCCGTAGGTTTCGTCTTTTTCCACAGCCGGTTTTATGGCCGCCAAAAACGCTGTCAAGTGGCGCCCGCCAACGACTCAGGCAACCGCCCAAACCCTTGATGGATCAGAAATTTGTTGCGGGCCATCGTTTGCGAAGGTCTAAAACCTCAAGTTAATCGCTGCGCGCAACGGGTGCAGAACCGTCACCGGTTTGCGCTCAACGGGTTTTATCCTGCTGCAATTTTCTCGATAAAATGCAACTCAGCGTCGGCTGAAAAATCTGCTAAAAATGGTTCCTGCACGATCTCGCCATCGATGACCAAAGCCAATGGCGTGAGCGCGTCTTTCGTTAACTGCGGCAACTTCTGCGTTAACTCATCAATCAAAGCGCGATAATTTTGAGCCGTAACCGTCAAGCTGGCGCAACCCGCTTGTTGTTCTAGACTCGCGTTAAAGCACACAAGCGCCATGGCCGTTTTAAATTTCCGGCATCAACAATTTCAGAATCTTCGGCGGCGAGCACGGCAAGGAACTGATTGGCTGGCCGATGGCTTCAGCCACGGCCGTACCAACCGCCGCAAGCGGTGGAATAATGCCCGTTTCACCCACGCCCCGAACGCCAAAGGGGTGAAAGCTATTCGGGACTTCAACGATGATGGTTTCAATTTCAGGCAGATCTGAGGCCAGTGGAATTCGATAATCTAAGAACCCCGCGTTTTCCATAACGCCATCCTTGCTATACACATATTCCTCATTTAATGCCCAGCCGATGCCTTGCACGGCGCCGCCTTGGAATTGGCCTTCAACATAACCGGGATGAATGGCCTTGCCCGCATCTTGAATGGCGGTATAGCGCACGACGTCGGTTTTGCCGGTTTCTTTGTCCACCTTAATGTCGCAGATGTGGACCGCAAAGCTAGGGCCCGCGCCGCGCGCATTAATATTGGCGCGTCCTGAGATTTGACCGCCGGTTTTTTCAGCTGTCGCGCATATCTCCGCGAGGGTTAATTGGTCCTCCCCTGCCAGGTTATGCGCCACCCCATCTTGAAAGTCGACCTGCTCTGCCGTGACATTCCACATCGCCGCGGCCCGGGCTTTAAGTTGACCAACAATATCTTCTGCGGCTTCAACCACCGCCATGCCCGTGGCAAAGGTTGTTCGGCTGCCACCCGTGGTTTGGTTGTAGGCCACATGCTCGGTATCGGCCACAATCGGATTAAGTCTTGCGGGCGCAATGCCCAATATTTCTGCCGCCATCATTTGCATTGAGGCACGTGAGCCGCCGATGTCGGGAGACCCTTCGATGATGGTGCCCGTGCCATCGGGATTAAGATTGATAATAACGCTGGATTGACCACCAATGTTGAACCAAAACCCCGCCGCAAGGCCGCGGCCGACATTTTCAGGGATGGGGGCATTGTAATGGGGCGACGATTTCGCCGCTTCAAGGCAAGCCACTAACCCAACCACCTTGAGTTTGGGGCCGTAGATGGTCTGGGTGCCCTCCTTTGCGGCATTCTTGAGGCGCAGTTCAATCGGGTCCATGCCGATTTTCTTAGCGAGTTCATTGACCGCCATTTCTGCGGCAAATTCCGATTGCGGTGCACCCGGCGCCCGGTAGGCGGCCACTTTGGGTTTGTTGACCACGACATCAAAGCCCTCAACGTAGAGATTCTCAACGTCATAGGGGGTAAAGACGGTCATGCAACCAGGGCCCATGGGTGAGCCTTGGAAGGCGCCGGCTTCATAATGCAAGGTTGCTTGCATGGCGGTGATGGTGCCATCCATTTTAGCGCCGATCTTGATGTGGCTTTGACTGGCGGATGCCGGCCCAGAGGCTCTGAAAACATCCTGCCGTGACATGGCCATTTTTACCGGCCTGCCGGATTTTTTCGATAAAATCAGTGCAACCGGTTCTAAGTAAACTGTTGTCTTGCCCCCAAAGCCGCCGCCAATTTCACTGGCAACCACTTTGAGTTGGCCTAGCTCAAGGTTCATTAACTGTGCAACCCGGGCTCTCACATCGAAATGTCCTTGGGTCGGGCACCAGATCATAGAGGGACCATTTTCGTTAAAGGCAACCGTGGTTGCATGGGGCTCGATATAACCTTGATGAACCGTTGGCGTGTCGTAGGACCGCTCAACGATGACGTCTGCTGCTGCAAAACCAGCTTCAATATCGCCCTTTTTGAGCTCCATCCGGGCGGAAATGTTCGACGCGATGGTCGCTGGTTCTGCCAAGCCTTGGGTCATCATCGTTTCATGCAGAATCGGCGCGCCTTCAGCGATGGCGGCATCAATACTCAATACAGGGCTTAAAACCTCGTACTCGACATCGATGAGGTCCAGGGCTGCGATCGCCGCCGCCTCAGTCCGCGCGGCAATGGCTGCAACCGCCTGTCCGTGATACAGCACTTTCTGGTTCGCTAGAATATTGCAGGCGGTATCCATAAGGCTCATGCGTTGCGTGCCGGCAATCTGGGACGCCGAATTGACCGATGGAAAATCCTCAAAGGTGGCAATCGCCAAGACCTCGGGGCTCGCCTCTGCGCGGCTGACATCGAGTTTCTTGATGTTCGCGTGGGCATGTGGGCTCCGCAGAATGGCGCCCCAAATCATTCCGGGCAAGCTTAGGTCAGCGCCATAATTGGCTTTGCCGGTGACTTTATCGAAACCGTCAGGCCGAATCGTTCTTTGGCCAATGTGTTTAAACTCGCGTGCTTCGCTCATCTTAAGCTCCTTGGCGCATGGTTGCTGCGGCATCCATGACGGCTTTAATAATTTTATCGTACCCGGTGCATCGACAGAGGTTGCCCGCCAGGTAGTAACGGGCTTCTGCTTCCGTCGGACTTGGATTTTCCTCGAGTAATGCTTTGGTTGAAATAATGAGGCCTGGGGTACAGATGCCGCACTGCAGCGCCGCATGTTCTAGAAATTTCTCTTGGATCACATGCAGCTGATCATGGGCGGCAACGCCCTCAACCGTTTCTATTTCAGCGCCTTCGGCTTCAACCCCTAGGACCAAGCAAGCGCAAACCAGTTCGCCGTCGAAGATGACAGAACAGGCGCCGCAATCGCCGGAGCCGCAGCCTTCTTTGGTTCCGGTCATTCCAAGATCGTTACGCAGCACTTGCAGCAGGGTTTGGGCGGGCTCGCATAAAAATTCAACCGGGTCGCCGTTGATGGTGGTGGTGACGTGACTCTTCATTGGACTGCTCCTGCGCGGGTGGCCGCGATTTTTGCGGCTCGCTTGGTGAGTACGCCAACAACATGTCGCCTGAATTCAACGGTGCCGCGTCGATCTGTTATGGGACTCGCGGCCTCGCTTGACGCCGCGGCGGCAGCGAGCAAGGCGTCGTCGTCAAGTTTTGTGCCGATGAGCGCGTCGGCGGCACTCGGCACCAAGATTGCGGTTGGCGCGACCGCGCCGATGACAACCCGCGCAGCGGTACAAACACCGTTGTCGTCCAGGGTCACACTCACCGCAGCGCCTGCAACCGCAATATCCATTTCTGTTCTTGGGATAAAACGAAGGTACGCATCCATGGTGCGTGCGGCGGGTTTTGGAACCTCGATCGCGATCAATAACTCGTCGCTCGACATGCAGTGTTTGCCAACACCCGTGACAAAATCTGCCACGCTGACCCGTCGAGTGCCATTGATGCCTTGAACTAAACAGAGCGCATTATTGGCGATGAGCGCCGGAATGGTATCGGCCGCGGGCGAGGCGTTACAGAGATTGCCGCCAATACTGGCGCGCCCTTGGACCTGGGTCGAGCCGATCAGGTATGCCGCTTCAACCAGGCCCGGGAATACCGCCTTGATATCTTGGCGCTTCGTAAATTGCGCGCAACTCATTGATGGCCCTAATCGAAGATGATCAGCGCGCCAATCTGCTGAGCGCATTCCGGGTATTTTTTTGACATCGACGACCCACCGCTCATCTTGGATGAGACTTTGCATTTGAATAATCAAATCAGTGCCCCCGGAAAGGACTTTAACCGGCTGACTCGCCGTCGATAAGAGCTGAACGGCTTCCTCTACTGATTCGGGCGCGTGATAGGTGAGTGCAACCATAATGTCTCCTATGAATCTAAATTAAGGGATGAGTTATAACATGGGCCAAGCGTTGTTGCATCCCAGCATTGCGTCGTAAACCCCGCCCGCGCAGCACAAGTACTGGGCGCACCTAACGCTCATCAGGCGCTAAAAAATTGGATGACCACCGCGATGAGTCCGCCCAGTACCATAATGAGTGTCGGCAGCTCGCTGATAAGCGTTCCAAGGGCGCGACTGCTGGGCTCGCGGACGTAACTGACGGCGTAGAGCACTCGCCCGATAAGATACACAGCCCCCAATGCCGCCGCATAGTATTGGCCGACATAATAACCAAACAACCAAAGGGCAGGCAGAAACACTATCAGCTTTTCTAAGGTGTTGTAATGCACTCGAAACCATCGTTCAAAATGTTCGTCGCCAGCGGTTTGTGGCGCTTTGACGCCGTATTTTCCTCGGGCGCGACCGACCAGGCCACCCAGAATCCAAAACTGAAATATCGCTAACAAGGTAATGATGCTGACAAGTTCCATGAAAGATCCTTTTTTAATCGAACTTAAGGGGTAAAACGTAAGGGATTCTGTTGAATATCCGTGTAGGTTTCAAGCTTTATCCGAGCGGGTTATGCCGTGAAAAGCCGTCACAGAAAACGTGGCGCCGACACGGGCCGACGCCCATAACGGGCGATGGACTGGCGGCAGTCTACGCTTTTCGCCCGGGTTTCATCGTTGCAAGCGTGGCAATGTGGCCGTGAAAGTTGCCGGCGTGGTAAGCATAAGGCCTGCCGTTAAGCCGCGCCTGAGCAGGTGCTTTGGTAAAGGGCCTACGCTTTAAGGCGAAACAGGCTCTGCTTAAGGGCTTTGCTTGAGAGCTCTCGTTGAAGACTCTGGCTGAAGACTCTGATTGAAGGCTCTGGTTGAGGACTCTCGTTGAAGACTCTGCTTGAGGGCTCTGGTTGAGGACTCTGATTGAAGGCTCTGGTTGAGGACTCTCGTTGAAGACTCTGGTTGAAGACTCTGGTTGAGGACTCTGGTTGAGGACTCTCGTTGAAGACTCTGGTTGAGGACTCTGGCTGAAGACTCTGCTTGAAGGCGCTGTTTTATGGTGCTGATTAAAAGCTTTGCCGGGTGCTACCGAATGGCCAACCATCTGGTTGATGAGGGCGCCAAGGGTTTTGGCGCCGCCGCGCTCAAGCGTGGTTATACGGGCGTCGTGAATGACCGCCTCGAACGCCGCCCGCTTGATGCGAGCACTTTACGGCAGCCCCTCAAATCAGAGACCACGGCACTCGGCGCGGGCCAAGCGAAACTTTAGCCAAGGCGCCAGTTTG
>Ga0115003_10004601_pt1 | contig 10575 bp, 6 predicted proteins | sample ArcticOcean_MG_C_7_FD_88736 | JGI IMG/M metagenome (GOLD analysis project Ga0115003, IMG submission 88736) | Marine microbial communities from western Arctic Ocean - ArcticOcean_MG_CB11_88 | ecosystem: Environmental > Aquatic > Marine > Oceanic | place: Arctic Ocean: Canada Basin | collected... | reverse complement strand
GTCTTCTGAGGTGCACGTCCAAACGCCGCGCATCATAACTTCTGAAATTTTCGCCTCAGGGTTTGCCAGGCCCTCTTCGTGAAGCGCAAGAACAATATCGCGCACAGTTAAAACCCCCAGCATTTCCTTTTCGGGTGACGCAAAGACCACCAAGCCAATTTTATAGATTGCCAAATTGGAACATCAGCCCACGTGCCATTCCGACGGCGCTCACTGATCCGGCGTTCACTGCAGCGCAGTTCGCTTAAACGGCTTTCTTCTTTGGTCCTGGTTTTCTCATACCAATTATTACGCCTGCACCTGCCAAATATATGTTTACCAATTCAATTACCCTCGTTTTGTAAAGTTCATCAAGTCTTTTTCCTTATATCCATAATTCCCAATCCCTTCGCGACCCTTTTGCATACATACATATAAAACCACTAAATCCCTGTATTGCGCCATCCCCAACTTTTCGTTAAAAGACGCACAGTATTTTAGAGTTTCCATAGTTGTCTTCAAACCTTTTAAAACCGGAGCGCCCGATGGCCAGTTATAAGTATTCTTACGTAATGAAAGATCTAACCAAGGTTTTTCCAGGCGGGCGTGAAATTTTCAAAGGGATCACCCTTTCTTTCTTACCAGATGTAAAAATCGGTGTTTTAGGCGTTAACGGTGCTGGTAAATCAACACTGCTTAAAATCATGGCCGGTAAAGACACTGAATTTGGTGGCGAAGCATGGGCCGCTGAAGGGGTTAACGTTGGATACTTAGAACAGGAACCGGTTCTAGATGCGACAAAAACCGTTCATGAAAACGTTGTTGAAGGTTTGGGCGAAGTAAAAGATCTGATGGATCGCTTCAACGAGATCTCAAATTGTTTTGCCGAGCCCATGGAAGATGACGAAATGACCGCGTTGCTCGATGAGCAGGGCGAGTTGCAGGAAAAGATCGATGCCGTTGATGGCTGGGAGCTGGATCGCACGGTCGAGATCGCTATGGACGCGCTGCGTTGCCCACCGGGTGAATCAAGTGTCGAGCAGCTTTCCGGTGGTGAACGCCGCCGCGTCGCACTGTGTCGTTTGCTGTTACAAAAGCCCGAAGTTCTTCTGCTGGATGAACCAACCAACCACTTAGATGCGGAATCCGTTTCTTGGTTGGAGCGCCATTTGCGCGATTACGTCGGCACCGTTTTGATGGTAACACACGATCGCTATTTCTTGGATAACGTCACCAGCTGGATCATGGAAATTGATCGTGGCCGCGGCATTCCTTATGAAGGTAACTACTCAGCTTGGATGGAACAAAAGCTCAAACGCCTAGGCCAAGAAGAACGCGAAGAATCATCCCGCCAGCGCGTAATCAAAAAAGAATTGGAATGGGTTCGTCAATCACCCCGCGCCCGCCAAGCCAAATCCAAAGCCCGTATCACCGCTTATGATGATCTGGTTCGCGCATCAGAAGAAATTTCAACCGATACAGCTCAAATTGTGATCCCTATCGCGGCGCGATTGGGTAACTTGGTTATTGAAGCAAAAGGCGTCACCAAATCTTACGGCGACAAGAACTTGATCCACGATCTAGATTTCTTGCTTCCACCCGGCGCGATTGTTGGTGTTATTGGACCTAACGGTGCGGGTAAAACTACACTGTTCCGCATGATTACCGGCCAGGAAGAGCCTGATTCAGGCACGATCCGCATTGGCGAGACCGTCAAAATGGGCTACGTCGACCAGTCCCGCGACACGCTTGATCCGAAGAAAACCGTTTGGCAGGAAATTTCCGAGGGTCAGGACGAGATTGATCTGGGCAAAAGAACGATCCAAAGCCGAGCCTATGTGTCGCAGTTTAATTTCAAAGGCAGCGACCAACAAAAAGTGGTTGGGCAGTTATCTGGTGGTGAGCGCAACCGCGTCCACTTAGCCAAAATGCTTAAATCCCAAGCCAACGTTCTGCTATTGGATGAACCAACCAACGATTTGGACGTCGAAACCTTGCGCGCACTTGAACAAGGCATCAGTGAATACGCAGGCTGCGCCATCGTCATCAGTCACGATCGTTGGTTCTTAGACCGTCTAGCGACCCACATCGTCGCCTTTGAAGGCGATAGTGATGTGGTTTGGTTCGAAGGCAACTACGAAGACTACGAAGCCGACCGTCACAGACGCCTAGGCTCCGAAGCGGATCAACCGCACAGGATTAAGTACAAGCCTTTGTCGCGTTAACTTCTTATTCCACCAATTGGCGATATAATAAGGCCTCGACCATTCCTAAGCCTTATAAATTACTTATCGGCAAAAATAGGAAACGCTTTTTTACCATAAAACGAGGCATAGATAGTCTTTCCCTTGATGGTAATCGAGGGTCACAAAATCAACGTTTTCCTGCGGTAACTGGTGGGTACTTTCTCGACCTACAAGCATTGAGGGTATGCTTTTTTGGTATAAGCATTTTCTCTTCGAATGTAGGGGGGGGAGGGCACTTTGCTTGCACCATTTACGAAAAATATCTACTTTATACAATATCAATTGCGGTAGTTCGAACTGGGCTCCATGTCAGGTATATCGTTTGCGGTCGTAAAGTGATTCATAACAAGCTTCAAAACTGTTCAAAGGTCATCGCACCGTTTACTTCGCAGCAATTCATAGTCGCCGGTTTCCATAAAGTCTCTGCGGTAATAGGCACAAGCTAAGGGACCTGTTGACGCCAACAGCTCTAACTTTCGGGTTGCAGCGAGTAATTTAATAATATTGGATTCACGGGTGCTGAATATTTGTGTTGAAATCGGTTTAAGGATAAAGTCGGCAGGCCTATTTTCCAAGCCCATTTCTTCCGCTTCGTTGGAGCTATTTTCAGTTAAAAAAACGACTAAAATTGATGCCGTTGTCTCGTTTTTTTTGAGTTTTTTACAAGTCTCGTATCCATGCCTAGCATTTGAAAGTCCAAGCTGATCATACCCGGCTTAAAAATCTCTACTTTCCCCAAGGTTTATTCGCTCGGTTTAGCCATTTCAACCGTACCAAAACCTGCCAAAATTGCACCCATCAGTTGACAAATAAAATTTTCATCATCAATAACCAATAATTTTATTAGGGGCTCTTCATTCGTCACAAAACACTTCGTAAAGCTTCAATAAATACGAAACAACACATATTTTATGCGCCTTATGCAATATCAATAGTCGTGTCGTAATCATGTTCCGAAATTTGCATAAGTTGTAGGTAACGGAAGCCTATTGATTCTGCATTTCTGTTTGAAGTGAAAGGGTTTTTTTCTTTAGCACATCTATTAAACCAGAAACTTTTCCATTTTTCTGGCGAAGAATAGAACCAAAATCGGACCGCAAAGTATTACTCATAGAAGCCCCTTCAACAACGACATCCAAAACCTTATAGATGGTCCCATTGGTTCCAACGCGCCAATCTACATTAATAGGTTTAGCGCCGCCAGAGCGTTTGATTTCTGAAAAAACCGTAACTGTTGTTTTATTTTCGGTTCGGGCATTTTTAAGTTTAAAACCTTCGCCTGCATAGCGGACAAACTGATCGACGTATGAAATGACCATTAAATCTTCAAAAAGAGATAAATATTCCTTTTTTTCGACGTCATTCGCTTTACGCCAGTAACGCCCAAGAACAAATTTTCCAATACTTTTTACAGCAAAGCTATCATTAAATAGCACTCGGAAACGTTTAACCCGCTCCGCCTGTACAAGACTATCTGCTGTAAGAGACTGGATGGCTTGGTCGGCCATTACTTGAATAAATTGGCGCGATCCGTCTTCAATAGCATCAGCTTTAACTGAAACGCCAAGTCCAGCACTCAGGACAATACTAACTAAAGCCCCAACCAATCCCAATTTTTTTAGCATTTTTTTCTTTCCCCGCGACAGTTCTTCGTCGTCTAATTCCCAAAGTCCTGGATAATTCGTTAAGCCAGACATCTATGGTAGAGTGTAAACAATATCATTAGAAATCTCATTACCTCGACGTTGCCTATGTAAACTATGGATTGCCGCGTAATAATCAAGAGAGGACTTTTCAACTTTGTTCAAAAATTCGAGATTAAGCATCCGTTTGTCGATCGCATGAGCACCAGCACGCCCTAAGGAAATTTCTAATCGTTCCGTGTTAGAGGCCCAAATGTTGATAGGGCCACTCAAAAAATCCACAACTAAACCAACCGTATCACCTGGGTTTGAGGGGCCAAAGACCAGTAGCATTAGATAAGAAGCTGACGGAACACCCCAAACAGCCAACGTTTGCCTAAAATCTTCTTCATGGCGTGCCATTCCCAATTCCGAGGGAGCATTTGCTAATCCAAACACGCCAACGGTTGAGTTAAACAAAAACCGTATTGCTTACGCTTATAAAAATGTGATCGAATGAGCGGAGTTCGCTTTACCACCTTGTCACATGTTAATGTGTGGTGGATTATTCTGATCCGGCTTCACCAAGTGAAATGCCTGTGAGCAGCAGGAGCCCCTTCCCCCACTCTCCTCATATAGGAATATAACTAGTTCAGATCAACACAAGATCTCCGAATAGAAATAAATACATAAAGATATCTTGATATATTTATTTTACTGTGTAAAAACACGAATTATAGCGTCCAATTCGGTGGTAAATAATTTGATGGATATCCTATTAAACGCCTTAAAAGCAGTTGCTGAACCAACTCGCATGCGCATTTTGGCGCTGTGTTTAAAAGGCGAGCTGACCGTTAGCGAACTCGTTCGAATTCTGGGCCAAAGCCAGCCGCGCATTTCCCGCCATTTAAAGTTATTATCTGAAGCGGGCCTGCTTGAGCGCATTCGGGAAGGCAGCTGGGTTTTCCATCGCTTAGCGCAATCGGGAACCGGGGCAGAATTAGCGGCCCATTTATCAACAATGATCCCAACCGATGACAACCTCATTCAACGCGACAAGGTCCGCCTTTTAGAAGTTAAGCGCGCCCGCAGCAAACACGCTGCGGACTATTTCTCAAAAATGGCGGGACAATGGGATCAAGTCAGATCTTTACATGTGGATGATGCAGACGTTGAAAAAGAAATTATTAGCCAACTCGATTGGGAACGCATTTCCTCTATGATTGATCTGGGTACAGGGACCGGACATTTACTAGAACGATTTGGATCACGCTTAACACTAGGTGAGGGGATTGATCAATCGCGCGAGATGTTAGCGGTTGCCAGGTCCAACCTAGAAGCCGCATCCTTGCCCCACTGCCAGGTCAGGCAAGGCGATTTATACCAGCTCCCTAATCCGGCAGACACATTTGATTTGGCCGTCATTCACCAAGTCCTCCATTTTGTTGATGACCAATCCCTTGCAATACATGAAGCGGCGCGGGTGTTAAAGCCCGGCGGGCAATTGGTTGTCGTCGACTTTGCCTCCCATGATTTAGAGCACCTGCGCGCGAACGACAGCCATCGGCGCTTGGGCTTTGCTGACGCCGAAGCCGACGCATGGTTTGCAGGGGCTGGATTAACCGCTAAATCGACGATCAAATTAGTCGGATCGCCATTAACTGTATGCATTTGGGTTGCTGAAAAACCAACCTTGGTGGACCAGAAAATAGCGGCACCCCAACTTAATGAAACTCATCTGCAATCTGCTACCGGAATTTCCTAATGAAAAGAAAAATAACACCTCCCGGAATTATGAACATTTCTTCTAGCGGACGTGCGCCTGCGTCTCAACTTGCCATCGCATCACCGCTGCCGGTGGATGTCAGCGTATCGTTCGAATTTTTCCCGCCCGATACAGACAAAGCCAATGAAATACTTTGGAACTCTATCCAACGATTGGCACCGCTTAACCCGTCTTATATTTCCGTCACTTATGGGGCCGGGGGGACAACGCGCGAGAGGACACACGAAACCGTATCTCGCATTCGGAAAGAAACTGATTTGGAGCCGGCGGCACACCTAACGTGCGTTAGTGCAATGCGTGACGAAGTCGATACTGTCGCCCGTCAATATTGGGACGCAGGCGTTAGGCATATTGTAGCGCTCCGTGGTGACGCCCCCAAAGGGACGGACAAGTATGAGACGCACCCAGAAGGGTATGCCTTCGCAGCTGATTTGGTTCATGGATTAAAAAAGGTGGCTGATTTTGAAATCAGCGTTGCTGCCTACCCAGAGCCCCACCCCGAAGCCTCCAGCCCGGAAGCTGATTTGGATAATCTGAAGCGCAAAATTGATGCGGGCGCAACACAAGCCATCACTCAGTTTTTCTTTAACGCCGACACCTATCTACGGTTTTTAGAGCGCGCCCGTGCGGCAGGCATCACGGTTCCTATCATTCCCGGAATTTTACCCGTCACGAACTTCAAACGGGTTGCCGAATTCTCCAAACGATGTGGGGCAGATATCCCTACATGGATGGCTGATTTGTTTGAAGGCTTAGATAATGAGCCTGAAGCGCGGAAGCTTGTTGCCGCCAGCTTAGCTGCTGAACAATGCCGGGCGCTGAGTGCTAATGGAGTTAATCAATTCCATTTTTATACCATGAACCGAGCCGATTTGTGCTTTGCCATATGCCATATGCTCGGCGTCCGCCCGCACCCCGTAACGAAAGCTTAAGTAACATGTCCAATACAAATCTTCTTGATGCGCCCCTAACCGCTAAAAACAACAAACAGAATAGGAAACGCAAGCCCGATCAAACGGAACGGTTACACGCCTTATTGAGCGAACGGATTTTGATTTTGGATGGGGCTATGGGCACAATGATCCAAGATCATAACTTTACCGAAGAAGATTACCGCGGCGCACGCTTTGCCGATTGGGGCCAAGACGTCAAAGGCAACAATGATCTATTGAGCCTGACCGAGCCCGATGTGATCCTCCAAATCCACGAAGACTTTTTCAATGCCGGGGCCGATATTGTTGAAACCAATACCTTCAGCTCAACCTCAATCGCTCAAGCTGATTACGGCATGGAAGAATTAGTATACGAGCTCAATTTCAAAAGCGCCCAATTGGCCCGTGAAGCCGCTGATAAATTAACCGCTCAACAACCAGACAAACCGCGCTTTGTTGCCGGAGCCGTTGGCCCAACAAACCGCACCGCGTCCATATCGCCCGACGTCAATGATCCGGGTTACAGGAATGTAACCTACAATGAGCTGGTCGATTCCTACACAGAAGCTCTCCATGGCTTGGTAGATGGCGGCGTTGATACGATTTTAATTGAGACCGTATTCGACACCCTAAACGCCAAAGCTGCAATTTATGCGGTTCTTAAATTCTTTGATGACGAACAAATTAAATTACCCGTTATGTTGTCCGGTACGATTACCGACGCATCTGGGCGGACGTTATCTGGGCAAACACCCGAAGCTTTTTGGAATTCAGTTTCTCATGCCAACCCGCTAAGTGTTGGCTTCAACTGTGCGTTGGGGGCAGAAGCATTGCGTCCGCACATTCAAGCCGTCTCAAATTTAGCCAACACTCACATTAGTGTTTATCCAAATGCAGGCTTACCAAACGCCTTTGGTGGATACGATGATAGCCCTGAATACATGGCTGTGCAATTGCGTGAATTTGCAGAAAGCGGTTTCGTTAATATTGTTGGCGGTTGCTGCGGCACAACACCGTCCCATATCAAAGACATTGCAGAGACCTTGGACGGTGCACAGCCCCGTGTTATTCCTGATGCAGCGCCACAATCTGCACTAAGTGGCTTAGAGCCTTTAACGTTAAACGATGTAACAGGCTTTGTTAACGTTGGTGAGCGGACCAACGTTGCTGGATCCGCAAAATTTGCACGATTAATTCGTGATGGTGAATACGGTCAAGCACTGGATATTGCCCGCGAGCAAGTGGCCAATGGAGCGCAAATTGTTGACGTCAATATGGATGATGCCATGTTGGATGCAGAAAAAACCATGGCAACCTTTTTACGCTTGATCGCGTCTGAACCTGATATTTGCAGGGTTCCAATTATGATCGATTCATCAAAATGGAGCGTCATTCAAGCGGGCTTGCAATCGGTACAAGGCAAAGGCGTGGTAAATTCCATAAGCCTTAAAGAAGGGACCGAGCCGTTCAAAAAACAAGCGCGCGAAATATTGCGCTACGGAGCCGCAGTTGTTGTTATGGCCTTTGACGAGAAAGGCCAAGCCGACACCTACGAGCGCATGGTTGAAATTTGCACGGAATCTTATCGGGTCCTGACCCAAGAAGTGGGCTTTAAACCGCAAGACATCATTTTTGATGCAAACATTTTCCCGGTCGCAACGGGTATTGATGAACACCGGAATTTCTCGAAAGATTTCATTGCCGCAGTAAGTGAGATTAAACGCACCCTACCCCACGCCTTAACAAGTGGCGGATTATCGAACATGTCGTTTTCGTTCCGTGGGAATAACCCAGTGCGTGAAGCCATGCATTCTGTGTTTTTATATCACGCGGTTAATGCAGGTCTTAATATGTCGATTGTAAATGCTGGTCAGCTGACGGTTTATGCGGACATTCCAGAAGATTTAAAAAATCGAATTGAAGACGTTATTTTTAATAAACGCGAAGATTCAACCGAGCGCTTGTTAGAGGTAGCCAGCGATGTTGTTGGCGAAAAACGTGTATCAAAAGAGGATCTAACCTGGCGCGAAGGAACTGTCGAGGCACGGCTTGCTCATGCTTTGGTTAAAGGCATCAACGACTACGTCGTTGAAGACACCGAAGAAGCTCGCCAAAGCTCCACCCGCCCAATCGAAGTCATTGAAGGGCCATTGATGGATGCCATGAACATTGTTGGCGATTTGTTTGGATCAGGGCAAATGTTTTTACCACAAGTGGTCAAATCTGCGCGCGTCATGAAACAGGCTGTTGCCCATTTAACACCGTTTATTGAGCTTGAAAAAGAAGGCTCTGGTACCAAATCCAGCAAAGGCAAAATCGTCATGGCGACGGTTAAAGGCGACGTTCATGATATTGGTAAAAATATTGTGGGTGTTGTTTTACAGTGCAACAACTTTGAAGTTGTCGATTTGGGCGTCATGGTGCCATACGGAAAAATCCTAGAAACAGCCAAGGCTGAAAATGCTGACATGATTGGGCTTTCAGGTTTGATCACACCGTCGCTCGAAGAAATGTGCACCGTTGCTTTGGAAATGGAGCGCAAGGGCTTCGATATTCCGCTTCTAATAGGTGGCGCAACCACATCGAAAATTCACACTGCGGTTAAAGTTGCCCCCGGTTATTCACAACCTGTTATCCACGTCAACGACGCATCGCGCGCTGTTGGTGTAGCAAGTAACTTGTTGAGCGACACACGGCGCGATGAGTATTTGGCAAACGTTGCTGATGAGCAGAGAGCAGCCCGTGAGCACCATGCACGCAGTCAAGAAAGCAAGAACCTGCCCAGCATAGCTGAAGTCCGTGCCGCAAAACTGGAAATTGATTGGTCAGATTACAAACCAATCACACCAAAATTTTTAGGGAGAAAATCATTTGATGATTACGACTTAGCCGAATTGGCAACCCACATCGATTGGACACCCTTCTTCCGCACTTGGGAATTGGTGGGCGTGTATCCAGCGATTTTAGATGATGATGTGGTTGGTGAAGCGGCGCGTGGATTATTTGAAGATGCGAAAGTGATGTTGGATAAAATCATATCTGAAAAGTGGCTAACAGCGCGGGCTGTTATTGGCTTTTTCCCAGCTAATGCGGTGGGCGATGATGTTGAATTAAATATGGAATGGGATGGCAGCAACGAGCCCAAAGCGTTCCACTTTTTACGTCAGCAAATGGCAAAACGCGAAGGCCGTTCTAATATGTGCTTAGCCGACTTTGTTGCTCCCAAAGACACAGGCCTGACCGATCACATCGGTGGGTTTGCCGTCACCACGGGCATAGGAATCGACAAAAAGGTTGCTGAGTTTAAAGCGGCGAACGATGATTATTCCGAAATCCTACTCAAAGCCTTGGCTGACCGCTTAGCCGAAGCGTTTGCAGAACGTATGCACGAGCGGGTTCGCAAAGAGTTTTGGGGATATGCAAAAGATGAAAAATTGGACAATGCTGACTTAATCCGTGAATCCTACCAAGGCATCCGCCCTGCACCGGGGTACCCCGCTTGCCCAGACCATGGTGAAAAAACGGCTTTATTTGACCTTTTGAACGCAGAACAAAACGCCGGGATCATATTAACCGAAGGATACGCCATGCTGCCTTCAGCAGCGGTTTCGGGATTCTATTTTGCACACCCAAAAGCCAAATACTTTGGGCTTGGCAAAATTGGTCGCGATCAGGTTGAAGACTATGCAGAACGGATTGGTGAAAGTAGGGAAGCAACAGAGCGCCGCCTTGCGCCTAATTTAGCCTATAACCGGACATAATGGCTTTCCTGTATAATCAACGATGCAATTTCTAATCGTCTTGTGCTAGAGTATTAAAAGCCTCGTAATAAGACGATTAGGAACCACCAAACCTGTCGACGGCACGATATAGATAGTTCGACTTTCCCTTGACCTTGATATACGTCTCATCCATTTGCCAAGATGAACTGATTTTGGCCTTACGCTGTTGAGCCACCTTAGCAATCAGGGGAGAATACCTCACGACCCAGAGATTGAGCGTTGCGTCAT
>Ga0115003_10004600_pt1 | contig 10577 bp, 9 predicted proteins | sample ArcticOcean_MG_C_7_FD_88736 | JGI IMG/M metagenome (GOLD analysis project Ga0115003, IMG submission 88736) | Marine microbial communities from western Arctic Ocean - ArcticOcean_MG_CB11_88 | ecosystem: Environmental > Aquatic > Marine > Oceanic | place: Arctic Ocean: Canada Basin | collected... | reverse complement strand
TAAATGTAATGATCGCAAATTTAGTTGGGATATCAATATCAATTGATTCTGGTTCTGCTTGTTACATCCCCCTAAAGCACCAAAGTTCAGGTGCCATTGTCCAACTAGATTTAGATTTAGTTATTAAAAAAATAAAATCTGTTTTAGAAGATGAAACAATTATTAAAATTGGGCAAAATATTAAATATGATGCTCATATTTTTCTTAATTATGGGATCAATATCCAAGGGATCAATGAAGACACAATGCTAATGAGCTATATCTTAGAAAGCAATCAGAATCACGGTATGGACAAGTTAAGCAAAAAGTACTTAGGGCACGAGTGCATAAGTTATGAGTCTTTAGTAGGCAAAGGGGTTAAGCAAATCACTTTCGATCAAGTATATTTAGAAGATGCTGCGCCTTATGCTGCAGAAGATGCTGACGTTACTTTACAGCTATTTCAAAATTTAAATATTCTTTTAAAAGAAAATAAAAATCTTCTCAAGGTCTATAATGAGATTGAGATCCCGTCTATGCAAGCCCTGATTCAAATTGAAAGAAATGGTGTGCTTATTGATTCAGTAATCCTTCAGAAGCAAAGCCATGAAATTGGAGAAAAATTAATAGGTTTAGAAAAGGAGGCATTTATTCTTGCGGACCAGCCTTTTAATTTGTCTTCCCCCAAACAACTCCGAGAAATACTTTTTGAAAAATTAAACATTAAACCTCTTAAAAAAACACCGACAGGTACCCCTTCTACAAGTGAAGAAGTTCTTAAAATTCTAGCTCTTGACTACCCATTACCTAAATTAATTTTAGAGCATCGAAGTCTTTCGAAACTTAAAACCACATATACTGATAAATTACCCAGAATGATTAACCAGGCTACTGGTAGAGTTCATACCAGTTATAACCAAGCAGTCGCAATTACTGGGAGACTAGCCAGTTCTGACCCAAATTTACAAAATATTCCCATTCGAACTGCTGAAGGAAGGAAAGTAAGGGAAGCATTTATTGCGCCACAAGGATCAAAGATACTGTCTGCAGATTATTCACAAATTGAATTAAGGATAATGGCACATTTGTCCCAAGATGATCGCTTAATTGAGGCTTTCAATAATGATGAAGATATTCATAAAATTACAGCTGGAGAAATATTTAATACTTCGATAAAAAATATTACAAATGAGCAAAGAAGATATGCCAAAGTAATTAATTTTGGGCTTATATACGGTATGAGTCCATTTGGGCTTGCCAAGAATTTAAATATTGAAAGAAGTGCAGCACAAAATTATATTGACCGTTACTTTACTCAATACCCTTCAGTAAGGCAGTATATGGATGACGCAAAGCAAACAGCCAAAGAAAAAGGATACGTAGAAACTTTTTTTGGTAGAAGGTTGTGGCTTCCTGAAATTAATGGTTCAAATGGAATTTCACGGGCAGCAGCAGAAAGAGCTGCAATAAATGGGCCGATGCAAGGTACAGCAGCAGACTTAATCAAATTAGCAATGGTTGAAGTACATAATTGGATCAAGAAAGACCCTCAAATTAAAGGAAAGATGATCATGCAGGTTCATGATGAGCTTGTTTTTGAGGTTCCCGATGTTGAAGTGGAGCTTTTTAAAGAAACAGTTCCCAAACTAATGAAAAACGTTGCCTCACTATCTGTTCCATTAATCGCAGATATAGGGGCTGGTCTTAATTGGGAGCAAGCTCATTAACTCAGGAAATAAAACAAATATTATAGATATCTCTCAAAAAGAAATACATGGAATAATTATCGGGGATGAAATATTATCAGGCAAAAGAGAAGACAAACACCTAAAACATTTAACAAAAACCTTGAAAGAATTTGGCTTATGTCTTTCAAAGGTTGACTATATTCCTGATGACTTAGATATTATTAGAAAAACTATTAAAGAAAAAGTTGGGGCTATTGTTTTTTGTTTTGGTGGAATTGGCGCTACTCCGGATGATTGCACTCGATATGCAGCAGCCCTTGCCCATAAAAAAATTATAGCTCAACATCCTCAAGCAAAATTACTCATCGAAAATCAGTTTGGTAAAGACGCTTATCCGAAAAGAATATTAATGGCAGATCTACCAAAAAACTCACAACTTATTCCCAATGTTATTAACAATATCCCAGGATTTTTTATAAACCATCATTACTTCATGCCAGGTTTTCCAGAAATGGCTTGGCCAATGATTGAATGGGTTATAAATAACCAATATAAATGTCTAATAAACGCAAAAGATATAGATGACCAATCAATTTGGCTTGATGATCTAAGTGAAAGTATGCTCATTGACACTATGAATGAAATTGAAAAAAGAAATAAAGAGATTAAAATCTATAGCCTTCCAAAATTATCACCAAAAAAAACATTAGAGCTCGGAATAAAGGGGTCAAGTATGAATGTTAAAATGGCGATGCAAGATCTAAAGAGTAAATTAAAGGAATTAAAATTTAATTGGCGTGAAAATTAAATTTTGATAATCTCCTAATTGATTATAAAATAAGCAATTATTTATGCTTAAATGATTTTAAAATGCAAATTGGCCCTCATAAACTTAAAAATAATTTGATTCTAGCTCCAATGGCTGGAGTTACTGATCGACCGTTTCGTATGCTATGCAAGCATTATGGTGCTGGCATGGCAGTAAGTGAAATGGTGACGTCAAATTCACTACTTTACGGAAGTGAAAAAACACTTCTAAGAGCAAATCATGAAGGAGAGGTTGCACCTATCTCTGTGCAAATTGCAGGATCTGATCCAGAAATGATGGCTGAAGCTGCAAAATTCAATATGGCAAAAGGTGCTCAAATTATTGACATTAATATGGGTTGTCCTGCTAAAAAAATATGTAATGTCATGGCAGGGTCAGCATTACTTCAGAAGGAAAAGCTAGTAGAAAAGATTCTTAAAGCTGTAGTTAAATCTGTCGATATCCCTGTGACTCTTAAAATTAGAACAGGATGGGATAAGGAAAACAAAAATGCTTCCAGTATAGCTAGAATAGCCGAAGATTCAGGTATTCAGGCTTTGTCAATGCATGGAAGAACAAGAGCATGTCTATATAAGGGTGATGCTGAATATGACACTATCGCTGATGTTAAACAAATTATAAATATTCCAGTCATTGCTAATGGAGATATTACAACCCCAGAAAAAGCAAAATTTGTTCTTGAATACACAAAAGCAGACGCTGTGATGATCGGGCGAGCTGCTCAAGGAAGGCCATGGATCTTCAGAGAGATTGAATATTTTCTAGACACTGGGAAACATATGCCACCACCAACCATCTCTGAAATAGAAAAAACTACAATAAAGCATGTAAAAGATCTTTATGATTTTTACGGGGTAGAAAGGGGTCACAGGATTGCAAGAAAGCATATCTCTTGGTATACAAAAGGACTTAAGAATTCAGCTCAGTTTAGATTTAATATGAATCAAATTGAAAATGACACCCACCAAATTGAATTCATTAAAAAATATTTTAATGAATTAAGAGAAGTTGATAACTATATTGTTTATGAAGATTCTGAAAAAGAAATTGGAATGATTGCCTGATGACTAAAGCTAATTTATCAAATGATATTGATATTCTCCTTGATCAGTATTTTAAAGACTTATCTGGTGAAAATCCAAATGGTGTTTACGATATGGTTGTGCAGTCGGTTGAAAAACCACTTTTACTCTACGTCATGAACCTTGCAGAAGGAAACCAAAGTAAAGCTTCAGATATTTTAGGGCTTAATCGTAATACTCTTAGAAAAAAGCTTAAACTTCATAAAATTGAAACATAAATGATAAAAATAAGAAGAGCGTTAATTAGTGTTTCTGATAAAAAAAATATTCTAGAGTTAGCCAAAGTGCTAAAAAGTTTAAACATTGAGATTATTTCTACAGGTGGAACGGCATCATTATTAAAAGATAATGATATAAAAGTCACTGATGTGAGTGATTACACTGGATTTCCAGAGATGCTCGACGGTAGAGTAAAAACTTTGCATCCAAAAATTCATGGCGGTATCTTAGCTCAAAAAGATAATCCAAAGCATATAAAAACACTTGAGAAAAATAATATCCCTCAAATCGATCTTGTCATCGTAAATTTGTACCCTTTCGAAGAAACAATTGCTAACCCCAAATGTACTCTGGAATTAGCAGTTGAGAATATTGATATTGGTGGTCCCACTATGATTAGAGCTGCTGCAAAAAATTATAAAAGTATTACTGTGTTAACAAATCCAAATGAGTATGATTATTTCTCAAATCAGTTACTAAGTGGCAAGGGGAAAATAGAAGAGCAATACCGATTTGAACTTGCTCAAAATGCTTTTTTACATACCGCACACTATGATAACGTTATTAGCAATTATCTTTCTCAAAGCAAGGAAAAAATAGACTTTCCTAAAATATTAAATCAAAAAATGATTAAAAAGATGGATATGCGTTATGGAGAAAATCCACATCAAAAAGCTGCATTTTATACTGAGCCAAATATTAAAAATGGTGCTCTTGCAAATTTTTCTCAAATTCAAGGTAAAGAGTTATCTTTTAATAACTTAAATGATTCAGATACTGCATGGGAGTGCGTTAAGTTATTTTCTGACCCATCGTGTGTAATCGTAAAACATGCTAATCCTTGTGGAGTTTGCTCTGCTAACAATATAAGTGATGCCTACCAAGGTGCATTTTTAACTGATCCAACTTCAGCATTTGGAGGGATTATAGCGATCAATAAAGAAATAGATTTAAAAACAGCAGAATTGATTATGAAACAATTTGTTGAAGTAATAATTGCGCCCGGCTATTCTCCAGAAGCAATAAATATCTTTAAATCAAAAAGGAATATCCGATTATTAAAAGTTTCAATAAGTGTGTCAGATAAACAATTTGACTTTAAAAAAATTGGTGGTGGTTGGTTAGTTCAAACAAGCGACAATCACGAGTTAGATATTAGTAAATGCAAAATAGTGACTAAGTTAAAACCAAGCCCTAGTCAGATAGCTGATTTAGGTTTTGCTTGGGAAGTTGCTAAGCATGTTAAGTCCAATGCAATTGTTTTTTGTAAAAATAAAAAAACACTTGGGGTTGGTGCAGGGCAAATGAGTAGAGTCGACAGCACAAGGATTGCTGCGCTAAAATCGGAAACTGCTAAAATATCCTTACTAAATAGTGTAGTAGCTTCGGATGCTTTTTTCCCCTTCAGAGACGGTATTGATGTACTTTCAAGTTATGGTGCAAAATGTGTTATTCAGCCTGGCGGAAGTATTAAAGATGAGGAAGTAATTAAGGCAGCTGATGAACTTGGTTTAGTAATGGTTTTTACTGGCATAAGACACTTTAAACATTGAATATGAAAGTACTAATAATAGGAAATGGTGGTCGCGAACATGCGCTAGCATGGAAAATAGAGCAAAGTCCTCTTGTGAAAAAAGTATTTATTGCTCCAGGTAATGGAGGTACTGCCTTAGACAAAAAGTTAGAAAATATTGATATTGATTCTAATGACATAGATCAATTAGTTTTATTTGCAAAGAAAGAAGCAATAGATCTTACAATCATTGGCCCTGAAGTTCCATTATCCAATGGAATTGTAGATATTTTTATAGAAAATAACTTAAAAGTTTTTGGTCCAAAAAAATTAGCTGCTCAACTTGAAAGCTCAAAAGATTTTTCCAAGCTTTTTATGAAACGTCATATGATCCCAACTGCTAAATATAAAACATTTACTAGTATTGAGGATGCACATAAATATATTAAACAAGAAGGTGCTCCAATAGTAATTAAGGCGGATGGATTAGCTGCTGGAAAAGGTGTAGTGGTAGCGATGACTATAGATGATGCGATAGCTGCAGCAGATTCAATGCTTGAAGATAATTTATTTGGAGATGCAGGGGCTAGAGTTATCATCGAAGAATTTTTATCAGGGGAAGAGGTGAGTTTTATTGTTATAAGTGACGGAAATTCCATTCTTCCTTTGGAGTCAAGTCAAGATCACAAGAGGCTATTGAATTTTGACCTGGGTCCAAATACAGGTGGCATGGGTGCTTATTCACCAGCACCCATAGTAACTCCAAAATTACACCAAAAAATTATGAATGAAGTTATCATCCCCACTATTGAAGGTATGAAAAGTGATGGTATAGAATTTACAGGGTTTTTGTACGCCGGCTTAATGATTGATAATAACAATCAAATCAAAACTCTTGAGTTTAATTGCAGAATGGGAGACCCAGAAACTCAGCCTATTCTTTTCAGGCTTAAAAGTGATTTATTTGAAATACTCCTAGCGGCAGCAAATAAAAAAATAGAAAACTATAAAGCTGATTGGGAGGAAGGCTCTGCAATAACTGTCGTCATTGCAGCAAAGGATTATCCTAATGAGCCTAAAATTAATGATGAAATATCTAATCTCAATCACGAACAAAAAAATTCATATATTTTTCATGCAGGGACTGAGCTAAGGAATGACAAAGTTTATACTGCCGGTGGAAGAGTTCTTGGTGTAACTTCAAAGGGAAAGTCGCTAAAAATTGCTCAAAAACAAGTCTATACATTAATTAATAAAATTAAATTTAATGGTATGCAGTATAGAGCTGACATAGGGCAAAAAGCAATTAAAAAAAATCGTGAAAAATCATAGACTAAGCCGATTTATTCGTCGAGGAGGTATTATTGCTTACCCAACTGAATCATGTTTCGGACTTGGCTGTGACCCCAAAAATAAGAAAGCAATAAATAAAATTATTAGACTTAAAAAAAGATCACGCGATAAAAACTTTATACTTATCGCTTCTTCGATGAATCAGTTTACTAAATTTCTTGATCCAATTAATGACTCGATTAAAAAAAGCTTATTTACTAAGTGGCCAGGGCCACATACTTGGATTCTAAATGCTAATAATATTTGTCCACGTTGGCTTAAAAATAACTCTAAAATAGCATTAAGAATTCCTTTTTTTAGTCCTTGTAGATCTTTAAACAAATCAATTGGAATGGCTATTACCTCCACAAGTTTAAATTTAAGTGGCAAAATTCCACTTAAAAACTATAGAGATGTTTGTAGATTCTTACCTACTCAAGTTAAAATAATTAAAGGGCGTATTGGAAAAAATAAAAAACCGTCAGTAATTCAGGATTTTGAAACTATGAAAATTATTAGATCATAATGAGTAATGCAATTAATAAAAATTTAGTTAAGGATTACCTCTCCGGCCTTCAATTAAAACTAGTGGAAGCTCTACAATTGGTCGACGGTAAAAATTTTTTAATTGATTCTTGGCACAGAGAAGAGGGTGGGGGTGGTACAACATCTATTTTAGAAAATGGGAATGTGTTTGAGCGAGCTGGCATTGGTTATTCTTGTGTTACCGGGTCAAAACTCCCAAAAACTGCAACAGATGCTCACCCTGAAGTTGAGAATAGAAAATGGGAAGCGATGGGTATTTCATTAGTTTTTCACCCTAAAAATCCTTTCATCCCAACAGTGCATATGAACGTAAGATTTTTTTTAGCTTCACAAGATGGTCAGCCAGACATATGGTGGTTTGGTGGAGGAGTAGATCTTACTCCATACTATCCCTTTGAAGAAGATGTAGTTCACTTTCACAAAACATTAAAAAATACTTTAGACCCTTTCAATAAATCACTCTATCCAAAATTTAAGAGAAATTGCGATGATTATTTTTTACTTACGCATAGAAATGAGGCTCGAGGAATTGGTGGGATTTTCTTTGATGACTTTAATGATAAAAAATTTGAATATTGCCTGGATTTAATAAAGGCTGTGGGGAATAATTTTTCTAACGCATATTTGCCAATAGTTCAAAAAAGAAAAAATACTAAATTTACTAATAAAGAGAGAGATTTTCAACTTTATCGTAGAAGTCGTTATGTTGAATTTAATTTACTTCAAGATCGCGGAACTCTATTTGGTATTCAATCAAAAGGAAGGGTAGAATCTATATTGATGTCTATGCCGCCTTTAGTTAAATGGTCTTATGATTGGAAAGCAAAAAAAGGAAGTCCTGAAGAAAAATTATATACTGACTTTCTTCCCCCTAAGGATTGGGTCTAAATTATGCTAAAAAAACTTTTTAGAAAGAAAATTATTACAAACAAACTAGATGGTAAGTTAAATCGCTGTCTCTCTTCTTTTGATCTAACTCTTCTTGGTGTCGGCTGTATTATTGGTACTGGAATCTTCGTGTTAACAGGTATAGCAGCCGCAAACCAAGCTGGTCCTGCGGTAATTTTATCTTTCTTAGCATCTGGTTTTGCATGTGCATTCGCTGCTCTTTCTTACGCTGAATTATCATCATCTATTGGTGGTTGTGGAAGTGCGTATGGCTATACGTATGTAGCTTTTGGTGAATTTGTTGCATGGATCGTTGGGTGGATACTCCTGATGGAGTACGGTATGTCAATTGCTGCCGTTGCAAATGGATGGTCAGGATATTTTAATAATGCACTCGTTGCAATGGGTATTGGCTTACCTGAAGCTCTGACAAGACCTCCAAGTTTAGGAGGTGTAATAAACCTTCCAGCGTCTTTAATTATTTTAATGATTATGTGTTTGTTAATAATCGGGATAAAAGAAAGTGCAAAATTTAATAAGGTTATGGTGGCCGTTAAAGTCTCAGCAATTCTGATATTTATTGCTTTTGCTATCTTCAATGTTAATCCAGAGAATTGGAGCCCTTTTATGCCATATGGATGGTTCGAAACCCTTCCTAGCGGAAAAACAGTCGGGGTTTTGGCTGGAGCATCAATTGTATTTTTTGCTTATGTTGGTTTTGATGCTGTCTCGACTGCAGCAGAAGAAGCCATTAACCCAAAAAGAGACCTGCCTAAAGGTATTATTAATTCACTAATATTTTGTACAATAATTTATATAATTGTTGCAGCTCTTTTAACAGGTGTTGTTCCTTATCAAGAACTTAATGTTTCTTCTCCAGTAGCATTTGCATTAGCAAAGATGGGTTTCCCATGGGCTTCCGCACTTGTTGCCATCGGAGTAATTGCTGGTCTTGCAACGGTAATGCTAGTTCTGTATTACGCGCTTACAAGAATTATTTTTGCAATGAGTCGAGATGGTTTACTACCTGTCAGCCTAAGCTCTGTTAACAAAAAAACACAGACCCCTGTCAAAGCTATTTTAATCTGCGGAATTTTGATATCCACAGTAGCTGGCTTTACGTCATTAGGTACCTTAGCTGAAATAGTTAATATCGGCACTCTTTCAGCTTTTGTTATTGTCTGTTTAGGTGTCATTTTCTTAAGAGATGCTAACCCAAAAAATAAGGATACTTTTAGAAATAAATGGCATCCTGTTGTGCCTGTTCTGGGGATTATTTCCTGCAGTTTACTGATGACCTTTCTACCAATACAAACCTGGGTAAGATTTCTTATTTGGATTTTTGTAGGTATTGGTGTTTATTTTATTTATTCTTATCGAAATTCTAAGTTAAATTAAATAGAGACTTAATCCTCTCTTAAGCTGATTGTGTATTAATATTCTTGAACAGAATACTCTGTGGCTATGCTGTGAGACATTTTAGGATAAATCACCACACTATTTTCTAATATATTAGCAGTTTCCACACATACCATTCTTCGCCATTCATCTTTTTCGCCCATATCTCCCATGTCTAATGCTTTTTCTTGCCAAGGAGTCCAAACTACAGTTGAATTACTATTAGATTTTTTTATGGTTATTACTCTTTTAAAATTTTCATCTTCAATGTAGCAATCATTACTTGTATTTGTATATACCCTATCGAATTCATTGCTAAATGTAATAGAATTTTGCTCAATTCCACGACTAAAATTGTCTGCCTTATCTGTATAGACAGAATCCTCTAATCCATTTATCTTTATATTTTCAATGTCTGAAATATAGAAATACGTATGGTATCCCTCACTAATAACAAAAGGACTATCAGATAAATTTGTTGTTTTTAGGTTTAAATATAAACTTTCGCCAACCACTATTGTTAGTGTCAATTCAAAGGCATATGTAAGCTGTTTGGTGGCCTCTTCTGTTGGGATCATTGTGAGTACAATTTTCGTAGCCCCGTTTTTTAATTGTGTCGACTCCAATAGTTTCCATGGGATTACCCTAGCAAAACCATGAGCACAGAAACTTCCATCTGTTGGGTGTTTTCCAAACCAAGGCCAACAAATAGGAACACCGCCTCTAATTGATCTGCCTTCCTCATATCTAGCATTTGAAGAACGCCATAAAACATCATGTTTAGCTGATTTCGGTCGCCACCAATCAACGTGTCCACCTTGCAGTGCAACTCTACCAACAGCTAATGAGTTATCAATTTCAATAAATTGAAGCCCATCAGCTTCATCGATGATCTTAATACTTTTATTCAATTTGAATTATCTTTTCTTTAATTGATTGATATCTCTAACAGCACCATTTGATGCGCTAGTGGTCATCATTGCATAGGCTTTTAATGCATCTGTTACTCGTCGCTCCCTAGGTTTTGGATGCCAAGGATTTTTACTATTGTTCATTTCTTCTCTTCTTAGCAATAAATCTTCATTTGTTATTTTTAAATTAAT
>Ga0115003_10004595_pt1 | contig 10585 bp, 9 predicted proteins | sample ArcticOcean_MG_C_7_FD_88736 | JGI IMG/M metagenome (GOLD analysis project Ga0115003, IMG submission 88736) | Marine microbial communities from western Arctic Ocean - ArcticOcean_MG_CB11_88 | ecosystem: Environmental > Aquatic > Marine > Oceanic | place: Arctic Ocean: Canada Basin | collected... | reverse complement strand
AGTAAGGATAATATCTCACCTGAAATCGTTGAGCGGATTGCCGACGAAATCAGCTCTGTTAAAAAAGAAACGGGTGTTGAACTGGGAATCGTCGTTGGAGGCGGAAATTTTTGGAGAGGGGCCAGTGCCAGCGCCCGTGGGATGGACCGTGCTACAGCCGACTATGTTGGAATGATGGCCACGGTGATGAACGCACTCGCTCTCCAGGCAGCATTGGAAGCCGATGGCATTCGCTGCGTGGTGCAGTCGGCGATTGAGATGAAAAATGTCGCGGAACCTTTTATCCGACGTAAAGCATCTCGCCAACTTGAAGAAGGAGCGGTTGTGATCTTTGCTGCAGGAACCGGGAATCCCTTTTTCTCGACGGATACGACCTCCGCTCTCAGAGCGAGCGAGATGAATGCCGATGTTATTTTTAAGGCCACGATGGTCGATGGAGTCTACGACTCTGATCCCAAGAAGAATCCCGATGCCGTGCGCTACGATTCCTTGCCATTCTCCGAGTGTCTCTCCAAGCAGCTTGCGGTAATGGATTCAACAGCTTTTAGCCTATGCATGGACAATGATATCCCCATTATCGTCTTTGATATCGGCAAGAACGGTAATATTCACACCGCTCTGACGGGTGGAGACATTGGAACGATCGTCCACCGATAATTTTTTTACCACTACCTATTATGGAATCATCAGAAGCCCTGAACAGCGTCGATGCGGCGATGAAGAAAGCCGTGGAACACACGAGCAGTGAATTTACGTCCATCCGGACCGGCAAAGCCTCGCCTGCGTTGGTCGAGAACCTGGATGTGAGCGTGCCTAGTTACGGCAGTGTCATGAAGCTGAAAGGTCTTGCTGTCATCACGAGCCCCGAGCCCCGGATGCTCTTAGTGCAGCCCTTTGACCCGACGACTACCGGAGATATTGAAAAAGCGATTCGCGAGAGTAAGCTCGGCCTTAATCCTGTTAATGAGGGCATCAAGCTCCGACTTCCGATTCCGGAGCTTTCCGAAGAACGTCGTGTCGAACTCGTAAAGAATGTCAAAGCGATGGCCGAAGAGGGACGCATTAGTATCCGCGCCGCCCGCAAGGAGGGGATGGATGCCGGAAAGAAGATGAAATCTGATAATACGGTGACCGAAGACGGCCAACGAGACTTTGAAGCGGAGGTTCAAGCTCTTACGGACAAAGCGACCAAGGACCTCGATGCGCTCGTCACGGCCAAGGAGAAAGAAGTGATGACGGTTTAGTCTTCTGATTTCAAAAAAGCTCAAGAAGCGACGGTTGATGACTGTCGCTTTTTTGTTTTTTTGCCTCCGGGATTATCAAGCTTGTCGCCTCATCCGGATCCGCTAGCCTCCAAACGATCATGCGTAAGTGCTTTTTACTTATTGGAATTCTAGCAGTATTTGGGGGTTTTCCTCTGATGGCGGAAGTGGAAATTTTGCCGGCAGATCCTCAAGTTGAGGAAGCAAAGAGTGTTGACCAAAAAATTGATGAGGGCTTTGCGAAAATCACAGGACCTTTTGTTAGCGCGGTTTTCAGTACGATTGAGATCAATGGCTATGGAGTTCTTTGGATTATCCTATGGCTGGCCCTCGCGGGGGTGGTGTTCACGGTTGTTTTTAAGCTAATCAATTTCACTGCCTTCCCTCTGGCAATTCGCACACTCAAGGGGAAATATAGCTCTAAAGATGATCCAGGGGAAATTTCTCACTTCCAAGCTCTCACGGCAGCAATTTCAGGAACAGTAGGGTTGGGAAATATCGCCGGAGTTGCCATTGGAATCTCTATTGGGGGGCCCGGAGTTGCTTTCTGGCTCTTTTGTGCGGGATTCCTTGGCATGGCTACGAAGTTTGCGGAATGCACTTTGGGTGTGAAATATCGTGAGATCGGGGCCGATGGGCGAGTTCACGGAGGAGGAATGTATTACCTTAAGAAAGGGTTGGCCGAGAGAGGGATGGCTCCAGTGGGTCAGATCTTAGCGGTAATGTTTGCTGTCTTTTGTATTTTTGCCTCCTTTGGAGGAGGAAACGTTTTCCAGATTAATCAGGCGACCGATCAGCTCATCACGATCACCGGAGGAAAAGAGGAGAGCTTCTTCGCTTCAAACCAGTGGGTTTTTGGTGTCTTTATGGCAGTCGTTACGGGTCTGGTGATTATTGGCGGAATTCGTGGGATTGCAAAAGTGACGTCCAAGCTCGTGCCCGCCATGTGCATCGCTTATGTGGTTGGCGCTTTGGTTGTGTTGGTGGTAAATGCCGACCGTCTTCCTGGCGCTGTTGGTATGATCGTCAGCGAAGCGTTCAATCCTCGGGCAGCGGTTACAGGTGGTTTTTTAGCTGCATTTATCTGGGGCATCCGGCGTGCAACCTTCTCAAACGAAGCGGGAATCGGTTCTGCCGCAATTGCCCATGCGGCTGTTAAGACTAAGAAACCAGCATCAGAGGGGGTTGTTGCTCTTTTAGAGCCTTTCATCGATTCGGTGATCGTTTGCACTATGACTTCGCTGGTGATCGTGAGTTCGATGCACTTTGATGGTGATTCGGCTACCTTCACGGTGAATGGAATCGCGCAAACACTGGGCGACTCCGAGGATAAAGATAATGCCTTCGGAATTGGCCTGACTTCGTTGGCTTTTGAATCAGTTCACAGCAGCTTTAAATACCTTTTGTTTGCTTGCGTGTTGCTCTTCGCTTTCTCGACCCTCATTACCTGGAGCTACTACGGTCTGCAGGCTTGGCAGTATCTCTTTGGTCGCGGCAAGGGTGTGGAGCTGACTTATAAGCTAATATTCTGCCTTGTGATCATCGTTGGTTCGTCAGCATCAATGGGGAGCGCCGTGGACTTTTCGGATGCTGCTCTATTTGCGATGAGTATTCCCAACCTCATCGGTGTCTATCTCTTGATTCCTATCATTAAGAAGGAGTATCGCGAGTATTTGGAATATACTCGAAAGATCGATGCAGGAGAATCTCCTGACGACTCTCAGTAAGGAGGATGGCTAAGCAATATCAGCTTAAAAAGGAGACTCGTGGTGGGGTCTCAGGAATCGATTATCAGGCCGAACTGAATCCTCAGCAATATGCTGCCGTGAGCTCGCCTCCCGGTCCTGCTTTGGTGATCGCCGGTGCTGGGTCAGGGAAGACGAGAACCTTGACCTATCGAGTCGCTTACCTTCTCGATCAAGATGTCGATCCGCGCAGTCTTCTATTGCTGACCTTCACTAATAAAGCCGCCCGCGAAATGATGGAGCGGGTGAAGGAACTTATTCCGCAGGATTTGAGCGAGCTCTGGAGCGGCACTTTTCACTCAATCGGAAATCGTATCTTGCGCCGACACGCTGATGAAGTAGGGCTCACGCGGTCCTTTTCGATCATGGATCGCGACGACCAGAAATCACTCGTGAACACCGTAATCGCCGAGTGCGATATCGATACGAAACAGCGACGTTTTCCCAAAGCGGATATTCTTATCTCTATCTTTTCGCTGATCGACAATACGGGAACGACTCTCGAAGAACTTCTCGAAGTTCGCTACCCTTACTTCGAAGAATGGGCGGAGGAAATTGCCAAGGTGGCAGATCGCTATCGCAAGAAAAAGCTCGAGACCAATTCCGTGGATTTCGACGACCTCCTTCTCCTTCCCCTCAAGCTTCTTCAGGAAAATGAGTTGATCCGAAAGGGCTACCAAAAGCGCTTCAAGTATCTTCTCGTGGATGAGTATCAGGACACCAATCATGTCCAAAGCGAACTCATTGACATCTTGGCTCAGCCGCAATACTCGGTCATGGTGGTGGGTGATGACGCGCAGTCGATCTACTCGTGGCGTGGAGCGGATATGGATAACATCCTGTCCTTTCCTGAACGCTATGAGAACGCGACGGTTTATAAAATCGAAACGAACTATCGTTCGGTCCCCGAGGTTCTTGAGCTTTCCAATGCGGCGATCAAAGTGAACCAAAAGCAGTTCACGAAAACGCTCAATGCCGCGCGCGAAGGGGGCCGCATGACGCCAGCGGTCGTTCCCCTTGAGGATCCACAGGCTCAGGCAAACTTTGTTGCCCAGCGCATTCTTGAGCTGCGGGATGAAGGGGTCGAACTTGAGGAAATGGCGGTTTTGTATCGGGCTCACTACCAGAGTTTGGAGATTCAAATGGAGCTGACGTCTCGCGATATTCCCTTCGATATCACAAGCGGGCTCCGCTTTTTTGAGCAAGTTCACATTAAGGATATTGCGGCCTTTTTGCGATTCGTGGTGAATCGAAAGGATGAAGTCAGTTTTAAGCGTTTTTGTCTTTTGCTGCCCGGTGTTGGAAATGCGATTGCCGCGAAATTGTGGCAAAGTTGGCTCAAGACCGGTCATCATCTCGAGGAGAATCCTCCTAGGAAATACTCCGATATTTTTTCTAAATTCAAAGTCCCAGCGAAGGCCGCGAAAGAATGGGAACAACTCGGCTTTACTCTCGACGAACTCCTCACGCCCGACGGCTTCGCGCGTCCTGCCGAGATGATCACGAGTATTCTTGAAGGAATCTACGACGAATACATGCGGCACAGTTTCGATAACTACGACAATCGTCGTCAGGATATCGAGCAACTCGTGATGTATTCCGAGAATTTCGACGACATCCTCGAGCTCCTCGGACAGCTCTCGCTCATGAGTTCGGTCGACGCGGACCCCTCTGGGAAGAAGGAAGAGCTGAAGGGTGAAAAGATTACTCTTTCGAGCATTCACCAGGCCAAGGGGCTTGAGTGGAAAGTCGTTTTCCTGATCTGGCTTACTGATGGCATGTTTCCCAATGGCCGCGTCCTTGAAGCCGATGACGAGGATATGCTTGAAGAAGAACGGCGTCTTTTCTACGTGGCGTTGACCCGAGCAAAGGATGAACTTTATTTGAGCTATCCGCAAATTAACCCTAAGAGCTATTCGGGCGACATCATTCAACGCCCAAGCCGCTTCTTGGATGAATGCCCAGAGGAACTCACGGAGCTTTGGGATGTGGGCCCGGCTTGGTAGGGAGGACTCTTTGGCAGATCCAGGCTGCGCACGATGCGATGATCATGCCAATCAAGACGTCGACGGGCCGATGCTGCCAGGTTGCAATAATGCAGAAGGATCCGAATACGAGTATCGGAATGAGCCAGTAGAGGTGCTTGTGATTTTCTTGCGCGAGGAAATAGCAAACAAGCATCGGGCCTACGATGTGACCACAGGGAAGAATACAAACGGGGCGATCCACGGAAACCATTTCGCGGTAGACGGACCAACCATCCCCCGCGAGTTCTGGTCGGGTCATTTCCGAGGGAAAGAAAATCCAAATCGCAGCGACCGTCCCGTAGGCGATGACGAAAGAAATGACATAGCGAACGAAACACTGTTGCTCCCGGATAAAGAAGATTCCCAGAGTAGGAGTCCAGAGAAGAGCGAGATAAGGAAGAGCGAGGATGGGTAAGAAAGGAACCCAATCAGGCATCGTCAAGGGGGCGTGCTCAACTGAGTTCCGTTGATTGATCCAGAAGTAGGTCGCGAAGAGCGGGCCGGTGGTGCCCAAGAGCAAAAACGCCCTTGATACCACTTGTTGAATCGTCAGTCCCATTTGGAAGGAGGCTTACTGCTTACTGGGCAAAATTCTGCACAACCGCGTGATCGAGTCCACTGAGGACTACGATGGCGAGAAGATAGAAGAATTTATCGAGCTGCACGTCAAAGCGGAAGCTGGGAAAGAGAGGAGATTTTGTCAACGCTTGTTCAGACTACTTTGCTCTGGGATGAGCTTTCTCGTAGGCGTCACGGAGGCGCTCTTTCGTAACATGCGTGTAGATCTGAGTTGTCGAGAGCGAGGCGTGCCCGAGGAGCGACTGAACCGACCTTAAATCTGCACCGTGGTCGAGGAGGTGGGTTGCGAAGGAATGACGAAACTTGTGCGGAGTGACATTGAAGGCAATCGACGAATGACTGAGATACTTCTTTAAGAGCGAGTTGATCGAGCGGGTTGAGAGTCGCTTTCGCAGTTTGGAGAGGAAGAGGGGCCCTTCGTAGTTCTTGGCGGCGCCCCGATAGGCGTGAATCGCCTTCATGGCGTAGGAACCGATCGGAACGAGTCGCTCCTTCGAACCCTTTCCCATGACACGCACTGTTTCCGAAGGGAGATCAATGTCATTGACATCAAGTGCCGCGAGTTCGGCAAGACGAAGACCGGTGGAGTAGAAGAATTCTAGGATGGCAGCATCGCGGACCGGCATCCAATCGGGAGCCTGCTTTGAGTGCTCTATCTTTAGAGGAAGGGCGAGAAGCTCCTCGATTTGCGCCAAGGTTAAAACGACAGGAAGCGGTTTATCGGCCTTGGGGAGTTCGACTTCTGCGACCGGGCTTTTTGGGTAACCGCGGCGGTGAACGAGGAACTTGTAAAAGGAGCGGTAAGCGGCGAAGCGAAGCCGAATCGTGGCGCGTGAGAGATCCTGTTTGAGGAGCTCAAAGAGATAGGCGCGAAAGTGATCGGGTGTGAGATCGCGCCAGGAAGAGAATTTGTCGCCCAGCCATTCCTGAAGTTTTCGAATCGCGAGGGTGTAATTCTCAACGGTGCGCTTCGAGGAGTTTTTCTCGGTGAGGAGAAACTCGATAAACGCTTCCTGTTCGGTGTCGCCGCCCGTCATGCCAAGCTATTAAAGCACAAATGACCATCAAGAGACATGAATTAATTGAGCTTTGCGTTATGGCAACGACAAAAATCATTGCCAAGTGCAGAGGAGAGTGATTTCTTCGCAGCGCTGCGCGCGTGGCGGAATTGGTAGACGCGCATGATTCAGGTTCATGTGGGGGCAACCCTGTGGAGGTTCGATTCCTCTCGCGCGCACCATCTCTAAATCCCCCTATTCCATAAGGGACACGGCTATTTTCAACAGTTAAGAAAATGCTAACTGCTAGCAAAAGTGCTAGCGATTTCCAATCGCGTCTTTAGTGTTCGATTTAGTTCAAAAGAAGAACCTTAGAGATGCCCCAGCCAAAAAAGCCCCGGCAAAGAACAAAGAAACTTCAAAACTTAGATTCATTCGCCGTCGCAAGTAAGCGACTAACTATTTTTAAATGCCGGAATCCATCGCAGGGTTTCGGTATTTTTTTGCCTGGATCTCTCGGAGGAGTTTTTTTGTGCTTTTGACTACTGATGATTTTAAAACAGTTGGTGACAAGAATGCTATCTTAATCTTGGTGGCCCATCGCGCATGACTGGCAGCATCTCTTGCCGACTTAAAGAGAAGCTCTCCATTCGCTCCCACTGGTCCCGATAGAATTTTGCTTTTCGCGCGAGGGCTTTGAAGGCGCATTTGGACCGGAGCGGAGGGGAGCGAAAGGGGGCTGTGTTAGCCAACAGGTCCCGAATCTCAAAAATCACGAAGTTTTTCTCAAGCTCAATACCACCTTCCACCTCCACGGAGACGCAGCCGACCATCGTTAGATGAAGGTCGAAACTCTCTTCCGTCGTCGCAGAGACCGTGCCGCCGGAGCGAGACACAGCCGGCTCCTCAGATTTATCCAGCGTGAGGGGATCGGGGGAGTCCTGCACATCGTCTACGGCCACACCTACCGCAGGCTTGAGCAAAATACCGATGGCGTCAGATTTACCAATGCCGGTGCTCCCATTGGCTACCGACACTACTCACACCTCACGAGCTCTTCATCTGCCGAAACGTCAGGCTGATCCGCGGCTCGCTCACGCGCTTGCTTTTCGGAAGCGCGTGCAGCCACTGCGTCTGCGTTTCTCCCTCCATCAAAAGGAGACTCCCTGAGGCCAGCTCCATCGTAATCCGCTCCTTCGTTGTGGTGTGCTTGAAGTGGAAGCGGCGCTCTGCGCCCAAGCTCACACAGGCGATGGTAGAGTGGGGGATGATCGATGATTCATTATCGCGGTGCCAGCCCATCCCCTCCGAGCCATCGTGATAGAAATTCAGGAGGCAGGAGTTGAAAAGCTGACCCGTCTGCTCTTCCGTCAGCCTCTTTAGCTCTCGCAAGAGATCCGTCCACGGTAGCGGAGACTTCGTCTTCCCGGAGTAGGTGTAATCCAGCCCCGCATCGCCAAACCACGCTACCTTCCGCGCCGTCACAATTGTCTTTCCAAACATCGTCACCTCATCGCTCCGCCATGGGATTTCATTCCGTAGACTTGCGAAGTAGCGCGCACTCTCAGCCGGTGAAAGAAATGCCGATTGATAATGAACTACTCCATCCTGAGGAAGAAGGTTGGCGTTGGGATCTGTAGAAAAGAGGTCCATCCTAGCTAGGAGTCTGTGCGGCGAGTCTCTGCTCTAGGAAATCCGCGACGCGCTCGAATGGATTAAAACCGAAAGCCTCGCCGATTGAGCGTCGCAGGTTGGAGTTTGCGTTAATGTCGTAAAACACTCGGCGGCCGCTGGGTGTTTCGAGAAATTCGATGCCGGCCACATCCATTTGGGCGCTTTGGACGATACGTCGTCCTGCTTTCAGGGCGTCATCGGACAGGTCGTGGAATGGATAGAATTCGACGGGTGGCGCCTCCGTTTCCTGTGGCACTGGGATCGCACAAATAGCGGCGCCCCCGTCTTCGCTAGGATTGCACTGTTCTGACGGGCAGAGGTTGTAGCGCCCATGGGTGACGACTCGCATCGCGTAGAGCAGCTCGTCGCCCAAGAATTCCATGCGGACGATCCCGAACTCAGGGTCGTGGGGAAGGTATTCTTGGAGGAGCAGCAACTGGTCGGGTTCCCACAGCTCTGGCTGCTCGACGAGCAGGGCGCGAAGTTCGTTAAGGGAGTCGATCTTGTGCATGCGGGCGCCGCTGCCTCCTTGCTCCGGTTTCAGCATCGCAGGAAAACGTAAGTCTTCGCGTCGCGCCAGGGCCTCGATATCGTTAAACATGATCGAGTGCGGGTGATCGATGCCCAGTTCTCGGAGTCGAGCAATCTGGGCGCTCTTGGAGAGTTCGAAGGCGAACACATCAACGCCGTTGATAATCTGTGCTCCCTGAATTTGGAGATTCCTGAGCAGCGCCAGGGTGAATGGGACTACTCGCGGTCGCCCGCGCACGTAGGCGCTCGGGCTGGCCTGGTTGAAGTAGAGCTTGGCCTTCGGGAGGTCGTGTCCGCCAAAGGCAGCCGATTTGAGATCGTATTTGGTGTAGGAGAGCCCGCGTTTGTCGAGGACGTCAAAGAGAGGCTGTTGCCAGTCCTCGTTTTCAAAGAGGATGGCAAGATCGGTAGTTGGGACGTTGGGCATAGATTCCCCAGAGAATCAGCGAATAAGAGAGAATGTCGATCCCGATGATTCTCGATATGTTTGGGATCGGGGATCCTGCCGCTTAGACAATGGGCAGTCGGGTGGTATGCCGCGGGACTCCGTTGAAGGCATTGTCGAGTTCCAGGCGCTGGTGCATGACTTGGACGGCGCGCCCAAGAATGTCGACATCTCCCCGGGCATCGTGACGTCGAAGCGTGGTCTCTTGAAGCCTAAGTCGATTCTTGACGTGATCGAGCGAATGGCCCGTTCCCCTTGTTTTGCCGAAGAGCATTTTCGAGATTCCGATAGAATCAATCGCGTCTACCTCACGGCTGGGAAGCCCGTGGCGCTGACAGGTGGCTTCGAGGAATTTCGAGTCGAAGCGCTTGGCGTTGTGAGCAATCAGGGTGGCATCATCAGACCAAGCGGCGAAATTGCAAAGCACCTGCTCAGGCCTTGGGGAATCTGTCACGTCCCGATTTTCGATGCCGGTGTAGCTTTCGATAAACGATGAAATACGACGCCTTGGCCTGGCAAAGCTGAAGAAAGAGTCGGTTGGGCAGAGGTAGCCTGAGTTAAATTTGACGGCTGCGATTTGGATAAATTCGTCGTTTTGCGGGCTGAGGCCGGTGGTTTCGAGGTCGTAGATGATAAAGGATTCACCTGAATAGAACCGATCCGTCCAAATGAAGGAGTGGTCGCATCTGGAGCATCTCACCCGCTGACCGAGGGCTGACTTGGGGCCGCTTATGCACTGGTCACAGGTAGGGCTGGGGCACTGGATCTTCATTCTTGAAAGTCGATTAGGTCCAAGGGATAGCGGGTCAGTCCCGGAGACTCCAGCCCCAGATGTCGAACTCTGAGGAACATAGTATTAGAACTGGGTAGCGATGGATCCGAACGCAAACCAGGCGGCTCCGGGGAGCCGCCTGGTGGTGGGATAGATTAGTGCTTAGAACTTGCCTAATTCGTCCTGGGCGGTCTGGATGCTCTTCTGGAACTCCTGGAATTTCTTGGTGTTTTCCTCGTTGCGCTCCGGCTTGGTCCCGATCCAGTCGGCGAGCTCTGTCTTGGCGTCCTCGACTCCCTTGATCGCGGCCTTGTAGACTTTGGCCTTGTCCGGATTGGCTTTGACGAAGGCTTCAATGTTGGCGGGGCTGAGGCGGACGACGGCTTTAAACTCCGAAATGAACGATTCGGGGGTCTTTCCCTTACCGGCACCCAGTTGGCCAATCTTGGTTTCACCGTCGCTGGCAAGGATGACGTAGCTCGGGAATCCGCGGACCTCGAATTGATCTTTTAGCTTTTCGTTTCGTGTGACGTATTTTTCCGGGACGATGGT
>Ga0115003_10004591_pt1 | contig 10593 bp, 20 predicted proteins | sample ArcticOcean_MG_C_7_FD_88736 | JGI IMG/M metagenome (GOLD analysis project Ga0115003, IMG submission 88736) | Marine microbial communities from western Arctic Ocean - ArcticOcean_MG_CB11_88 | ecosystem: Environmental > Aquatic > Marine > Oceanic | place: Arctic Ocean: Canada Basin | collected... | reverse complement strand
GATTTTGTTGGTTACAGTTTTTTAATACATAATGGCAAATCGTTTATACCGATAACTATTTCTGAAGAAATGGTTGGACACAAACTAGGAGAGTTTGCAGCTACTAGAACATTCAGAGGTCATACACCTGCAGATAAAAAAGCAGCACCAGCATCTAAACCGGGAGGTCCAGGTGGAAAAAAATAATATTTCAGTAAAAGCTGTTAACAAAAACGTTAGATCAAGCACACGTAAAATTGCCCTAATTCTTGATTTTATCAAAGGTAAAAAAACTGACGTTGCAATTAGAGATTTAGAATTTACAAGAAAAAGAATAGCACACGATGTTAAAAAGACAGTTGAATCTGCTATAGCAAATGCTGAAAATAACTATCAATACGATATTGACAGTCTCTACATAAAAGAAGCATATGTAGGCAAGTCGATTGTTATGAAAAGATTTCGACCACGAGCAAAGGGAAGAGCCAGTGCCATTAAAAAACCTTTCAGTAGAATTACGATTGTTCTAGGAGAAAAAAAAGAAGCTAAAAAAGAAATTATAAAAGAAACTAAAAAAGAAATTACAAAAGAGGTCAAAAAATAATTATGGGACAAAAAATTAATCCAATTGCATTTAGATTAGGAGTTAACAAAGGTTGGGATTCTATTTGGTTTGCTAAGAAAAAAGAATTTGGAAAATTCTTGATAGAAGATTTTAAAATTAGAAAATATATTCAAAAGAATATACTTAACTCTGGTGTATCTGACATAATTATTGAACGTTCAGGAAAAAAACTAATAGTATCAATACACACTTCTAGACCAGGCTTTGTAATAGGAAAAAAAGGTGCTGACATAGAAAAAATTAAATCTAATGTTCTTAAGATTGCTAAAGACAATGAAGTAACAATAAATATTAAAGAGATCAAAAAACCAGAGTTAAATTCATACTTAGTAGCTGAAAATATTGCTACACAACTTGTCAAAAGAATTGCCTACAGAAGAGCAGTAAAAAGAGGTATTCAGTCAGCGATGAGACTTGGCGCCCTAGGAATTAAAGTGATGGTCAGTGGTAGATTGTCAGGAATAGAAATTGCAAGAACTGAATGGGAGAGAGAAGGAAGTATTCCCTCACACACTTTAAGAGCAAATATTGATTATGGAACCGCAGAAGCTTTGACTACGTACGGAATCATAGGGATTAAAGTTTGGATATACAAAGGTCAATTATTTGAAAAAGATGTTGACCAAGTAAAAAAAGAAAGAGTAAAAAATAAAAATGTTACAGCCAGTTAGAACTAAATTTAGAAAAGCCTTTAAAGGCAGAATACATGGAAAAGCTTCAAGAGCTGTGGTTTTAAACTATGGTACGTTTGGGTTGAAAGCCCTAGAGCCAGAAAGAATTATTGGAAAACAAATAGAAGCAGCCAGAGTTGCTTTAACAAGATATATGAAAAGAACTGGAAGGGTTTGGACTAGAATTTTCCCAAATATTCCCGTCTCTAAGAAACCAACAGAGGTAAGAATGGGAAAAGGTAAAGGAAACCCTGAATATTATGCATGTAGAGTAAAACCAGGAAGAATTATATTTGAAGTCGATGGCGTAACAGAAGAAGTTGCTAGAATTGCTTTATATAAAGCATCTGCAAAGTTACCAATTAAAACTAAATTTATTAAGAGATAAAATGGCTACTGATAAAAAAGAAAATAAAAAATTAACTGGAGAACAAGCCGTTAAAAAAATTCAAACTTTGAAAAAAGATTTATTTAATATTAGATTTAAAAAAATTAATGGACAAGTTGAAAATCCAGCACAATATAATGAAATTAAAAAAAGCATAGCAAGATTATACACGACAATAAATACAAAGGCTTCTAAATGAGTAAAAGAGTATTAAAAGGAAAAGTTATAAGTTCAAAAAACAACAAAACAATTGTTGTTCAGGTTGTAAGAAAATTTCAGCATCCATTTTATGGCAAAGTAATATCAAGAACTAAAAAATATCATGCCCATGATGAAAGTAATAATTTTAAAGAAGGTGACGTGGTTGAAATTACTGAATGCGCTCCTATTTCTAAGAAAAAAACTTGGGAGGTAATGAAGAAGTGATTCAAAATCATACAGAATGTCTAGTAGCGGACAATACAGGAGCTAAAAGAGTGGAGTGTATAAAAGTTCTTGGTGGGTCAAAAAGAAGATATGCCGGTGTTGGAGATTTAATAGTAATAACAGTTAAAGACGCTATACCTAAAGGAAAGGTTAAAAAAGGAACTGTTCATAGAGCAGTAGTAGTAAGAACAAGAAAAGAGATTTTTAGAGAAGATGGATCAAAAATTCAATTTGACCACAATGCTGTTGTTTTGACTGATGAAAAAGGGGAGCCTATGGGAACAAGAATATTTGGACCTGTTACTAGAGAATTAAGAGCTGCAGGCCACACTAAAATTATATCTTTAGCACCGGAGGTTATCTAAATATGAAAATTAAAATGGGAAATCAGGTTAAGATTATTACAGGAAAAGACAAAGGAAAATCAGGAGAAGTTATAGAAATTAGCCGAAAATTAAATATGATAAAAGTTAAAGCAATTAATCTTGTGAAAAAACACCAAAAACCAACTAAAGAAAACAAAGGTGGAATTATTTCAAAAGAGAGCTTTATACATTTTTCAAATATTAAAAATTTAGAAACAAAAAAAGAACCAGCGAAGAAATAGATAAATGATCCCTAGATTAAAAAATATATACCAAAAAGAAATTTTACCAAAGTTGATGGAAAAATTAAATTATTCAAACAAGCATCAGGCTCCCAGAGTTATAAAAGTTGTATTAAACGTTGGACTTGGTGAAGACGCTACAGATGCAAAAAAAGTTAAATCCTGCCAAGATGACTTAACTTCAATTGCAGGTCAGAAAGCTATAGTGACGAAATTCAGAAAATCTATTGCTAATTTTAAAACAAGAAAAGGGTTTGCTGCTGGTGTTAAAGTCACATTAAGATCGGCAAGAATGTACGAATTTATTGATAGACTTATAAATATAGCACTTCCAAGAATTAAAGATTTTAGAGGTCTAAATGAAAATGGTATTGATAAATTTGGAAATTACAGTTTTGGAATAAAAGAACACATTATTTTTCCAGAAGTAAATTTTGATAAAGTTGACAAAATACGAGGAATGGATATTACTCTAGTCTGTAGCAGTAAATCTAAAGAAGCTACCATGGAGTTACTAAAAGAACTTAATTTTCCGCTAACCAACACAAAAAAAAATAACTAGTTATGGCTAAAATAAGTGCAATACAAAAAAACCTAAAAAGAATTAAGCTTACCGCTAAATATTTAAAAAAAAGAAATGCATTAAAAAAAATTATAAAAGATAAACAATTGCCTTTATCAGACAGATTTGCAGCACAACTTAAATTAAGTAAACTTCCAAGAAACTCTTCAAAAATAAGAGTTGTTAACCGATGTGAAATTACTGGGAGACCACACGGTGTTTATCGAAAACTAAAAATGTCAAGAATAGCATTAAGAGAAATGGCTTCTTCTGGAAAAATTCCAGGTATGACAAAATCTAGCTGGTAAGGAAAAATATGACTTTAATGGATCCAATAGGAGATATGTTTACAAGAATAAGAAATGGACAACTAAGACTTTTAGCAAAGGTTCAAATGCCGTCTTCAAATTTTAGACTAAAAATTTTAGAAGTTCTTAAGAGCGAGGGTTTTATTGCAAGTTACCATATTGAAAAAAAAGAAAATAATAAAGTTTCTTTAATCGTTGACTTAAAATATTACGAAGGCACACCTGTAATTAGAGAAATTAAGAGAATCTCCAAACCAGGCAGAAGAGTTTATTCAAGAGCAACAAGCATACCTAGAATTCAAAATGGTTTAGGTTTAGCAATCATATCAACAAACAAAGGATTAATGTCTGACATCGAAGCAAGAAAAAATAATATCGGTGGAGAGATTATTTGTAGAGTATTTTAATGTCTAAAATTGGAAAAAAATCTATAATTATACCTAAAGATGCTTCTGTTAAATCTGAGAATGGACTTGTAACAGTAACGGGACCAAAAGGTTCAAAAACTTTATCTATAAATGATAAAATATTTTCAATGCAAATGAATGAAAAAAATGAATTTAATATAAAACCTTTAGCCAAAGATCTTGATACAAGAACTTCTGTTATGTGGGGAACTTACAGAAGTTTAATTAACAACGCTGTGCTAGGTGTTTCCAAAGGACATGAAAAAATTTTAGATATCACAGGAGTTGGATTTAGAGCAAATTTAAAAGGTGATATATTAAATCTTCAATTAGGTTTTAGTCATGATATTAATTTTAAAATTTTAAAAGAAGTAAAGATAACAGTAGAAAAACAAACTGTTATAAATATTACTGGGGTGGATAAAGAATTAGTTTCAAAAGTTGCTTCTGATATCAAAGCTCTTAAGCCTATAGAACCATATAAGGGAAAAGGCATTAAAGAAAGAGGTCAATTCGTTTTAAGAAAAGAGGGTAAAAAGAAATAATATGAAAAAAATTAATAATAAAAAAAAAAGAGAGTTTAGAAATAGAAAAAAATTAAAAACTGTATCTACGAATAGGTATAGAATATCTGTTTTTAAATCTTTAAAAAATATTTCTGCTCAGATAATTGATGATAAAGAAAAAAAAACACTTGTATCCGCTTCATCAATTGAAAAAGATATTAAATCTAACAAAAAAAAGAAAAGTGAAACTTCTACTTTATTAGGAGAAATTTTAGCAAAAAGAGCTGTAGGAAAAAAAATTACCAAAGTTTATTTTGATCGTGGTGCTTATAAATATCATGGGCGAATAAAATTATTTGCAGACTCATTAAGAAAAAATGGATTGGAGTTTTAAATGGCTGAATGGCAAAAAAAAATTAGTGAATATAAAGAAAGATTGGTAGCAATTAATAGAATAACGAAAGTTGTTAAGGGCGGAAGAAGATTTGGTTTTGCAGCACTAGTGGTTGTTGGCAACGAAAAAGGTTCAATAGGTGTAGGTTCTGGTAAGTCAAAGCAAGTACCAAATGCTATTAAAAAAGCCACACAAGACGCAACAAGAAATTTAATAAAAATTTCGTTGAAAGACGGTAGAACTCTTCATCATGACGTTAAAGGTAGAAATGGTTCAGGAAAAGTAATATTAAGAGCAGCCCCAGTTGGAACTGGAATTATCGCAGGTGGCCCAATACGTGCTGTTTGTGATGTGCTTGGTGTACAAGATATTGTTGCTAAATCTGTTGGATCAGCAAATCCACATAATGTAGTAAAAGCTTCTATTAATGCTCTGCTATCACAAGCATCACCAAAACTTCTTTCTGCGATGAGAGGAAAAAAAATATCTGAAATAGTTTCTAAAAGAGAAAATACAAAATGAAATTAAATAATTTAGTAAAAACAAATGCCAAAAAAATTAGACCAGGGCGTGGTATTGGCTCTGGAAAAGGTAAAACTGGAGGTAGAGGTATAAAAGGTCAAAAATCAAGATCTGGTGTTGCTATTAATGCTTTTGAAGGTGGTCAAACTCCTTTATACAGAAGACTCCCTAAAAGAGGTTTTAAATCTTTTGCTTCTGATGATACTGCAATTATTAATTTATCTCATTTACAAAAATTTCATGATAATAAAAAAATAGATCTAAATACACCTATTAATTTAAAGTTTTTGCAGGATAAAAAAATAATAAATAAAAAATACATAAAATTAAAAATATTAGGCGATGGAGATTTAAAAAATAAAGCAAACATAACAGCAAATTATGTTTCTAGACAAGCTCAAACCAAAATTGAAAAAGCTGGCGGCACTCTTAATATTCTAAAAAAATTCGTTCCAAAACAAGCACTGGCTAGTTTAGCAAAAAAACTCACTAAAAACGCTGAGATTCCAAAAAAATAGAAATTATAATGTCGAACGAAAACTTTAATCAGGGTGCTTCAGCAAAAGTTAGCGATCTAAAAAATAGAATTTTTTTCACCATAGGAATTTTGATTGTCTATAGGCTGGGTACCTATGTGCCTTTAGCTGGTATAGATCCGCAAGCATTGACTCAGATAATGAGCGATTCTCAAAAAGGCTTGCTTGGCATGTTTAATGTCTTTTCAGGAGGGGCAGTAACACGTATGGCTATTTTTGCTCTTGGTATCATGCCCTACATATCCGCTTCAATTATAATTCAACTTTTAACAGGTGTTTCAGATTATTTTAAAAATTTAAAAGAACAAGGTGAAATTGGAAGAAAAAAAATTACTCAATTAACTAGATATGGAACTGTAGGTATAGCGTGTCTACAAGGTTATGGAGTATCTGTAGGCTTAGAAAATGCAGGTTCTTTAGTTCTTGATCCCGGATTATCTTTTAAACTAACAACAACTATTTCTCTAGTTGCAGGTACTACTTTCTTAATGTGGCTTGGAGAACAAATAACTTTAAGAGGCGTGGGTAATGGAATATCTTTAATAATTTTTTCTGGAATAGTAGCTGAAATTCCAAGAGCTCTAGCTTCAACTTTTGAATTAGGCAGAACCGGAGCATTATCAGCAACTTTAATTGTAATCATATTTATACTTGTAATACTTACTGTTCTTTTCATAGTATTTTTTGAAAGAGCTATGCGAAAAATTTTAATTAATTATCCAAAGAGACAAATGGGTAATAAAGTTTATGGCGGGGAGTCATCGCACTTACCACTTAAAATAAATACAGCTGGAGTAATACCTGCAATATTTGCTTCAGCATTATTACTATTACCTGTAACCCTAACTAATTTTGGTTTTTCTAATTCAGATACATTTTTAAATATTTCATCAATGTTTACTCAGGGACAACCTCTTTATATGTTATTATATGCATCAGGTATTATTTTCTTTTCTTTTTTTTATACTTCGATAGTTTTTAATCCTAAAGAAACTGCAGAAAATTTAAGAAAATATGGAGGATACATCCCTGGTATTAGGCCAGGCGAAAGATCAGCTGAATACATTGAAACTATTTTAAATCGACTAACAACCATAGGGGCTCTATATCTAACATTTGTTTGCTTGCTTCCTGAATTTTTAATTTCAAAATATCCAATACCTTTTTATTTAGGTGGCACGTCAATTTTAATCGTTGTTGTTGTAGCTATGGATACAGTAACTCAAGTTCAAACTAGATTGATGAGTTCACAGTATGAATCATTAATTAAAAAAACAAAATTTGGTAAATAAATAGTTTTAAGATGAATATTATTATTTTTGGACCTCCTGGTGCAGGAAAAGGAACTCAATCTGAATTTATAGTTAAAACATTTAATCTTTTTAAACTATCAACTGGCGATTTATTGAGAAAAGAAATCGACAAACAAACACCATTAGGTTTAAAAATTACCTCAATTGTTAACGCTGGGTCCTTAGTTTCTGATGATATAATAAATAGTTTAATTGAAAAAATTGTTTCAAATAAAGATTATGAAAAAAAAATTATATTCGATGGTTATCCTAGAAATTTATCACAAGCAAAAAATTTAAATAAACTCTTATTAAAGGACAAACAAAAAATTGATATTGTTATAAGATTAAAAGTTTCTTTAGATGTGATAAAAAAAAGAATTACGGGCAGACTTATATGTTCGAAATGTGGAAAAACATTTAATAAATTCTTTAGTCCACCACCTATTAATATAGAATGTTGTAAAAATGAATTTTTACAAAAAAGAGAGGATGACAACGTTGATGTTGCTATAAAAAGATTTGAAACCTACGTAGAATCTACCGAACCAGTTTTAAATTTCTATAAAAAAATGAATTTAGTAAAAGATCTTAACGGAGAAATGGATATAGATAGTATTCAGGGCAAAATAAGGGATTATTTAGCTGTTATAGAGGGTTGACTTTGCAAAATAACGCCATATAAATACATTTTTTAAAAATTATACTCAATAAACTATGGCAAGAATAGCCGGAATTAATATTCCTCCAAATAAAATTGTAAGCATAGCTTTGACCTCTATTCATGGAATAGGGCTACATTTTTCAAAACAAATTTGTGAAAAACTTAAAATACCTCAAGATGTGAGAGTGAACAATTTAACCGAAGATCAAGTTCTAAAGATTACAGAGTACATAAATACAAATCATAAAGTTGAAGGTGATTTAAGAAGAGAGGTGTCTTTAAATATTAAACGACTGATAGACTTAGTAACATATAGAGGAACACGGCATAAAAAAAAATTACCAGTTAGAGGACAAAGAACTCACAGCAACGCTCGTACAAGAAAAGGTAAAGCAATTGCAATAGCTGGAAAAAAACTTACACCTCAAAAATAATATTTAGCATATGAATAAAAAAATTGAAAAAAAAGTAGAACCAAAAAGTGCAAAAAATAGTTCTGATAAAAAAGAAAAAACTGTTGAAAAAGTTTCTACTTTTAAAAAAAAGAAAAAAGTAAAAAGAAATATAACCTCAGGAATCGCATTTGTTTATTCTACATTCAATAATACAATTATCTCAATAGCAGATGAAAGTGGAAATGTTATCGCTTGGTCTTCTGCTGGAGCAAAAGGTTTTAAAGGATCAAGAAAATCTACACCATATGCAGCTCAAGTTGCTGCCGATGATGCCGGAGGAAAAGCGTATGAACAAGGATTAAGAACTTTGTCAGTTGAAGTTAAAGGACCAGGTTCTGGTAGAGAAACTGCTCTAAGAGCATTTCAATCAAAAGGTTTTAAGATTACATCAATTAAAGACACAACACCTATGCCACACAATGGTACCAGGCCACCTAAAAGAAGGAGAGTATAATGCAAACGGCAAATAATATTATAGATAGTAATTGGAAAGCGTTAATTAAACCAAACAAGATACAAATTACAAGCAATGAAGATAAATCCTCTGCTTCAGTAGTTGCCGAGCCTTTAGAAAAAGGTTTTGGCCAAACTTTAGGAAATGCTTTGAGAAGAATCTTACTTTCTTCAGTTCAGGGTGCTGCAGTTACAGCAGTTCAAATTGATGGAGTACTACATGAATTTTCTTCAATTAAAGGTGTTAGAGAAGATGTTACTGATATTGTTTTGAATGTTAAAAGCTTAGCAATCAAATCTTCAGTAAATGCTGCAAAAAAAATTATATTAGACGTTAAAGGTCCAAAAGAAGTTAAAGCTAAGGATATAACTCTCCCGCCAGAAATTGAAATATTAAACCCCGAGCAAGTAATATGTAATTTAGATGAAAAAACAAATTTTCATATGGAATTAATTGTTAATACAGGAAAAGGATACGTTCCTTCAACAAAAAACAAGGGTGAAGATAGCCCCCTTGGGTTAATAGCTGTAGACTCATTGTTTAGCCCGGTTAAAAAAGTTTCGTATACAGTTGAAAATACAAGAGCAGGTAGCTCCTTAGATTATGATAAATTATTAATGAACATTGAAACAAATGGGACCGTAAATGCTGAAGATGCCATTGCTTTTGCTGCAAGAATTTTTCAAGATCAATTAGCAATGTTTGTTAACTTTGATGATCCGAAAGAAGTAATTCAGGAAGTAAAATCTACTGAACCAGAATTTAATAAAAATTTATTAAAAAGAGTTGAAGAATTAGAACTTTCAGTAAGATCTATGAATTGCTTAAAAAATGATAATATAATTTATATTGGTGATTTAGTTCAAAAAACTGAACCTGAAATGTTAAGAACACCTAATTTTGGAAGAAAATCATTAAATGAAATTAAAGAAGTTTTAAACACAATGTCATTATACTTAGGCATGGAAATACCAAATTGGCCACCTGACAACATTGCTGAAATGTCAAAAAAATTGGAAGAAAATAATTATTAAAAAATGAGACATGGTTTAGGACATAGAAAATTAAACAGAACTGCAGAGCACAGAAAAGCTTTATTTCAAAATATGCTTAATTCATTGATTAAGTATGAACAAATAACTACAACTTTACCTAAAGCCAAAGAGCTTAAACCATTGATAGATAAAGTAATTACCATTGGGAAAAAAAATAATTTAAACAATAAGAAAAGATTGTTTTCAAAGCTACAGGACAAAAGTTCTGTTGTTAAAGTTTTTGACATCCTTTCTTCAAGATATCAAAAAAGACAAGGTGGTTATTCCAGGGTTTTAAAAGCTGGGTTTAGATACGGAGACGACGCTCCTATGGCAATTATTGAACTTGTTGACAGAGACGCTGCTGCTAAAAAAGTCGATAAACCAAAAAAAGTTGAAAGCAAAGAAAAAGAAACAGCACCTCTTGCAGCTGTCAAATAATTCCTTATTATATACTTTCCATGACCAAAAAGTTTGAGGTAGAGAAAGATTTTCACAACACACGTTTTGATCGTTGGTTTAAAAATAAAGTATTGGATATACCTCAAGGTTTAATAGAAAAAATTATAAGAAAAAATCAAGCTAAAGTTAATGGTAAAAAAACTAAAAGTTCTTATCGCGTTCAAGAAAATGATATTATTGAAATTTTTAATATTGAAAAAGTAAAAAAAACAGAAAAAAATTTAATAACTCAGTATATACCATCCAATACCGAAAGAGATAAATATGATGATTTTATTATAGAAAATAATGAAAACTTTAT
>Ga0115003_10004587_pt1 | contig 10600 bp, 10 predicted proteins | sample ArcticOcean_MG_C_7_FD_88736 | JGI IMG/M metagenome (GOLD analysis project Ga0115003, IMG submission 88736) | Marine microbial communities from western Arctic Ocean - ArcticOcean_MG_CB11_88 | ecosystem: Environmental > Aquatic > Marine > Oceanic | place: Arctic Ocean: Canada Basin | collected... | reverse complement strand
TTGGGATGATGCCATAAAAAGAGGAAGTCGTGCATTGGGTGATATTGGACTCTTTGGAGTAAAAACCACTATTCCGTACTATAAAGAAATCTTAAAAAATGAACTCTTTATTAGTGCAAACTTTAATACTAGCTTTGTTGAAAGTCATCCAGAGCTAATCGATTACGAAGACGAAATGTCGCCTGATATTATTGCAGCTGCTATTGCTGCGGCAATTGCGGCGCACGAAGGGATATAATACCACTATGAAAAAAATTAATATAACAGAGCTGGTCCTTAGGGATGGGCATCAATGCCATATAGCGACTCGACTGCGAACGGAAGATATGCTTCCCATTTGCCCTCAACTAGATAATCAAAATTTCTGGTCCATCGAAGCATGGGGGGGAGCAACATTTGATGCCTGCGTTCGTTATCTCAAGGAAGATCCATGGGAGCGCTTGATTAAGTTAAGGAAAGCCTTGCCTAACAGCCAAATTCAGATGTTGCTGCGTGGTCAAAATTTATTAGGTTATAGGCATTATTCTGATGACGTTGTGGATTTGTTTGTAAAGAAATCAGCGGATAACGGTGTGGATATTTTCCGAGTGTTTGATGCAATGAACGACATTCGAAATATCGAGCTATCTATTAAGGCGGTAAAAAAATACAAAAAACATGCCGAGGGCACGATAAGCTATACAACATCACCTGTGCATGATATTGAGTATTTTGTATCGCTGGCAAAAAAAATTGAAGCCTTAGGGAGTGATACCTTAGCGATTAAAGACATGGCTGGCCTACTCACACCAAAAGTCACAAAAGACTTAGTCGAAGCCTTAGTTAAAAATATTAGCATTCCTATTCATATCCATAGCCATGCAACCTCAGGACTTGCCTCATTAAACCTAGTGGCAGCAGTAGAGGCTGGGGCGACCATGATTGATACCTGTAACTCGAGCTTTTCCGAAGGTGCAAGCCATCCAACGACCGAATCAATTGTTGCGGCGCTTGAGGGAATGGGTTACAAAACAGACATAGACCTTGTTGGTCTAGAAGAAATTAGCCAATACTTAAAAGAGGTACGAAAAAAATACTGGCAATTCGAATCAGAATTCACTGGTCTAGATCCACGGGTATTAGTCAATCAAGTTCCAGGGGGCATGATTTCTAATCTATCTAGCCAACTAAAAGATCAAGGTGCGCTTCACCGTATGGATGAAGTTTTGAAAGAAATACCTAAAGTTCGAGAGGACTTAGGATACCCGCCTCTAGTGACACCAACCTCACAGATTGTTGGGACTCAAGCCGCATTAAACGTCATTACTGGTGAGCGATATAAATCGATAACCACTGAGGTTAAAAATTATTTTCTTGGTCAATACGGTAAGGCGCCTGGAAAAATTAACAATGATATTCAAGCAAAGGCAATTGGAGATCAGCAACCTATTACCTGCAGACCTGCAGATAAATTAAAGCCAGAGGTGGCAAATTTACGGGTTAAGGCGGAGTCATTTGCCAAAACAGATGAAGATATTTTAACGTACGCGATGTTTCCTGATATCGCTACGACCTTTCTTCAGGAGCGAAATGCTGGCACACTCCAGCCAGAAGAATTATTAGATAAGGCAGAAGTATTAAAACAAGGGGATCATTACGCTCCTTCAGAATTTAATATTACGCTTCACGGCGAAACATACCATATCAAGCTGACTGGTTCAGGCCATGCCGGCGAAGCAGAAAGACCTTTTTATGTTTCGGTGGACGGGATATCAGAAGAAGTGTTGGTTGAGACCTTGGACGAAATATTAATCAACCCCAATACACAATCATCGACTGGTGAAAAAGCAAAGGGCTCTGGAAAGTCGGCTTCTGCTAGACCAAAACCCAATCATGAGGGATGTGTCACTACAGCCATGCCCGGAACCATTGTCGAGATAAAAGTTAGTGTCGGTGATAAAGTTTCAGCCGGAGATGGCTTGGTAGTTATTGAAGCCATGAAGATGGAAAATGAAATACAAGCACCTAAGAATGGGACGATCATGGCGATTCATGTAGCTAAGGGGGATAGTGTTTCTCCTAACGAAACACTTTTAGAAATTCAACAATCGTAAAGTATGAGCAAAATAATCCTTGCGTCTTCCTCTGTTTATCGCAAGGAATTGCTTGCACGTTTAATTCCTACTTTTGAGATTATTTCTCCCTTAGTGGATGAATCGACTCAAGACGGAGAAAGCGCGAAAAATAGTGCGATAAGAATAGCAAACTTAAAAGCACAGAAAGTATCGCTGTCTAATAAAAAAAGCTACGTCATTGGGTCAGATCAAACTGCAGAATTGAATGGTCAGCAAATTAGAAAGCCATCTAATTACTCAGAGGCGTATAACCAGCTAATAAAACTAAGTGGACAAACCGTATTATTTCATAGTGCCGTATGTGTTAAAAACGAAGATAGCCAACAGCACTTTGAGGCTATTGAGACCATAGAAGTCCGATATAGGGCTTACAGCGGCAAAGAGGCGGATGCTTATTTGACCTATGAAAACCCCATTGGATGCTTAGGATGCATTAAGTCAGAGGGTCTCGGTATAAGTCTTCTTGACTCAGTCAAAAGTTCCGATCCAAGCGCTATTATAGGTATGCCTCTAATTGCCTTATCTAAAATACTTAGAAGCCTAGAAATCAATTTTCATGGCCAATAAAAACAGTCCTTACGGAACGCTATTTTTAATTCCAACATCCCTGGACCAGGATGCAGGTCAAGAATTCTTAATACACGAACAAAAAAGGCAATTAGCCCATTTGTCTCATTTTATAGTGGAGAATGAAAAGCCTGCAAGAAAAATGCTCAAAAAACTGGGTCTAGAAAAGAGCTTGCAGGAACTTATACTGTTTCCAAATACACAAAAGACAGATCAACTTGCCATTAAAGCAATGTTAGCTCCTATTTTTAACGGTGAAAGTATGGGTCTTTTGTCTGATTCAGGAACTCCTTGTATTGCGGACCCAGGAAACAAGATAGTCGCTTATGCGCATCTACATCATATTTGTATCAAACCCTTAGTGGGTCCATCATCGATTATTTTATCCTTAATGAGCTCAGGATTTAATGGGCAAAATTTTCGATTTATCGGGTATTTACCCAAAGATAAAAACGAACGGAATGAGCGCTTGGTAAGCATGCAAAAAGCTATAAGAAATACTAAGGAGACACAGATATTTATTGAGACGCCTTATCGAAATAATGATCTATTAACAGATTTAGTTAAGACGCTTGAGTCGGATATTATGCTCAGCCTCTCCATTGATCTAACGACGCCGTCGGAACAGATTATTTCGCAATCAATTGATGCTTGGCGCAAACGAGCACTTCCGGACATAAATAAAAAACTTTGTATCTTTTTATTAAATTAATAAATCGCTCACTGGCTTAAAAGTCTTCCTATGAACATCAGATACCCCATGCTCTCTAATTAAGCGGATATGCTCCTTGGTTGGGTAGCCTTTATGTTGCTTAAAATTATAGAGTGGAAATTGTCGGTCTAACTCCATCATATGTTTATCCCTTTCCACTTTTGCGATAATAGAGGCAGCCGATATTTCCTGGTGCTTAGAGTCGCCTTTTATCACCGCGCTCATGCTCATGTGCCCTATTTTTGGGCAATATTGGCCATCGATCAACACGTGATCGGGTGTGTTGGATAGTTTAAGAATGGCACGCTTCATTGCCAATAAACTCGCCTGAAGAATGTTGATGTCATCGATCTCGCTAACACTTGCTGTGGCGTAAGACACCTCGGTAGCATACTGCATGATATCTACATATACGGACGCTAGCTGAGAGGGTGAAAGTTTTTTGGAGTCTTTTAATCCTTGAATGCTTTTATTCGGATCAAGTATGACTGCTGCGGCAAATACCGGCCCAGCTAAAGGCCCTCTTCCCGCTTCATCCACCCCACAAATTACACTCATTTAAGATACCGGTTCAATTGATCAATAATTAAATGGGAGGTATTTTTTTTAAGCGATAGGTGCAATTTTTTATATTCACCGCTTAAGTTATTCAGATACTTCTTGTCGCTGCATACAGCTAATAGCTTTTGAGCAAGTTTTTGGGGGGAAGCCTCGTATTGAAGCAGTTCAGGCACTAATAATTTACCCAGAAGAATGTTAGGAAGAGCCACAAAAGGTATCAAATGCATACGCTTTAAGATCAACCATGAAAACCATGAGGTTTTATACATAACAACCATCGGTTTTTTATATAGCGCAGCTTCTAAGGATGCCGTCCCTGAAGCTAGGAGACATATATCCGATGCATTAATCACGTCATGTGAATGTCCGATAATTAATCTTACATTGAGTGCGTGATAATTTCTTAGCTGACTAAGTGCATAGCCGTAATTAGCCTGATTATTTACGGGTAAAAGAAAGAGGCATTCCGGTAAACTTTTTTGCATTAGTTGGGCAGTTTTTAGCATGGTATCGAGATGCCACCTCAGCTCACCCATTCTGCTTCCTGGGAGCAAAGCAATAATCTTTGAAACCTTGCTAATATTAAGTAACTCTCTTGACAACATAGCATCTGGTTTTAAGGGAATTTTAGAGGCTAGCGGATGGCCGACATAGGTAACAGGCAATCGAATTTTTTTAAATATGGGTAGCTCATGTGGAAAAATAGAAAATAAATGATGCATATCTTTTTTCATTTGAAAAATTCTATTTTTACGCCACGCCCAAACTGACGGGGAAATATAATGAAAAACCCTTACTTTTTTTGCTTTTAATGCCCGCTCTATCGCAAAATTAAAATCCGGTGCATCAATACCAATAAATACATCCGGCTTCTCTGATATTAAAAAGTCGATGAGATTTTTTTGTAACTGACGGAGCTTGATAATGTTGCGGAACACTTCAAAATAACCACGGACACTTAGGTGGGCATAGTCAAAAAAGCTGCTCAACCCCTTGCTTTTCATCAGGGGTCCACCAACACCAATGTATTGAATATTTTTGTACTGCTTATTTAAATCAGTCATCAAATGACTTGCAATTAAATCTCCTGACGGTTCTCCTGCAAGAATTGCAACTTTAGGCACAGCTACCTTACCAAGCCTCTTTGTGATTTACTAATGAAATCTATATAAAGCGCAACCTCAGCAACTTCCTTCGATAAATTATGGAGCTGACTAATGGCGTCCTCAATAGAGTTACCTTCACGATAAATAATCTTATAGCCTTTTTTTATTCCGCTAATAGCCTCTTTACTAAAACCCCTTCTTTTTAGGCCTTCGATATTTATACCATTAGGCCGGGTATGAGAATCATTCCCAGCAGCAATAATGTAAGGGGGGATGTCTTTATAAACCACCGTCCCTACTGCAGTAATAACATGCGAACCTATTTTACAAAACTGGTGCACCCCGGTAAATCCTCCAAGGATAGCAAAATCGTCAATTTCGACATGACCAGCTATATTGGAGGCATTGGCTAAAATACAGTTGTTCTTGATAATGCAATCATGAGCGATGTGAACATACGCCATAATCCAATTGTCATCACCAATGATTGTTTCGCCCTTATCCTGAGTTGTTCCTCTGTTGATGGTGCAGAACTCTCTAATGGTATTGTTATTGCCAATGATAAGCTTGGTGTCCTCATTGTTGTATTTTTTATCCTGAGGTGCCTCGCCTATGGAGGAGCTATGGAAAATTTTATTGTTTAAGCCAATAGAGGTATTGCCGGTGATCGTGACGCTATTACCAATAACTGTGTCCTGGCCTATCGAAACGTCAGCCCCGATAACGGAATACGGCCCGATAGTTACATTGTTGCCAATGTTAGCCTCTTTATGAATGATGGCGGTGGGATGTATATTGTCCTGTGAGCTCATTTAATACTACTTCTTAATTTCCTTAAGAATACACATCATATTGGCTTCTGCAACCACCTCATTACCTACTTTTGCCACGCCTTTATATTTCCATATCCCTTTTAAGATACGCTCAATTTTTACGTTCAAAACAATCTGATCACCGGGTCCAACTGGCTTTTTAAACCTTGCACTATCAATACCCGCAAAATAATAAACGGAGTCCTCGTTGGGTTTAGTATTCATGGTTTTGAATGATAATAGCGCTGCTGCTTGAGCCATAGCCTCTACAATCAGCACGCCTGGCATAACTGGGTGATATGGGAAGTGACCAGGGAAAAAAGGCTCATTAATCGTCACATTTTTAATAGCCGTAATTTCTTTTCCCAACTCAATATGGGTCACTTTGTCCACTAATATAAACGGGTAGCGATGAGGCAAATGCTCCAGTATTTCATGAATATTCATCGTTATCTCAGTCATCTTTTTTTCCAAATTGTTTTAATTTTGATGCAAATTTTAACCAATCGCTATGCTTTAAAAAGGGCATAATTGAGGTAAATTTTTCACCGGTTTTTGTAATTGATTTAGTAATCATTGTACCTGGAGAGACCGTAGTTTTGTCGGCAATTCGAAGATGGCCAAGAATCATTGCGGCACCACCAATCTTACATTCTTTTCCGATAATGGCACTTCCTGCAATACCGACACACCCTGCAATAATCGTATTCTCACCAATGTTACAGTTATGTCCTATCTGCACCTGGTTATCAATTTTTACCCCAGACTGAATAATCGTATCGTCTATAGCTCCTCTATCGATAACCGTATTAGAGCCAATATCCACATTATTTCCAATAATAACTGACCCTGTCTGCATGATTTTCTCCCAATTTCCCTCGTTATGTTCGGCGTACCCAAAGCCATCGGTACCAATAGATGCTGAGGCATATATCTCGCAGTTACCTCCAATCACCACATCATCTCCAATAGTGACGTTGGCGTGGATATAGGTGTTATCACCAACATGAACATTAGATCCAATACTTACATGGCTTTCTATAACGACGCCCTCTCCGATAACTGATAATTGACCGATCGAGTTAAATGGCCCGATAAAAGATGTTTTTGAAATCTTGACCTCTTTCCCAATAATGGCTCCAAGATCAATAGAGGGCTCAGGGCGTTTGCGCGGATTAAATAGTTGGGTAAGCTTTGCATAAGCAAGGTACGGATTTGGATGAATGATGGTCATGCCTTGCCATAAATAAGCGTCTTCTTCACGCATGATTAATACTTTGGCTTTTGTTGTTTTCAGATCCTCAGCATAAGATGATCTGGTAAAAAAAGAAATTGAGTCGCTGTCAGCATTTTTGAGCGAGGCTATTTTTTTTACTACTAGGTCCTTTTCTGTAAGAGAATCTGAACCTATATGTTGACACACCTCCTCAATTGAATATGAGCTCATCACCTGGTTGATTGGAACTATTTACCCAGTGATTTTATAACCAAATCGGTGATATCAATAGCTGGAGATGCATAAGCCACGCCCTGATATACAATTAAGTCATATTTATTTTCTTTAGCTAATTTCTCAATCGTTTCGTTAACTTTCGTTTGCAAGGTGTTTATCTCTTCACGCCTTCTTAAGTCAATATCTTCTCTTAGCTCTCTTTCGGTCCGCTGTGCATCAATTTTATCTTGCTGCAACTTTCGTGAGGTCTTGTCTTTTTCGCTATCGGATAGGGTTAGGCTATTTTTAGCAAAATCTTTTTCATCCTTCTGTATGCCTTGGATCATTTTTTTTAAACTTTCCGTCTTGCTTTTAAATTCCTTCTCTAACCTTTTATTACTAGCTTGAGTTTGTGGAGCTTCTTTAAGGATTTTATCCACTTGGACAAAACCAATTTTAATTTCTGCGAATGCTGGATTAAAAAAGCCGCTAAGAGTAACAGCGGTAAATATTATTAGTAAATTTTTCATAAATAGCTCCTAGGTTGATTTAAAAGTTTGTACCCATTCCAAATTGGAATGTCTCTGTTCGATCTAAATTATCATCATTCAATGGGGCTGCTAGGGAGACGTTAAGTGGTCCAAAGGGTGAAAGCCATGTGGCCCCTATACCCATAGAGTACCTCATCTCGGATGCGGAAAAAGAATCTTCAAAAACTCCACCAGCGTCTACGAATGCGCTCATCCTAAAGCTATCCGTGTTCTTCATACCTGGTACAGGAAAAAATGTCTCGGCACTCAATGTAACCATTTTTTCGCCTCCATAGGTGATGTATTGACCATTGGTATCCAATGTTTTTTCACCCACGGAAGATTGTTTGAAGCCCCTAAGCGTTGATTGGCCACCTACAGTGTAATTTTTAAAAAACGGGAATATTTCATCTCCATAACTTGCTCCGTACCCTAAAGCCCCTTTTATGCGGGTAGTAATTTTTTCGGTTACAGGGAAGTACTGTTCTCCTGAAGCGGATATTTTGTAGTACTGCATATCAAAAACCGGGGCAGTTACATCTGCGTTTAAGCTAACTTTGTAACCTTTGGTTGGGAAAATCATATTGTCTCTAGAATCTGTTTGCCAGCCTGCCCAAAAAGCCAATGAATCGGTATCGCAATTAAGGCTTCCTGCTGATGCAACACTAGAACAATAGTTTTTGTAGCCCACAGGAGAGTCCGCTTGCAATTTTAACTCCGTCAAATCGATCGTTGCGCCAAAAGACAAGGTATCATATTCGGATAACGGTATACCAAAATTCATACCAAAACCTGCGGATGCAGTGTCATACGTTCCTGTTCCAAGGTCTTTGGTATTCGTTTCTTTGTGGTAAAGACTAAACCCACGAGAGACACCATCTTCGGTCCAATACGGGTCAGTAAAGCTCAGACTGTAAACTTTGTTAATATCCCCTGTACTGATTGCTGTTGCAATCCGATTACCGGTACCGAGAAAATTATCCTGAGACACACTCAATGTACCGACAACCCCTTCACTAGAACTCAAACCTGCGCCAATCGACACCTTTCCGGTATTTCTCTCGGTTACCTTTATATTTACATCAACCTGGTCTGAAACGCCCTGCACTGCTGGGGTTTCCACATCCACACTATCAAAAAACTGTGTCCTGGTAAGCCGGGTTTTCGATCTATCCACCTTATCCTGAGCAAACCATGAGGATTCCAGCTGCCTTAACTCTCTGCGGATGACCTCATCCTTGCTCTTTTCATTTCCTATAATGTTAATGCGTCTGACATAGATTTTCTTTCCTGGGTCGATGAAAAAGGTAAAGTCGACCCGGTGTTTGTCTTTGTCAATCGTTGGCACAGAGCTAACGTTAGCAAATGCGTAACCGAAGTTCCCTAAACTTTTTGCTACCTTAGATGTACTCTCATTGACCTTGCTTCTATTAAATACATCACCCTCCGAGATAGAAAGGTCTTTTTCAAGGTCAGAAAGGGCTAAAGGCTCAGGGACATCCCCTTTAAGCTTTACTTTGCCTATGCTGAATTTATCGCCTTCATCTATAGTAACGGCGATAAAGATTTTCTTTTTATCTTTGGAAATACTAACCACAGAAGAATTAATTTTAAAATTCATGAACCCTTGGTTCATATAAAACGATCGCAATCTTTCTAGATCACCGGTCAGTGTTTGCTTAGAGTACCTGTCATCTTTTTCCCACCAAGACATAATATTGGTTGTTTTAAGAGAGAATTCGTCTAATAACTCCTCCTTGACAAATGACTTATTCCCTACGATAGCTATGTCTTTAATTCTAGACAGCCTGCCTTCTTCTATATAGAAATTAATATCCACCCTATTTCTTTCTAACGGGACAACCTCCCCTCTAACGCTGGTCGTATATTTACCCTGAGAAAGGTATTGGTTGGTGAGTTCTCTTTCAGCCTTTGCGATGTCACCATTATCAAATATCAATCCACTCGCTAAATTCATCAATGAGAGACCTGTTTTTAAGGCCTCCGGTTGAAAGCTTTCCGTTCCATGAAAATTAATTTCATTGATAATCGGTCTCTCCCTTACAGAAATGATAATGACTTGACCTTCTCTCTCAATGGCAACATCCTTAAATTGGCCGGTTTTGTAGATAAGGCTTATGGATTTAGAAAAATCAATGTCTTCAATAAGATCATCTATTTCAAAAGGAATGTTATTGAAAATGAGGCCGGGGTCAATCCTTTGGAGACCCTCCACTTTGATATCGGAAACCCGTAAATTTTCTGCTGCAAAGATAGAAAAACTCAGAACAACAAAAACCAAGCTAAGTATTTTTTTCATAGGCAATTATGTAGGATACAAAATGCCATTATATACTGCAAATTCAATAAGAAGGGAGAAAATTTTCATGCAAGTTACTGGCAGATAAGCATATTTTTTATCAGTGTTTTTTTTTAAAATGGAAGGAAAGCAACTACACTAAAAAATTTTGTTGCCGCCTTTTATTTGATTTATTTATCGCTGGCTATGTGCAGGCAATAAATAAGCAGTTGTAAACAACTTTGTAGTCAATTCACAGTAAAAAAAGCTATGTTATGCCAGCTATTATTTCATGGGTCCGTGCCCGCACTGCTTTATCAAGGTCAATGATGTCTCCTAATTCATGGCTCGTCTCTGTAACAACCATATTCATAGCCTCCTTAACAACGTCGTGAATTTTTGTAAATATGATCCTGCCTTTCAGAAAAGCCTCGACAGCGATCTCATTAGCGGCATTTAAAATCACA
>Ga0115003_10004576_pt1 | contig 10609 bp, 10 predicted proteins | sample ArcticOcean_MG_C_7_FD_88736 | JGI IMG/M metagenome (GOLD analysis project Ga0115003, IMG submission 88736) | Marine microbial communities from western Arctic Ocean - ArcticOcean_MG_CB11_88 | ecosystem: Environmental > Aquatic > Marine > Oceanic | place: Arctic Ocean: Canada Basin | collected... | reverse complement strand
GGTACCTTTGTTGTGGATCCAGATGGCATCATTCAGGCAATGGAAATCACTGCTGAAGGTATTGGCCGTGATGCAGAAGACCTGATGCGCAAAGTAAAAGCAGCACAGTATGTTGCTGCTCACCCAGGTGAAGTATGTCCAGCTGCATGGAAAGAAGGCGAAGCCACACTGGCTCCCTCTTTGGATTTGGTTGGCAAGATTTAAACCTTTAACCATATCTAAGTAGTTGCAAGATTGTTTTATTGTAAAAGTCCATTAGCAGTTTAAATGGCAAGCAAATTAGGCTCTGAGGCTTTCCTTCTCAGAGCCTAATTTTTGACCTCAATTGCTATCCGTATCAATTGCTATTCGTATCAATTGCTATTCGTATTTTTATCCAGAGGAACCGCACTATGTTAACCAATGAGATCTTACAAGCTGTCAAAGGCTACACCGCCAATATGCAAAAAACCGTGACCTTTGTGTTACAAACCGGTGAGCACAGCAAGCGCACTGAGCTATTGACCTTTTTAACCGATATCTCAAAGCAGAGTGAGCATATTCAACTTGAAGAGCGCGATATGGATGGCCTGCTGCGCAGTCCAATCAGCTTTTTGATGCAAGCTGATGGCGTAGACACCGGAATTCGTTTTTCAGGTATCCCCAGCGGCCATGAATTTAACTCGTTGATACTGGCCATATTGCATGCCTCTGGTACCCCATTAAAGCTCGATGACAGCGTTAAAAATATTATTGCTGGCGTTGAAGAAACATTACATTTTGAAGTGTTTATCAGCCTCAGCTGTCACAACTGCCCAGATGTGGTGCAGTCGCTAAATCAGTTTGCTCTGTTGAACCCCAACATCAGCACCGAGATGGTTGATGGCGGCCACTACCAAGCCCTGATAAAAGAACGCGATATTCAAGGTGTGCCCAGTGTCTATCTAAACGGCGAACTGTTCGCCAACGGTAAAGTGGATACTGCACAGCTTATCGATAAGCTAATACAGCGCGCACCACCAGCGGCCCTGGCCAGCAACGATCAGCCATCCCTGCCCCTGCAAGATGTCACCATTATTGGCGGCGGCCCGGCGGGAGCCAGTGCAGCGATTTACAGTGCTCGTAAAGGTTTAAAAGTGACCTTGATTGCCGACCGGATTGGTGGCCAGCTAAAAGACACCATGGGCATTGAGAATTTTATCTCGGTGACCAAAACCACCGGCCCAGAATTATCCGGTGCTCTGCAATCCCATATGAATGAATATGAGATTACCTTTAAAGAATACCTTAAAGTTACAGAGGTTGAAGGCGGCGACATCAAGACAGTCACCCTCTCCTCCGGTGAGAAGATCTTTACCAAAACTCTAATTATTGCCACAGGTGCGAACTGGCGCGAGCTGGGTGTGCCAGGTGAAAAGGAAAATGTCGGCAATGGTGTTGCCTACTGCCCGCACTGCGACGGCCCCTTCTTTAAGGGCAAGGATGTCGCGGTAGTCGGTGGTGGTAACTCTGGAATCGAAGCGGCATTGGATCTAGCGGGCATGGTTAAATCGGTGAATGTATTTGAATTTATGCCGGATCTTAAAGCCGACCAAATACTGGTGGATAAGGCCATGGCCAAGCCCAATATTACCATTCATAAAAATGTTGCCACTAAAGAGATTACCGCCACCAACGGCAAGGTCTCAGCGATTGAATATATTGATCGCGCTACAAACACCGAACACAGCCTCAAGCTGGATGGCATTTTTGTGCAGATTGGCCTGATACCGAACAGTGTCTTTTTGGGTGACCTGGTTGAGAAAACCCGCTTTGGTGAAGTTGTGATCAATGAGAAATGCCAAACATCAGAAGCCGGTATTTACGCCTGTGGCGATGTGACTACTGTGCCCTATAAGCAGATTATTATTTCCATGGGCGAAGGTTCAAAAGCCTCACTGGCCTCATTCGAATACTTGATGACTGAAGGGGATCGGCTTGAGGAGCTGTTTTACAGTGAAAGTGCTAAAGAGAGTGAAAGTACTGAAGAGCTGGCTATTGCGTCTTAGGCTGTTATACCTGTAAAACCGGCATAAAAACTGTATCAATGTCCCGTCCGCTTAATCTGCGGCGGGACTTTTTTTCACCACAAAGTTCGCTTCTTATCTCAGCGGAAAAAGACTTTTATCCCGATCGTAAAACACTGTTATCCAGACCACAGACTACTGTCATCCCGACCGTAGTGGAGGGATCTCAACTAACCTGCAGGAGATCCTTCGGCTTCGCTCAGGATGACAAAGTGGCCCCTATTGACAGGGTATAGTCACTGAGGAATTGAATTAACAATCTCCACAACAGCCGGATGTTTGATTTTCCGCTCCGGGGAAATAATATAGTAACGATCAATACACTCCTCAGCCCTGCCTATAATTTCCACGCCATATTGAGAGGTAATATATTTCTCGATAATGGTGGGTGCGGAAAACACACCATAGCCTTCCTGGCCAAATGATTTCATCAGCGCGCTGTCATCAAACTCCGCAACTATAGTGGGCGTCACCCCCATCTTATCCAGCCACATCACTAGGCGCTGGCGCACCGCCGATTTTTTACTTTGCATAAGAAATGATTGGGATGACAGGGACTGGGAGAATCCTTCCCTATACTGCCCAGCCAACTCTTTGGTGGCAAAAAACGTCAGGCCACTCTCGGCGATCTGGTGGGTATAGGCCTTGATATGTCCACCGGGCTGCAGTGGCTGATCGGTGATAATTAAATCCAGCTTATTAACCGCTAAAGACGCCAGCAGGCTTATCTGATCGCCCTCGTGACAGACCAGCCGGATGGATTTATCCTTTTTTAGCGCGGGTTTCAGCAGCTGATGAGCCAATACCTTTGGTATCACATCGGTAATGCCTACGGACAGGGTTTGCCACGAAATCGGGCGCTGGGTTTTTAGCACATTGCTCAGCTCATCACCGAGCTGAAATATCTCCTCAGCACGACTGTATATCAGGCAGCCCATATCTGAGAGCTGCAAGGTTTTGCCTTTTCTGTCGAACAGATTGACGTCGATTTGCGCTTCGAACTTAGTAATTTGGCCACTAATTGTCTGCGGAGTGAGATGCAGGCTTGCACTGGCCTTGGCAATACTGCCCTCTCGAGCCACGGTAAAAAAGTAGTAAAGGTGGTTGTAATTCAGTGGCGTCATAGGCTTTTAGACTCTTTTGATAATATTCGTAAAATTCGAACATATGATCAATCTTGGTCGAATTTACAGAACTGATCAATACGCCTATATTTAGCGCCTATTCAATCACTAAGTAATATTACCTATTATGATTCACCGGCAACTTCCTCACGTATTTAACAAACTTCTGAGTCATGATCCCGCCGGAGGCGTGCTTCTGGTGTTTATGACAATGGTCGCTATGATTCTGGCCAACAGCCCCTTTGTAGGGGTGTATGAGGATTTCTTGGCCACTCCGGTGCAGGTTCGTGTCGGCGATCTGAATATTGCTAAGCCTTTGTTGCTGTGGATTAACGACGGTTTGATGGCGATCTTTTTCTTTTTGATCGGGCTTGAGATCAAAAGAGAGGTGCTCACAGGATCTCTCTCTTCCCCCTCTCAGGTGGTGTTGCCCGGTATTGCTGCAGTTGCAGGCATAGCTGCCCCGGCGATGGTCTATCTCTGGTTCAATGGTCAGGATGCGTTTGCCATAGAGGGCTGGGCGATTCCCTCGGCCACCGATATAGCCCTTGCCTTGGGTGTGTTTACGCTTTTCGATAGTCGTGTGCCCCTGTCCTTAAAGCTATTCCTGCTATCAGTGGCTATTTTTGACGATATTGGCGCGATCATGATTATTGCGCTGTTTTACTCCAGTGATCTATCAACTCTGTCGCTGATTGTGGCCGGCTCTGGTTTGCTAACCCTGTTCGCCTTTAATCGCCTGTCAGTAAGAAGCCAAGCTGCCTATATTATTGTTGGCACGGTGGTCTGGGTAGCGGTGCTGAAATCCGGCGTCCACGCCACACTGGCCGGGTTTGCCATAGCCTGGTTTATCCCCTTAAAGCTGAAAAACAACGATGGCCACTAGATGCTGCCACACCTGGAACACTCTCTGCATCCCTGGGTCTCCTTCGCCATTCTGCCGCTATTTGCCTTTGCTAATGCGGGTATATCCCTTACTGGTGTTTCCCTAGATGCCCTCCTCAAACCAGTGCCATTGGGTATAGCCGCAGGTCTGTTTGTCGGCAAGCAAGTGGGTATCTTTGGCGCCTGTTGGCTGGCCATCAAACTGGGGCTGGCGAAGCTCCCGGAAGGTGCCACCTGGATGCAGTTTTACGCCGTGACCATACTCTGCGGTATCGGTTTCACCATGAGTCTATTTTCTGGTTCTCTGGCATTTGAGGCTCAGGGTACTGAATATATGATCGATGTGAAGTTGGGCGTACTAGTGGGCTCACTGCTCTCAGCAGTGCTCGGATCTATCCTTATTTCATGGTCGCAAACAGGTAAAAACCCGAAAGGAGAAATTCAATGAAATCAGTAATGCCCCTATACCTTGCCGTGGCAATGGCTATTTTCTCTACTGCCCTTAACGCCAGTGAGATAGACATAGGCATGGAGATAGCTAGTCACCCTGAGATAAACCATAACCAGCAGTCTTTACTGACTTCCTGCCAGGCACTCAGAGACAGCAAAGCCAATGGCACCATCAGTGCCTGCCGCTATTATATTGATGGTTTTGTCGACGCTGCGAAAGCCGCCCAGGGCATGCACGCTGAAACGCTAAAAGAGAGTGAGAATCAGCCCCTGTCATATACCGAAAGAGCTTATCGTGCCAGAGTGAGGAAAGTCGATGAGCGAACTCAAGGAACGCGAATTAGCTATTTCTGTGTTCCCCAGGAGGAGGCAAAAGAGCAGCTCATTGAAAATGTAACGACCCATATGGCGCCTTCAATGGAAACCGCTAAACAGCTAAAAACCAACATTTATAGCGCGCTGACCGCGGCCTATCCCTGTAGGTAATATTTGCGAGTTGATGTGCGAGAAAGGGGCCGGAAGAAAGAAGAGGAAGGACAACGGGACGGTCCCAATTAAAACTGCGATGAGAAGCGAAATTAACAGCCAGGAGATATAAGTTCGATCTACCGACTATACTGAAAAACTAACAATCACCAACGCAGATAATTATAAATCTATGGACTACCTTTGGATCTTTATCGCATTCGTTTGCGGTTTTCTCGTTAAACAAATCAATCTCCCTCCCCTAGTCGGATACCTAGCCGCAGTTTTCGGACTGCATGCCCTAGGCGTTCAACCAGACGCCTCACTACAAACTCTGGGTGATCCTGCTGCTCTTTACGATTGGCTTAAAACTCAATATTAACAGCCTATTCAAGACCGAGATTTGGGCCGGTGCGGCCGGTCATATGGGCGTGATTGTGCTACTCACTATTATCAATTGCGCCCTTCTAGGAGCCGTCGGGCTGCTCCATTTCTCTGGATTAGATCTCTCAGGCGCGGCCCTAATCGGTTTTGCCGTGAGCTTCAGCAGCACGGTAATCGCGGTAAAAGTCCTCGAAGAAAATGGCGAGATGCGCTCGCGCCATGGTCAGGTCGCCATTGGTATATTAGTGATCCAGGATATAGCCGCAGTAGTCTTTGTTACCCTTGCCTCAGATATGTCGCCTTCCTGGTGGGCGCTGGGCTTGCTGTTACTGCCGCTCCTGCGCCCGGCACTGGATTATTTGATGGCGCGCTGTGGTCACGGTGAGCTACTGCCCTTGGCCGGGATATTCCTCGCCTTTAGTGGCGGCGAGCTTTTTGAGCTGCTCGGCTTAAAAGCCCATCTTGGGGCACTGGTAGTTGCTGTATTAGTCAGCAGTCACCCGAAAGCGGCAGAACTGTCTAAGTCTCTGCTGAGTCTTAAAGATATTTTTCTGATCGGCTTTTTTCTTTCGATTGGCTTTACCGCACTGCCAACCATCAATATGTTGGGGTTGCATTGATTATGGCCATTGCACTGCCGATTAAAGCCGGGCTGTTTTTCTTCTGGCTGACCCGCCTAAAACTGCGGTCGCGAACCTCATTTTTAACCGCCCTGAGTCTGGCCAACTACAGTGAATTTGGCTTAATTGTCTGTTCCATCAGCGTCATCCAGGGACTGCTGGGCAAAGAGTGGCTGGTGATTATGGCTCTGAGCGCGGCGCTCTCCTTCGTTTTTTCAAGTGCGGTAAACACTATGTCTCACCGGCTCTATGGGCGCTGGGCGACACAGATAAAAAGCTTTGAAGATCCCCAGCGCTTACCTGAAGACAAATTTTATCAACCGGGAAAGGTGGCGGTTCTGGTGGTGGGTATGGGCCGTGTTGGCAGCGGTGCATACGACATACTGCAAAACGAGATGGCCAAGACAGTGTGCGGCATTGATATGGATCGAGCGCGGGCGATCTCCAACTCTGAGGCGGGGCGCAAGGTTATCTATGATGATGCCGAGGATCCGGATTTTTGGTCCGATATCAATTTCGATGGGATTCACTTAATCATGTTTGCCATGCCCAATTTTCTTGATATTCAGGAAGCACAGAATCAGATTCAGCTGGCGGGCTTTAAAGGCAAAACAGCGGCTATAGCCCGCTATGAGGATGAGAAAGAGAAGTTACTCGCCGCCGGTGTCGATGAAGTGTTTAATTTTTACGCCGAGGCAGGTGCTGGATTTGCCGACCAGAGTGTACATCTTCTGGCTGGCAAATAAACAGTCCCTGAATCAGAGATTAAGGCTCAGCAGAGGGCAGCCAAGGGACTCACCAACAGTTCTAATAGTTGATCAAAAAATAAGCGATACGGCCCTAATAATCATCAGGCCTCAGGCTTGGGCGCCCAAGAGATATCGAGCTTTCGATGTTCTGAAACGCAGTCACGCAGATATAGGTTGATAAGGCTTTGATAAGGTATATCACTTTCCTCGGCCATACTTTTGAAGTAGACAATCACGTCCTCGCTCAAACGTATGGTCACGGGCTTTTTTAACTTTTTGGCATAGGGGTTTGCCTGAGATTTCATTTTTGATAAGTCATATTCTGCTTTCATAATATTTCACCACTATAGTATTTGCACTCATTCTTAGTCGCTTTTCGCGCTGAAATAATTCTGATGCTATGGCCTTCCTGTCTCTCACAATGGCATACAAGAAGCACTCTAGACTCAACGCTTCGACCGAGCATCAGGAATCTATCTTCAAAATTTGAGTTAGTTTCATCATAAAATTGGATAGCCAAATCATCATAAAAAACTGTTTGCGCCTCATCAAAAGACACGCCATGTTTTTTCTGATTTGACCTACTCTTAGTTTGATTCCATTCAAACTTTATCGTATTTACATTGTATGTACGAAAACAATTAAGTCAAGGACCACAAATACAACTGTGACTTATGTCTTGCGGCCTTTAGCTCATTGAGAGCTCTAGTTTGAGAGCTCTAGTTTGAGAGCTCTCTTACCCTTTGATCAAAGAGACTCTAGATTAGAGCGTCTAGATTAGAGCGTCTAGATTAGATGTTCTCCAGATCCTAGATCAGCGGTTACGGCCTAGGGCATCGTGGCTGGTTACCCAATCACCGGCGAGCACCGCGCTCATTAGTGACACTTCGCCTGCAAGTACTGTGGCGCCAATGATTTCAGCCAGTTTGTAGACTTTTCCAGTGCCATTACAATCGAGGATATTGAGACATTCTTGCTGAGTTGGCAGGCCGGTTCCGCCGCCATAGGTGGCAATAATCAGTGATGGCAGGGTAACGGATAAATAGTAATCACCGGCATCATTGATATCGGCATAGATAATCGATGATGAGGATTCGGCGACATTGGCGGCGTCTTGACCGGTGGCAATAAACACTGCGGCTATGCCATTGGCGGCATGGGCGCCAGTGCTTGAGGAACCGGCCATAAAGCTGCCCACTTGGCTGATCTGCCGGGCTTTGAATAGTACTTCTGCGGAGACTCCCATGACCTTGTCTAACAGGGCATTGGGAATCACTACTTCGGCGACTACGCGCTTGCCACGGCTGTGCAAGGTGTTGATTTGAGAATGCTTTTTATCCGTATCCATGGCGCCGGAGAGCATATAGCGCTGGATGCCGGGATAGGTTTTCATAATCCATTCACAGGCGATAAAGGTGGCCTTACCGACCATATTTTGACCCGCGGCATCGCCGGTGGTGAAGTTAAAGCGCAGGTAGCGCATGCGCGCGGCGGCGTATTGTTCAATATTGCGCAGCTTGCCGGAGGAGGTGGTGGTCTCGGCTTGGGCGGCAATCTCTTCGAAGTTCTGCTCAACCCAGACACCAAACTCCCGGGCCTCTCGGGCATCGTTAAAGATAAACACCGGCGCTCGCTGCATGGCGTCGTCCACCACTGTGACTTTGACGCCGCCAGATTCTCGCAGTAATCGTGCACCGCGGTTATAGCTGGCGATTAGGGTGCCTTCACAGGTGGCCATAGGTACATAGAACTCACCCTGAGCATGTTCGCCGTTGACCAGTAGCGGGCCAATCAGGCCCAGAGGCACCTGAGCGACGCCGATAAAGTTTTCAATATTACCAGCGGTGGTGGCGGGATCAATTGAGTAATGACCAATATGGTCTAATTTGGCGGAGGCTTTTTCCGCGACAAAATCACGGCGGGTTTGGGCCATATGTTCGCTGTAGTCGTTATCACTGTCCCTGGGGATTCGCTCTGACATAGTATTCTCGTTATTTTTATTATTGTTATTTGCGCGGCTACATTGCGCCGCGCATTTTTAAAGGGATCTAGTTATTAAGCTCTCTAATTATTAAGCTCTCTAATTATTAAGTAATTTCTTACCCGCATACACCTGCTCGAGATGAACAGTATCTTTAACCACCTGCTGCCCGGCAACCAAGACATGCTGAATACCGGTGGAGGGCTGATAGGGATCGCCATAGTCAGCATTGGCGGCTACGGTCTTGGCATCAAAGATCACAATATCGGCATCCGCGCCAAGCTGAATACGACCTTTGCGCTTAAATAGTGGCGCCGCCTGTTCCATCCATTGGGCCTGGTAGAGGCTCATCTTGGCCAGGGCTTCTGTCAGGCTGAGAACCTTTTGCTCGCGCACATAATGTCCCAGCAGCCGGGAAAAGGTACCGGCCAAATTGGGGTTGGTAGGAATGCGAGTATCCACTGCCGGCAGTGCGTCGGTGGAGACCATCATCCGCGGCCACTGCAGTGCAGTCTCCACCCAGGGTTCTTTAACATAGTGATGATTGACCGCTCCTGCCGGTTGCTCTTTGGAATATTGTTCCCAGCTCTCTTTGGTCAGCCATTCGCCAGTGGCGACCCACTGCACATCTTTATAGGTAATATCAAAAATTGCCTGCCAGTCCCGGCGGCGAAATACATCGGCGCCAATGCTGGTGCCGCCAGCGGCATAGGATAATGTCTCGGTGGTGATATTGGCGCCAGCCCGATTGGCGTCGTCGATCATGGCCAGCCAGTCGCCAATGCGACCCATGGCATTGTGGGTGATATGACAGATAAATAGCGCCGCCTGGGTGCTCTTGGCCAGTTCAATCACTTCAATTAGACCTGCCGGATCGCCGGTGTAACCGCGGCGAACATGAACATAGATCGGTACCTGCCGCGAGGCGGCGACCTCAAATAACATAGCCAGTTCGGCATCAGAAACTGCTTCGGTCATATAGTCCAGCAACACACCAATACCCAGACCACCGTTATCCAGACCCTTATGTAAGAGCACTCGCATCTGCTCAATCTGTTCTGGGGTGGCTTCTTGCATCCAGGCTGGGCTACCCATAACCACGGTTTTTTCACCGGCAAAAATATAGGGTTGATCTATGCCTTCAAGCACTTTGATTCGCACGGCAAAATGACCCACTGAGGAGCCATAGTTAATCGCCGCACCAGCGCGAAGATGTTCGCCATAGAAACTTACAGGAAAGGATCCAGCCTCGAGATCTAGCTGGGTGGTAATGCCATCTAAAACATTAAAATGCTGACCGAGAACCGTAGGACTGTGGCTGTGCACATCGATAAAGCCGGGGGCAACCACTAGGTCGGTGGCATCGACAATCACATCACTGTTTAGAGGTTGGTCAGAGATGGCGACAATACTGCCGCCGCGAATGCCGATATGTTTCTGTGCATCGAGCTGGGTCTCTGGGTCTATCACACGACCATGGTTAATCACTAGATCGTATTGTTCAGGCTCGCTAACAGTGGAGCTATTAAAAAAACTATAAAACAGTGAAACCCCTATAAATGAGGTGACAAAAAGTATCTGTAAACCCACCACTATCTGACTGACCCGTATCGCTTTTGTCCCCTGCATATGACTGTCTCTTTTTTTTATATTATTAAAGATCAGATTAAAAAAAACTAATCAGAATGCCGCTATCCCTGTCTGTCCGCGGCCCAAAATCAGGCCGTGAATATCATGGGTTCCCTCATAGGTGTTCACCGTTTCTAGATTCATCATATGGCGCATCACTGGATATTCATCAGAGATGCCATTGCCACCGAGCATATCCCGCGCCTTACGGGCTATATCCAACGACTTGCCACAGGAGTTGCGCTTAATTAATGAGATCAGTTCCGGGGATATATTG
>Ga0115003_10004570_pt1 | contig 10612 bp, 10 predicted proteins | sample ArcticOcean_MG_C_7_FD_88736 | JGI IMG/M metagenome (GOLD analysis project Ga0115003, IMG submission 88736) | Marine microbial communities from western Arctic Ocean - ArcticOcean_MG_CB11_88 | ecosystem: Environmental > Aquatic > Marine > Oceanic | place: Arctic Ocean: Canada Basin | collected... | reverse complement strand
TTTTTAATTATTTTTTTAGTTTTTTTTTTAATTGGTTTTAATAACTTTTTTTTTGCTACAAAATTTTTTTTTTTAACTTTTTTTATATTTTTTTTTTTTTTTTATTATTTTTTTTTTTTTAAATAATATTTAATTATATCATTTTTTTTTTTCATTTATTTAGTTGTTTATTTTTTTAATAGTTCTTTTTATCAATCTTTCTTTTTTCTTGATGTCTTTCTTTTTAAGTTTTTTGTAAGATTTATTTAATATTCTGTAAGATTCATCGTACCATTCACTAGAGTTGTAATTATAACCTAGAATTGCAGCTGCATTTTTTGCCTCTTCAACAAGACCGACCCTATAATAAACTTCAACTAGTCTATGTAATGCTTCTTCAATAAATACAGTTTCTGAATATTCTTCAACAATTATCTTCAATCTATTAACTGCGGGTATCCATTTTTGAGTAGAGATATAGTATTTGGCTACATACATCTCTTTGGCGGCAAGCTGATTAATTATTAAATCCATTTTAAATTTTAAATCTAACGCATAATCTGTATTAGGATAGTTTTTTAAAAAGAATTCTATTTTTTTTTTTGATTTTAAAAGTGGGTTAATATCTTTTTTTTCATCTAAAATCTGTTCGTAAAATATAATTGCTACTAAATAATGAACGTAAGCTATATTTTTATCTGCAGGATATTGTTTAATATGACGTTCAAGACTAGCGATTGCCTCAGGATAAAAATTTATTAAATATAAACAATAGCTAGACATTAATGATGCTTTCGCTGAAAGTTCAATTGTTGGTAAAATTGTTTCTGCTTCAGAAAATTTTTTAGACGCATAAAAATTATCTCCTTTGTTCATAGCGTCTACGGCTTCTCTATATATTACAAAAGCTTTTTCTTCGGTAACGGGAACGTTTAATTCTAAATTTTCTTTTGAACAAGACAGTGTTAAAAAAATTATTAGAATAAAATAGATTAGTTTTTGATACATCTTTTAACTCATATCAAATTAAATTAATTAGGTAAATTTTTAATAGGTTTAAGCGTTAACAGCTAGCTTATTTGCTGATATTTTAAAATATGATTTTAAAGATTCAGAATTTTCTAATTCAATCGTAGTGTAATTTGATGAATTTTTAAAAAAAGCTCTAAGAAAACAATTGCTTAAACTATGACCACCTTGAATACATTTTACACTACCTAAAATTCTATATCCAGATAGTAAAAAATCACCTGCTAAATCTAAAATTTTGTGATTGACGAATTCATTTTTATTTCTTAACCCTTCAGCATTTAAAATTTCGTTATCTTTAACAACCACAGCATTTTGTAAAGACCCTCCTTTTGCTAAACCCATTTCTTTAATCTTTTCGACATCTTCGAATAAGCAGAATGTTCTTGATGCATATACATTTACCAAATCTTTATCGGTAAAATTAATTTGATTTCTTTGGTTGCCAATAATCTCATTAGAATAAACTAATTCAAAATCTACTTTTAATCCACTTTCGTTAGGTTCTATTGAAATAAATTTTTCATTTTCCTTAAACTCATATTTATTCAAAACTTTTAAATATTTTCTTTTTGATTTTAGACTCTTTAATCCAATTTTAGTAATTTTTTCGACAAAATCTTTAGAAGAACCGTCCATTATTGGAACTTCAGAATTATTAATTTCTATTAATGCGTTATCAATGCCAGTTATGTAAAGAGCCGCTAACAAGTGTTCTACAGTTGAGACACATACGTTAGATTTATTTTCAAGTGTAGTACAAAGTTTAGCTGAAGATACATTTTCATAATTAGCTTCTATCAGGTTGTTTTGATCAACGTCAGTTCTCTTGAAAATTATCCCATGATTTTCATCTGCTGGTAATATTTTTACAGTGCTGTTTAGGCCACTGTGCAAACCAACTCCTTGAAATACGACTTTGTTTAAAATTGTTTTTTGAAAGCTTTCAAGCATCAGCTCTTATACAAAATAAAGTGTCTATTATTAAAACAACTAATGTTTCAGAAAAATACACTTAACTTAACTAAAAAGTTTTGAAAAAAAATTAGAAATTAGTGATTTTTTTGATTGAATAACAGGTATAGCTTCTTTTTCCCAACCTTTGCCAATTAACTCGGCTGCTCCATTTATACTAGATAAGCTTGTATTTTCATCATTCTTTGAAAAAATAAATTTCAAATTGACTAATTTATTTTTTTGTAGGGCAAAATGAATATTTTTAAAAAATTCTAGATGTTCAATATTTATACAGATAACGCTGTTGCTTCTTCTGAAATAACTTAAATTTGGGTTTTTTTGATAACATATTTCAATTAATTCATCTAAACGTGATGTTATTATATCTAAAATTAACTGATGTTTAATTTTTCTATAGGGAGAAATAGAAAAAAAATATTTTTCTACATAAGATTCTTTGTCATTGTCTAATACTGATTTTAAGTCGACTTCTTTCAAAAAAGAATCTACTTCTTCAATTTTTAATGAACAAAGTTTAGAGATATCTTTAACGATCAAATCTATGCCAAAATCAAAGTCTTGAGTAAAAACATAAGATTTATTTTTAAATAATGAAATATTTATTCGCTTATTTTCCAAAGTAATTATTGAAAAATTTTTATAACTTTGATTTTTTTGAAAAAAATTAATTCCCTCAACAAAAGGTTCTAAAATTATTCTATCTAAATTGATTCCACAATCGTTGAATGTTAGTTTTAGATTTCTAAGAATATTTTTATTTACTAAAAAAAATGTCATATTTTGATTGTAAAACTCTCCAAACAAACCTATCGGCAAATTTTCTAAATTATCACTATCTAAAGAAAAACTTGAATTAAATAAATGAACTAAAGTATATTTATTTTCGTTTAGTGAAATTATCTTTTTTATGTCGTTTAATATGTAAGTGATATCTTCCTTGGAAACTTGTGAGCCATTTAATTTTTTATAACCGCTAATATTTAAACAATTAACACTATTAGGATTGATGATCACCGACACTCTAGAAAAAAAATGGTCTAGCTTTTCTTCTATGGAATTTATATTTTTTTTAATTATTCGAGCAACAGCGTTAACATCCGTTATCTTGCCGTTATGAATGCCTTCAGAATCTATTATAATATTTGTTATAAGCTCATAATCTTTATTTGCGTCGTACGAGATAACAGTGAATATAGTTCTATTATCGTTGAGATTAATAATTAGATGAGGTTCGTCAAATTTCATATTATTGTAAAATTAATTGATTTTTAATTCTATAGTCAAATATCTTATATTTTGAGAAACTAGGATCATTTAAAATTGGGTTTACTTTTATGAAAATATTTTCATAATTATTTTTAGGTAGTTTAATAGTTCTTTGATCTTTCAATACAATATCCCATCTCCCTATATCAAAATAATAAAAGCTTTTTACATTATTGATTTGAAAATTATTTTTTTCTAAATTATTAAAAAAAATACTAAAATTTTTATGATTCCCAAAAATTAAGGGTAAATTCTCGTAGATTTTTAATTCAACATAGTTAATTTTTTTTCCTTTTTTTGTTAAATAATATCTTTTTTTTTGATCAATTTCAGTAGCTACAGGTATGTTTTCAGATATAAAGATCTTTATAGTGTTAGGGTATTTTTTTCTTAACTGAACACTTGATATAAAATCATATCTATCAATAACATTAGTTATTTTTTTTTCTTTTAAAAAAAATAGACTTGTATTCCGTAGAAATTCTAATTCAGTTCTTAGCTTAATTAAATCAACAGCTAATAGCTCCTCTATTATAATATTTTTTATAGGAAAAATAATACTAAAATTTTGTTTTTTTTCATTAAAGTTGTAAGTAGTAAAAGCAATAAAAAAAACTACTAATAAAAAATTTTTATTTTTTCGCATTATCTTTTAATGCTTGCGTCATCAATAATATTTCTAACAAGATTTATAAACGATATACCTGAATATTTAGCTATTTCAGGAACTAAAGATAAATTTGTCATGCCTGGCTGCGTATTTAATTCTAATAAATAAAATTTATTATCTACAAATTTAAAATCAGATCTGGTCACGCCACGACATTTTAATACATTATGAGCTTTCTTTGCTAAATATAAAACTTCTTTGTATTTTTTATTTGATAAATCAGCAGGCATTAGATGCAGTGTTTGTGCAGATTTAGAGTATTTAGCTTTGTAATCATAAAATATTCTTTTTGGTTTTAGTTCTATTGCGCCTAAAGGTTTACCGTTAATTACAGCAACTTGAATTTCTTGACCTCCAACAAAATTTTCAATAACTAACGTTTTATATTTCTTTATTAATTCATTTGCATTTTTTTTTAATTGTATGAAGTTTTTACAAATTTTTACCCCTATACTTGATCCTTCGTTAGATGGCTTTAGAACTAATGGATAGACAAGGCTTGATTTAAGAATATTGTTTTTTTTTAGAATATTGTGATAATTAATTGAATTTAATTCGATAAATTTTGGTGTTCTAATCTTATTTTTTATAAATACTTCCTTAGAAATTATTTTATCCATAGCATTCATAGATGATAATATACCTGAATGAGTATACGGAATATTAAAATACTCAAAATAACTTTGAGCTATACCGTCTTCACCATCTCTCCCGTGTAAAGTATTAAAAATTAGATCTACTTTATATTTTTTTATTTTTTTGAAATCATCATTCGCTGGGTCAAAATTTAAGACCTTATGTTTAAGTTTTTTAATAGCAATGGAACATGCTTTGCCTGATTTTAAGCTAATTTCTCTTTCGTTTGATGTTCCTCCACAAACTACTAGTATCGTTTTTTTTTTCATTGTGCGGTTAATTATTGTGACCAATTATTTTGATTTCTAACTTCAAACTAATTTTAGTTTTTTTATACACGGTATCTTTAACTTTTTTTATTAATTCTTCTAACTCTTTTGATGTTGCGTTGCCATTATTAACAAAAAAATTACAATGTTTTGCAGATATTTTTGCATTCCCTACTTTAAAATTTTCACATTTTGATTCTTTTATTAATTTCCATGCTTTGTTATTTTTAGGATTTTTAAAAGTACTACCACATGTTTTAATTTGATTTGGTTGTGAATTTTTTTTTCTTTCTATCATTGCTTTTTGTTTTTCTTCAATTTTTTTTTTTAAAGATATTTTTCCTATTAATTTAATACTTGTAATAATTAAATTTTCCTCAAGGTTAGTACTTCTATAAGAAAACTTAATATCTTTTGACATGATTTCTTTTATTCGGCCTTGCCCATCAATTGCTTTAATTGAATAAAGTATCTTTGAAATATCATCACCATAACATCCAGTATTCATTCTTACAGCTCCTCCGATTGAACCTGGAATACATGCTAAAAATTCAAAACCAGTTAATGAATTTTCCATTGCAAAATCGGCAATTTTTTTATCTAATGTTGATGCCCCAACATCTATTATATTTTTTTTTTCTATATTTGCGTAAGAAAAAGCTGAGCTAAGTTTTATTGTAATTCCTTTAATTCCTCCGTCACGTATAAGAGTATTTGAACCGGCTCCTATTACTGTAAATTTTTTTTGCTTTATTTCCCCCAAGAAAAGAAGGATATCTTCAATACTATTTGGTTTAAAAAATAAATCTGCAGGCCCACCTAAATTAAACCAGCTATAATTAGATAGTTTTTCGTTTATTAATAACTGTTTTCCAAATTTTTTTTTTAATTCCTCTGTTGCTATCTTCATAGATTGTTTTTAAGATTATACATCCATCTTGAAATAGATCCAGCTCCCATAGCTACAACTACTTCATTATTTGTTAGATTCTTTTTAAAATATTTGGTTATTTCTAGCTCATTTTTAACAATAATAATTTGTACTTTCGAAAATTTTGCAATCAACTTAGCAAATTTAGTCTGACTATATTTTGTATCTGTAGATTCTCCCGCTGCATAAACTGGACATAAAATTAATTGATCTGTGTCTTTAAAACATAATGCAAATTCTGACTTTAAAGTTCTTACTCTTGAATATCTATGCGGTTGAAATATAGTTATAATTTTTTTATCAGGTAAAACTTTCCTAACTGCTTCTAGTACAGATTTTATTTCCGTTGGATGATGAGCGTAGTCATCATAAAATTCTACTTTATTTTTTTTAAACACTTTTGTTAATCTTCTTTGTACTCCAGAAAAATTTTTTAATGCTTTTTTTATAATTTTTATTTTCAAACCTAAATTTAAACACAGGGCAATTGCAGCCGTAGCATTAAGAACATTATATTTTCCAATTAGTTTTAATGAAATATTTTTTATATATAATTTCTTTGGACCAATATTTTTAATTTTTAAATCAAATTTTGTATAATTAACAGCATATCTAGTTTTACAAATTTGATAGTTAGCATTCTTGTCAAACCCATATGTGAAATAATTTTTTGTTTTTAATTTTTTTAAAATTTTTTTAATATATATATCGTCTAAACAAAGAAATGCTTTACCGATAGGAGGTGTTTTTTCAATAAATTTTTTAAATGCATTAATTAAATTATTAAAATTTTTATAACAATCTAAATGTTCTTTGTCTATATTTGTCACGATAGAATAATTAATTGGCACTTTTAAAAAACTTCCATCAGACTCATCTGCTTCTACAATAGCCCAATCGCCCTTACCTAATTTGGCATTATTTTTTAATGAATTTATAACACCCCCATTAATAATTGTTGGGTCTAGCTTTGCTGTTGAAATAATTTTAGCCACAAGAGAGGTGGTCGTTGTTTTGCCATGCGATCCTGTAACAATAATTTTTTTTTTTAAATCAATTACATTTGCTAGCATTTCTATACGATCGTAAGAAGGTATTTTTTTGGAACTATTTAGTTCGGGATTATTTTTTTTTATTGCTGAGGATTTAACTATAATTGATGCATTCAAAATATTCTTTTTGGAGTGTCCTTTAAAGATTTTAATACCTAATTTTTTACAATTTTCTATATTTTTATTTTCGCTTATGTCGCTTCCTTGAACATTAAATCCCATAGTTTTCATTATTTGAGCTAAACCACTCATTCCTATACCGCCTATACCTATGAAATGTATTATCTCTTGTTTTCCTATTTGAATTTTATTCATTTTTTAAAATCTCAATTACTCTGTTAATTTTTAAAAAAACTTTTTTATCTGAATGTTTTTTTTGTTTTTCGATTATTTTATTTAATAATTTTCTATCTTTATAAAGTGATTTTATCAAAGGAAACAATTTTTCGTGGACATGCGCCTCTTTAACTAAAAGACCATATCCTTTTTTTTCAAAGTATGCTGCATTTTTATCTTGATGCGAATCGGTAGCATGCGGATAAGGTATAGAAATAAAAGGTATCCTACAGTTGATTAATTCACTTGTGACGGACGAGCCTGACCTAGTAATAACTAATTCGGTTTTTGAAAAATATTCTGTAATATTATTAGTAAAATTAAATAATTCAAAATTAAAATTTAATTTTTTATATATTTCATTAAGTGCTTCTGTCTGTGACTCAATGCACTGCTGAAATATTTTTATATTTATATTTTCCCTCATACATTGTTCAAATACTTTAGGTAATAATTCTCCAAATGATTTTGCTGCTTGGCTACCACCTAGAACTAAAATATTTAATATATCAGGCATAAATTGAAAATCTTTTTTAAAATTTAAAATTTCTTCTCTAATTATATTGCCAGTAACAATCACCTTGTGCTTGTGTTTATTTTTAATTCCAGCAAGATCTTCGTACGAAACAAAAATTTTGTAAGCAAATGGAAGTAAGTATTTATTGCTTTTTCCTATTTGAATATTATTTTCATAAATAATAAATGGTATATTTAAAGTTTTTGCTGCTAAACAAGCTGGAAAGGACGCATGGCCACCCATGCCAAATACTATTATAGGCTTTGCTTTGTATAAAATTACTAACGATTTTATGTAAGAAAAAAAAATTATAAATATAGAAACGACTAAGTCGAGTATATTTTTTTTAAATATAGTTGCAGAATTATTTAAAATTAATTTTATATCTTTATGTTTATTTAAATATTTTAATCCTCTCTTGTCAGTTATGATCTCAACTACATAATCATTCTTGTTAAAATAATTTGCGAGACCGTATGCAGGAAAAATATGCCCTCCTGTTCCACCTGTTGCAATTATAATTTTATCTTTATTAGTATTCTTCATTAAAGAATCTTCTCCTTGTAAAATTTAATATAATTCCCGCAAGTATTGCGCTTCCGATTATTGAAGAACCACCATAACTTAAGAATGGTAATGTCATACCTGTGGTTGGGAGCAAACTAGTATTTACCCCAATATGAATAAATGTTTGAAAAATCAAAAGAGCAGTAAGGCCTGTAAGAGAGATTTTGATAAATTTTTCATTTTCTAATAGTGCAAATCTAGTAATCCTAAATGAAATATATAAGAATATGCCAATCAATAATATTGAAATAATTGATCCAAATTCTTCAGCAATAATAGAGATAATGTAATCTGTATGCGCTTCAGGTACACGATCTTTTAACGTTCCTTCGCCCATACCCTGCCCTGTTAGACTACCCTCCCTAATAGCATCTAGAGCGTTACTAGATTGGAAACGATCACCCTTTGTTGGATCAAAAAATGATTCTATGCGTCTAAAAATATACGAAAACTTTTCGGGAAAGGTGAAAAGCAATGCTGCTAAGGAAGCGGTAGTTATACCAAAAAGACTGAAAATATAGATTAATTTTATTCCCGAGATGTAGACAGCAGCCAGCCAAGATAAAGTTAATAGAACAGTTTGGCCAACATCTGGTTGGTTTAACAACATAATACAAAGTACGGCTAATATTAGAAAACTAAAAAAATAAGAAGTACTAGTGGTTTTGGGGCTATCTTTCGATAAAATCTTGGCAATAAAAACTATAAAAAAGGGTTTTACAAATTCTATAGGTTGAAAACGAAAAAATAATAAATCTAACCATCGTTTTGAGCCTTTTACTTCTACGCCAAAAAATAAAACTAAAAATAAAGAAATCAAAGTAATGATAAAAATTGGAACTAAAATTTTTTTAAAAATTTCTAGTTGTATATAGGAAATTATAACCATTAAAAAAATAACAGATATTGCAAAAATAAAATGTTTTGAAAAAAAAAAATAATAATCTTTATTTAATCTTTCTCCAGCTAAGGTAGAAGTAGAAGAAAATGAAAAAAAAACACCTAAAAGAAACAATAGTAAAAAGCTTACAAATATAGCTTTATCTATATTTTTCCAATAATTCTTTATATTAACTTTAAAAAAGTTTTTTAACATGTTCTTTTGTTATTTTTTTAAATTGATTTCCTCTATCTACAAAACTATCAAACTGATCGTAAGACGCACTCGCGGGACTAAATAAAACAGTAGCTTTATTATATTTTGTTAAAAGTATCTCATTAAATACGTCTTTAATAGCTTTCTTTAAATTAAATGATATTTTATATTTTATTTTTTTTGCTACTTTGTTTTTAAAATAGGTTGTTTTTTTCCCAATAATAAAAGATTTAATTATATTTGAACTTACTCTATGAAGATTAAATTTATCTCCAATTTTAGGAAGCCCTCCCAAAATCCAAAAAATATTTTTATTGTTTTTTAAAGCATATTTAGTTGATTCGAAACTTGTTGCTTTAGAATCATTGATAAAAGTTATTTTATTTTTTTTTAAGAATATTTCGTGTCTGTGTGGCAGTCCTTTAAAATTATTCACTGCTTTAAGAAAAATTTTTTCTTTAATCTTAAACATTCTGGATATTTGAAAAGCAAATGATAAATTTTCTAAATTAGGTTCAGAAACTAAATAGTCATTAGTAATTTTTTTCTTAATTTTAGTATTTATAAAATTTTTTTTTACAACTTTTAACTTACTCATATAGTTTTTTTTTTTAAAAATATTAATAAGTTTTTTATTATTTAATAAAGCAATATCTTTACTATCTTGTTTTGAGAATATTTTAAATTTAGCATTTTTATAATTTGTTATTGTGTTGTGCCAATCTAAATGATCTCTTGTAATATTTAGTATAATTGCAAAGTTTGGTTTTAAAAATTTTGTGTATGCTAATTGAAAAGATGACGCTTCTACAATTACGATAGATTTTTTCTTAATTCGTAAATCTAATACTGGCTTTCCAATATTACCACCGAGTTGAGCATCTAACCTATTTGCTTTAAATATATGTTGGGTTAGTTTACATACTGTTGATTTTCCGTTTGTGCCCGTTATAACGATAGATTTTACAGGTATTTTTTGCATATAAAATAAATCTAAGTCTGTAATTATTTTATTTTTATTTCTAGATAGTTTTAATCTAAATTTTGTTTTTTGAATGTTGATTCCAGGACTAATTACAATGTAGTCTACTTTGTCTAATACTTTGTTAAATAAATTAAATTTTTTTTTATTATATTTATTTACCTTGTCATCCCACGTATAAATTTTTTTTTTATTTTTTTTTTTTAGAAAATTAAATGCAGAAATACCTTATAAGCCAAGCCCGTATATAGCAAATGAACTATTTTTAATTAGTTTTGATGTTTGCATTAATTATCTTAACTTT
>Ga0115003_10004569_pt1 | contig 10612 bp, 6 predicted proteins | sample ArcticOcean_MG_C_7_FD_88736 | JGI IMG/M metagenome (GOLD analysis project Ga0115003, IMG submission 88736) | Marine microbial communities from western Arctic Ocean - ArcticOcean_MG_CB11_88 | ecosystem: Environmental > Aquatic > Marine > Oceanic | place: Arctic Ocean: Canada Basin | collected... | reverse complement strand
CGGGCCGATCGGGTTCGGGAAGGTAGGTGCGTACCGTAGTATGCGCCTTCGCGGCTTTGCGCTTGTCGCGCCTCTTAGCTGCCGCCCCCATCTCGCAACCCACCTCTGCGGCCCACAGTGGGCAGAAATGCCTCCATCTCGACTTGAAAGACCTTTCACGAAAACGAAGCGGCTGCGGCGCTCGTTATTATTTCTCAGGCGCCTGGGTTTTTGTGTCAAGTCTGACACTGGAAACGTCATCAGTTTGAGGAACGTCCTTCCGTCCCCATCAACCAGTCTTCGACGCGCACCTCACGCCGCTTCGACCATGAGACTGACTACCCCTTCCCCGATCCTCGTGGTACGTACTGAAGCATCCCTTTCGCTTCCCGATGAAACCGCGTCGACTCCTTGATGACCTCATCTTCTTTTCGAAACGCGAGCCGTCCCGAATCGACGTCGGCGGCGGCGTGCGATAGCAGCCACGTCTCTGACCTTCTCCTTCTCCTTCCCTCGCAGGCTTTCTTTTTGTCTGCCACCTTCGCATCCGTCCACGCGGCGTGCTCAAATGCCGCCACCCTGGACACCAGCGCGTCTCACTTCGCCGCTGTGAGCCGCATCGCGACGGACGACGCCGCGTACGGCGCGAGCGACGTGGAAGTCGCCGGTGACTTTTCCGTGCACTACGACACGTACTTCAAAGTCGTCAACACGCACTGCGGGACGCACCAACCGTACAAGTGCGCGCCGAAAACGTACGTACTGCGTCTGTGCGGTGGCGCGGAGCCCACTGCGTTCAGCAACGGCACGGCGCTTCCAACTGATGCGACACACTTCACCATCCCGGTGACAGGCGTCGCGTTGCCCGGGTCGGTGCCTGTGACGTTTCTGGAAATGTTGGGTTTGCGCGACAAAATCAAACTCGTCAACCCGGAAAACGTACACTCGCCGTGCTTGCAGCACCTGGAGCAAACCGAGCAGATCGACACGCAGACCAGTGACTATGGCACCGCGGACTGGGGCGACCGGGCTGCCGCGCATTCCGAGGTCGAGGTCGTGTTTACTGATTCGTGGAGCAACGGCACGCCGAGCGCGACGGCGAAGGACGTGATTTTCGACGCGTCGTCCGATCCCGGCGCGCTCGCCCGCGCGGAATGGATCAAGTTCATTTCTCTTTTCTTCAACTTAGAGGAGCGCGCTAACTTGTACTTCACACGGGAGCAAACCGCGTTCGCCAGTATCTCGACCGCCACCGCCGCGGTCGCCGCGGCGACGACCCCGAAGACGTGCGCGTGGGTACAACTGTCCTTCGGTAATTACGAAATTTCGTACGCGACGTACAAGCAAGAGCTGTGCGTGGGTGCTGGTTTGGTGCCTTGGACGGACGCTGACGATCTCGCGCTCGCCAAACCCAAGTACAAAAAAAAGTTCAACGCCACCACCTCCGTTGCCGCGTTCCACGCCGTGCTCGCGACGATCGACGTGGTGATCGACGAAACCTACCACCCCGCCCCGACAAACGCGACCAAAGCGGTGGTGTTGGCGGAGTTGGGCATCGCCGATCCCACGGCCACCACCGCTTCCCTGAAAACCACCGCGCTTTTCCTGCGCACGGACGGCCACGTTTCCGATGCCGTCACCAAACTCACCGACTCGAACGCCAATGCCCTGGATTGGTACGAATCCGCCGTCGCGCGCCCGGCGCTCGTGTTGGCCGATTTGGCGCACAAAGTCTGGCCAGCCGCCATCGCGGCGCCCGCTGACGGGTGCGCGCAGTACTTCCGCGACGTCCTGATTGGCGAGATGCCCACCGTCAACAGCAACGAGATGTGCGACACCTGGAGCGCCGCGGAGAACGAACAGAAGTGCTTGAACAACCCTGTGCTCGTGACGGACACGTACCTCGCCGCGAACAAAAGCCCGGGGGCAATGCTCGCGGTCACCGCGGCGTCGTTCATCGCCGCCGCGTTCCTCCTCGCGTAAGCGAGGCACACGATGCGCGCGTGGATGTTTCGCGAAACATGTTTCGCAAAACGTACCTCCACGCGTCTCACGCGGGGATCGGCTGGATTTTTTACGCTCCGAGTCCCGACAGTTAGGAATAACGCGCGGGCGAAGATCAGCGCTTGCTAAAGTCTAAATTTCTTCGACACCGAACCGCGCAGGTTCAATTTTAATATCACTAGTCCCCGCGCTGACCGGAGCGGGACGGGAAAGGTGCACCCTTCGACGATCAGGGCGCGACGCGGCGCGTGAGGCTTCCAATGGGCTCAAAGTGACACTTTTTCGAAAGTTTCGTGTCACCTCGAGTATCAGACGAGCCTCCGCTCCCCGTCCGCCCGCTGTAAGTCGTTTGGACCGGCGTCGCGGGCTTGGACTCTTAACGAGTTCCCCCCGCGACCGCCTCGGTCTGAATCAAAGATGGGATACGCACCCCCCTCCCGCTTCGCACGGCGCGGATTAATAACTTATTAATCTAAACTTAAGGTTACTACTTCAACGTTCTATGTACTTGTATTCATTCTATCGTACAAAATCTACCGCTGCGCGCGAAGCGCCGCGAGGCTATAGTCGAGGATACTCGCCGATTGCCACATGTTCCATCCCCCCGCGTCTTCCTGGTCCTCCTGTTTGACCTCGTCGAGGTGAAACGCCGCGACCGCCGCCGCCGCCTCCATCACCTCTGTTGCCGCGTCATTCTCGCCACCGTGTTCGCCGCCGCAAGTTTCCCTCACCCAGTTCGTCTCCACGTCCCACGCCCCTCGTCGGTGTTTAAGCAAACGCGCCGCGTACAGCGCCATCTGTTTGAGCGACTCCACCCGGCTCGCCGGCGACCCCGACCCGCCAACCGGCGCGTCCACAACCCCGGGGGGGGGCTTGGTATCGCTCGCCTCCCGGGCCGCCTTTTCCGCGCCCGGGCTGTGCAGTATGGAAACCTCAAACCCTTCCCGGAGCGGATCAACCGACCACCGCCGGTGCAGGTGAATGGCGTCGCGACACGCGGCGCACGCTTTGGTGAGCGCGGCGTCCGTGGCGCCTTTCCCGTCCTCAGCGTTCGCCAGGTTCAACACGGACGCGTGCAAGGTGGCGCACTCGGCGGATGACGGCGCCATCTCCGCCGCGCGCTCAGCGCTCGCCAGCGCGCACCGCAGGAACATCCGCCGGTGCGACTGCAAATCGCATTTCCCGTGCGACGCCCCGAACCCGCGGTGCTTGATGAAAAACTTGCGGGGCTTCTCCTGCGCGTCCCACGCGGCATCCGAGTACAGGCTCGACAGCTTGACCATCATCCGCGCGCGCCAGTGGTGCACCGCGGCTCTTCGCAACCCATCCGCGTCGTCCTCGTCAACGGACGAGGTGCTCGTCGTGCAAGGGGACGCGCGTTGCACCGCGCGCGACACCTTGTACATCCCCGATGGCTTGGGAACCCGTGGAGATCCGCTCCCGCCCCCGTCCCCGCCCCCGGTCTCGTCAGACGCGTTCGCGCCGGAATCCTGTCTCCGACCGCCTCCGCCTCGCTTGGCCTTGCCCGTCGCCGCAATCTCGGCCTGCACCAGCGCCTCGACCCGCGCGGGGTCGCTCATCGCCTGCAATGCGCGGAGGCGTGTGACGCGAAAACTGGCGAAATTCGGGGTGTTTTCAAGGCCGCGAGTTCAGAAAAAAAAGACGGGTCGAAAAAAGAAATGCACGCCGCCGTCAAGACCGTCACACGCGCGTCGCCACCGTCGTTTCGCGGTGTGTTGCACGGTTTCACGTATTACGCGGTATCAAATCGAAAAAGCACTTTGGTTTATTAAAGTACTCACTGTCTTATTCAAGTACTCTCTTTCATCGGTCACAACCAACCGGCTGTCGCGTCGGACCGCGCGCTGGGGACGCGTTCCGAAACGCTTGTCTCCAATTTCCTGGGGACTTTCGTTTAGTAAAGTACTTAATCTCATCGTAGCGGCACGCGCGATGGACGCGACCCGAAACGCATCATCTCCATTTACTTGGGCGTCAAGCCGATGACGCCGCAGGCCAGCCGCGCGCCCGCGTTTCCGGTGGTGCAGGAGGTTTTCCCCTGCGTGCCGATCTCGGAGGAGTCGCCTTTGCCCAAGTCGTCCTCCAGTTCGTGCACCACGACCGCGCGGCCGATAATGGAGTTGGGCCCGGAAAGGGGGATCTGCACGTCCTCCATCTCCCACTCGCAAGCATCCGCGGTGGCGAGGATGTTCCCCAGGTCGCCGGCGTGGCGCTCCTCGTCGGTGGGCGACCCGTGCTTCTTGCCGTTCGGGTTGAAGTGCGGGCCCGTGCTCATGCACCCGTTGGTGGTGTCCCCGAACTCGTGGATGTGGAACCCGTGCTTCCCCGCGGCGAGGCCGGTGAAGGACGCCACGACCTTAGTAGGGCCGTCGCCGGATTGCGTGAACGTCACGGTGCCCGCGACGCCCGCGCTGCCGGTCAAGACGCAGATGGCTTTCTTGTCCTCCGCAACAACCACCACGGAGGCGCGGCCGGCGCTGGCACGGGTCACGGCGCGGGGCTTGAGGGACGCGCTGTGTATAGGGAGAAGAACGGGAAGAAAGGAGATTATGTCAACGTGGGTGTTCCGTGAAGGAGAGGGGGATCGGGAGTGGGATCCGCCGGGTCCGGAAAAGCGCGGATCGGACGCCGGGGACAGACAGTGGGGAAAAGCATCGCCGATGGGGCTTTTTCGCCCACACAGGTTTCGTCTAGGGGACGTACCCACGGTGCGCGCACTTGGAGGAGCACACGTGCTTGACGGCGCCGGCGATGTTCATGCAGGTGATGGTGGCCATTTTGTGAGTTGGACGGGCGAGTGGAAACGCGCGCGGTGAAGTGCGATCTGCGATGAGTGATTTATCCACGTGACGTGGACGGGCCGCCGCGTCCGTGGAAAGTTTCGTGAGCTTTCGGAGAAGCGAAAGTGCTCTCCCCACTTGCCCTGGCACTTCCTTCGGCGCCTCTGTCATGACGTCCACTTCAGTGATGGGTCTCGTCGCGGCGCCGCGGGTGGTGGTTTCTGTTCTTCGGAGTCGTGTGGGTCGCGCTGTTCGCGCCGTCGCCCCCCGTCGGTCCCGCCTCGGTTTCGACGCGGCAGCCACGGAATCTCCCCCCGCCGAATCCCCAAAGACAGTCGCCAGGTCCCTCGAGTTCATGGTCGAGATGTCCTGCGGCAAGTGCGTCGCGTCCGTGGAGGCCGCGTGCGTGACCGTTCCCGGGGTGGAGGCGGTGGTGGCGAACCTGGCTCAAAACACCGTCCGGGTCGTCGCGACCGCAGCCGCGTCCGCGGACGACGTCGTCAACGCGGTGGTCCTGGCTGGGTACAAGTGCCGGCTGGTGGGCCAAGGCGAGCTGGACGTTTTCGGCGAGGATCTGGCACAACGGTTGGGCACGAACTTGCGAACCCTACGCCAGTCCTTAGCCGCGGTTTCCGAGTTCAAAGGTAGTGAGTACGGCCACGGCGACGTCGCAGGCGTGGTGCGGTTCGTGCAGGTCGACGAAACGACGTGTATGGTGGAGGGCCGCTTAAGCGGGTTGGCGAAGCACAAAAAATACAAGATCGCCATTCACGAATTCGGCGACCTCACCAGAGGCGTCAGCTCCGTTGGAGAAATCTGGCAAGCACCCGTGGGAGACCTGGGGGACGTACTAGCAGACGCGAACGGAGACGCCGTGGTCGTGAGCAGGGTGGTGCGTGGGGAAATTAAGGTGTGGGACGTCATCGGGCGCGCCGTAGGGATCGTCCCGGTTGAATGCAGTGAAACAGAAAAAGGCGTCGCCGCCGTCCTCGCGCGAAGCGCCGGGATGGGAGACAACCTCAAGCAGCAGTGCGCGTGCGACGGGACGGTGATTTGGGAAAGCGCGCACGACGACTTCAAGCCGGTGGGGGTGAAGATGTAGAAAAGAAAGAGCGACGAAGGAGCTGGGGAGGGAGTGTGTCAGCGCATGTAATTTGATGAAGTCCAATAAAATCGTCAAAATGGTAAGCACAAGAAAGGAAGTTGAGAAGACCACGACCCATAATCGGCATTCACCTTCGGCAGGTGGAGTGGTCGACCAGCATGTCGAGTTTGGACGGGACCCCGCCTCGGTTCGGCGAGGGGGTCACGCACAGCCACAGCTTCGCGTTACGCAGTCCGGGAGGCAATGACCGGTTCACCGGCGCCGCGGGTTTGTCCACCTCAGGGCGAACCACGTTCCCAAGAGATGCCAACCTGTACGATCCACCCGCGACCTCGCGTTTGACGCGAAGCAACGTGCGTCTCGGCGATCCCCTGAGCCCGTTTGTTTCCGAGGTGATGCGCCCTCACCAGGGCATCATCGCGGAGAAGAAATACGAGGTCCCGATTGCGCGAGCAAGGTACACAAAAGGCCGGGACATGGTCAACAAGGGCGACGCGAACGTGAACACCACCATTCCGCAAAACCATCCTTCGCTGTTTGCGTCGAATTCGAGCATGCGCTTGTACGCGTCCACGGCGCGGCGGCTGCGCAAACCAACCCCGTGGGAGAACACGCACCCTAGTGAGTTCAAAAGGGCGTCGCGGCAAGTTGGGCCCAGCGACAGGCAGGAGATGTTCTACCGGAAAACCCTTGAAGAGGCGCAGACGCCGTTGGAGCGACGCCGGGCGCTGGAGCACGAAGCGGCGCTGGCACACGTGGAGAAGAGACGCGTCGCCGCGATTGAGGACGCCGCTTTGCGAAAAAAGGAAAGAGAAGTCGCCACCGCGCTTGATATCAAAAGCGACTTCGCGACGCGACGGGTTTTGAACGCCACGACACGGAACGCCGCGTACGCGTGGGAAGCAGACATCGTGGCGGATGGAAAACACGACCCCGGAGTCGGCGCCAAAACTTCACCGAAAAAGTATCAGCCGTTTCTTGACGCGTTTATAACACCCTCACACGCGCTGCACGCGGGGGCGCGGCAGGTCGTGCCCCGTCCTCGGGTGTTGGGACCGTGTACGTTCGTACCGTTACCCGCGACGGACAAAACGGAGCAGGTCAGGCTAGCGACGACCGTGGATGAGCGCTGCTACGAAAACGCCGCGCATGCGCTTGAAACGACCGCCCGAAACCTGGGCGGCGTCGCGCCCACCGCTAAGTACGCGGCGTACTTTGGCGACTTCGTGAGGTCGCACAGGGAGGAGCAGCGTACGGCGGGCGTTCGGGTGCACACGCACACGGCGGTGCGGTCTCTTCGCGCTGATGCGCAGAAAAAGGACCGGGATACGCAAATGGCGGAGCTGGACAAATTCGAAACCAACGTGGCGTACTTCCACGCAAACGATTTGCGCCAACGGCTGACGCACCGGGGGTGGCTCGGTCCAGGCGAGGGGGTTTTGGAGCGCTCGCGATGCGGAGCGATGACCTTGGTGACGAACGTGACGAATCAAACAAAAGAAAAAGAAAAAGAAAACCCTCGCGCGTCGATGGTCCGTTTGAAAGCGGCGCGCGACGCGAAAACGGCGGTGGCGAACGCGCGGAAGTGGGACGACGGCGACGAGACGGTTGAGGATTATTAGAGTACACTTTAGACGACTGGGAAGAGTGAAATATGATAGTTGTTGCAGTCCCGTTCCCAACGCGTTGAATGAGAAAAATTAACTCCCTTGTTACAATATATTAATTCGCCACGCCGTTGACGTGGTGCTTACTGGCCACGCCGTTGACGTAGTAGTGCTGCCCCACCGTGTTGAGGTTCGTGAACGTCGCTTTCCACGCGCCGTAGTACGTCAGCACTTTGTAGTTCAGGTTCCACTTCTTGGCGAATTTCTTGAACAAACGCGAAACCTGCGGTTGCCGGAACTGCGGCATGTCCGGAAACAAGTGGTGCATGACCTGGCAGTTTAGGTACCCCATCAGCCAGTTCACCACGTGGTTGCCGGTGTCGATATCCACGGTGTGGTCCACGGCGTAGTGTACCCACGAAACGTGCTTGTCCGCGGGCAACACGCCCGTGTGCGTGTGCGACGTGGAGAAGTGCGCGAAGAGGTACATGTACGCGAACCAGTTCGAAACGCTGAACCACGCGTACGCCGACGTCCACGTCGAGCCACTTAAAGCGCTTTTGATAACCGCGGTTCGCACTAAGTGCGACAGTAACATCCAGCCCCCCTCCTCCCAGTTCCGCTTGCGAAACACGTCCCGTGGGTGCAGCGCGTAGATCCAGAACGTGGGAACCAAAACGCCGCTCGTGACCGGCACGAACGTCCACGCCTGCGCCTTTGCCCAAACTCGGCTAAAACCTCTCGGTCGGTTACTCTCCACGGCGGTTTTAAAAAACGCAACCGCGGGAGTCGTGTCCAGATCCATGTCATGTCGCACCTTCTGAGGTGTCGCGTGGTGTTTGTTGTGCATCGTGTTCCACATCGTTCCCGACGTCGCTAGGCCGAACCCGCACGTCGCGGCTTGTATGCGTTTGTCCCACCAGATGGAACCGCTCAAACTGTTGTGCCCGCCCTCGTGCTGCACCCACCCGCACCGCGCGCCGAAGAACATCCCATACACCGCGGCTGCTGCTAACGGGTAGCTAATGGTCATTAAGTACGTGCCGAGGGCGAACATGGCGACGAGTTCGACTAACCGGTACGCCAGGTGTGTTTTCGAGGATTCGAAAAAACCACCCTTCTCCAACTCCAAGCGCCACTTCGCGAAATCGGCCAGCATCTCAAAATCCGGGTCCGCCGACCGCGGCGAGGCGCATGGTCGGTTGGGCAACAGCTTGAGCGTTTTCCACGCCTTCGCCGAGCGCATGTGGAACTCCCTAAACGCCTCCGTGGCGTCCGCGCCGGTGTTGGCGAGCATGTAGAAAATCACGCTGCCACCCGGGTGTTTGAAGTGGGTCACGTCGTACTCCAAGTCGCCGACCCGGACCCACCGCGTTTTGCACGTTCGCGCCAGCAGATGCGGCTCCAGGGTTGAGGTCGTGATCGGGCCGTCGCTAACCACCGAGCCAGAAGCCTGCTTAGCGACCTTCGCCGCGGCCCTTGTCAGGGGCGACCGCGTGACATCGGAGGGAGGGCACATCGTGAAGATGGAGTCGTTGCGTACGTACGGAAACGCGACGATGGATATCGGGTACCGATCAATCGCAAATGAAACGCGAGTAAGGTGTTTCGACTTGCACCGACACGACGCTATCACGCGCGTCGATGAAACGCGGTCACGACGAACGCGACTTGGTCAAGCAACCGCACGTGCGACACGCGGCGCAACGCGCGCGTCCGGACGGCCTTCGCCGAAGCGCGGCGTGTTCTGCCGATACGGCGGTGCAGGGTTGAACGTTTTCACAACGAAGACGATGACGTCGACTGAAGCAGAAACAGAAATATCTGCTGCTAGCTTGGAGCTAAGTACTTTTCTCCTCGCCTTACAACCGCCACGAGACATATTCAGGTACGCGCTACATCGCCATCTCACCGCGTCGACCGCGATGACGCCTTGTTTCCCACACCGTCTCCCGTCACACAAAAGAGCTCAGGGTACATCGCGCGCACACGGGCTGCTCCCGTGAGCCCTGACGGAGACGACACCGGCGCGCCCTTCGCGGCGACAACTCTGTCAAAAGTTTCCTCGTCGCTCGCGGCGAAGACTTCGCCGGCGTCTGGGAACACCCGCGTGCCATCCCAACGCACGTTTCTCGCCTCGCGACGTGCCTGCCGCGCCGCGGTTTCCGGGCTGTCAGGAGGAGACACAGGCAACGAGTGGGTGTTGGAAATCGCGGACAGCGTGGCTAGGGACAAAACAACCGTCTCCGCGAGCGGGTCGGGGCGCGACGAGGATAAAATGTTTTGTGTCGGCTCTCGTCTCGTGCGCGCCGCGCTTGCCTCGCCGGCGCTGAAGGACGAGCACTCCGAGTCAACCGACTCGGAGGACACGTCATCCCACGTCTCTGCTTCGCGTGAAGAGAGGACCACACGTGACTGCGACTGCGACTGCGAGAATGGTGCGGGTGGTTTGTTTACTTTTCGCGCGAAAGACTTTGACGCTCGTTGACGCTCTTCGAGTTTCGCCGCCGCGAAAGACGGTTTCGTTCCGGAAATAGAAACGCCCCGGGCCGGCGACCCGCTGCTTTGTGACTCGCCCTGACTCGACGAACTCCCTGACTCTCCTGACTCTTCCGCCTTCGAGTCGGAGATTGACCCTGTTCCCGGGTCAGCCACGCTTGAAGTAACGCTCGAACCGCGCGCGTCGCCGCGGGGGCGCCTGGAAACACCCGTCGCGGCGAACGTCGGAAGGGGCGCGACAGTCTCGTCGCGCCCGTTCCTTCGGGTCGCCACGGAGTCCCCGGGGGCGGGGGCGGGGGCGGGGGCGTTTGTTGCGCATGTCTTGTGAAAGAACCGGTCTTTCGAAGCATCCGCGTCAACCCAAGGAAGCGCCACACCTAGCCCGGATAAAAGCGCATCCACGCGTCGCGCCGCCGCCGCGTCGGGAGATTCCAAACCGGGTGTGTTTTTACCGTCTTTTTCCAAACGAAACGACGCGCGTCGCCGAACGTCTCGCGCCGCGCGTTTCTCTCCACCTGGAATGCCCATACCTGACTCACCCGAATCACTTGTACTTGTGTCGTGCACGTGTGAGACGGACGGCGACGGCGACGGCGATCCGGAGGACGCTTCCGGGG
>Ga0115003_10004563_pt1 | contig 10619 bp, 1 predicted proteins | sample ArcticOcean_MG_C_7_FD_88736 | JGI IMG/M metagenome (GOLD analysis project Ga0115003, IMG submission 88736) | Marine microbial communities from western Arctic Ocean - ArcticOcean_MG_CB11_88 | ecosystem: Environmental > Aquatic > Marine > Oceanic | place: Arctic Ocean: Canada Basin | collected... | reverse complement strand
TTCGACCTTGCTTGAACTCAAGTCACTGCTTGTTTCATCGAAACCGATATACACCCAGCCTCCTTGGCATGGACATGATTCAATATTCATGTGCATCGTGTGGAATGGGCGTCGTCGGAATGAAATGTGCGAAGTGTGAATGTGACCTTGTTCACGATACGATCACAACTGCAGATGGGCGCAATGTAGCAGTTGCTCGTTGCCCTGAAGGCTGTGGCAAAATCAAGTCGCCAATGTGCTGCGGCGATGATATGGCCTGTGCTATCTGAAGTTCCTGACTTCAGGCTCACATCGCTCTCTCCTTTTGTGACAAGTGGCTAAGATGACTGAAATCGAAAGCCTTGACCACGCAACTTGGGAAGAGTTTCTCCAACTACCTGTAGCTGTTTTGATTCTTGGAAAGAACGAATGCCAAGCATGTACAGATTGGACTGAAATATTGAACACTTGGATTACAAGTGAAGCTGTGCCAGTCAATGTCCGATTTGGCAAGATTTTACTGGATGCACCAGGGATGAGTCGTTTCAAACTCGCTCAACCTTGGGTTTCATTCGTTGACATTCTCCCATTCAATGCCATCTTCGTGAACGGGGAGCGCGTCAAAGAATGGGCTGGCGGCAAATTATCCCGATTACAGAATCAACTCGAGCGTCTTTTGAATTGAATCAACTCAGTTTTAATTGATGCTGTTCAAAGGTGTTGCAAACCCTTTTCTACATGCCCTTTATTCTCTAAACCCTATGACTCATCAAACATTATTTCTCCGAGATATTGGCTCAATTACACAGGAAAATCTTGAAAACGTCTCTAAAAACTCAATGTTTACGCTAACAACATCTATCTATTGGTAAAAACCCGCCAAAACATGGCATCTCTTTCATCGGTTAGGATTTCGATTCTTCTGTCTCTCTTGATGCTTCTACTCTCTCAGAACCCTTATGCCAGTAATGATGCAGAAGAGAAGATTGAAATCATTGGTGAGCAAGAAATAAACCTGTCACCTGCGTTTAACATAAGTTCACCCTACTATCCTGAAACCTTTGTCGATGGGGCCTCGTATTTCAATAGTTTAAGAGCTGAATCTGTAACTGCGGGGAATGAACATACTTGTATCGTTTACGATGATCAATCAATGTCATGTTCAGGATACAATCTATATGGCTCTTTAGGAGTGGGGTATGCTATTCCAAGCCCTTATTATACAACGGAACACATCAAAGTCGACTTTTCAGAGAACGTAAAGGTCTCAAAGGCTTTTGCAGGATATGCATCTACTTGTGCTATCGACACTACTGGTGAGCTTTGGTGTTGGGGATACAACAATTATCGACAAGCAGGAACTGGGAGTTCTGAGGCGAAAATAGATTCTCCTGAGAGAGTCTTCATCGGCTCAAATGAAACAATTGTAGATGTCGCAATTGGTCAATACCACAAATGTGCATTGACCTTCTCCCAGCAGATCTATTGTTGGGGATTCAATAATGTAGGTCAATTACACTTCAGTAGCAGCGTGTACTCTGAACTCGCAATGCCTACTAAAATTGAGATTCCGAATGGAATAGAACCAGTCAGTATTAATTCCAAATTAGACCATACCTGCATTCTGAGCGAAAATGGAGGAGTCTATTGTTGGGGCCTCAATACTTATGGACAACTTGGAGATGGAACCACTGCAAATCAGCAAACTATGGTGCAAGTTCTTCTACCTTATTCCGACCCTGCCGTATCTGTAAAAGTAGGTCAGTCTCATTCATGTGCATTGTTGACCAGCGGCGATCTGAAATGTTGGGGTCACAATAATTATGCTCAAATTGGAACAAAGTCGAATATCCCTCCATCATTCCTTTACCCAACATCGGTCGTCGATTTGCCGATTGAGCCAATCGACTTTGATTTGGGGAATTCGTACACTTGTGTTTTATTGAAAACGCAGACGATTCTATGCTGGGGCTTAGGTAATTATGGCCAATTGGGCTATGGAAGTACGTCAAGTTGGACTGCAGCAAGTCCGAATCATCGCAATGTTTTACTCAACTCGAACGGAAATGAATTTTATAATTCAGTCAGCATTGAACTTGGGCTTCACACCTCTTGCAGTATTTTTGAAACTGGAAGGGTTGGATGCTGGGGCAAAAACAACATAGGCAACATTGGTGATGGCACAATATCAAATCGTCATGCACCATATGTGAACAAAATCACAATTGGTGAGGAATCGACATCATTGCACTATCAGCAATCAACCCCCCTGCGAAAATCCCCTTATGTTGACGGAATTAATTTTTCAGCATCAGTATCTCCACCGCTGCCAAACGGTTTTTCCTTCGATTCCGTAACTGGCGCTATCAACCATGATGGTTCTGGCTCCTTGGGTTTGACCTACCATAATCTAACATTTATTGCAGGCAGCGACCAAGTAGTACTGCCAGTCACAATTGTTGTGAGCAAATCATTACCTTATCCAGGGCGCATAGATACATACCTTGGCAGTATTACCTTATCAGCAGATAATTCAATCACGAACGTCGGTTCATTAAGTACATCAAAAGACCACGTATGCCTTAATCAGAAAAGTGGTCAACTTCTCTGTTGGGGCAATGGACTAAACGGTAAATTGAGTACTGGCACAACCAGCGACGAATCAATCCCTCAACACACCAGTTCTTCCTCCGCCTATAATGCGATTCGAGACACCTATTCCGTTGTGACTGCCACCTCACACACGTGTTCCCTCACCAATTTCGGAAAAGTATATTGTTGGGGTGAGGCAGATGATTCCCGTCTTGGACAGAGCAGTGAGACTGACTCGGTTTCGCCAAAAAGAGTTGTATTTCCAGAACATAGATCGGTCAATATGATCGCTACCCATGATGCTCACAATTGTGCCATTACAGACGATGGTGAAATCCATTGCTGGGGTAAAAATACATATGGACAAATTGGTGCAGGAAGTATATCCAACTGGTTTGGTTCGCCGACACCAGTCATCGGTTTAGAAGAGGTCAGGGCTTCGGCAATATCTGTTGGAGATGGATTTAGTTGCACGGTTTTAGATAATGGTTCGGCCTATTGCTGGGGTAAGAATGATTTAGGACAGTTAGGAGACGGTACGAATACAGATTCATCTAACCCTGGGTTGCAGATTATAATGCCTTGGTCAAATCAAGCAGTAACCATTAGCTCTGGTCAATCTCATTCATGTGCGATATTGGTCAATGGTCAAGTAGCATGCTGGGGGAGAAATAATGTTGGACAGTTAGGAGACGATACTCTTAATGACAGTTCAATCCCAGTGCTAGCCCAATTACCTTCATCAAAAGAAGCAATCATGATCGATGTTGGAATCTCTCACACATGCGCTGTCATGAATGATGGCTCAATGTATTGTTGGGGATTGAACGCGAATGGCCAACTTGCAGATGGAACAACTTTATTCAAGAAAGTGCCAGTTCAATCTCAGTTACCCTCAAGTAAATCTGCAGTTCTCGTAGCTGTAGGTGAATCACACACCTGCATTCAGACCGATGATTCAATGATTTATTGCATAGGGGCGAATTCATATGGACAATTAGGCGACTCAACAACAATTGACCGCACAGACTTTGTAGAAGCGCATTGGAATCAGAATAATTCAATTTCTAGTTCTTTCGCTCCCCCGGGATATTCTGTTAATCAACAGTTAATTGTTTCAGGATGGGGGTCTTTTAATTTCTCATCACCACAGTTGCCAACAGGCATTACACTTGATGGTCAACTCGGAATACTTGCATATGATGGTACTCAAAACATTGGCAATTATTCAATGTCAGTATCTGTAACGAACGGTATTTCATCAAAGTCTGTATCTTTCACAACAGAGGTTTTTGACTTCGATAATCGAGAAGGACAGATTAATTCATTCAGTTATACTGCAGGCTTCGGTTCTAACGACCCCAATGAAGATGCAATTTCAATTAACGCAGGATACCTGTATGCATGTTTACAAACACATGACTTTCGAATGAAATGTTGGGGATACAATGCCTATGGCCAAATTGGAAGGGGCAATGTAGCCACTGGCACATCACCGGGATATGTGTCGGAGACTCATATGAAATCGACGAAGAGCATGGATGTAGAAGCGTATAATTCTTGTTCGATAGATAATGAAAGCCAATTATGGTGTTGGGGTTACAATAACTTAGGCCAAATTGGAGACGGAACCGTAACTACTCGTTCTATCCCAACTCGAGTCTCTGGGTTTTCTGAAGGAATACTACAAGTGAGTACAGGTTCATCCCACACTTGTGCATTGACTGTTCAACGAGATGCGTACTGTTGGGGCGAGAATAGTTACGGCCAATCGAGTTCAAGTTCAGCTACCACCCAATCTTTGCCCAATTTGATTAACGGGTTGGGAAGTTCCATGCCAAAAATGGTTTCTGCAGGAAAGGATATGTCTTGCGTATTGTTAGAGAATGGAACAATAGGTTGCTTTGGAAGAGCAGATCTTGGCCAAATGGGTGATGGTTCAACAACTCAGACACATAATGATATTCGTTGGCCAATACTCCCCCTAGGTCGAACTGCAAGATCTTTAGATTTGGGAGCTCAACATGCATGTGCAATTCTTGATGATTTTAGCCTATATTGCTGGGGTGGCAACAATTATGGCCAAGTTGGTAATGGAAGTACTACTGATGTATCCATACCTACTCAAATTCTTGATTCATCGTATCAAGTTGTAGGAGTGACTGCTGGTTCTGTCAATGGTGCAAACTACGATACCACTTGCGCATGGTTAAGAAACGGTTCAGCATTATGTTGGGGGTACAATGGCCAGGGGCAATTAGGTCTAGGAAATAATACCGATGCCCATTCGCCAGAATGGGTGATGTCTCATCTTCTCAACCCTGAATTAAAGATTGTTTACATAAACACGGGGGGGTACGTCACTTGTGCTCAATACGATAACGGGGCTGTAAGTTGTTGGGGGTATGCTACAAGTTATTATGCACTGGGTGATGGAACACAAACCTCTCGAAACCGCCCTTCGACTTTCGTATACCCATCGACTGAATATTCCGGGTCTCAGCTATTAGAAACGAGTATTAATTTTGTTGCAGGGTACCCTCAAGATAAAACATTACAAATTAGGGGATGGAATTCTAATGTATCCTTGGTAGGTTCATTACCTCAAGGGTTAACATTCAATTCCACATCGAATATTCTCTCTTATGACGGTTCAATTATTGCGCCTGGAACATTTAATCTACAACTTACTGATAGCTTTGGAAGCAATACACAGGCCATCAGTTACAAGAGTGCGGATATCAGTCAAATTGAAGGACGTGTCAATGCTCCATGGCTGATAAACGGTTCAACAAGCACTTCCTATAGCAATCCACAGATCTCTACGATGAGTTCTGAAGGTGGTCATACGTGCATGACCAATTCATTGAATGAAGTAAGTTGTTGGGGTTTGGGAACATCTGGACAACTTGGTTCAGGTGCTGCAACTTCTAATTTTCCCAAAGATTCAGTAAACGCATATGGCTATGAAGATTTTAAATTCACATCGGTTTCGACAGGAGGGACACATACTTGTGCTCTCGATGAAGAGAGCGAATTACTTTGCTGGGGTTCGAACACACAATTGAGATTAGGGCATACTGCAGGAGCCGTAAGTTACCCTTATACATATACTGGAGAATCAGAAATTTATGGACAACCCCTGGCTGCAATCTCAGCCGGAGGCAGTCATACATGTGCGATTCGAATGGATGCCTCTACCTGGTGTTGGGGGTTAGGCAATTATGGGCAGATTGGTGATGGAACTGTTTATGGAAGCGGAACAATACCGAAACAAATTCAATTTGATGATAATTTAACTTCAATCAGTGTCTCTACTGGCTATTACCATTCTTGCGCGATTATGTCTGATTCCTCAGTATACTGTTGGGGATTTAATGATCAAGGTCAATTGGGAATTGGAAATAATACGAATCAACCATTACCTACCAAGGTTCTACTTCCTGCAGGAAGAACTGCTTTAGCAATATCATTGGGCAATTCACATTCTTGCGCGATTTTAGATGATGATTCTATAAAATGTTGGGGTAATAACGACAATGGCCAGATTGGTGACGGGACAACCAATGATCGAACTAACCCCTCATCTGTAATATTATCTGGCATCAACAATCCAATTCAGATTGCTGCGGGGTATGATTCTACATGCGCGCTTTTCGACGATGGCTCACTGCAATGCTGGGGCAGCAATACCTATGGCCAATTAGGTACTGGAAGTAACACTCAATCCAATTCTCCACAAACCCTGAGTTCCGTTTCAGATCTCGATGCTTCAGCGATAACTGTTGGCAACTATTTTGCATGCGCCCTCTTCCACGATGGAGCACCAAGGTGTTGGGGTTTGGGAACATCAGGTCAGCTTGGTACCGGGACGTCAGTAAACAGCAATTCACCTCAACTGGTTAAGGGGTATCAAGGAGAAGGGGAGGAACCTTACAAGTTCGTTGAAGGGACTGAGGTTACTGTGCCCGTGCATGTTGCAGGTTGGGAGTACACTTCGAGTATTGTTGGCTCATTACCGATTGGTATTGAATGGAATAATACAACGAACTCGATTGAATTAAACGGCTTGCTTTCAGTTGGTAATCACAGCGCTTCAATTCAGTTTTCTACTGGAGCACACACTGCAACAGTGATGGTTCCTTTCGAGATTGTAGAAAGAACCGACCAGTGGAGCGATAGAGTACTTTCACACACACACGGCATGGCCATATTGGATGACGTTGATTCAAATTTCCCGCTGGATTTAGATGTTGGTGGATCTCACTCATGTTACATTTCTGTATCGAAATATAATTATTGTCAAGGACTTAATTCGAACGGTCAACTTGGTGAAGGAAGTACAACTCAGAGAGCGACTCCTTACAAAATTTCGACCTTTGAACAACCTCTCAAGTCCATTTCTGCGGGACCTGCCCACACTTGCGCAATAAACTTCGAAGGGTCGCTCTACTGTTGGGGCAGTGGCAATACCGGTGAACTTGGAATCGGCTCAACTCCAACCAGTGAAACTCAGCCGCGAGAAGTAACCATTGAAGCAAACGGCCTAGAATACAACAAGGCTTTGCAAGTCGAAGTGGGAACTTCTCACTCATGCTCTCTTTTCGATGATTTACAATTGTACTGCTGGGGCTACAACAATTATGGACAACTTGGCATTAACTCAGTATCACAGCAAACCCGTCCACAGGTGGTCAGCCTACCTTTGGAACAAAGGGCAACGGATGTGTCACTTGGAAACAGTCATACATGTGCCATTGTACTCAATGGCTCAGTTTACTGCTGGGGACACAACGCCTACGGCCAACTTGGCGACAACACGACTACAAACAGTCCAATTCCAATACTCACGCACCTTCCTCAAGGAAGGACAGCAATTGCCATTTCGTTGGGTAACGACCACTCATGTGCAATTCTCGATAACAACTCAGTGTATTGTTGGGGCTACAATGGAAACAAGCAACTTGGAAGCTCATTGAATCCAAGTCGTTCCCTCATACCACTGTTTGCTGAATTACCTACCGGCTCATCGGTAGTGGAATTGTCGATGGGGACGAGTTTCAGTTGTGCGGTTTTAGAGAACGGCTCTGCCTACTGCTGGGGATATAACAATTACAATCAAGTCGAAGGTCAAACCAATTCGAATCTCCCTAACACTGTTTTAATTCCGGTTCATGTTGAACTTGAATCTATATACAGAATTGTGTCGTTGAGCAGCGGCTCGGAACACGCATGTGCAGTCCTTGAAAACGGAGAAATCACTTGCTGGGGTCGCACTTCGAACAACAGAGATATTGAGTTGAACAAAGGCAGTAATCCGAATGAATTACGATACGTCATTTCAGAGCAGAATGTAAAACGATTGCATCCAATCGGATGGGGGATTCACGATTATTCAATCAGTAACCTTCCCAATGGTTTTGCTTTCGAATCCTCATATCTAGAAATCTGGCCGAATGCAACATTAACCGGTACTTTTGATTGGACAGTAACTTCGTTGGCTGGAACCCACCAAGGTACAACTGTCTATCAGGGAATTAACATTGACCGCAAGCAAGGAGCAAAACCAGCATGGACCAACAGCATATCTTACATTGACTCTAACTCAGAATTGCCCATGGAAACAGTTGACACGAATTATCGACATTCCTGCGGAATTCAACAAGGTGGTGAATTGTTCTGTTGGGGCTTGAACGACCAAGGACAACTCGGTGACGGAACCACGACAAGGAGATTAAGACCTACTGCAGTACGCTATGAAGGTACATCACCTCTTGTAAATCAAGTATCCACCGGCTATCACAACACATGCATCGTTACTGACGCAAACAGAGTCATGTGCTGGGGGGATGGAACATATGGCCAAAATGGAATTGGGTCGTACAGTACAGACGGCAGTGAGTTTGACCAAAAAAGACCAAAAGAAGTTCTTCTTTCATGGGATGTTAACGCCATAATGGTCTCAACTGGTAAGGATTTTGCATGTGCGTTAATTGACGATGGTGCAGTTCGTTGCTGGGGGCAAAATAATTACGGTCAACTTGGCATGGGTTCGACCAGCCCATCGTATTCAGGTCTGTCACAAGAAGTGCAGTTGCCGGTCGGTAGATTTGCCCTTTCCATCGATGCAGTTGAAGAACACGCTTGCGCCGTTCTCGATGATGGCAGTATGTACTGTTGGGGCAAACACAAATACGGAAATATGGGAACTGGACAGTTACTAACGAGTACGAATTCGTACATCAGTACTCCCATTCCGGTAGAACTACCCCCTGGTAAACGAGTTTCTTTAATGGCAGTAGGTAACGAACACAGTTGTGCAGTGATGACCGACGATTCGCTCTGGTGTTGGGGGAGAAACTACTACGGTGAAGTTGGGAACGGAAATATCGCAACTCAGAGTTCTGAATACGAACTATCCCCCGTGGAAGTAGATGTACAATACTATGCACCAATTGTTGCGTTGAGCGCCGGTTACAGATCGACATGCTCACTTCATGACGACGGAATGCTGAACTGTTGGGGTTGGAACAACAATGGGCAAGTTGGTGACGGTCTTAGCAGCGATCAATCTACACCGACGACAATCCAGTTAGAGGGCAGTACTGAAGCAACATGGATTTCGTCGGGATACCAATCGACATGCGCGACCGGTAGCGATGGCTCAGCACAATGTTGGGGCAATAACGAGTATGGTCGGCTTGGAGACGGTACAAACGAGCAACGCTCGTCCCCTGGTCGAATAGACATGGATTTACCCTCTACAGCGTTAATTCTAACATTCCTTGAAGGTGAAATCACTCAAAACGAGAATTTCGTCGCGGGATGGAACTACAGTTTCGCAGTTTCTCCTCCTTTACCACTTGGATTCTCAATGAACCTTGAAACAGGAACCATTTTCTCGACAGGAAATTCAACTTTCGGGGTAACTCGGCACAATGTTTCTGCTCTTGCAGGTACGTATGTCTCTACGGTTGAAATCACAATTGCCGTTATTCGGGACACTGATGGCGATGGAACGCCTGATGCCGAAGACTATGACGATGATGATGACGGTAATTTGGACAGTCTCGATAACTGTCCGAGTCAGTTTGGAACTTCTTTTCTTGGAGGGTATATTGGTTGTCCCGATTCCGATGGAGATGGCTGGGCGGATTTAATCGATCCATTTGACGATGTCACGCAATGGAAAGACACAGATGGCGATGGTTATGGGGATAATCCGAACGGAACCAATCCTGATTTATGGATCCTCGATTCATCTCAGTGGTTCGACTCAGACGCTGATGGTTACGGCGATAATGAGTTTGGTATACGTGGCGATTCATGCCCCTATGTCGAAGGATACAGTACAATTGACCGGTACGGCTGCATTGATACGGATGGGGATGGATGGTCTGATGAAGGTGAACCATTCCCGTTCAATGCCTCTCAATGGGCGGACCGGGACGGCGATGGTTGGGGAGATAACCTCTCTGAAGGCGCTGAATTGATCGATATGTTCCCTTCCGATGGAACACAATGGATTGACGCTGATGGCGATGGGCACGGCGATAACAAATACGGCACTGAGGGCGATTGGTTCCCGAATAACCCTGACAGATGGGCAGACACAGATCGTGACGGAACTGCAGATGAAGATGACGCATTTGTCAATGACGCAACACAATCGACGGACAGTGATGGAGATTTGTATGGCGATGACCCACTTGGAAATCGGCCCGATGAATTCCCGACTGACCCTACCGAATGGAAAGACACCGATGGAGATGGTGTAGGAAACAACGCCGACGCATTCCCATTCGACCCAACTCAAACTACCGACAGGGATGAAGATGGTTACGGCGACAACCCACTCGGTTCAGGTGCAGATGTGTTCCCTGACAATCCTACGCAATGGAAGGACTTAGATGAGGACGGATTAGGCGATAATCTCACTGGAACTGACGCAGATCCTTACCTCAACGACTTTGATAACGATGGTTACAACGACAGTATCGACATCCTGCCAAGTTTCTACTCACCAGGTGATTTGGACAATGATGGTG
>Ga0115003_10004562_pt1 | contig 10621 bp, 24 predicted proteins | sample ArcticOcean_MG_C_7_FD_88736 | JGI IMG/M metagenome (GOLD analysis project Ga0115003, IMG submission 88736) | Marine microbial communities from western Arctic Ocean - ArcticOcean_MG_CB11_88 | ecosystem: Environmental > Aquatic > Marine > Oceanic | place: Arctic Ocean: Canada Basin | collected... | reverse complement strand
CGCAACAGACCTAAAGAATCCAACATTAACTATAGAATACAGTTTATTAAGTACCTCTCAGGTAGCTGAGTTGAAGACAATGAGTGAAACAGTGTATAATGTAGTAGAAGATATAGATTTCTACGAGTATATACCTGTAGAAGAATTTAAATTTGAAATGATAGAGCAACCTATGATAGAAATTTCTACCATAGAAGAGTTTTACTTTGAGCCACAGGCTATTGAAGAGTTAAACGCTGGAGTTGTTGATGTATTTCAGGAGATAACATATGAAGAAATCCCAACAGAAATCAAAATTGAAGAAGTTTTTATTGAAAGAACAGAAAGTTTCAGCGACACCCCAACAAGCATTATCGAAGAGTTCTTTGCCGAAGAACGGCAGACCGAGTTCCAAACCACAGACACTAGCAGAATCGTTGAGTCAGAGCCTATACGAGAAGAAGTTAGCTCAAGAGAAGATGGAGAAATTAGTAGCAAAAGAAGCGAAAGTATTACAACAGAAGAAATTAGCAGAGAAGAAAATGGAACTCCACCAAGAGAAAGTGAAGAAAGAATTACTACAGAGCCTAGAGAAGAAAGCACAGTTGCAGAAACCACACCTGAAGTTGTGGAAGAAACTGAAAGTATTGCTCCTGGATCTGAAACAGAAGATACTATCGTTGCTGAAGAAATAGATGAGCCTGTCGGAGAAGGAGAAGCAGATGGAGGTGGATCAGGAGATGAACGAACTGAAACTGTTGCTACAGGAGAAGAACCCATCGAAAGCCGAAGTGAATCGGTGGAAGAAAGCAGGACTGAAGGAGCTGCTAGAGTCAGTAATCAAACTATTACAGTAGAATCTATAGAAAAAAAGGTCAATGAAACCCTTAAACGAGTAGACCAAAGACTGGTCGCCACTTCCCTCATTGTGGCTAGGGCTATGGAAAGCCCACTTTCTATGGACAATTACGGAAATACAAACAATAATATATTTATAAATCAACTAAACATTGATGGAGGAGATTATTATGACCAAAGAGAATACATTGATACTAGAAATATATATGCTCAGAGCCAAGTTACATATAACGACCCTGTGGCAAAGAGTCAAAAGATTCTTCAGGAATCTATAGACAATCGCATAAGGGCAGAAGAACATTTAAAACGAATAAGAGGATATTGATATGGGAGTAAAGGAATGGCTTGGAATAGGCTCACTCATAATTACATTACTGGGATTTGCAATCTTCCAAGGAAAGCTGATCGAAAGAATTAATGTATTAGAATCTCAACAATCAGTAGATATTAAACCTATCGTAGCAGACATTGCTATTAACAAAGCCGAGATAGCAGTATTAAATGCTAAAGTTAATGAGATGAAAGCCAGATCAGACAACCCACTAGGACAATAAAATGCCAAAGAAAGCAGATTTAGAAAAAGAAATTAAGTTTATAGAATACTTTACGGAAGGTAAGTTTGCCGGTAACGCAACACAATCAGCAATAGCGGCAGGGTGGAACAAAGATAAGAAACCTGCACAAATGGGAGCTTATTTAAGAAAAAAACTTAGCGCAGAGATACGAAAAAAGAATGAAGAAAGAATTTCTAACACAAGTGGCACAGCTATTTCTGTTTTAAAAGACTTATTACTTTCAGATCAGGACTCTGTTAGATTAAACACAGCAAAACTTATCCTAGAACTAGGATCATTTTCTAGTCAGACTATAAACTTAAATGTAGATAATACTCATCAAAAATCAGATGAAGAACTTGTTTCAGAACTAAACTCATTGGTAAAAGCTATCCCAAGTTTAAACACTATAGGCACAAATAGTTTAAACGACTTGGAAGAAGACATTGAACAAGAAAACAACAACCTTGAAAAGAAAAAACAAGAAATAGTCAAACACTAATTTTCTTCTTTTTCTGCTTCCAGTATCGCTAAACCTATCTGATAAGCTATCTGCGGCACAATAGCATTACCTAGTCCTTTAATTCTGTCCACCCTTCTGGATATCCCATGAGCCACTCTACCCACTCTGGGTTCAAAGCTGAACCTTTCGTGATCCATGCTTCTTTGTTGCTCTTTGCTATAACTTGTGGAAGTAATTTCCTTGTCGAGTTCACTACTGCTTTCCCTGTATCTTTGTAATCCCTCGCTGTCGGAGTTGGAAACATCTTTACTGAGTCTGCTAGATTCAGACTGTGAGAGTCCTTCCCATCTTTTGTCAATCTTCTTCCTTTCTCGTTTAGTTTCATGTTTGGGTGTTCTATCTCCTGTGTCGTAGGAGTAGGCCACATTTTCTGTTTCTCCTCGTACAGAATTGCATCTGATAGTTTTGCTCCGAAGGTGTTTTCTGGCTTGTTCTTCTTGCGCAGAATATAACTCCCTGTCTTTGTTTTCTCCACTCGGCTCGATTGCTCTCCCCCCTCTACACAATTTACTGTCGGAGTAGGCCACAATCCAGACTCTGTATCTTTGGTGCGGGGCATTGACTGCTGAAGCTGGAATAACAAACGATTGGACTTCGTAACCTTCGTTTTCCAGATCAACGCACACTTGCTCGAATACCATGCCGTTTTCGATTGAAGTAAGGTTTCGGACATTTTCGCCAATAACGAATCTCGGTTTCGATGCTTTGATAACTCGTAACATTTCTGGCCAGAGGTGGCGATCATCTTCTGTACCTTTTCTTTTACCTGCAACGGAGAAAGGTTGGCATGGGAATCCTCCAACAACGACATCTGCTTGTTCTTGTCCTTCATAATTTTTTATATCTCCTGTAATTGGTACACCAGGAAAGTTTTTTGCCAAAACCTTCTGACACCATTCATTATTTTCTACAAATTGTACTGTTTCAAATCCACCGGTAGCTTCTAGTCCTAAACTAAAACCACCTATGCCGCTAAATAAATCTATAATTTTCATTAATTGTCCTCAAAATCTTTACACGAGCATATTTTTATAATAATTGCATGTTCCGTAGAAAGAAGATTATAAGAAATATGATCGTAAGCATCTTCAAGATTCATCTCATCTTCTGTTACTAATATTAATGCCATTTTATCAATATCATAAACTAGCTTTGGCTCAATAGACTGTTGCACACCTATTACAGCTTCATCAAAACCATCTATCTTTAATAACTCATCACCATTCATATTTATTATCTCTAAAAAGGCCATGATCTGGTTTGCGTTTTAACTTGCGAATCTTTACTTCGCTATGTTTAAACGAAACTACTTCTGGCAACTTCTCGCTATCAGCAATTACTTTATCTCTAGCTTCTTCCTCTGAAGCCGCACCAACAGCACCACTAAAAGTTACTGTGGCTCTATAACAATAGTAATTCTTTTTCATGTGTCACCTATTTTAGACAGAGAATCCTGTTCCAGATCATAAATCATTTGCGATATTTGTTTATATCCTTTGCTAATCTTTCTATACTCTGTTTCCTGAAGATCCATAATCGAACATTTAGTTCTATCATCGTATATAAAAACTCCTTTGTTACAGTGATTACAGTCCTCTATAACCTTGTCAAAGGTAGTATATCCAACTCCTTGGCAAAAAGGACAAGCACCCATAACATTTTCTAGCATAGCGCACTTAACTATTTTCTCTAAAGTTTCAGAATTTATATCAATGTTATTAAATATTTTTTCTGTTTCATTGTTAAAATGTTTAAACAGTCTTTGCAAAGCCGTGTTGTCGTTTAAGTATTTCATCAAAAGAAAGTCAGTTTGATTTTGGGTTAGTTTTGAATAAGATAATATAACTGATATATCCTGTGGTGTAATCGCATCGTGAGATTTGCCTGATCCAATGCCAGACATATCAAGCGATTTAGGTAATAACTTGGATAATAGTTCAGCTTTCATCAGTTATTTCTAGTTCCCTTTTGTTTTTTTCTTCTTTAATAGCGAAAAACCAAAGACAATCACTAAAAGTAGTTAGATTTATGTTATCAATTACTCTTTGGTAATGTAAAAAAAGAACAAGCAGCTCTTGATTTGATAGCTTTTTTGCAGAATCTTTTATAAATGGAGAAAGTTTAATTTCCTTGTTAAAATCTTCTTCAAGATTATTATTTGTACTAGACTTCCAGATCCTGTATTTTTCTTTTGCTATCGTTCTAAAAGTAATGTTATAACCCTTTCTCCACCCAAAACCTCGTACTGCATCTACTATTTTATAATCATGAACCACAAAAGACTCGCCATCTTTCATATCTAGCATTGTTTTTATGTATTTATCATACTTGCTGCGCCCAGAAACTGGAACATTTGACTCTATTTCAACCATTATTTTCCCCTCCATTGTCTTCAAAAGGATTCTGATCCGTATTAGTTAATGCCTGGTCTTCTATGTACTGGTCTATATCGCTTTCAAGCCATACAGTGTAACACTTAGAAATTTTCGCATAAGGTTTAGGGAAGTCCCCATTTTTAAGATATCTATATAAAGTAGACTTACCAATTGATAAGCGACTAATAATATCTTTTGCTCTTACAAATTTTTTTTGTTTAATTTTTTCCATTTAATCTCCGTTCTGTTAAGTTTTATTATTAATTCTTTCTAAATACCATTCATGGATCAACTTCTGTGTTCCAAACTTTTTTTCCCACTGCCTATTTCCTAAAAAATGTATTCCCTGATCCTGTTGATGGTGCATAGGGCATAGTCAAAGAGGGATAAAATCTTTCGACTTTAACCCCATTCCCCCTCCGGTAAGATGATGTATCGTTGCCGGACTAAAAAGATTATATTCTCTCCGACACACACAACAACCATGTTCTATAGCCTTTTGATAAGCAATTCTAGTTTCTTTGTTTGGTTTCTTCGCCAATGAAATACTCCTTTTTAATCTTTCCAAATTCATCTAACACAGCTAGACTTCTGAGTCTTCTCTTTTCCATTGTCTTAATAAACCTTTTATAAAACTTCATGGCTACTAATTGCATATCTGTTTCAACTCCTAGGTCTTTATATCTTTGGTTTCTAAAAGAATGTTCTTCAAGGTCGGCTTTTAACATATCAAGCCTTTGTTCATAGGTTTTACATTCGTATACCAAAGCCACCCAGAGGGAACTAAACCTTGATCTTTCTTCCCTCGTTGTCCTAAACCCAAATTTTCTATTAAAATTGTCTGGGATATTATACATCTCTGTTCTCCAAATAGTATTCAGCAAATTTCTTCTTACCATCTTCATTTGTTACCATTCTTGTTTCAATAGAATGTCCTTCTGCTTTTAGATCAGCAATTCTACTCGCTAATCTAAAGCACTTATACTTAGACAAGGCTATTAGAGGGTTCATTTTCCTACCTTTTTTTAGATCTTTTAAGATCAGTTCACATTGTGTTGCCATTTTTTGCTCCTAATTTAACTTAATTCTTGATAAAACTTCATTTCTCTTTTGGTTTTACTGTTAATACTTCTAAACATATCACACCAGATTTCCCTAGCTTTTATTTTATGGCGCAAAGCTATGTATTCTTTTTTAGCATCTGCAATCTTGTCAATATATCCAATAATGTCTTCTTGGGTATTAGCAACAGCTTCCTTCTCTCTCAAAGTCATCTTTATGTCTTTAAGTTTTATAAAAGCTAAGTCTTTCTTATACTTAACCTCTGAAACAAGTTTTTCATACAAGGACTCTGCTTCTCCCAAAGACTGCCCCATAACCGATATCTCATGAATCATTTTTTCTAGTTCCTGATCTCCTAATTTAAGCATACTAACTCTCCTCTAAGCCTATAAGTTTGTTTTTAAGATCCCTAGGCAGCTCAACCATTCTTTCTTGGGTTGATTTTTGCTTATAAAGCGAGATAAATTTTAACTCAAGACCAAGATAGTCTTTCTCAAGACTTGTTTTTCTAAGCCTGTTTCCTCCCATGAGTTTAAACACCTCCAAAGCAATCTTGTCTTTTACCTCTACACCATTAAAAAAATTAGAAAAAGTTTCTATTATGGGTAGTGTTTCGTTGGGTAAGTGTTTAACAATATCGCAAACCTGTGGTTTCCATTCGCCAGAATGAGTATGTGATGCCAAAGCCTGTACTGATTCATCTAAAGATTTGTCTTGTAAAGTTATCCAGAACAAACCCTTTTGAACTTTATTGAGTTTTTGTTGCTTTGGATAGGCTTGATCTATCATCTCCATAAAGGCTTTAAATTCTTTTACTTCCATTAAGTTCCCCCTTGTTGTATAAAAGTATATTTATACTTATATATATATTTATGTCTGTGTATATCTTAATTTACTTACTTACACACTTATATTTATTTATATATATATTATATATTATAATCAATTTATAATAATTTAAAACTTTATGCAATCATTTCTTGAAATAAATCAAAATTTACATTATTATTTTAATAAAGCTAGGGAGTCATAGGTCTTCATTAACCTTTACCGGTTTCCTAGCCCATATAATCAACCGAGGAAATTACAATGGAAAAATATTTAATTTTAGAAAGAGATGGAACAGGTGAATGGCAAGATTATAGAGTAACATCTATATCCAGAAAAGGACTAGAAAAAGATGTGGCAGAAAATCTTTGTGTAAGTTTAAACGCTGCTTCAAGAACAGAGCTTCACATGGTTATTGCTGCGCCTTTTGTTGAGGAGAAATAATCATGGCTAAGTTCGAGTACACAAAAGAACAGCTAGAGTTTAACAAAAAATACTCTCTTACAGACAAAGATTATTGGTCTTGTCATGGTAAACCGGTCATTTTGCATAGCGCTTGTGAGAAAGTTGCCATAAAAGATGGTATAAAAAGTCTGGATTTAGAGATAATTGAGATCAATTCTGAAAAAAGAATAGCTGTAATGAAATGTAGCGGCAAACTAAAAGACAGAACTGAGGTCAGTTTTGGAGAATCTAACCCTAAAAACACCATGTCAGCATATCCGGTTGCCATGGCAGAAAAAAGAGCCAAAGATAGAGTAATACTAAAGCTCGTTGGCATGGGTGGTCTTATCTATTCTGAGTCAGATGTGGTTAAGGGCAAAGATGGTAAGTGGAATTTTGCAGATGAAGTAGATTCTTTTGAGATGACAACAGAAGAAGAACTAGCGAAAGCAACAGCAGAACTCAAAAAAATGGAACAAGCTAATGAAAAATCTTGATCTCAGAAGTAGTAGTTTTCTTAATTACTCGATTGGTTATTACACACCTAGGAGAGAGCAACTTTGGTGGGATTTAAAAGGCGCAAGAAAACCTATAACTAATGATTACCAGATCAAAGCTATGAACAAGGGAATTAAACACGAGAAACATGGGATTGCAAAATATGTTCAAGTTTTTAAAGAAATTCCGAATTATATCTTGAAAGATCAAAAAAGATTTGTAGTTCCAAATTGGCTTAATTCAGATGAAAAAGAAACAGTCAGCTTGTCTAGTACCCCAGATGGGATTTTAAAGGATTTTAGCTGTATTGTGGAGGTGAAAACGACAAGAATGGCTAGGTTTATGTTCAAGGAATTTCCGAAACACTATTTGCCCCAGATTTATGGTCAAATGCTAGTGTTAAACTTGTCCGGTCATTCGGTCAAGAAATCGCACCTAGTTAATTTTAGCACCATAGGGAGTAAGATCTGGGAAATAAATTATAATCAAAACTTTATTGATTATTTATCATCGCTTCTCAAAGAATACTCTCTTGCGCTACTAAGCGGCAACATAGAAGATCTTTCAGAAAAACCTGAAACTTACGAGGGAGATATTCTGGAAGAAAGTGTAAAATTAATTTATGAGGACAAGTAAATGAGTGTTTTAAATAAAGTAGAAGGTCATTGTTTGGGAACAATAAAGTATGCAGACAAATTTATTGATGATTTTCAGCATACTAAGTCTAGAAAAGGAACTGAAGATACGGCTCACGAATGGGATTTTGAAAAAGCCGAATTTAACATTCAGTTAGTAAAAAGAAAACTTGCAAGAGAAATCTTGCTTTTAATTGAGGAAGATAGAAATGAAACATAATGTAAAATTATTTTTTAGTGATAAATATGAAGATATAACGGATCTTTTTTATGCGAAAAGAAAAGAGTTGGGAGGTCAGACAAAATCTGGACACCCTCCTCCTTATTTAAACAATGGTAAGTTTAAACCATACAAGAATGAAATCGTTCTAAGTCCGGATAAAACTTACAATGTGGCTATGTGGTTTAACGAATCTACAGATGATGATGGAAATGTTAAGAGAGATTGCAATATTTCTTTTGAAGAAGTTGAGGATAAAGGAGATAGTCAAGGAACTAACAATTACCCTAAAAAGCAACCGAATAAAAGTAATCAATACGATCAGGGCAAAGATGAAAGCATTTTTGGTGGTAATAATACTAATGAAGTGCCTTTTTAGGCTCAAGGAGAAAAACAAATGACCGATTTAAAAAAGAAAATGAATAATTGTTTTATAACAAAAGATTATAAACTGTTTACAAAAACTAAAGGCAACAGGCCAATAAATCTTGCTCATGTAGAAAAGATAAAAAAAGCTATAGCGAGAAAAGATTTAAAATTACCAATACTTGTTACCAAGAAAATGCATATAAGAGATGGACACCACACTTTTCAAGCAAGAATGGAGTTAGGTTTAGAAATATATTGCATAGTATTAGATTCTGATGATGCTTTTGATATGGCTTTGTTAAATTCTAATAGATCAAGTTGGTCATACAGTGATTATTTAAATTTTTTCTGCACATATCAGAAAAAAAATTATATGACATTGAGATCCAAAATTAACGAATACAATATGCCTATTCAAGAAACTATTTGTATATTTGTTAAACAAATTAGATTGGGTAAAAACCACATGGAAGATTTTAAAAATGGTGAATTTAAAATACCAGATGGCGCAACATTTTATTTTGATAGAATAGCGAGAGAAATAAAAGATATAAATAATATTTTAGATGAAACAAAAAAAATAAAGAGGGGTTTTGTTAGAGCCTATCTTGTTGCTGTAAAATGTCCAAATTGGAATTTTTTAAGATTCAAAGGGGCTATGAAATCAAGAGGAAGTAAAGTTTTAGGAGCAGAATCAACAGAAGAATATATTACTCAATTCCAAAACATTTTTAATAGCGGCTTAAAGTCCGACAAAAAAATAAAATTAACTAGATTTTTTGAGGACAAAGATTATGAGGGAAAGGAAGCAATTAATTAAAAATTAAGGAGAAAATTTTATGACTGAGGAAAATACTAAATGGTGGAAAAAACATTACGCAAAAAACTCGGATAAGATCAAAAAAAAGGCTAAATTGTCTTATAATTCTATGCCGGAAGATGATAAAGAGAAGTTTTTACAGAAACTAAGGGATAGAACTGCGCAAGAAAGCCCTGAAAAACGAGTAGAAAGGTTGAGAAAAGCCAGGGAAAGGTATTTAAAATCAAGAAATGACCGGTTAGCGTACCAAAAAAATTATAATGAACTGAAAAAAACAAAAGAAATGGTTTTAGAAAGCAAGGTTAAGAAGCTAGAAAAGAAACTAAAGCAGCTTACTCTTGCAAACGGAGATCAATAATGGGAAAGGGAAGTAAGTCCAGGATTAGCGACCAATCAAAGTATAATCAAGGGTTTTCAAGGATTTTTGGCTCAAAACCAAGCAATACAGCTCCAATTAAGCCAAAACCTATCTCAAAAATAAGATGTTTTTTGCAAAAGCTAAGACATTTTACTAAGAAATTTTACTAAGAAATTTTTGTAAGACATTTTTCTGAGATTTTTTTTAAAAAAATAGACCAGGAATTTTAAAAATTATCCTGATCTATTAAAAATATTTATTTTCCGGGGAAACTTTGTAATTCTTTTCTATAATTTTCAACTGAAGTTTCATCTATGTATTTATGACCTAAATGGAAAACAATAGCATGATTGTCAAATCCATTATCCACCATTAACATCATTAGAGTTTCTTCATCTAAGTGATCGCCACCTACTATTGACTCAATTAACTCTACATATTTAGATTTTGTACTCATAAGTATCTATTCAACCTCTCTTATTGTTTCCCATTTTCTCGCATCATCTAAAACCAAATCAATCTTATAGTACTTCTTTGTTATTGGACTGTAATAAACTTCAAAATCAATACAATCACCATGACTATATTCTAGTTCAAGTTCATCAGTATCTATTATTTCATCTGCATTTTTAACTTCTTTTGTATGGTCTAACATAAGTCCTCCTTTATTATTTTTGCTTTCAGAAATTTTGCTTTGATAGAATTTACTATTTTTATATCCGATTTCAGTTCTTTTATAATATCTTGGTCTATTCTTAATCTTCTCTCATATCTTCTTAAATCATCTCCTTTCATATAGAGTTCTTCAAATAAAAGATGTTCAAGAAATTCTCTTTCTTTTGTCGTTAGTTTCATAACTCCTCCTTGATTTCAATATCTTCTGAATACTCTACTTCATCATTCATTTCTTCTGTCATAATATTTGATGCTTTTTCAATAGCTTTTTCTTCACTATTTGCACTAATATCATAATAGCCGACATAATCTCTCCTAATTCTTATCTTATATTTTTTCATAAGTCCTCCTCTATTGGTTTAATTTTTGTACTTTACGATATTCTGTTAAAATATAACCCAATTTTTCTAAGTCTTTTTCAAT
>Ga0115003_10004558_pt1 | contig 10630 bp, 9 predicted proteins | sample ArcticOcean_MG_C_7_FD_88736 | JGI IMG/M metagenome (GOLD analysis project Ga0115003, IMG submission 88736) | Marine microbial communities from western Arctic Ocean - ArcticOcean_MG_CB11_88 | ecosystem: Environmental > Aquatic > Marine > Oceanic | place: Arctic Ocean: Canada Basin | collected... | reverse complement strand
GATGATCGGCGTGGTATCGGTCATCCATCGGTCGTCGGCGAGATGTAGTCCCGGCACTTGTGCGACGCCCGTCGGCTCCGCCAGATGCGTGGGGCTCTTAGCGATCCGCGAATAGGGCAATTCCAAATACCGGATGACGGCTTCTAGCTTTCCTGTGAAGTAGGAAACTTCAGGGCCATAGAGCGTGAGCGGAAGAATCGGGTCGTTCTCTCGGCTCGTGCCCTTTTGATTTGACGTCATGGTCTGAGTTCTTTCTGCCTGCCCGGGGCGCTCGGAAACGAAGTACTGGCGCTTAGGCCAAAGTCGGCGACGACTGCTGGAAGGCTGGGCTAGATCGGCTAGAAGAGCGAGATTCGACGGCCGCGAGGCGTTGGGATCTTCTCGTCTTCTGGGAGCACGCAGAGCCGATCCATGCGGGTTGTGCTGCCATCGGCGTACTCCCAGATGAGCTGCTCTCCGTCGAGGTATCGGTTGACGACGACGGGTCCCCATCCAAAAACGTGAAAGTCGAGCACGTCGTCATTCCAGATCATGCTCGCAGAAGTTCGAGGGCAGTATTCGCGTTCACCAACCGTGAAGAGCACGCCGCCTTCCGTGTCGTTAGTGGTTTCGCCGAGGGTACTGTTTGGGCCGGCATCGTGAATGACGCCCGAGGATGTGACCACTACACGGCTGCCGCATTGCTCTACGCGTTCGACATGACCCGAATGCCCGCCCTCGACGCCTAACCAGAGGCCACGAATATCAGCCGCTCCTTCGGATAAGGGCTCCGTGCAGTCTGCCAAGATGGGCAGAGGGAAATGATCGTAGCCGCAGCCAGGGGTATTCCCTTTGGCTATGTCTGCCGCCATTTTGCCGCGCCCATCGAGCATAGGTAGTTCGCAGTAGTCGACTGCACTGCCGTCGCCTGCCAAGGTCGCTGGGTCGGTGGTGAGAGGCGGCCGCTCAGAAAAGTAGACCTGCCAGAAAATCGCTGTCGCGAGCAGTCCGATCGCGGTGATGAGTCGAATCATCCACTTTTTCATTTGGAGTTCCTGTCTAGAGTGCGCGGTTGTATTCGGGGAATTGCATGAGCGAATCTTGCAGGAATTCGCCGTACGCGACAGGCTTCTGTGTACTTGGCCAATCGAGGCCGAAGGACGCCGGTTCAAGCATGAGCTCGGGCGTTGGTTCGAAGAAAAACGGGATGGAGAGTCGTGGCTCTAGAGAGTGCAGGACGCGATGCTCGGTCGCCCGAAAAGCATCGCCTAAGGCGAACTGAAGCGCACGCCCAGTGTTAATCACGAGCGCATCGGCGGCGGGCACGATGCTATGCCAGCGGCCGTTTTGATCGCGGACCTGCAGTCCGTCGCGGTCGCATTGCTGAAGGATCGTGATGAGGCCGCTATCCGCATGCTCTTCGCAGCAGAGGCCTTCGTCGTCGCTCTTTGAACGGGTGTGCGGAGATGTGAACGCGGGGTAGTAGTTGAATCGCAAAGTCGACGTGCTTCGGGGGCGCGCGAAGCCACGAGTGGCGCGTGCAGGATCTCCGCCGAGGGACGCAATCATCGCGCGGACAATGTCGCCGCCGAGTTTGAAAAAGGCATTGAAGTAAAGCTCGATGTCCTCATGCCACTTGGGGCCAAGGCATTCAGGCAGCCGATTCGACTCGAGCAGGTGCGCACCGTCGACGTCTAGTCCGGGGGGACGGATCTGGGGGTCGCCGAGGTCCAGGCCTTCCTTGCCATCGGCTGAACTAGGGAAGTAGCCGCGGTACACGTTCGTACTCGATGGGTTCCATTGGCGTGGCGATGCCGCGAGTTTGTGGGCCTCCGTAAGGGCAAAGAACTCATTGGCCGCTTCCCGTCCCGCCGCCAGCACGGCTGAAGGAATTCCGTGTCCTACGACAACGAGGAATCCTATATCCGCGCAAGCCTCGCGAATTTGAGAGAGGGTCCGCTCCGCATCATGCGAGTCGAGAGTGCCGCGAATCACAGGGGTCAAATCAACGGTAGGGACGATACTCACTAGGGGCACTCCATGGCTTAGGGCTCGGCCGCGTGGCGCGGGATTCCACTCTTAGGCGGATGCTTCGTCGAACTCCAGACCCTTGCCCTGAGTGTATGGGAGCTGAAAGTTCTTGGCGTTGATTTCGCTCATACCGTTGATCAGCGGGATGCGAGTGCTCGACATGAGCGCCGCGGCTGCTGCGCGATTTCCTGCTCCAGGGACGTATAGGGGTCCGCTCCCCAAGAAATCGAGGGTTCCCTCTGCCACTTCCTTTGGGTCCATCGCGTCTGGGGATCCGCCGGTGTCGTCTCTGAAGGTTTCGGTATCGGTTGCGCCGGCAAGGCATGACACGACATCGACGCCGCTTGGCCCGAGCTCTTGCCACAAACCTTCGCCTAGCGTCGTGTCGAATGCTTTGGCTGCAGAGTAGGTGGCGATATAGGCACCGCCTACGAGGCTCGACAGCGACGACATTAATACGATCCCCCCGCGTCCGCGATCGCGTAGGCGGCGGCCAAAATGGTGGGCGAGGGCGAGAGGCCCGTTACAGGCAAGCCGAACTTGGCGCATCCAGTTCTCTAACGCGTGGTCGAGGAATGAGCCCATTTGGCGGCCAGAGCCCGCGTTGTAGATCAAAAGCCCGACATCGAGATCCGATGTGAAAGAGCCGATTTGTTCGTCGATGTCCGGGCTCGTTAGGTCGCTCGAAAGGCAGCGCACTTCGCAGCTGTATTTCTCTCGGAGCAGATCGGCCGCTTTGGCGAGCTTCGCTTCGTCTCGCGCGACGAGGACGAGGTTGATTCCGCGACGGACCAGGGTTTCCGCGAACGCTGCGCCGATCCCGTCGGATCCGCCGGCTATGACCGCCCACGGGCCGAATCTTTCGCGGAATGTTTCGTTGTCGTATGTTGCGGTCATGGTGCCTCGCTCTTTGGGAATGAGTGGTTATTGTCGGCCGCTTGGGGCGTCTGTCGAGAGTTGCTGCTTCATTCGCTGAGCGAAGTCGACTTGGAGCGGTGCCTATACGTGTTTTTTTTGCACTGCGTGGTGCTGCGTGATCGCTGCTACCTCGTCCCCCAGGTCCCGAGCGACGAGGGCACGGATCTCATCTGCGATTTCGCGAAAGAGCTGCCGTGCCGGAGAGGACGCTCGCCAAGCAAGGGCATGCGTGCGCTCGATGACTTCTCCTCTGACGGTCGTAACGCTCAGCTTTAGCGGGAGATGATTTTCTGACCTGACATAGAGCGCGGGGAGAAAGGCGACGCCCATTCCCATCACGACCATGTGTCGGAGTGTGTCGAGGCTTGTGCCCTCGTAGTCCCGGCGAACGTGTGCACCCAGCCTGCCGCAAAGTTCTTCGATCTGTCGGTGGAAGTGGTGGTGCTCATCGATTGTGAGCACGGCTTCGCCTTTGAGGTCGCGCCGATTGATGTGCTTGCGTTTTGCGAGTCGATGATCTGCAGACAGGACGAGCTTAAGTGGTTCTTTGAATAGGGGAGAGACTGTTAGTCGGTTGTCCTCTAGGGGGAGAGCGGTAAGGATGAGGTCGTGTTGCCCTGATACTAGGCCGGCTTCGAGATCCCTAGGCGCTTCCTCTCGAACCGATAGTTTGAGCGCGCTGTAGCGCTGGTGAAGTGCGGGAAGAATATGAGGTAGGAGGTACGGACCTAGAGTCGGAGTGACTCCGAGCCGGTAGGTGCCGGCGGGTCCTCGCGATACCGACTCTGCCCGGTCGACGAGTCCTTGGAACTCTTCTGTGACGCGGCGCGCATGCGAGAGGAGTTCCCGTCCGACCGTCGTGAGGACCGTGCCTGAGCGAGACCGCTCGAAGAGTTGAATGCCCAGCGCCTCTTCGAATGACACGATTTGCGTAGTTAGCGTCGGCTGACTTACGCCGAGTCGCTTGGCCGCGCGGTTGAAATTCAGGGCCTCCGCGATCGCGATGAAATACTCGACCTGTCTGATGGTGGGGCGTGGTCGGTCCATAGGCAGACGTTCCTGTCGCGATGACTCTGGGTCGTTGTTCGGCTAATAGGTAATGACTATTAAATTAATACATATTTCTGGGTCGATCAATTAGCAATAACCGTTTAGGGTCGTGCGCGATTAGACGAAACGACATTTTCACATCTCTAGCTACGAAGGATTCTTGGTTGCTTCCCCTCCAGTCTTTGCGCGACGATTTACCAGCCGGAATCGTCGTGTTCTTCGTCGCGGTTCCCCTGTGCTTAGGAATCGCACTCGCGAGTGGGGCGCCGCTCTTCTCAGGATTAATCGCCGGCATCGTGGGTGGGGTCCTGGTCGGCGCTTTAAGTGGTTCGCCGCTCGGGGTTTCAGGTCCTGCAGCAGGTCTCGCCGTAATCGTCGCGGCTGCCATCGAGGGACTCGGTAGTTTCGAAGCATTTCTCCTTGCCTTGGTTTTGGCTGGCTTTCTTCAAGTCGGGCTTGGCTTCGGAAAGGCTGGCATTCTTGCCTACTTTTTTCCCTCTGCCGTGATCAAGGGAATGCTCACCGGCATTGGTCTGCTGATCGTCTTGAAGCAGATTCCGCATGCTTTCGGCTGGGACGTTGATCCCGAAGGCGACTTTGCGTTTCTTCAGAGAGACGGTGAAAACACCTTCTCAGAAATTTTCCGGGCGTTTGAGCACGTAGATGAAAGCGCGACGTTAGTTGCGGCCGTATCGCTTGGAATTCTTATTCTCTGGGACCAGGTGCTCAGCAAACGATTCAGGTTTTTCCAGCTTATTCAGGGCCCGCTCGTCGCTGTGTCGTTCGGGATTGCGTATCAGTGGCTGACGATGAACTACGCGCCGGGATGGTCGCTCGCGGAGAGCCATCTCGTACAGATCCCAGTCGTTGAGGGACTCGAGCAAGCAAAATCGCTCTTCGTTGCACCGGATTGGAGCCAGATCGGGAATCCGAGGATTTGGACGACCGCGATAACAATCGCGATCGTCGCGAGCCTCGAGACGCTGCTGTGTGTAGAGGCCACGGATAAGCTCGACCCCGAAAAGCGGGTGACCCCCACCAATCGGGAACTTGTAGCTCAGGGTGCTGGAAACGTCGTCTCCGGCCTAATAGGGGGCCTTCCGATTACGCAGGTCATCGTGCGGAGTTCCGCGAATATCCAATCCGGAGCACGTTCAAAGAACGCCGCGATCATTCATGGGCTATTGCTGCTAGTCGTCGTGATGCTCCTTGCCAGCGTGCTGAACCTTGTGCCACTTGCAGTTCTCGCCAGCATCCTCTTGGTCGTTGGCTACAAGCTGGCGAAGCCCGAGCTATTCGTTGAAATGTATCGTTTGGGTGCGAGCCAATTCGGCCCCTTCGTTGTGACGATCGTCGCAATACTCATGACGGACTTGCTAACAGGCGTTCTTCTAGGCCTCGCTGTCGGAGTCGTTGTTGTTCTCTACAGGAACTATGTGAACTCGCATACGATTGATATTGAGCAAACGGATGATCCGGAGACGGGGCATGTCGTGCGTGTTCGGCTTGCGGAGCAAGTCTCATTTCTGAGCCGCGGGGCGCTGCTGCGTGAGCTTTCCGAAATTCCCCATGGTTCGCGAGTCATCCTGGATCTCTCACGCACTGTTGAGATCGACTACGATGTCCTCGAAATTCTGAGTGACTTCGAGGAGTCGTGTGTGAATCGAGAAACTGTCGTCGACCGAATTGAACGGCAAGAAGCAGCAGAAGAAGAGCTAGAAGAAGCTGCGGCATAAGAAGACGCTTGACGGATCGCTGGCCGCGCGACCACGCAATGCAAAGCAGGGGAATCGTACTAGATGAAGACGCAAACGCTTGAGACACAACAACAGCTCACGCCGCAAGGCGCTCTCGAACTGCTAAAGGAGGGCAATGCTCGCTTCCGCGAAAATGTGAAAGCACAGCGTGACCTTATGCAGCAAGTTTCGGAAACAAGTGACGGGCAGTGGCCTCTTGCGGTCGTTCTGAGTTGTATTGATTCCCGGACGTCGACGGAGCTGATCTTCGATCAAGGTATCGGCGACATTTTCAGTGCTCGCGTCGCCGGCAATTTCATTAATGACGACATTCTGGGAAGCATGGAATTCGCCTGCAAGGTGGCCGGTGCAAAGCTCGTTGTCGTTCTTGGTCACTCACATTGCGGAGCCGTAAAAGGGGCCTGTGACAATGTTGAGCTAGGGCTTCTCACAGGTATGCTCGAGAAGATTCAGCCAGCAGTGAATGCGGTGACATCTCCAGCGGACGCCGCGGATCGCACTTCGGCGAACCCTGATTTCGTGGCCGACGTCGCGCGGACGAATGTTCTGCGAAACGTGGCGGGCGTTACGTCACGAAGCGAAGTCCTACGCGAAATGGCCGAGTCCGGCAGTATTCAGATCGTCGGCGGAATGCACGATCTCGCATCAGGCGCGGTCGAGTTCTACCAATCTTTCGAGGTCCAATAGACTCGCGCAGCAATCGCTCGTCGAAGTTTGCGAAAAAACAGTCGGGCTCCGTGAATTAGGGCACGAATAGCTTTGCGACGAAGTTCGCATGCGCTTCGATCGCCTCACTCTTATTGGGGTTCAGGCCCGTGAGTCGGCGACTATTGGCGGATACAGCGAATATGAGTCCGGCCGCGCCGCTCAGCGCGAAGAACGCATGAGGAATCGCGTCTTCATCAATTGCTAGGGTATGAGCGAGTCCCGCCTCGCGAATGAGCTTAAAGCGCAGCTTGAGGTGGGTGTCGACGAGCCATCGTGTTCGTGAATTTGAAAGGTTTCCTTCGTCGGAGCTCCTTGGTTGGGAAGTGATAGGTGAGGAGCCCTTGATCTGTTTCCGCGCGCTGTGCGATGCCCCGAGTGCTCGCGGCTTAAAGCCTCTTTGGGCGAAGGCCTTCACGGCGGCCGCCACGATTTGATCTCGGGCTTTGCCGCGGGGAGGTGTTTTCGCAGGGGACTCAGATTTACTCATTTCAAAAAACGAGTCAGTTGACAAGGCAGATTCAATCTAGAACCTTGTGAATTGATGAGTGGGACCCGTCACTAGGCGGGGGATTGCACACGGCCGCAATAGGCCGAATGAGGGTAGCCCGTGGAGATTATCCAGCCGAGCCCTGAGTCCGCGGCGGATCAAGTACGAGCCCTCGGAGCACTCGCTCGTGCCGCGACCAACAGCACGGCCGCGCCCCAGATGGCTTTCCTTGCAGCCGCACAAACGAGGATCTTCCGAACGGAGCTCGATCTCGACGCGATGGATTCTATTGAAGCCGCTGTCCTTGCCGATCATGAACTCGATTCCAAGGAGGCCCGCCAGCTTATTCGTTTCATGGTCGTGATGTGTATTGCCGACGGTCCACCTAGCGCCCAGCAGATGCAGCTCCTCGAATCGTACGCAGAGGCATTGGGGGTGGACGAGCCGGCAGTCGGCGTGATCGCGCACCTCGCGAAGGGAAGGGAGCTTCTATTTAAGCTCTCTTTCGCGCGACGTTCTCATGTCCGCATCTATTTCCGAAACACGCGCCGACTGCTTGGTGGAGTCTTGCCGACAGTGAAGGCAATCCTTCGCTTCGATGGTGTCCTCGGGGAGAATCGTGAGATGGCGAATCGGTTCCGTGCGCTCGCGGCTTTGCCAGGGGAAACCCTCGGGAATCAGTTCTTCCATCATTGTCGGAACGCGAAATTGCCGTTCAGCGGAGAGCAGGGCGGCTTCCCGCCCGGCGCGCTCTATCACGATTTTACGCACGTACTCGCGGGCTACGACACGACGCCCGAAGGAGAGATCAAAGCCTCCGCATTCCAAGCGGGTTTCACACAAGACCCGAACGATTTCTTCACCGCGCTATTTGGGCTCATTATTCATACGACAGGGATCAACCTAGCACCGTTTCCCGTGCCAGTAGAGCCGGGGCGAATAGGGCAGGGAAGTCTCGCGTCAGACATGCTCCATGCCCTCGAACGCGGGGCGCAGATGAAAGTGGATCTCAGCAGTGACTGGGATTTCTGGGAAGACCTCGAGCTGCCGATCGACAGGGTTCGTGAGAAGCTGGGCGTCGTGCCTATTGAAGCGAGCGTCTAGCGCAGAGGGTGATGATGCTTTCGCCCGAGCCTAACAGTGATGTGCGCACGTCAATTGGACCAGTAAATATATTCGTCCTCGGGTGCGTCTGGAATGCTCAAGTCTTTGTCGATATTGACGGCCATCGAGACAGAAGGTGCCCAAGCCGATGGAGCCTGGTCTGCGTTATGCGCATCGAGTGCGGCACGAAGTTCGGCAAGCTTGTCCGGGCGCGTCTTTGAAAGATCGTTCTGTTCTGTTGGGTCGGAGGTGAGATCGAAGAGCCACTCCCGGCCCGGCGGATCACTCACGTTGAGCTTCCAGCCGCTCACGAGTGCACTTTGAGAGGCGCCACTTCGCCAAAAGAGTGCTTCATGGGGAACGCCCGGATTATCGCCTGCCGCAAAGGGAACGAGGTCGACGCCATCGATCTTGCGATCGGTGGGAAGCGAGGCGCCTCCGGCTGCCGCCGCGGTCGCGTAAAGATCGAAGTGATGCACTGGGCTTGCGATGCTTTGGCCAGCTGGGATGCGCGCCGGCCACTTGGCGAAGTAGGGGACGTGGATACCGCCTTCGAAGAGGCTGATCTTCCATCCGCGGAAGGGTGCATTCACGTCGGGGAGCCCTATATAGCCGGCGCCGCCGTTGTCCGAAGTGAATAGCACTAGGGTGTTTTCGTCGAGGCCATTTCGTTTGAGCGCATCCAGAACTTCGCCCACGCCACGGTCGAGAGAACGAATCATGGCCGCATAGACGCGCTCCCTGTGCAGTTCGATATGGGACAGCGCTTCATAGTCTTCGCGACTGGCCTGGAGCGGAGTGTGCGGTGCCCAATGAGCCAGATAGAGGAAGAAGGGGCGATCCTTGTTCGCGTCGATGACGTTGACCGCTTGCTCCGTGTAGTAGTCCGTCAGGTACTGGTTGGGTTCGAATGCGTCTTCCCCGTTGAAGGAGGCGGCGAAGCGCATGGCCTTCCAGAGGAAACGATCGATCGGGTCAAAGTCTTGTTTGGCGTTCACCACGCCCGGGTCGTCTTCGGGCAAATACATGCCGCTGGCCATGAGTAAGCTCTCGTCGAAGCCCTGATCGTTCGGTGCCATCCCGTTCGTTCGCCCGACATGCCATTTGCCGATATGGGCAGTTTGGTAGCCCTGATCCTTCAGAAGCTCGGCGATTGTGATCTCGGAACCGGGCATGCCCATGTCGTCATAGGGGACGGTTTCCACGTCCTCGTACAAGATCGCCTCTCGGAGTCTATTGCCTGTGCTCGCGACCATAGATGTGAGCTGAGTCATTCCGGGCGGGGTAGGGGTGAACTCGAAGCCGAAGCGAGTGCCGTAGCGTCCTGAAAGCAGAGCAGCTCGAGACGGCGCGCAGGTTCCGTTGGCCGCGTAGCCGTTCGTGAACACGACGCCATCCGAGGCGATGGAGTCGATATTAGGTGTGGGGACCGTTCCACTAGCGACGCCGCCGCCTGCGAAAGTGAGATCGTTCCATCCAAGATCGTCGGCCAAGATCAGCACGATATTAGGCGGTCGCTCGTTCGGAGCACGACCCGCGGCATCGGGTCCGCTGGACCAGCTGATCTCGCGATAGGGACCCGTCTGGTTACGCTGGCCGGCCATGATTCGGACAGCTTCGAGCGCAATTTGGATTCGCATGACGTAGACGGTGCTGCCTAATACGACGACGAGTGCGAGGAATGCGAGAAATCCCTTTGTGAGTCGATTCATGGAGGTCTTCCTTTTGCATTGGAAACGTGTGGTGAGGTACGAGAGAGGTTTGGCACACGGAGCAAAGTGGGAAGCGGGCGTGCCGGTTTCTCCGTGTTTGTCCAATTGTGGAGTATTGACACTTGTGCTGCCAATAAAAACCTCCGCCTGCTGATCAGGCGTCGTTTCGAAATGCATGGGATGAGGAATACGCCATCGATCCGTCGGGCTGGGCGGATTATGATCGAAAGAATTAAATTCCCGACCGCCGGAGTACCTATTGAAAACTTTCTGCCGTCTTTGTGAAGTGAACTGTGGGCTTGAGGCGACAGTGGATGATGCGGGCAAGCTTGTTCGGCTCGCCCCGGACCGGGAACATCCCGTGACTGCGGGATTCGCCTGTCATAAGGGGCTGCTCGCAAAGGACCTTCATCACGACCCGGATCGTTTGAATTTTCCTCATCGTCGAGGCGAGCACGGCTTCGAACGCACGACTTGGGATGAGTCGCTTCCAGCGATCGCCCATAAGCTCAAGGCGATTATCGAGGAACACGGCCCACGATCCGTCGCTCTCTATATGGGCAATCCGTCGGCCTTTAATGCGCTTGGTTCGATGGCAGCGGGAATGTTCGCGGCGAGCTTAGGCGTCGAACGGCTCTTTAATGCCGGGACCCAGGACTGCGCCAATAAATTTGTGGTGAGCGAAATTCTCTACGGATCCGCCGAGATCCACCCCATGGCGGATCTCGATCACGCGGAATACCTCTTGATGATCGGGACTAACCCGCGCATCAGTAAGATGTCGTTTCTCTCGACGCCTGATCCAGTGGCTGCGCTTCGCGATGCGAGGAAACGGGGCGCCGAGATTGTTTTCGTGAACCCCTTGGCGATCGATGATCTGTCAG
>Ga0115003_10004554_pt1 | contig 10637 bp, 10 predicted proteins | sample ArcticOcean_MG_C_7_FD_88736 | JGI IMG/M metagenome (GOLD analysis project Ga0115003, IMG submission 88736) | Marine microbial communities from western Arctic Ocean - ArcticOcean_MG_CB11_88 | ecosystem: Environmental > Aquatic > Marine > Oceanic | place: Arctic Ocean: Canada Basin | collected... | reverse complement strand
ATTAACGGTTTGGAAACCAAAGTGGGTGGTTTTGTCAGACATAATGCCGGCTATCGTTAAATAAGGGGGGCCTATTGTAGCGACAGTTCGGCCATTTAGGTATGTCTATCAGTAAATGCGGGTGGCTGAATTGCCGTCTTTTTGTCTATACGAGCTTTACCACCTGAGTATCCGGATCCCGACTTTGACCTGCCTGATTTAGGGTTTCCAAATAGGTCGCCCAATAGCTGTCATAGTTGGCACCGAGATCGTAGAGATAATCCCAGGTAAAGATCCCCGAGTCATGACCGTCACTAAAGAAGATCTGGATGGCATAGTTGCCGGACTTGGTGATTGAGTTGATGGTCACCAGACGTTTGCCAAATTGCAGCACTTCTTGGCCTTTACCATGGCCGCGCACTTCGGCGCTGGGGGAGTGCACGCGGAGGTACTCGGCTGGCAGTGGGTGCCGAACGTCCCCGGCATAGTCGATACTCAGACAATCTTTGGCTTGATTGACTGAAAGACGCCGGGGCACTGTGCTGCTGAGATCATTGTTCATATTAGAGAATAAACCGGGTGAGATCTTCATTGGCGGCCAGCTCACCGAGCTGCTTATCGACAAAGGCTTTGTCAATGGAGAAGGTTTCCCCTTTGGCTCCCAGGTCGGAGGCGTCGTAGGAAATTTCTTCCAACAGTCGCTCCATAATGGTGTGCAGACGTCGTGCGCCAATATTCTCGGTACCTTCATTGACGTCAAAGGCGATCTCAGCAATCCGTCGCACGCCGTCTTCGGTAAAGGTGATTTCTACCCCTTCGGTGGCCATTAGCTCGCAGTATTGCCTGGTAAGAGAGGCTTTGGGTTCGGTAAGAATACGTTCGAAATCATTGATTTTTAATGAGTTCAATTCCACACGAATCGGCAGTCGGCCCTGGAGCTCGGGTATCAGATCCGATGGCTTGGCCAGATGAAAGGCGCCAGAGGCGATAAACAAAATATGATCGGTTTTGATCATGCCGTATTTGGTGGAGACGGTGCTGCCTTCTATTAGCGGCAGCAGATCCCGCTGCACACCTTCTCGAGAGACATCGGCACCACTGGCTTCGCCACGGCGACAGACTTTGTCGATTTCGTCGAGGAAGACAATGCCATTCTGTTCGGCAGCGTTAACCGCGGCGGCTTTGATCTCTTCTTCATTGATCAGCTTGGCGGCTTCCTCTTCTTTAAGGTTTTTCAGGGCTTCGGCGACGGTGAGCTTGCGCGTAACGGTCTTGCCTTTGCCCATGCTGCTAAACATATTCTGTAGCTGCGAGGTCATCTCTTCCATGCCCGGAGGGGTCATGATTTCGACGCCAGTGACGTTTTGGCTGAGTTCGATTTCAATCTCTTTGTCGTCGAGGGCGCCTTCGCGGAGTTTTTTGCGGAACACTTGGCGAGTTGAGCTAGTCTGTTCAGACTGGCCATCTGCACTGCGGGCAGGGGGCAGCAGGACATCTAGAATGCGCTCTTCGGCGGAGTCCATGGCCCGTTGATCGACCTTCTTGATCTCTTGCTCACGGACCTGCTTAACGGCGGTTTCTACCAAGTCGCGAATAATCGATTCAACGTCTTTGCCGACATAGCCCACTTCAGTAAATTTGGTTGCTTCCACTTTGACAAAGGGGGCGTTGGCGAGACGTGCCAGACGTCGGGCGATTTCGGTTTTGCCGACGCCGGTGGGGCCTATCATCAGAATATTTTTCGGTGTGACTTCATTGCGCATCTCGTCGTCGAGTTGCGCACGACGCCAGCGGTTGCGCAGAGCGATGGCCACTGAACGCTTGGCGTCGTCTTGGCCAATAATATGGCGGTTGAGTTCGTGAACGATTTCTCGGGGAGTCATTTGAGACATAAATAATCCTTTCTATTACGAGACGCTGTGGGCACCTCATTATTTCAATACGCTGTAGGCATCTTTTTACTACGAGACGCTGTAGGCACCTCATTACTCTATTAATTGGGGCAGCTAGCGGCACCTTTTTATTACGAGACGCTGTGGGCACCTCATTACTCTATCAATCCGGCAGCTAGCAGCTCTTAATGAGTGCTGTCGAGCTCTTCAAGAGTGCGATTGTGATTGGTGTAAATACAGATATCACCGGCGATTTTTAGGCCTTGCTCAACAATGTCTCGGGCACCCATATCGGTGTTTTCGAGCAGTGCGCGGGCTGCAGACTGGGCGAAGGGGCCGCCGGAGCCGATGGCGATCAAATCATCTTCAGGCTGAATCACATCACCATTGCCGGTAATAATCAGCGAGGCTTCACTGTCAGCCACCGCAAGCAGGGCTTCGAGTTTGCGCAGGATACGATCGCTGCGCCAGTCTTTGGCCAGCTCCACCGCGGCACGAGTGAGGTTGCCTTGATGTTGCTCGAGTTTGGCTTCAAAGCGCTCAAACAGGGTGAAGGCATCGGCAGTGCCACCGGCAAAACCGGCGATTACCTTATCGTTGTAGAGGCGACGCACTTTGCGCGCGTTGCCTTTCATAATGGTATTGCCAAGACTGACCTGGCCGTCGCCGCCTATGACAACTTTGCCATTGCGACGCACTGAGAGAATGGTTGTTCCGCGGTACTGTTCCACGTGCTTACTCCTTTTATTGATACCCAATGAAATGGGGTCAACATAAAGAATATCAATGGCTCGGGAGGAAAAAGCTGATAAAAGTCTCTATTACTAGGCTGTTTGCGCCCTGAGCTATTTAGCTTTGCCAGTGATTTAAATCAGTGCTTCGAGGCAGCTGGTTTTTTGCAGTAGTTCATTGGTGGCCTGATGGCTGTTGAGGGCGGCGTATTTTTTACGCAGCAGCTGATAGGACTTGGCGTGATACTTCTGCGGTTTTTGCGTCCAGGTCTGGCCATTTAGCTGCACCGAAAACTCCTCTTTACCCTGGGCTATGGCGTCGGCGTTGGCCTGAGTCCAGGGCAGAAATAGATCGCCTATCTGGGCTTTGATAAAGGGCTTGAGAGTGGGCTTTAAGTTTTCCCAGGTTTCAAAGTCTCCTTCAATGCGCGGCCACAGCATGCGCTGTATCCAGGCCAGTAAGTTAGGCATCTTGGCTTCGATGAGGGCGCAGTTGGTAGGGTCAGTCCAGACATTGTAGAGCTGCCCCCAGAGGCCAAAGTCGCCGAAAGAGGGGCGTCCGCCCAGTAAATAGGGGCGTGATTCTAGATGCACTTCAAGCTGCTTCAGTGCCAGGTGCAGAGAGGCTTCGATCTGAGGTGCGGTCTCTGTATTGGAGCCAACAAACCACACCCGCCCAGTCATGCGCTGTCGCACCTGCTCGGTTAACTCATCTAATTGCTCGCTACTGGCGTCTGGTTGGGTCAGCTGAGCAATGCGGCCAGCCGAGGCGATCTGATCAATATCTCGCGCCCAGCGGTAGTGAAACATCCACTTATTGCCCCATTCATCGCCAAACTCCTCCAGCAGAGTGGAGACAAAGTTGACGGTGGTATCCTCTGGATAGATGCTGTCTTGTGGGTGCAGAGCCTCGAGCTGCTCAATCACTAGGGTTGAATCCTGAGCACCCTCAAGCTGCGGGGTGACCAAAAGTGGAATAATCGGCAGCTTGGCGAACTTGGCAAATTCATCCATGGTCGCGGCGCTGCGGATAATCCACTGGTGGGGAATCTGCTTAAAGCGGAAGTAGGAGCGCACCTTAACGGAATAGGGTGAGAGTTCGGCGCCATAAATACGGTATTTATGATTTGAAACCTCAGCTAAAAAATCTGCCATGGGCTTGCTCCTCTTTTAGTTCTGCTCTTAAATTAGCTAGATCAGCCAGATCAGCTTAGTTAAGGCTGGCTTTAATAATGTCGGCGTGAGTCTGACGCAGCATCATTTTATTGACGCCATAGACCGCTGGCAGGGTGGCTAACTGAGTGGCATGCTCAATGGCGCGGGGCAGAACCTCTTCAGCACTGACTAGCTCATCAAAGAAGCCGGCTTCGAGGGCGGTTTCTGGGCTAAACATATGGGACTGAATGGCACACATGGTTTGAAAGCGCGGTGATAGTCGCGACTTAACCAGTTCGATACCAAAGGCCGGCAAGATCATATCAATCGCCGTTTCATTGAGGGCAATCTTAAACTCGCCATGTACACCAATGCGGGTATCTGAGGCCAGCAACATCATGCCGCCGGCAGCAATGGCATGGCCGGTGCAGGCGGTCACTACGGGCTGGGGATGGCTAAATATTCTCAAGAGCAGGGCTGCGCCTTTATTAACTAGAGCGGGTAAAAGCTTGTCATCAGCTGACTGGGCAGCGGTTTCTGCAGTAACTTCTTTGAGGTTAAAACCGGCTGAAAGCAGACCTGGGCGACCGTGAATAACCACGGCAGAGGCCTCTTTTTCGGCGCGATCCAGAAGTTCATTGAGTCGGTCGACAGTGGCATGACTCAGAGAATTCACTTTGCCATCGTCCCAGTTAAGAATTGCTACGTCGCCTTTCTGAGTATATTCAATCATTGCTTGTCTCTCTGTGGTGTTTGTTTTTATTAGAATTATTGTCTTGAAAGCATCCTAGGGTAGCGGCTAGTTCTTTGACAGGATTAAATCTGACCGCACAGCCACAGGGGGGATTAGCTTGCCTGTTCTAGTGGAGGCGGTAATAAAATCGGCATCGGTAGGTAACCATTGCGGCGCACTGATCGCTCCACCTGGCCGGGTAAAAAATTTAATAGGGGCAGGCAGCGCAGCCCGGCTATTTTAAGGCCGCGAGAAGTCCAGTTGTTACAGGTGTTGATGCACATATAGATGCCCCGGGACTGGAAAAAGATTTCACCGCTGTTTCTAGTACGGACCTTGATCAGCTGCTGGGATTTATCGATCTTAAAGTGTCGCGAGATAAAGGCTACCACGGCGTCAATTACGCCGAGATTAGTGTCAATACTGTAGGTGCGACTGGTGGCGCTGCGATGTTGGCTAATGTCGGCAATACCGAGCACGGCGATGGTGGCGCGAGTCGGTAATAGCAGCGCCCGCAGACCGAGCATAAGGGATTGCTGTGCTGAGCCGTAATAGAGGTAGTCACCCCAGCCAATACGCGCCCACTCTGTGTCGCGCAGCTGTTCGCCGAGTTCAGGCAAGACCCGAAGCAAAGCCGAACTGGGCACCACCAGATGGGTATGGATACCGTCGCGGAAAAAGTAGAATTGTGAATTTGGCATAGTCTGCAACAACAGTCTTATTATGACGTTATGGAGTAATCTTGTTTTAGACGCTCAGGTTACCGCTTTTCTGCGCGCACGGGCAATAGTTGTTCTACACTCCTAAGCTGGTGCGGCCTTTATCACTAAAGGGTACTGTCGAAAATTGACGGATAATTCTATATTCTGTGCCCTGATAAATATGGCGCTTATCAATAGCGCATTAGCGAAACTCAAGGAGAGATGGAATTGCAATTACAAGACAGCAGCTTGCTGAAAACTCAGGCCCATATTGATGGCCAGTGGTTGGATGCCGATAGTGGTGAAACCTTAGCCGTAACCAACCCGGCCAGTGGCGAGACCATCGCCAATGTGGCCAAGTGTGGCACCGCTGAAACCCGACGCATGATTGAAGCCGCCGCTGTGGCGCAAAAGCAGTGGGCCAAGTCGACGATCAAAGAGCGTGCTGCTGTCCTGCGTCGCTGGTTTGATCTGGTGATGCAGAATCAAGAAGATCTGGCACAGATACTCACCGCCGAGCAGGGCAAGCCCCTGGCTGAAGCCCGTGGTGAAGTGGCCTATGGTGCTAACTATATAGAGTGGTTCTCTGAAGAGTCGAAGCGCGTCTATGGCGATACCATTCCTCAGCCTTCAAATGACAAGCGTATTGTAGTGATCAAGCAGCCGGTAGGTGTTGTGGCCTGTATAACGCCGTGGAACTTCCCCAATGCCATGCTCACGCGCAAGATCGCCCCGGCCATTGCTGCAGGCTGTGCTGTGGTCTGTAAACCCGCTAACGCAACACCATTGTCGGCGCTGGCGCTGATGGAGCTGGCAGTTCGTGCCGGCTTCCCTCCGGGGCTAATGAATATAGTCACAGGTCGTACGGCCCAAATCGGTGCCGAGTTAACCGGCAATCCCATAGTACGCAAAGTGACTTTTACAGGTTCTACTCCAGTGGGCAAGCAGTTGATGGCGGAATGTGCCCAGACTGTAAAGCGCACCTCTATGGAGCTGGGTGGCAATGCCCCCTTTATTGTTTTTGATGATGCGGATATTGATGCGGCGGTGCAGGGCACCCTGGTATCAAAGTACCGCAATGCCGGACAGACCTGTGTCTGTTCCAATCGTATTATTGTGCAAGCTGGAATCTATGATGAATTTGTCAGCAAGCTAACCGCTGCCACCCAGAGCCTAGTCATAGGTAATGGTACCGAGGAGGGCGTTACTGTTGGCCCGCTAATCGATGAGAAGGCGGCCAATAATGTCTGTGACTTTATTGATGATGCCCTGGCCAAGGGCGCTAAAGTTGCACTGGGTGGTGGTCGCAGCGATCTCGGTGGTTCCTTTGTCTTGCCGACTATCCTTACAGATGTCAGCCGGGATATGAGAGTTTTTTCCGAAGAGATTTTTGGCCCAGTGGCACCAGTGTTTAAGTTTGAAACTGAAGCTGAAGTGGTGGAGATGGCCAATGATACGGAGTTTGGTTTGGCGGCCTATTTTTATTCCCGAGATATCGGCCGTGTCTGGCGTGTTGCTGAGCAACTTGAGTACGGCATAGTCGGCGTCAATGAGGGGGTGGTCTCCAATGAAATGGCACCTTTCGGCGGGGTTAAAGAATCTGGCAGCGGCCGCGAGGGCTCCAAGTACGGTATGGACGACTATATGGTGATGAAATATATCTGTATGGGCGGTATCGACCAGTAACAGAGCCAGTGACCACAAACCAGTAGCAAAAACAGCTACTGGTTTAGTTCTCCGGCTTGATTCACTCCAGCCTTCAAACCTGATCCTGTAGTGGTGTCTCCGCATACGCATTTTAACGCTATGCGGTTATACTTGCGGCCATCTTGAACCCGTTGATTTAAGCAATCTTACAACCCTCCTTAGGAATAATAAAAATGATAAAGTCCTTCGAAAATAAAACTGTCATTATTACCGGCGCATCCGCCGGTGTTGGCGCAGCCTGCGCCCGTCTATTTGCCGGCCATAAAGCCAAGCTTGTATTAGTAGCTCGTGGTGAAGCGGCCCTCAATACCATTGCCGATGAGCTGCGCTCTCAGTGCGAAGTGCTCACTGTAGTGATGAATGTGGCGAGCAATAAAGACTGTTTAACGCTGCTGGAAAAAGCCGAAGCTGCCTTTGGTGCTGTGCATGTGATTATCAATAACGCGGGTATGCATGCGCGAGGCGATCTTAAAACGATTTCGCCAATGGATGTTGCCGCCATGGTCGACATTAATATGCGTGCGCCCTTGTTACTGTCCTGTGCCGCGATTCCCTACCTCCAGCGCGCTGGTGAAGGGGCCATTGTTAATGTTGGCTCACTGGCTGGCCGTGCGCCACTTCAGGGTGCCGCAACTTACAGTGCCACCAAAGCGGGATTGCGTGCCTTTAGTTATGCCCTGGCAGATGAGCTGCGAGACAGCGGTATCAGCGTAGGCTCAGTTTCACCTGGCCCAATCGATACCGGATTTATTATGGATGAGATCGATGCTGTAGAAGATATAGTTTTTTCCCAGCCCATGAGTACTGCTGAGCAGGTTGCTGCAGGTATTTTGGCTGTGGCTACTGGACAGGAGATCGAAGTGGTTCTGCCTGCAGCCAGTGCCAAGCTCACTCACATAAGCTATCTATTTCCGAAATTGCGCCGCCGTCTGCGTCCCAAGCTCTATGAGCAGGGCCGCAAAAACAAAGAAAAGTATCGCAATCGTCAAGCTGTCAAGTAGAGCTAGCCAAGTAGAGCTAACCAAGTAGAGACAACATAGAGGTAATACAGAGGTAATAAAGAGGCATTATGAAACTTAACTATTCTCTTCAGTCCACTGATCAGCTGCTACTAGAAGGGCAAGACAGCAGTCCAGCGGTTATCCTGATTCACGGCATGTTCGGTTCCCTGAGTAATCTGGGGGTGCTGGCGCGCTCCTTGGTTGCGGACTATCAGGTTATCAGTGTGGATCTGCGTAACCACGGTGACTCGCCCCATGAATCACTGATGGATCTGCCCTCCATGGCTGCGGATATTATTGAGTTGATGGATGATCTTGAACTTTCCAGTGCAACCTTGATTGGCCACTCTCTGGGCGGCAAGGTTTCTATGCAGGTTGCGCTGAATAGTCCTGAGCGAGTCTGTGGTCTGGTGGTGATCGATATAGCGCCGGTGACCTATGACGCACGTCAGGATGCTGCTCTTGATGCGCTTAATCTGCTGGCGGAGCATACTGTCGAAAGTCGCCGTGATGCTGACGCCCTGATCAGCGAGGATATTGCCGAGGCGTCAGTGCGTGCCTTTTTGTTGAAAAATCTTGCCCGCAAGCCTGAGGGCGACTTCAGGTTGAAACTGAATCTGGCGTCGATTAACCAAAACTACGCTAGCACGTTGGTGTCTGCGCCAATAGGGCATCCCTATGAGGGCCCAGCACTGTTTTTGAAAGGCGAACACTCAGCCTATATTCAGGAAAAACACAGGCCTATTATTCAGCAGCTGTTCCCCCATTCCCAGCTAGAGGTGGTTGCAGAAACGGCTCATTGGTTGCACGCAGAGAAGCCGGAAACAGTAAACGCTCTGATAAGGGCCTTTATTGAGACGAAAACACTGACAAAATCATAACCAATTGCCACCAGACATAGTAGAATTGCGCCTGCATTTTTTACGTCCGCACTTTGACTCACATTTGAATTCACAGGAAACCACCGATGTTTGAAACTTTAAAGCCAGTAGCTGCTGATCCTATTCTTGGATTGATGGCGGCTTTTCGAGAAGATCCGCGAGAGACTAAAATCGATTTAGGCGTTGGCGTCTATATGAATGACCGCGGTCAAACCCCGGTTATGGATGCGGTAAAACGCGCCGAAGCCAAATTGGCTGAACTTGAGAAAACCAAATCCTACCAAGGCATTGCCGGCGACGCTGAGTACAACAGCAGAATGCTGCAGCTGATGTTTGGGGATGATCATGCTGTTCTTGCGTCTGGACGGGTTAAAAGCTTGCAGGCTCCGGGCGGTTCGGGTGCTCTGAGAGTGGGTGCTGAAGTGATTCGCCGCGCCCGCCCTGAAGCCAAATTATGGGTTGGCACACCCACCTGGCCGAACCATATCCCACTACTTGGCAGTGCTGGGTTCGAGATTGCAGAATACCCCTATTACGACACAGCGACTCGCGAGGTCAATATTGACCTGATGCTTGAGACTCTGCGTCAAGTTCCCGCTGGTGATGTGGTGCTGCTCCACGGCTGCTGTCACAACCCCACCGGTGCCGATCTGACCAACGAACAGTGGGATCAGATTACCGATATAGCCCTAGAGCGTGGCTTCGTTCCCTTTATAGATACGGCCTATCAGGGCCTTGGTGATGGTCTTGACGAAGATGCTTATGGCATGCGTCTGATGGCTAAGAAGTTGCCGGAGTTGGTGGTGGCCTCAAGCTGCTCAAAGAACTTTGGTCTCTATCGTGAGCGTACCGGATCCATTACTTTTATTACTCAAACCCCTGAGCAGGCATCTATTGTCGGCGGTCAGGCCATGGCAGTTGCCCGTCAGATGTACTCCATGCCACCGGCTCACGGTGCTCTATTAGTATCGTTGATTCTGGGCGATGAAGAACTGTGTAAAGATTGGAAAGCTGAGCTGGAAGAGGTTCGTCTGCGAATCAAATCTATGCGTACATTGCTGGCTGACAGTATTCAGGACAATGCCGCGGGAATGGACTTCAGTCATATCAAACGCCAGAACGGCATGTTCTCATTCTTGGGCATTGCGCCAGAGCATTTGGTTCGTCTGAGAGAAGAGTTTGGTATTTATATTGTCTCTTCAACGCGGATTAACTTGGCGGGCATTAACTCCAGCAATATTGCTTATCTTGCTGAGTCGATTCGCACCGTACTCAAGTAGATTAGTGTTATCTCTTAAGTTGCTGCAGCACCGAGTCTAGGCTCTGCTGCAGTGACTGTTGATCGCAGTCAACTCTGATATCCCCATACTTTTTATACAGCGCACAGCGTTCTTCGAACAGTGATTCGAGGCTTTGGTTGGGTTTTCGGGCAATGCCCCGGGCACCGAAGTTGCCTATGCGCTTGCGCAATTCCTCTAGTGGTACATTGAGAAATACAACGGTTGCGCTTTGCTTTAAGCGCGCCATACCGGCTTCTGAATAAACTGCACTACCGCCAGTGGCGACAACCTTTCCGCTGATCTCTTCGTTTAATAAAACCTGTTCTTCGATCTCACGCAGATGAAGATAATCATTCTGGTCGAGAATTTCCTGCAGGGTGCGACCTTCACGCACCTGAATGGCGATATCGGTGTCGACAAAACCTAAGCCCAGCTCTTTTGCCAGCAAAATACCGAGGGTGCTTTTGCCAGCGCCGGGCATACCGATAAGGACGATACTGTTGGGGTTGTTATTCATGGTTTTCCAATTAAGGTTGTTTTGGCTTAACACTTTTTTGTGGTTTGTGGTTTGTGGTTT
>Ga0115003_10004547_pt1 | contig 10642 bp, 12 predicted proteins | sample ArcticOcean_MG_C_7_FD_88736 | JGI IMG/M metagenome (GOLD analysis project Ga0115003, IMG submission 88736) | Marine microbial communities from western Arctic Ocean - ArcticOcean_MG_CB11_88 | ecosystem: Environmental > Aquatic > Marine > Oceanic | place: Arctic Ocean: Canada Basin | collected... | reverse complement strand
CGATAGATGGCGCCTATGAACTATGGAGCACTCAGATTCGCTATGTAGGTGTTGGAGCCATGGTGCTTGGCGGCTTTGCCTCCTTGTACTCTGTTCGCTACGGTCTAGTAGCCGCCATCAACGAACTGCGTAATAACCTGAGTGGCGGCAACATACTAAAACCCGATCTAGAACGGGACATCCCGACCTGGGCAATTATCACGCTTACCATCGGCTGCGTCTGCGTACTTGCCTATGTTAACTACCGCTTTACCTCCGGTATTGGCATTACCCTGCTGGCTACAGCTGTGATGCTGGTCATGGGCTTCTTCTTTACTGCCGTCGCGAGCTATATCGTGGGCTTGGTAGGCAACTCCAATAGCCCCGTCTCAGGCATGACGATCACCGCGGTTCTCGTCGCCGGCGGCATGTTGTGGCTGTTCAATTACTCCGGAATGGAGGCTATGGTGGCAACGTTAGGCATCGCTGCCATTGTCTGCTGCGTTGCCGCGACAAGCGGCGATGTCTGTAACGACTTGAAGACTGGTGCCATGCTAGGCGCTGCACCCTTTCGACAACAAATCATGCAGATCGCCGGCGTGTTCGTTGCTGCGTTCGTTATGTCACCAGTGCTTAATTTACTGCACAACAACATCGAAGGCGGCATCGGTGGTAGGGAACTATCTGCCCCTCAAGCTAGCTTGTTTGCCTCATTGGCGCGGGGCTTCTCCGGCGAGGGGCAACTTCCCTGGGACATGATCGGCTATGGCGTCCTGGTGGGTATCGTTATTCTGATTGTTGATTGGTATCTAAAATCTACCGGGAGAAAATTCAGAGCGCACCTGATGCCCATTGCCGTCGGCATGTATCTGCCATTTGGCCTTGCAGCGCCGATTCTTATTGGCGGCCTGATCGCACACTTTCACACTAGGGCAACCCCTGAGGCGAGCCATGACAAGGTCTTGCATCGCGGCATACTGTTCTCATCGGGTGTTATCGCCGGCGAGGCATTGATGTCTGTTGGCCTAGCCTGCCTTACAGCACTAGGCGTCCAGTCCCTCGACCTGGGATTGTCCACGACTGTAGTGACGATTTTCTCAATAGCAGCTGCAGTATTTATAGTGTGGATGTTTCATAAATTCACACGGCCAGCTAGCAACTGAAAGAACCCGAACATTTAGCTTTTTACTCTTGACCGAATAGTTGCTAATGTCAGAGGTAGAAACCAACGATCCTGTGATCTGAGGAGATACTGAATGCGTGTTACCACTGCCTTGGCGCTAGCTTTAGCGCTCTTTGTGCCGCTAGCCTCGGCCCAGATAGTTCCAGAAGAAATCAGCATCGAAACGATGTCTAACCCCGGGCCTAACTGGTTTATTTCCAAAACAGGAAATGGCGGCTATATCTTCGATGCCGCCACCGGAGAGATGCAAGGAATGCTCTCCCTCTCACGCTATACGCCGGCTGTTACCATGTGGCAGCCCCGACGCGAATTCTATGCGACCGAGTCCTACCTCTCGCGAGGCGTTCGCGGCGAGCGTACCGATTTGGTCGCTGTCTACGATTTTGAGAATCTAAGCCCCGTAGCAGAAATTATTATTCCAAATCACATGGCGCGCCTATCCTTTCGCAATCATCTCGGCCTTATGAACAACGGCCGTCACCTTGCAGTATTGAATATGAATCCTGGACATTCAGTCTCCATTGTCGATGTGGAAGATCGAGTCTTCATCTACGAAGCCTCTACTCCCGGCTGCGCAGTCATCATGCCCGTGGCAGATAGTGACTTTTTGCAGCTTTGCGGCGATGGCACGCTACAGCTAATTCAGCTGGATATTAGCGGCTTCGAAGAGAATCGTATACGTAGCGACATATTCTTCAATGTTATGGAGGATGCCATCTTCGACCGAACTGCGCGCAGCGCCGATGGCTGGTATCTCATTACCCATGCAGGGACTATCTATGAAGTTGGAAGTCAAGGCTCTGAGATCATCATCAACGACAGCTGGAGCGTAACTCAAGAAGGGGAAGATTCATGGCGACCCGGTGGCGACGAGTTTATTACTGCCCACCGCGATACCGGCTTATTATTCGTCGCCATGCATGAGGGAGATGTCGATACGCACCACGTTCCCGGAGAAGAGATCTGGGTATTGGATGCGAATTCCGGCCGACGCTTACATAGAATCAAACTCGACGTGCCGGCAACGTCGATAATGGTTACTCAGGAAACTGAGCCGAAGCTCATTGTCGCCGATGACGATGGAGCCACCCATGTATATAACGCGCTTACCTTTGGCTTTGAGCGCACCATCGTGACTCCTGGCGCTGCAATGTTTGAGGATTTCTAGATCGTGATGGATCCGCTACTGTTACAAATTATTTCACTTGGCTTGGCTTTACTATTCCTGATCGCCGCTGCGCACAAGTTTAGTAATCGAGTGCTTTTCCGAGCGAGTTTCGAGGCCTATGAAATAGTGCCGACAAGCCTCTCGGGCTTAGTGGCACGTATAATTCCCTCACTCGAATTGCTTTTAGGTGTTGGATGGCTAGCCATTGGCATATTCGCCATTAGGCTCGAGCCTGTCACTCTGATCAGCATCGGCCTATTGGCAAGTTATGTTGTGGCTATCGGAGTAAACCTCAGGCGCGGCAGAAACTACCTAGATTGCGGCTGCGGCTTCTCAAATGGTAATGCATCTAATCCGGGAAACGCTTCACAGCAAATTTCAATGGGCCTGCTTTACCGGAATGTATTTCTGATTGCCATGGCGACTGCGTGCCTAATTCCTGCCAGTGATCGCGGCCTGCAACTTATTGATATTTTTGGATTGGTTTTTTCGATGGCTGCATTAATATTGTTATATGGAACATTCAATCAGCTACTAACTAATAGAAACGCAATTAATTCTTGGAGAGAAAATAGTGCTTGAAGCCTTAGTAGTCTCCAATATCGTGTTATGGATTTTAATTGTCGTGTTGTCACTTCTAGTTTTGGCTCTCTCCCGCCAATTGGGAATTTTGCATGAACGAGTGGCTCCTGCCGGAGCGCTCATGCCAACTAGCGGACCAAAAGTTGGCGAACTTACTGAAGAGATTGCCCTCACGAGCATTCACAATCAATCACTGGCAGTAGGTGGTGCTACAGCTAACGGCCTGGCATCTTTTATTTTATTTATTTCGCCCACCTGCCCTGTTTGCAAATCCTTAGTACCAACTGCCAAGTCGCTGGTGAGCTCCGAAAGCCACCGCATGCAGCTCTTGTTTGCTAGCGATGGTGAGGAGCTAGAGCAACATCAACGTTATGCAAAAGACCTGGATATTGATGATTATTCCTACGTGCTGTCCGAAGCCCTGGGCCGAGCGTTTGAAGTAAGCAAGTTGCCTTTCGCCGTATTAATAGATGCCGATGGGATACTTAGGGGCAAGGGTTTAGTGAACACGAGAGAGCATATGGAGAGTCTCATCGAGTCGATGGATTCGGGCATTGTAACCGTGCAGGAATATATTGGCAGCATTCACAACGAGCAAGAATCTATTGAGCCTTCAGCGATGGAACACACATCATGAATATGAAAAAAATTATCGAGCGCGGCTATTACTGGATCGACGATCAGGCTCGACAGTCAAGTCTGGCACTTGCACGAAAACTCTCACGCAGAAGCTTTTTATCTAGGCTCGGCATGATGCTAGCGGGTGCTGCGGCATTCCCGCTGCTACCTGTCGCTCGCTCGTTCGCACAAAATTCTGTTCAGGAAGTTGGCGATCCTCAAAGTTGCGAATATTGGCGTTATTGCGCCATGAGTGGCACGCTGTGTTCTTGTTGCGGAGGTACTTATACCTCCTGTCCTCCGGGTTCTGAGGCTTCGCCTATCACCTGGGTAGGTACCTGTCACAACCCAGCTGACGGCAGAGATTACTTGATGTCTTACAACGACTGCTGCGGCAAATCGGTTTGCTCACGTTGCGGCTGTCACAATACACAAGGCGATAAGCCTGTGTACTTCAATAGCAACAGCAACAGTGTGCTGTGGTGTTTCGGCACCGAAAACACGAGCTATCACTGCACCGTCTCTTTGGTATTGGGTACCACCGACGAAGCTAATTAGTAGCGGGGTTTTCAGCTAATGAACCTACTTTTCCTAGGAAGGGTCTTCACCCTAATTGCGCTATTCAGCCTTAGCGTCAATGTTTTTGCCGCCAGCCCTCGAATTAACTACCTGCTCTACTGCACCGGTTGCCACGCGGCAAACGGTGCAGGCAAACCTCCCAATGTACCCTCCCTTCGTGATGAACTCGGCCGCATGATCTCGGTACCCGAAATGCGTAGCTATCTAGTTCGAATTCCCGGGGCCTCACAGGCACCGATTTCAGATGCTGATCTTACCGATGTAATCAATTGGCTCCTCCGTGAATTCAATAGCAATACCCTGCCCGCTAACTTTGAAGAATACACAGTAGGTGAGGTCTCTAATGCCCGCCGTAATATCCTCGCTGACCCTCTTAGGTATCGAGCCGAGCATTGGAAGTCCTACGACGACTAGCCAACGATGTTGCGACAATTTAGTCCCTCCCACGGCATAGACATTCGTCTCCTAGCGTTTATGTCCCCCTGGAAATATCATCGAGGATCAGTGAATCATGCGCCAGAACCGCTTACTAACGCCGCTATTGACAGTGCTAATGCGAGCCCAGCGCTTGCCCGGCATTAAGACGCTGATGACTGATAAAAAGATGGGATTCTACAACGATGCTTGTGCCGAATTTGGCCGACCCTCCGGTGAAATCTAGCAAGCTGTGCGTCTAGTCGCCGAGACTGGCATTCATGTTAAGCAATGAACGCAGGAACAGGCCGTGGACTATGCCCTGCAGAATGTGGTACGACCCGAGCCTTCGGTACGCTCCGAGATTCGTCGCTATTTCTATAACCCTGCCCAGGCCACTGCCTAGTAGATTAGTCTACTGAAGATTCAGGAAGCGCGAACGAAAGTCGAAGTAAAAAACTGCGATGATTTTGATACCAGCAACTTTCACGACGCCGTATTAGGTTCGGGCCAACTGCCCATGGCCGTGCGCGCAGCAGAAGTAGATCGCTGGATCGCTGGATCGCTGGATCGCTGGATAGAGAATCCACTCGAAACTACTCGTTTCTTGGTAGCTGCTTATACAGAGCCATTTACCAATACCGCCTTCAATCCCTCGAAGGAAACACTCATGCCGTGTTCTATTGCCGGAGAAAACTGATCCGGTGCTATTTCCGTTGTCCACGAAAAATGGCAACCCTTCTCGCTCGCTAGCAATTTAATGGTTGCCAGATGATGTTCCAATGGCGTGGGTGTCTTGATCGCAGAATACTGCAGGCAGTGATTTTCATTATCCAAGGTAAGGATTCTTTCCTGCACCTCGCCGATGCCCTCCATCGTGAATGAACGAACTCCACCCTCCTGCGTGATCGAATCTACAGCTGGGACCCAATCCGCACGAGTCACATCAGCGAATATCGCCCAGACCTCTTCTAAGGGATAAGCCAGATCTTCTTCAATCGTTACAGTCTTCATCTCACCTCACTTAGCTGATAGCTAGAGCCCCCACCCAGAGATAGACGGGAAGCACACAAGACAGGCCAGTAAAAAGATTAAGCACCCTAAATGCCCAAGGTTTAGGCCCGTCTCCCTTATTAGAAAACATAGACATCCAAAACACAACCGATCTAATCAGCAGGTCTGCGATGAATCCACCCGCCGCGCTATTCACAAACGAGCAGCCATGGCCGCAGGCAGATCTAGACTATTCTCGGATGCAAACAAGGTTATCGGTATGGCTGCACCTAGAATACCCAGTAGCAGGTAGATGGTCTTTAGGTTCATTATCTTCTCCTAGGACTTCTCGATTTATTGTGAAAAATAATCTCGCCAACTAGCGGTCCACATTCAATTACCTTTTTGCTAATGAATCTGTCTTAACAACTGGCGGCTGCGCAAACAGATTCTGTGGTATTCTGCCTTAAAATAGCAAAGCAGCCCGCCCTGCTAGCGCCCTCGCTAGGTTGACCAAAGCTGCTCGAAAACAGGAGTTCGTCATGCAAAACAGAGCAAAAACATTGATAAAGGGCCTGTTGCTGGTTGCTGGCCTTAGCATATCCTTCAACAGCTACGCGCAAGATCCAGAATGGGTCGACCTTGCCGTACATAATTTCGGAGCGCCTATTAACACGATGTGGGCCGAGGGAGAGCTCTCTTTCGCCGCTGACGGCACGATGGTGTACTGCAGCGCCAGACAGGATATGGCGGTGGCACCGGGTGATCCAAAAGATCTGTATATCGCTACCTTCAATACCGAGACTGGAAGCTGGAACACGCCAGTAAATATGGGCATACCAATCAATGCACCACCGGCAACCGATGCCGACCCCCTGCGCGCGGGCGATGATCGCGAGCCCTGGATAACTGCCGACGGCAATACCATCTACTTTAAGTCTGACCGTCTCGCCACTACTAGCCCGCGTAATGCGAATGATCTCTTCATCACTCGTAAGGTAAACGGGCAATGGAGCACACCTGAGTTGATTGGATTTCCGGTTAGCACCAACGTTGGTAACGAGCACTGCCCTGCTATTCTCCAAGACGGCGAGACGCTCTGCTTCGCGTCAATGCGTGAAGGCGGCTACGGTGGATCCGACATCTATTGCTCCAAGCCAGACGGCAATGGTGGTTGGCAGGAGCCCGTTAATCAGGGGCCAAATATTAATACAGCAGCCGAAGAATTCCATTTCTCCCAAGACAAAGACGGCATGGTGTATTTCACCTCGTCCAAACCTGGCGGCTTTGGCGGCACCGATATCTACAGCGCGATGACGCAAGGTGAAAATACTTGGGCGGCAGCGAGAAACCTTGGATCACAAGTGAATACGTCCGGCGCCGATATGTGCCCCGCATTCCCACCAGGCGACAATACAATCACTTGGTTCTCCACTCGTGAGGACAATAGCCTTGGTAACATAGACATATTTTGGACCAACAAACTGAATGTGAGCGAGTAAAATTATTATGACAAAGATTAATCGTCTAGTCCGGCGCTACCGCCGGAATCTGCTATCTACACTAGCCGCGCTGTTACTTGTCTCCTGCGCTGTGAGCCCAGAGATTCAGGCGAAGATGGACGAATACGCCAGAACGATTCCCAGCTGTTTGAGCGATGCCGAATGCGCTAGCAAGTGGGCCGTCGCCAGAACATGGACGGTGCAAAATTCTGACTTCAATATCCGCGGCGAGAGTGACATTCGCATCAACGCCAGTAGCAACATCATCAGCCAGAGCGGTATTGGCGTCACTGTCACTAAAGTCGCGAATGATTCCGGCGGATTCCAGCTCGTTGCCGACCTGGAATGTTTTAGCGCCTATTCATGCCCAGAAATATGGGATCTAAAAGTAGATTTTAATAAAACAATTAACGGCACATCTGAATGAATCGAATAAGCACAAGAAAACTTCTAGCACTGCTACTAATTTTATTGCCGAGCGCGGGGTATTCTCAAAATGATACCGGGCAATGGATGCACCTCTTTAACGGCAAAGATCTTAGCAACTGGATTCCTAAATTCACCGGCTATGAGCTAGGCGTAAACTACCGCGATACGTTTCGAGCAGAGGATGGTGTGTTTAAAGTTTCTTATGACAACTGGCCTGACTTTGATGGCCAGTTCGGCCATATTTTCTATGACGAGAGTTTCTCTCATTATAGATTGCTAGTGGAATACCGTTTTGTAGGCGATCAGGTAAACAACGGCCCTGGCTGGGCCTTCCGTAATAACGGTGTCATGTTGCACGGCCAATCTCCAGAGTCCATGACCTTGGAACAGGAATTTCCTGCCTCGATCGAAGTACAGTTACTCGGCGGCAACGGCACCGATGAGCGAGCAACTGCAAATGTCTGCTCACCAGGTACGCACTATGTTAAAGAAGGTGAACTGATTACGCAGCACTGCATCAACTCGAGCTCGGCCACCTATCACGGTGACCAGTGGGTTACGCTGGAAGTTGAGGTGCGCGGCGATGAACTGATTCGCCATACCGTGAACGGCGAAATGGTTTTCGAGTATTCGAAGACACAATTGGATGAGAGCGATCCCGATGCACAAAATTTAATCGGTCAAGGTCAGCCAGTTGCCGTGAGCGGTGGTTACATCTCACTGCAGGCAGAAAGCCATCCAACTGAATTCAGAAGAATAGACCTTTTACCTCTTGCCCACTAAGAACTCACTAGCTCTGTTCTAACTGAATCTATTCTAACCAATAGCCTTCGAGCCAGATCTGTTCCAATGAGTCCTCTCCTTATTAGTTCTCTTCTAGAGAGTTCTCTAGAGAGTTCCGTCGGCGATTAGGTCTGCTGCATAGTGTGCCGCTCGGGCACTGAACGCCATATAAGTCAGGGAAGGATTTTGACAGGCCGACGATGTCATGAACGAACCATCGGTCACGAACAAGTTCGGCACATCGTGCGCCTGACACCAACTATTTAACACTGAGTCCGCGGGGTCATGACCCATACGTGCACTACCCATCTCATGAATTCTATTTCCCGGTTTCGATAAGCTAGCATCGTTAGTAACGATGTTCGTGCAGCCTGCCGCTTCTAACATCGCAACAGCATCCTTGATCGCCTCGGCTTGCATGGTGCGTTCGTTGTCGCTATAGGTTACATTCAGCAACGCCAGCGGGTTACCCCAGCGGTCGCGCTTCGATTCATGCAGCGTGACTCGGTTCTCCGGATTCGGCAGCTGTTCACCGAATGCGAGCATATTGATGCGCCAAGGACCGGGATTCTTATGCGCCTCCTTAAAGTCGCGACCGATACCCGCAATCTGACCGCCCCCATTGCCTAACGGACTCGATCCACCTTGAAAACCAAATCCACGAAGATAGGGTTTGTCCTGACCGTTGAGGTTCGCATAGCGAGGAATATAGATACCGCCACTGGGCCTGCGACCGAAGACTTTCTGATTATCGAAACCACTTATCATGCCAGCCGCGCCCGCGCCGCTCACATGGTCCATCAAGTTTCTGCCAACTTGATCAGAACGATTCACTAACCCGGTTGGGAAAGCTTCAGATTTGGATTGCAATAGAATCATCGCCGAGGCAATCGTAGAGGCATTCAAGAAAACCACCTTCGACGTATAGAGACGTTTCTCATTTGTTTCTGCATCGACGATACGCACGCCTGTTACTCTATTAGTTTGGGCATCGTATTCAATCGAGCTCACGATCGCGTTATGCACCATTGTAAGATTGCCAGTTCTCTCGGCGGCCGGTAGTGTCGCGTTCAGAGATGAGAAGTAAGCCTTGAAAGAACAACCGAAATGACAACGGTTACGGACCTGACAATTCGATCTGCCTAATGATTGCTGCTCTTCAGTCGCATCGGTGAGGTGCGCTACTCGCGCAGCGATAACATTTCGTTCTGGAAACGTCTTCTCCACTTTAGTTTTGAGTGCTTTCTCGGCATCGGTTAACTCGAACGCAGGTTGAAAGACACTATCGGGTAACTGTGGCAGGCCTTCGGCGCTGCCCGCTATGCCGATGAAGGTTTCCACTTTCTCATACCATGGTTCTAATTCTTCGTAGCGAATCGGCCAGTCTATTCCGTAACCGTCGGTCTTGTTCGCATTAAAATCCAGATTGCTTAGGCGATAAACTTGGCGTGACCACATGATGGAACGACCACCGGTATGGTAACCACGCAACCAATCGTAGCTGGTGCCCTCGGCTTCCTCATAGGGATGTTCGTCATCTCGCACCCAGAAATTTTTGTTAGATTCCTTGATCGCATAAGCAACACCGCCGTACTGTTTAGGATACCGCTCGGCAATCTCATCCTGTGCCACGTTGTCCAGATTCGGGCTCTCCCAAGGAGCTAGATTATCGACGTAATCTCTTTGTGGAATAATTTCAGGCCCGCGTTCGAGCACCAAAACCTTCAATCCACGCTCTGTGAGTTCCTTCGCGGACATGCCGCCACTCATTCCTGAACCAACTACTATTGCATCAAAATCTGCCACGGGTCACTCCCTATCTAATTCTGTTTTTACTTCTTGTATGCTATCTCTTCGTGTCTCGGCTACTTCTAGATCTCGACACTCGGATCCCAACGCCCTGGAAAGGCCACCCATTTCAATTCTTCGGTAGCACCGTCTTCTGTGGCGAAGTAGGACTGACTCACATAACCCTTCACTCGCTTATAGCCACTGGCGTCCCCATCTTCTGCAAAAGCTGCAGCGTCGAATGAAACCAGTGATTGCTCCGCTTCGCTGCCACTTGCCTCTAGGAAGTTCCCACTAGCGCGCCGATCTAACTCAACTTTTATCTGGCGCAGTGCTGTTCGATGCGCGTTCTTCGTTTCATTGTTCGCCCAGTCTGTCATTAGGCCATCCATATAGCCTGGGACATTGGCATCCACCGCGCCGGGGGTTTCAGTGCGTGGAATAATCAGGTCGCTAATACGTGTCACTAGCGCATATTCCTCACTAGTATAGAAGCGCGCCGCCGACCCGGGCCGCGTCGATAATACATTCGCAACTCCACCGCACGCTGTTAGGGCGGTTGCGCCGCCGATCGACACAATCAAACCCTGCAATACTTCTCGTCTTGTTGTCATGTTCCTGCCT
>Ga0115003_10004546_pt1 | contig 10644 bp, 10 predicted proteins | sample ArcticOcean_MG_C_7_FD_88736 | JGI IMG/M metagenome (GOLD analysis project Ga0115003, IMG submission 88736) | Marine microbial communities from western Arctic Ocean - ArcticOcean_MG_CB11_88 | ecosystem: Environmental > Aquatic > Marine > Oceanic | place: Arctic Ocean: Canada Basin | collected... | reverse complement strand
CCAATTTTCCTGAAGATGCTCTCAAATGGTAAAAATTCACCAAAAGGGACTAATTTAATTTTATTGTATTGATAAATAATATCTAACTTATTATTTGCGATAATTAAGCTATTAAATGTATCAATTCTTTGCTCAGTTTCTTCAGTTGTGTTAGCTCCAAACAATATTAGATGTTCATCTGAAAATGCTTCTTCGAATAATATTTTATACTCTTTAATTTGTTTAAAATTAAAGCCTGTAAATATTCCCTCAGGCCAAACAAAAAGTGTTTGTCTGTTTTGCTCAGGCTCACTATATTTTATTAGATTTAATATATTTTTCTTTAAATCGGAATTTGATAAATTATATTTAAGATCAAAACTAGGTGAGATGATTTTAGTATAAATTGAATTTTCTAAATTTAGTTTTAAATTATCGAAATTTTTATCATTTTTTTTAATAATTGAAGATCCATAAATATAATTACTAAGAAAAATTAAACTAATAAAAAAAAATAAAAAAAAATTAAATTTTTTTTTAAATAATAATAAAAGAGGAGAGCAATAAATTATAATACAAAGCAAATTAAACGAAAAAAAACCGAGAAAAAATAATGATTGAAATATTTCTGGTTTCCATGACCAAGTATAGGCCCATACGTTCCAAGGAAAACCAGATAAAATTTTAGCTCGTAGATAATCCATGAAGGCAAAAGAGCTTGAAAATAATAAAATAGATGTAAAGTTATTTTTTAAAAATGGGCCAATAATTAAATTTGCTAAACCAAAAAATAAACCAAGAAATATTGGTATTCCAACTATTACTATTGGAATTAAAAATTTAAAATTATCATCAAATGTAAGTGAATGAGATATCCAATGAACACCTGAAAGAAAAAATCCAATACCGAACAAATAGCCAATAAAAAATAGATTTAGTAAATAAGGTTTTTTTCTATAAGTGTTTTTAGATTTCTTTTGCGTATAAGTGGTGAGTAAAAATAGGATAGGAAATATTAAAAAATTTATATAATTTAAATTAAAAGGCTGAAAACTAAAAACTGTCGCAGACCCTAAAATAAAAGGAAATAAAAAAATTAAAAATAATTTACTATAAAAAAAATTTAAGATCATATTATTTAATAATTTTTAATAATTTCTTTTCTAATTTTTTCATGATTGAAAAATCAAGATTAGATTTATGGCGGTACCCTAACAAATGAACTAATCCATGAATCCAAATTTTATCAAAAATTAAGTAAAAACTCTCATCTATATTTTTTTTTTTTATTTTATTTAGGTTAATTATTGTATCACCCAAATATATTTTATTTTTTTTATTCTTAAGTAATTTGATTAAAGGTTTTTTTTCATAAAAAGGAAAAGATAGAATATCCGTAGTTTTATTTATTTTTCTAAACTTAATATTTAGTTTTTTAATCTCAGAATCGCCAGACAACAAAAGTGTAAAATTACAATTATTATTTTTAAATAACTTAGTTTTTTTATCTATTTTTTTTAGTTTTTTATTTATATAGAGATGTGGAGTCTTAATTAATTTTTTCCAATCTCTATTGGTGGTTAATACATCAGCTTTGATCATCTGCTTTTTTTTGATAAGCCTTGATGATTTTTGATACTAGAGGATGCCTCACTACATCTGTATGATCAAATTCTATAATTTTTATTTCTTCAATTTGGCTTAATATATTTTTGGATTTTGTTAAACCTGAATGGTTTTTATTAATTAAATCTACTTGTGAAGGATCTCCATTGACTACTAATTTAGAATTTTCTCCTATTCTGGTTAGGAACATTTTTATTTGTGTTGCAGTAGCATTTTGTGCCTCATCTAAAATAGCAAAACAATTTTTCAAAGTTCTACCCCTCATAAAAGCTAATGGAGCAATCTCAATTTCCCCGGATTCTATTTTTTTATCAATTTTTTCGAAACCAAATAGCTCGTATAAAGCATCGTAAAGTGGTCTTAAATATGGATCTACTTTTTCCTTCATGTCGCCAGGCAGAAACCCTAATTTTTCACCTGCTTCAACAGCTGGTCTTGAAAGTATAACTCTCTCAACTTTTTTTTCCATAAGCATAGTGATAGCTACTGAAACAGCAAGAAAACTCTTGCCAGTTCCCGCTGGCCCTAGTGCTATTGTGATGTCATTTTCTCTTAATGCTTTTATATATTCAGACTGTCTTTTTGATCGGGCTATGACTGATTTTCTTGGTGTCTTAATTAGTTGAGCAAAAGATTGTACGTTTGAATGATTGTCTGAGTCTAAATTTTTATTCACTGATAAAATTATATCACTTTTTTCAATACTATTGGTTAAAAGATATTTGTTGATTAGGAATCTTATTGCATTGGAAACAGTGCTAGTACTCTCGGTATTTCCTTTTACTGTAATCGAATTGCCTCTAAAAAATAAAGTAGCTTTTGTCAATTTTTCTAGTTTTTTTAAATTTTCATTAAACTCACCGACAATTAATGACAAGATATTATTATCCAATATTTGAATATTTAAAGTTTCTTTATCTATTTTTTTGATGATAAGTTTTTGTTCTAATTTGCTTATTTCAGACATTTTAAGCTGCAAAATTTCTTTTTTCATTAGACGAAATAGTTCCAAATAAACTGCTATGATTAAAATTATTAATATTAATATCTAGTATTTGACCAGTTAATTCTTGAGTACTTTCCACCACTACTGGATTTAAAAATTTATCTCTACCAAAGTATTTGTCTTGATCTTTTAGTTTGTTTTCAAAAAGTACTTCTGTTGGTTTATTTAAGAATTCTTTTTTGTAATTAAAATTGTTTCCTTCGAGAATAGCTTGCAGTTTTATTAATCTTTTTTTTGCGTTAATTGGATCAACATCATCTAGCTTTGACGCTGGTGTCCCTGGTCTTGCACTGTAAATAAAAGAATATGAATTAATAAATTCAACTTTTTTAATCAATTCTAGTGTTTGATTGAAATCATCATCTGTTTCACCTGGATACCCTATAATAAAGTCTGAAGAAAACCTAATACCTGGCTTAGCTTTTCTAAGCTTCTCTATAATCTCATAATAAAAAGAGATGTTGTGCTTTCGATTCATTGCCTCAAGTATTTTAGAAGAACCACTTTGCACAGGAAGATGGAGCACTGGCATCAATTTTTCACAAGACTGATGGGCTTCTATCAAATCTTTAGTAACATCTCTTGGGTGTGAAGTTGTATACCTGATTCTTTTTAATTCTTTAATTTCATTTAGTTTAAATATTAAATCAGACAAATGCATTGTATTATTTTTATTTTTATACTCATAAGCATTAACGTTTTGACCTAGGAGGGTAATTTCTTTAGAACCATTTTCTACTAGTTGTTTAGCTTCATTCATTACTTCGTTAAAAGATCTAGAAAATTCTGGACCTCTTGTGTATGGCACCACGCAGAAATGACAAAATTTGTCACAACCTTCTTGTATTGTTAAAAAAGATGAAATTTTTGAGTTTGAGTTTTTTATTAAATTTAAAGTATCGAATTTTTCAATGACATTAAATTCGGTTTTATTAATTTTATTTTTTTTCTTTTCTATTTTTTTTATTATTTCAGGTATCTGGTGGTAAGATTGGGGGCCTACTACTCCATCTATATATTTTTCACGATTAAACATTTCTTGACTTTCTGCTTGAGCCACACAGCCAGTAACTAGAAGCATTGGTTTTTTTTTATTTCTAAATTCTTTTCTTAACCTTCCAATATCATGGTAAACTTTTTCGGTTGCTTTCTCTCTTATGTGACAAGTATTTAAAATATAACAATCAGCATCAGAAGGATTTTTGGTGGCGGTGTAACCCATAAGTTTTACTAAGTCTAAAATACGATTACTATCGTATTCATTCATTTGACATCCAAAAGTTTTGATAAATATTTTTTTAGACAAATTATTTTTTTATTTTAGAACCATACAATTCTAATTTATGATCAACTAGTTTGTAACCCAATTTTTGAGCAACTTTATTTTGTAATATTTCTATATCTTTATCAACGAATTCAATTATTTTTCCGCTATTAATATCTATTAAATGGTCATGGTGTTCATCAGGTGACTGTTCGTATCTGGCTTTGCCACCTTTGAAATCATGTTTTTCAACTATTCCAGATTCTTCAAATAATTTTACAGTTCTGTAAACCGTAGCAATACTAATTTTTTTATCAATCTTGTTTACTCTTTTGTGTAGTTCATCAACATCTGGATGATCTGTTGCGTTAGACATAACTTCAGCTATTACTCTTCTTTGGTCAGTTAGTCTCACTCCTTTTGTTTGGCATTTTTTTTCAATACTATTCATATAAACAGTTATAACTTAACTTAAATACAGTGGTTTAATCAATTTATTTTCCAATAAATTGTTTTCTATTAATATGTCAACATTTTTAAGGTTAAATTTAGCTATATAGACTTTTTTTTTATCAATATTTTTAATAATGTCATCATTTTCGAGCTCTTGTGAAACAACTACTAAAGAACTATTTGTCTGTAAATAATCAGGATCCATCTTTTTGGGTGTTGTAAATTTTGAGTTTTTACCAATATTTCCCTCTGAATAATAATAGAAGTTATTTGTTTTTATTATTGAAATGAGTGTTTCTGCTTTTTTTAAACATGAAGCAGCATTTATTATAAAACTGTTGTAGCTATAAATATTTGATTTTTTTACCAATTGAATGCCCTTGCTAACAGCTAATGCAATCCTAATTCCTGAAAAACTACCGGGTCCAGAATTAACTAGAATTGAAAATTTTTGTTCTATTTCAACATTATGTTCTTTTGTGAAATCTAAAATAACTTGTGATAAAGCTTCATACTTAATAATATTAGTTTGTAATTTTTTTAAAAAAAACTTATTATTAATTTTTAATGCGATAGTATCATCTTTACCTGTGCAATTAATTACTAAACAATCTTTTATCATTTTTTTATTATTCTTGGTTACTTCTAGCCAATTATTATCTGCACCTGATAATATAGAGGATAAAGGGATTATTGTCCTTATGTATCATCGTTTTGAAGAAAATAAATATCCATCAACAAACATTAAAATAGCTGATTTTATTAAACACTTAAACTTAATAAAAAAAGCACAATTTAAGTTTATAAATCCAACTAATTTTGAAAATAGTCTTTTAAGTAAAAAAAAAGAAAGAAAAATTTTAATAACTATAGATGATGGTTTTCAATCATTTTACGACCAAGCTTGGCCAATATTAAAAAAAGAAAAAATACCTTTTATATTATTTGTTAATACCAGAGAGGTTGGTACTAGAGGTTACATGAACTGGAAACAAATCAGAGAAATTTCTAAAGAAAAATTTGCTCATATAGGTAATCATAGTCACTCTCATGAGTACTTAGTTGATATGAAAGATGAAAAAATTATAGACGACATAAATCTAGCCTCATCTGATTTTAAGAATAATTTAGGGTATAATTCACCTTTTTTTTCATATCCATTTGGGGAATATAGTAATAGTTTTAAAGCTATTGTTAAAGATTTAGGTTTTAAGTATGCTTTTGGCCAACATTCAGGAGTAGTAGATGAAACTAAAGATTTTTATGAATTACCCAGATTTCCAATTAATGAAGCGTACGGAGAGTTAAAAAGATTTGATACAATACTTAAAACAGTACCATTCAAATTTAAATCAATAGAACCAAAAGAAAAATATATTCAAGACTCAAATAATCCACCAGAAGTAATAGTTGAGTTTTTTAAAGACTCAAAAAATATTAACTTATTAAATTGTTATTCAAATGAATTGAACTCATGGAGAAAATCAGAAATTGATTTTTTTGACACCAATAAAATAAAAATTAAACTAATTGGAAAATTTACTACAGAAAGAGGGAGAATAAATTGTTCACTTAGAGAGAATGATGGTTCTTGGAGATGGTTAGGAATGCAGTTTGTGGTAGCTGATATTAAAAACTAGAGTTTTAATTGTTTTTTTGGTTTTTGATCGTCTATTTCTACTGTTTCAAATTCATCTAAATCGTTTTGGTCGATAATTTGTCTTAGGACTTTCGTATATTCTTTTCCAGTTTGAGCGTAGTTATCGAGTTCATCAATAAGATCTTGGCCTACTAGAGGTTTGTTTTGTTCTCTTAGTTCAGATCTCTTTTTTCTAAAATCTTTATAACCATTGTGAGTATTTAAATTAGTTATGTAGGCTTTGACTGACGCACGTAATAAAGGAAATTTAAGTATTTTGTGATTTTGATCGCCTGATTTTTCAAGAGGTTCAATACCATCTCCCTTCCATGTCCATTGTCCAAATATAGCATTTCCTTCTAAGGCAAACCTAGAAGTTCCCCAACCACTTTCCTTAGCTGCTTGAGCAAGAGCAATAGATATTGGTATCACATCCATTTTTTCTATTAATTCATTAACGTTCCGATTTGAAACTTTATAATTTCTATATCTTTTATTTATCCATTTTTTATTTTCTGGTTTTTCATTTTGTTTTAATATCTTAAACAAATATTTTCTATCATTTTCAATTTTTTCATTTTCAGCAACAATTAATGGTAAAAGGATTTTTAAAAATGTCTCCTTCTTTTTTTTAGTGCTTCTTAGTGAATCTAAATCTTTTGGTAATCTGGTAAAGTAAATTGGTTTAACAAGTTTAGAATCTCTAACTGTGTCTAAATCGTAATCTAAATCCTCAAACAAATTTAATACAGTTAAAGTATTTAAGTTGTAGTCATTTTCGGGATCATATGGCTTTTGTTTTGCTTCGGGGTTTTTGACTACTTTTTTAGAATTTTTTTTATTAATATTTGTATCCTTTGAAACACTAGCTTTTTCTTCTTTATTTTTATCAGATTTTATTTCTAAAGAAATTTTTACAGAGTCTAAATTGGAAATGTAACCTTTTATGTAAAAACCCCCATAAACAAACATCAATAAAAATGATGCGAAAACACCTCTTAATATAAATCTATTAATAATTTTTTCATTAACTTTAAAATTATAAACATTATTGAGACTTTCAACTATAATTTTAGTGAGAGTTTTAAAAAAGTTTGTGATGCTAGAAATTACAAAAGCAAAAGAGTTATTAATTCCATCAAATATTTTTTTTACACCCTTGTTATAATTGATGTTTATAGTTAACTTTCCTTTAATAGAATTGTAAAAAAATTTAATATTTTTATTGATATTAATATTAATTTGAACTTTTTCTTCTAAAGAACTGTATAAGGGTTTTAAAAATTCATTAATAATCTTATGAGAAAAATACCCTCTTCTTGAAGGTATAGGAACTTTATTTCTTAAAAGCTCTAACTCTATTTCGTAAGTAGTAAGTTTCTGATCTGTGTCTAGAACTTTAGCAATTTTGTAAATTCTTGCTAACTCAATTATTTTTTGTCTATAGCTAACTACTTTTTTCATATTAAATTGCTTCCACTGATTTTACTTCTTCTACGTAGTGACAAAGTAAATTTTGTACACCTTGCTTTAAAGTCATAAGTGAACTTGGACATCCAGAACAACTTCCCTGCAGTTCTACATGAACAACCCCATCCTTAAAAGATTTAAATTTAATGTCCCCACCATCTTTTGCTACTGCTGGTCGAATCTTAGTATCCAGAACTTTTATTATTCTTTCTTCTATATCGCTATTACCTAAAACTTGTTCTTTTACAATTTTTTTAGCAAGTATAGGCTTATTGTTCGTTTCAAAATAATCATTTATATGTGATATAACGGTCGGCTTTAAGACGTCCCATGAAATCTCTTTAGTTTTTTTTACTGATAAAAAATTATCCGAAAGAAGAATTAATTCTACTCCTTTTAAATTAAGCAAATTTTTTACAAATTCATTTTCAATATTAGCTAAATCTTTTTTTTGAAATTCTTCTGTTCCTGCCTCAGAAATAGTTTTTTCTGATAGGAATTTAAGAGAATTGGGGTTTGGAGTTGGTTCGGTTATAATCATAATTAATTATATCATTTTTACTTAAAAAAATCCCACGACATTTTTAATCTCTTTCAGGTTGAGTTCGGCTATAGTTCTTGCTTTTTCCGTGCCTTCCTTCAGAGTCTTTTCTAAAAAACTTTTATCATTTAACAACCTTTTAATTTCTTTTCCAACCGGGCAAATCACCTCAACTAATACCTCTGATAGTTTATTTTTTAAGTTTGAATATTCCTTCCCTTTAACTTCATTAAGAACCTGATCTAAAGACCTGTCAGATAGACTTGCATAAATAGTAATTAAGTTCAAAGCTTCGGGCTTCTCTTTTAATTCTTTCAAATTATCTGGTATTGAGAATGAATCTGATTTAGCTTTTTTAATTTTTTTTACAATTTCATCAGCTGAGTCTTTTAGATCAATTCGAGAATAATTAGATTCATCTGATTTACTCATTTTAACTGTTCCGTCTCTTAAACTCATCACTCTCGAGATGTTTTCTTGTATTAAGGGTTCTGGAACCGGGAATAAATCTTTTTTAAAATCACTATTAAACTTTTGAGCAATGTCTCTACATAATTCTAAATGTTGTTTTTGATCCGCACCAACTGGTACGTGCGTTGACTTATAAAGTAGAATATCTGCCGCCATTAAATTAGGATAAATATATAGACCAACACTTGCTCTTTCTTTGTCTTTTCCTGCCTTGTCTTTAAATTGAGTCATTCTATTTAGCCACCCAACCCGGGAAGTACAATTTAAAATCCAGCCCAATTCAGCATGACCACTTACAGATGATTGATTAAAAATAATACTTTTTGTGTGATCAAGTCCAGTGGCTAAAAAACCTGCCGTAGTCTCTAAAATATTATTCTTAAGTTCACTAGGGTCTTGAAAAACTGTAATTGCGTGTAAATCTACTACACAATAAATACATTCTGTTTGACTTTGAAGTTTCACGAAATTTTTTAATGCTCCAAGATAATTGCCAAGGTGCAAATTACCAGTAGGTTGTACACCAGAGAAAACTAATTTTTTTTTGTTCATTTTAATTTGTCATATAATTTTTTATTTTAAATACTCCTAATAAACGTGCTGAAAATAAATATATTCCAGAAGCTAAAGTCACAATCATTATAAGATAAAATGATTTGTAATAATTACTATAAATAAGCTTATCCTCAAAAAAATTAATAGAATAGTAGAGCGCTATAGTCATAATTACTAAGGAAATGAGTATCTTTATGAGGTTGGTAAAGAAAATTAATTCAAAATTTAAATATTTAAATTTATTTAATAAAATTAGATAAATTAGAACTCCAATCCAAGTAGATATAGATGTAGCGAGTGGGATAATGATAAAACCTACTTCTTTAAAGTAAAGTATAGATATTAAAATATTTAAAAAAACAATAAATGCTGAAATATAAAATGGAACTTTTGTATTGTCGCGTGCAAATAAAAAGTTTGAAAGTATTTTGATTAGAGCGAATGCAGGTACTCCAAAACCAAAATATTTTAAAGCTTGTGCGGTTAAAATAACATTTTCCTCACTAAATGAACCATAACCAAAAAGAGCACTAACTATTTCATGTGAAGCAATAATCAATCCAAAAGATGCAGGTAGAGAAAGAAGCAAGCACAGTTCTAAAGATTTATTTTGCATTCTCATAGCTCTAGCTATTTTTCCTTTTTTTATATTTTTTGATAGTTCTGGAAGAGCCACAGTCCCAATTGCAATTCCTGCAATTGCTAAATTTATTTGATAAATTCTATCAGCATAATATAAATAAGAAACAGCACTTGCCTCAAAAGAAGCGATAATAGTTCCCACTAAAATGTTAATTTGTGTAACTCCTGAAGAAAAAATACTGGGTAGTAATTTTTTTAAAAAAAACTTTATTTTTGAACTAATTGTAATTTTAAAACTTATAGTAGGTTTATAATAGCGTTTTGTAAAAAAAATTAAGAATATAAGTTGAAATAAACCCGCTAAAGAAACTGCATAGGAAAGATTTGTTTCAAAATTTAAATTCAAAAAATTAGAAATAACTAAACTTAAAATTAAAAAAATATTTAATATAATAGGTGCGGCTGCTGCAGCAGCAAATCTATTATTTGTATTTAGTATTCCTGAAAAAAAAGAAGCTAAACTTACAAAAAATAAAAAAGGAAAAGTTATTCTAGTAAGTGCTACCGCTAAATCAAATTTTATAGTCTCTTCAATAAACCCTGGTGCTATAAGATAAACAACTGTAGGAGTAAAAATTTCTACCAAAAGAACTATTCCCAACAAAACTATTACTAGTAAATTTAGAACGTCGTCTGCAAATTTTTTACCCTCATGTTTGTTTTTTAGTTTTGCTTCAGCATAGCTTGGAATAAAAGCTGCATTAAAAACACCTTCTGCAAAAAGTCGTCTAAATGTATTTGGAAGTCTAAAAGCTACAAAAAAAGCATCTGCGTAAATTGATGCGCCTAAAAAAACCGCTATTAAGATATCTCTTAAGTAACCTAAAAGTCGGCTCACTAAAGTATAAAAACTAAAGACAGAAGCGGAAGATAATAAGTTCATATGTTTTTTTTAAAAAAAAAATCAAATTAATGATGATTTTGTCCATTTTATATTACATACTCAATTTTAATGACAAAAAAATCTAAAATTGACCATTACACAGATAAAGAAGCTT
>Ga0115003_10004545_pt1 | contig 10645 bp, 7 predicted proteins | sample ArcticOcean_MG_C_7_FD_88736 | JGI IMG/M metagenome (GOLD analysis project Ga0115003, IMG submission 88736) | Marine microbial communities from western Arctic Ocean - ArcticOcean_MG_CB11_88 | ecosystem: Environmental > Aquatic > Marine > Oceanic | place: Arctic Ocean: Canada Basin | collected... | reverse complement strand
GCTCCATCTCCAAAAAGTCCACTTGAAATGATGTTTGCAATTGAAACATCATCGGCCTGTAGTGTTAGTGAACAAAGTTCTACTGATAAAAGAATAGCTGCTTCATCTGGATGACCTTTCAAATAATCAGCGACCCTGGCTATTCCTGCTGTACCTGCAAGGCATCCCAAACCAAACAAAGGTACCCGTTTTAAATATCGTGAAAAAGGAATCCGGTTCATCAAACGGGCTTCCAGGGAGGGAACAGAAACACCTGTGACAGTTGTACTCATCAACAAATTAATTTCATCTGCAGCCAAATTTGATTTAATCAGTAAATCAGAAATAACATGTTCGCCAAGTTCCAATGCGACTTTCAACCATGCTCGATTACTATCTGCAAAACCGTCCAGCTTATAATATTCAGACATCTCTAAAGCCAGATATCTACCTTCAACTGTTACAGCTTTTTGCAGACGATTAAAAACCGCAATATCCAAACCTTTTTTTATCCATTCTGTTCTCAACGCAGAACTCATTTCTTCCTGTCCATAATAGTGCTCAGGGAATGCTGTAGCAGTACTTAATATTCGGGGCATATCGACTGGAAAGGTATTTGTTAAAATAATTGGTCTAAATGTGCAATCAGTATTTTTTATAACGCAGTTGAATATTTGCCTTCACTTAGTACGACCATAAACATGATCTATAATATCAGAAACTTTCTGCATTTCTAAAACTGTTTCAATATCAGCTTCAATTTCAAATTCATCTTCCAAAGACATTATTATATTCATTGCATCCAATGAGACAATGTCCAAATCATCCCTCAAATTCATATCTGAATTAAGTTCACTAGAATTCAATCCCATTTCCTTTGCAATTGTTTCAAGACAAGTTTGTTCAATTATTTTACGTGTTATTGTTTCCATTTTTTAATTACAAGGACAGCATTACTTCCACCAAAGGCGAAGGAATTTGAAAGGGCAACATCAATTTGTACGTTTCTAGATATGTGAGCTACAGTATCAATATCACATTCTGGGTCTTGGTCATCACAATTTAAGGTAGGAGGAGCACAATCGTATTGCACAGCAAGCAATGTAGCAAGAGCCTCCAAGGCAGAAGAAGCCCCCATTGCATGGCCAAAAGAGGATTTGATTGAACTAACCGGCAAAGTAGCAGCTCTATCACCAAATACTTTGTGTATTGCCCTGCATTCTAGTGGATCATTAATTTTTGTACCAGTACCGTGAGCGTTAATGTAATCAATGTCTTCCGGAGGAATTTTAGCATCCACAATAGCTAATTTCATTGCCTCTGCCACTCCTGTTTCATCAGGATTTGTCAAACTTACAGCATCGCTATTTGAACCAAATCCTACGATTTCACCAAGGATATTAACATTTCGTTTTTGAGCGGATTCTAAAGATTCTAAGATTAAAACAGCAGCCCCCTCTGCCAAGACGAATCCTCTACGTTTTTTATCAAAAGGTCTACAAGCTGTTTCCGGTGTTTCGTTTTGATTTCTTGCTAGAACACCAAGTGAATCCCAAGCGCGCAGAAATGCATAAGTAACAGGAGCCTCCGCTCCACCGCAGATAACAGCTCTTAGCCGCCCTTCTCTAACCCATTGCATAGCCTGACCGATAGCATTTGCACCAGATGAACAGGCTGTATTCAGTGTAAAATTTGGTCCACGAACACCTAGCCGTATAGAGATGGCAGATGAAACAGCACTATTCATTATTCGTGGAATGGAATACGTATCAATTGGCCTCTCATCCGGGCCTGAAAAAAGTGCATCGTAGACTCTTGAATAAGAAGCTATTCCGCCTACACCTGTACCCATTATCACACCAATATTTCCAGAATCACTTTCCAACTCTTGAAGTTTTGCTTCTTCTGCAGCCTGTATAGCTGCTACTAAGCCAAATTGAGTAAATCGCTCATATCTTTTTTTGTCTCGAAACTTAAAATGAACATCCACATCATAATCTTTTACTATGCCAGCTATTCTGCATCCGGATTTTAATGGATCAAATTCTGTAATTTTGCCTACACCTGAGTTTCCATTAGAAAGTCCTTTCCAATATTCAGATATTGAATTACCCACAGGAGAAACTACACCTCTTCCTGTTACTACAACTCGTTGTCTTATTTTCAAATCAATGTTTCATATTTTCTGTTTAGCAAACAATATTATAAATTATTATTAGATTAACAAAAGTATCATCTACCAGCCGTTTTGTTAATTTAACGCATATTGATGCTAAGTAATTTTTGAAATAACGCCGGGAAATAGTGCAAAACCTGAATCACTAATTCCGTTAACTTAGGCCATAATCTCAACAAAAGGGCCAGATGAGTCATAGCCTGATAAGAACGATATATATTCAAGGATTTTTTTGAATATTCAGATAAAGCATTTTCCAAGTTTGAGGTATTTTTTTGTAAAACAGGTACAATATGCTTTTCTAACAAAAGTGCCTGCTTTGCCGCAAGGCTAATGCCCTCTCCAGTTATCGGATCAAAAAACCCTGCAGCATCTCCTATAAGCAGTATTTTTTTATTCACCACATCCTTTGTCTTCTGGTACAAAGGTCCTTTTGACTTTGACTCATCCAGAACATCCGCCTTTTTTATACGAGCCTGTAATTTAGGAAATTCTTCAAGTAGTGAAGAAAACAGTTTTTTCCCAGATTTTCTTGGCTTATAGCGCTTTGTGTCCCACAAAAAACTCACATTTACACTGGATGAAGAAACTGGCGTTACATAAGCTTCAAGTCCAGAACTCCAATAAATTTCAACGAACAAGCTCCAAGGCTCGACTTTGAAATGTTTTCGAACCCCCCAACGTTCAAGTCCAGGAGATGATGCTTCGAGATTTGCGAGTTTTCTGATCCTTGAATGCAAACCATCTGCACCAATCAATAACTTTGGACGTAAAGTTTTATTATTTATAATAACTTCTGGATTTTCTCCAATATTATATTTAGCCAAAACTCCAGATTGAATTTCTAGGTTTGGAAAAGAAGAAGCGCATTCAAGCAGGGCAGAAGATAATTCAGTCCGCTGAATCCCCCATCCAGAACTTTTTTTAAAATTAGCTTCTGCAGTTCTACCTTTTCTTGAAATATAACGTATTCCCTTAAAATGCTGGTATGGATATTTTTTTATGAATGGTATGATTCCCAGTTCTCTGAGATACTCAATTCCTGATGGCATAATTCCTTCACCACATGCTTTATCGATGGGATATACTTTTTTTTCCAGAATTAATGTTTTAAGGTTATTTCGTGCGCAAACAATACCTGCAAATAATCCCGCAGGACCACCACCAATAATTATCACGTCATAGTATTTTTCAGACATTTATATATTATTATTATGACTATCGTTTGTCAAAATTAACGTTTAACACTATTCTAATTTACAAATTTAATTGTTCATTTACGTCTTTAAGACCTGTGCGCAAGCCTTCCTCAATCACAGGATGGTAGAACGGCATTTCTAGCATTTGTGGTATAGTCATTTTTTGCTGGTGTGCCCATGACAGCAGATGTGCAAGATGCTCTGCATGAGGACCGATAAATTCACTGCCGAGAAATAGTCCTGATTCAAGGTCTGCATAAATGTGCATCAAACCTTTGTTTTTAAGCATCACTCTGCTTCGTCCCTGGCCTTCAAAAGAAATTTTTCCTACAACAATATTTTCCTGTCCCTCTAATTCACTCCATGCTAGACCGACCATTGCAATTTGTGGATCACAAAACACAATCGACAAAGGAGAGCGCCGGAGTCCTGGTTTAAGTTCAGGAAAGCGCCCAGCATTATCACCGGCTATGAAGCCTTCGTCCGCAGATTCATGCAGCAACGGCAAAACGTTGTTAGCGTCCCCGGCAATAAAGATCGAAGAATCACCGCACTGCATGGTAACTTGATCAAAGATTGGGACACCTCTTGAATCCAACTCCAGATTGGTATTTTCCAATCCGAAATCTTTGACGTTGGGGGAACGCCCCGTTGCAGCCAATACATAATCAAAATTTTCATGCTTTTCAACTCCGTCTTTACGATCCACAAAACGAATCATAACTTGCTCGCCATTAGACTCCATTCCAAGCACATTGGCTTTTGGATCAAAAGGAAATTCCTCTTGAAAAAGCTTTACAGCATAATCCCTGATGACAGTATCTGTGAGCGGCTTGAGTGAACCAGAACGTCCGAACAACCTTATTCTGACTCCAAGACGATGCAGTGCCTGTCCAAGCTCCAGACCAATCACACCAGGACCAAAGACAGCAACAGATTCCGGAAGTGTTTCCCACTCGAAAATATCATCATTGACGATCAGACGGTCTCCAAGTTCTTCAAACTTTGGCATAATAATGGGAGAAGAACCAGTAGCGATCACTACTGTTTTTGCTTCAACAATTGAGTCACCGACTTGCAAGATATGGTTATCAAGAAAAGCAGCATGATTTCGGATATGGTGTTTTTCTTCTATTTTCTCTACACCTTCAATGACAAAACCTACAAAACGGTCTCGCTCACTGCGCACACGTCCCATAACCTCTTCCCCATTGATTATCGGCTTAGCAGCATGAACTCCAAAACCTGCAGCCGCTTCTACGGAATGTGCTGCTTCCGCAGCAGCAATTAAGAGTTTACTGGGCATACAACCTACACGCGCGCATGTTGTCCCGTACACTCCACCTTCGATGAGTACGAGGTTCTCGGTATATTTTCTTGCCGCACGAAAAGCAGGAAGTCCTGCAGAGCCTGCTCCTATAACTGCCACATCAACCTGACGAGTTGACATTTTTGAATTATTCAAGTGATGCTTTATTGTTTGAGGTTTAGATTATGTGTTTGTCTTGATTACGACCTGATTAATCACTAAGATGCACAAAAATTATTGAAAAGCTCACTGTTCAGCAATATTAATTCTTATTTTTTGAACAAGAAACAGTCGGCTGATTCAGCCATTTCTTTCAAACTGATCTAATCTTAACAACACTGCTTTTTCAAGGTAAACAAGTGTTTTTTCAATCTTCAACTAAACTATCTTAAAAAACGGTGAAATACAAATTTTTAAGATTAGCTGTACATACAAGGCAGAACGAACGATATCAACACTTATTGTTAATTTTGGCTGCATTGAGGAATCCTTTAATACTGCCGGCAGTGTATATCTTATTTCTTGTCCTGTTACTGACTCTGCCAGAAAAAACACCTCCTCCATATTTCCCTAACTATTATCTGCCTGTGGTGATGCAAAAGAAAAACTTACCTTCTTTAGCAGATGAACTTATAGATCTCGATTCTCCTGCAAGATCTGGCAGACCATTAGAAATTCTTCAATTTCCTCAAAATATGAGTTTTGTCCAATTGCAGCAGATCATCACTAACAAGCATAAATCTTACTTAGAAAATAAAAATGATCCAGACATCAATGCAAGTATGCACAGAATTTTCATGACTTTTATTCAGTTTGAATCTATCAGCAGGTTACGTTTCAATCGCGGTACAGGACGTCTCATGTCTCAAAAAGATTTAGAAGGTTTGGCAGACCATTTCATTGATAGTCGCTGGTATCGTGAGACTTTTAAACGATTTTCCTCAAATAAAGCCTACGGTTTTTCTGAGGAGCGTCTACTAAGAGTCTTAATCTCAATTCAAACTGCAGCTCATTTTTTTGAGGTACCTTACCCTGCGCTTTTTTGTTTGTTTTTTCAAGAATCAAAGTTTGATTTCCTGGCAAACAGCTCTACCGGTGCTAAAGGCATCGGTCAGCTCACCACCATTGCATTACGTGAAGTAAGACGTTTACGCAGTTTTTCTGCACAGGAAGTATTAATACAAAGAACAGCGGTTCATTTGAATCAAGTTTATAGTGATCCTCAAATACAAATTTGGTTGCAAAACCTCGGGTTCAATCTTGATTTACCAATTATTTCTCAGATTCCGGAAAATATAGAATTTACTAAGCTCACCTCTTCTTTTATGCGTGAAGTGGGAAAAGATCTGGTCAAAAACGGTCATTCATTTGGAGAAAATATAGGTTTACTGTGGTTTCTCAGCAAAAAAATAAGACGTGGCAGAATCCTCCCCGATCGCTATATAGAAATGCATAAAGTTTTTTCAACAATGCTTGCAGAGCAATATGCCAGTTCATCATCCAGCGCCTACAACATTGAATCAAATATTCTTGCCTCCACATTGCTCTTCAGTCACTATTACCGCTATAAGTGGCGTAAGAATAATAAAAATCTAGATCTTTCAGCTGAAGCAAGAGTTATTCTGGCGGCAGCAGCATATAACCATGGACAAACCGGAATGCGACGTTTTCTGATAAATCTTAGTCACGAATTCCCCATGCTGGATTTTAAAACACTTTCTGCAAAAAAATTAAGGATTTTGTTTACCACACGCAGACTTTCGCGTTCGCTGCAACGTCCTTTTTACAAGATCCGTGAAGCTTCAAGGCATGTCCGGCATATTATGAATTGTACACAAAATAGTCCATTATTTTAATGAAATGTGAAGAAAAAATTGGCTCCGTTGATTGATCAACGATAACCTGCGGCCTGCAATTGAAACAACTCTGAATATTGCCCTTTGGCAGCTAATAACTCTTCATGCGTTCCATGTTCCAATAACTTCCCTTCATGCAATACAATGATTCTGTCGGCCATGCGCACAGTCGAGAAACGGTGAGAAATCAGTACCGCGCACTTGTCATTAGTCAGTTCAACAAAGCGTCTGAAAACCTCATGTTCAGCACGGGCGTCTAAAGCAGCTGTTGGTTCATCCAAGATCAGCAATTGCGAGTCGCGCATGTAGGCCCTTGCAATTGCGATTTTTTGCCATTCTCCTCCAGACAAATTTGTACCTTGTTTAAACCAGCGGCCGATCATTTGCTGATAGCCGTCAGGAAGCTTTTCTATTACAGTATCAGCCAAACTGCGTTGCGCCGCTTCAACGATTCTAGCTTCATTGTTTCGATCATCGATACGCCCTACAGCGATATTTTCTGAGGCCGTCAGGTGATATTTGACATAATCCTGAAAGATAACACCAGCGGCGTCCCGTAATCCATCTAGATCGTAGTCACTCAAATCATGCCCTTCTAGCAAAATCCTGCCCTCATCAGGATCGTAGAGCCGCGTCAGCAGTTTAATTAGAGTAGTTTTACCTGCTCCATTTTCACCAACCAGTGCGAGTTTTTCACCGGGATGTAGAGTAAAAGAAATATCACGCAATATCCATTTTTCAGTCTGGGGGTAACGGAAGCTTACTTGCTTAAAAGTAAAGCCTTCTCGAATAGTTTTCGGAAATGGGAGTGCATTTTTCTTTGAACTTATTTTAGGCACCATTTCAAGGAAATCAAAAAGATCTTTCAGATATAGCGCGCTATCAGCAATGCTAGAAAAACGGATTAAAATCGATTCCATTAATGAGCGTAGACGCAAAAAAGAACCGGAAAGAAAGATCAGATCACCAAGCGATAATTCACCGTTTACTGTACGAAATATGATAACAACATAAGCCGTGTAATAACCTATGCTACCGAGAATTGAAAGCAACCCTCCCCACGCTGCACGACGTACAGACAGGTTTTTGTTAGCATGATAATATTCCCCAGCTAACTTCTGGTAGCGGCTGCAAAAAAAATCAGACAGGCCAAATATCTTAACTTCCTTTGCCGTTTCCTCACTTGCACCAGCAAATCTCAAGTAATCAAGTTCACGGCGTTCCTGCGTCCAGCCGTACATCAAAGAATAGCTTTGGCTGTTGAAACGAGTTTCTCCTAAAAAGGCAGGAATCAGCGTAATAGCAAGCAGTAGCAAAAGCCATGGATTAAAAGTGATGAGAGCTGCTGCTAAAAAAAATACCGTAATCGCATCCTGTAACTGCGTCAATGCCTGTGACATCAATAAAATACGGCTTGACGCCTGGCGGCGTGCTCGTTCAAGTTTATCATAAAATTCAGCATCTTCAAAGCATTCTAAGTCGAGCCTTGCGGATTGTTTCATCAATCGCAAAGAAATTTCGTGCGACACCAGATCACCCAGCAAACTATCTACTAAAGCTATTCCACGTACCAACAAATCAGATAATACAGCCAGTCCAAGTTCAACCAGAATCAATGTCATCAAAATCGACATCTCCTGATTTTCAACTGCAGGTGAACTTGCTGATACAGAAATACGGACAATTTCATCAATTATGAGTTTGCCCACATACAGCATCATGAGTGGTAAAGAAGCTCTAATAACCCGCAGCAAGATATTCAAGACTGCCAACCAACAGTCACAACTCCAGATCAAACTGAAAAATTCAGGAAGATTATTGAGTGCACCCAGACGTTCCTTAAAATCTAAATCACGTGCAGTCTTATGTGCTCCGGAAGTACTTTTTTGACGTTGTTGCATTAACTGGTAATGAGTTTAGTGGGAAACATTTTTAGCGTATAAATCTAAGATGTAAGTTGCTAATTATTTGCTATTTATTTTTTTATATTCTAGCACAACTAGCTGAACAATTCAGATTGAAATTGCAAGTTATCGAATTTACTCACTATAATAATTTATTTTTATTTCAATTTTATTTTATAATTTCATATGACAAAATCCAATCATCACCCAGTCTTTGAGTGGGATGACCCAATGTTGCTTAACACTCAACTGTCTGAAGAAGAACGTTTGATCAGAGATACAGCGCGGGATTTCAGTCAGGATAAATTATTGCCAAGGGTTTTGGATGCAAATCGTAATGAGTCTTTCGACCGTGAAATCATGAATGAATTTGGTGAATTCGGATTTTTAGGTTCAACCATTCCTGAAAAATATGGAGGAGTTGGAGCCAATTATGTGTCTTACGGATTAATTGCTCGTGAAGTTGAAAGAGTGGATTCAGGTTACCGCTCTGCTATGAGCGTACAGTCCAGTTTGGTTATGTATCCAATTTACGCTTATGGTAGTGAAGATCAGCGTAAAAAATACCTACCAAAACTCGCGAGCGCAGAATGGATAGGTTGTTTTGGATTGACTGAACCAAATCACGGTTCTGATCCGGGAAGCATGGAATCCCGTGCGAGAAAAGTTGAAGACGGATTTCAACTTACAGGAAATAAAATGTGGATCTCAAACTCTCCAATTGCAGATGTTTTTGTAGTTTGGGCTAAAAATGATGAAGGTGTCATTCGTGGATATATTTTAGAAAAAGGTATGCAAGGACTTAGTGCGCCAAAAATCATGGGTAAAATGTCACTGCGTGCTTCCATTACCGGTGAAATCGTCATGGACAACGTCTTTGTTCCGACCGAAAATGAATTGCCAAACGTTTCCGGACTCAAAGGTCCTTTCGGATGTTTGAACCGTGCTCGTTTCGGAATCGCCTGGGGAACAATTGGTGCTGCAGAGTACTGCTGGATGCAGGCCCGTCAATATACTCTGGACAGAATTCAATTTGGTAGGCCTCTGGCAGCTAACCAGTTGATACAAAAAAAACTGGCAGACATGCAAACCGAAATAACACTTGGGCTGCAGGGAGTTTTGCAAATGGGACGTTTGATGGATGAAGGAAAATGTGCTCCGGAGTTGATCTCACTGATGAAACGTAACAACTGCGGAAAGGCTTTAGACATCGCACGAGCTTCACGTGACATGCACGGTGGTAACGGAATCTCAGATGAATTTCACGTCATCCGACACATGATGAATCTGGAAACCGTTAATACTTATGAAGGTACCCATGATATTCATGCATTAATTCTTGGACGTGCTCAAACCGGGATTCAGGCTTTTTGTTAAATTATATTTATTTGTCTGATGTTTGTTTTATTGGCTATTTTGATGCGTAACAAAACTTTGTAAAAAAATGATAATACAAGCTGAGTCACTCAAACGACTGGTTAAAGCTATCCTCAAAAGTGGAGGAAGCAGTGACGATGAATCTCAAGTAGTCGCTGAACATCTGGTGCACTCAAATTTGGCTGGTCATGACAGCCACGGAGTCGGCATGCTACCTATATATTTACGTATGCTACAGGCTAATTTGCTCAAGCCAAATCAAGTTCCTGAACTTTTCAAAAGCGACGGTTCCATTATGATGTTTGATGGTAAACGAGGTTACGGTCAGGCGGTTGGTAAAATAGCAATGGAAAAAGCTATTGAAAAGTGCCGTGAATCAGGATTGGTTTTGATGACGATGCGTAACACACATCATCTCGGACGCATAGGCACCTACGGAGAACAGAGTATTGCAGCTGGGATGGTTTCCCTGCATTTTGTGAATGTAACCGATCATCCACCGCTTGTTGCGCCTTTCAGAGGCTCAGATGCTCGTTTTTCGACTAATCCGCTTTGCCTTGCTATGTCTGGAACCGAAAAACAGCCGCCACTGCTGCTTGACATGGCGACCAGCCGCATTGCCCTTGGAAAAGCGCGGGTAGCTTTTAACAAAGGTGAAGTCCTTGAAGAAGGCCTTGTCTTAGACCATCAGGGAGAGCCCAGCACGGATCCAGCAGTGATGGCAGGTTACATTTTTCCGGATCGTGAGGAGAATCCACCACTCGGCGCACTGACTCCGCTTGGTGATTACAAAGGTTACGGTCTGGCCATATTTTGTGAATTGCTCGGCGGTATACTCAGCGGAG
>Ga0115003_10004544_pt1 | contig 10652 bp, 9 predicted proteins | sample ArcticOcean_MG_C_7_FD_88736 | JGI IMG/M metagenome (GOLD analysis project Ga0115003, IMG submission 88736) | Marine microbial communities from western Arctic Ocean - ArcticOcean_MG_CB11_88 | ecosystem: Environmental > Aquatic > Marine > Oceanic | place: Arctic Ocean: Canada Basin | collected... | reverse complement strand
GATACCGCCTTATAACACGGACTTCCGGTTTTTAAACACCTATGCACACGTTACCAAAATGTGCACCAGACTTAAGGTACATGAAGGCTTCCTTGGCCTCCTCAAATGGAAACGTTTTATCGACAACCGGTTTAAGCTTATGAAGGGCTATCGCACGGCACATAACTGCCATTTCTTCGGCACTTCCAACGGTGACGCCTTGCATCCGAACTTTGCGGCTAACAATAAACGGCAGCAAAATATCGCCTAGCGTTGCACCTGATAAAACTCCAATCATTCCCAATGTTCCACCCGGGCGTATGGCTATCAGTGACTGTTTTAGAGTTTGTGTACCACCCAACTCAACAACGTGATCAACACCTTTTCCGTGTGATATATCGAGCGCTATTTCACCCCAATTGGGATTATCCTTATAATTAATCAAATGGTCTGCCCCTAACTTTTGAGCTTTTGCTAGCTTTTCATTCGATGAAGACGTTGCAATAATTTCAGCCCCAGCCATTTTTGCGTATTGCAATGCAAACAAGGAAACACCGCCGGTCCCTTGAGTTAAAACTAATTCACCGGGCTTGATTTCACCCTCCCCAATGATTGAACTCCACGCCGTTAATCCGGCGCACGGCAACGTGGCGGCTTCAGCATCTGATAAATGTGGCGGCGTTTTGACTAAATGATGGGCTTTAAAAACTTTAAGTTGACATAGCATGCCGTCACGATAACGTCCCCAATCACTATGCATTGTTTCTTTATTCGGCTCGCCCGCCAGCCATTCACTAAAAAAATTAGCCGTAACCCGGTCACCAACCTTAAATTTTTTAACCCCAGAGCCAACCTCAACCACATCACCCGCAGCATCCGACAGTGGAATAAGGTCCTGTTGCTTTTGCAGTTTACGATACGCTCCGTCTAAAATAAGCACATCGCGGTAATTCAATGAAGTGGCACGGATTCGGACCAATATTTCATCATCCCCCGGCTTTGGATCTGGTAAACCCTTAAATACCAATGCATTGGGACCATCGGGGCTCTCTAAAACAACAGCTTTCACAATCAATCTCCATTTATCGTTCTTGGTGCGTCCTAAATTATTTAAAAACTTATGCACGGCTTATAATGATTGTCTAACTTTATGAATTTGGAAAAATGAACCCAAATTGAAGATTAACTTCAGAACAAATGAAACAGACTGACGCTTTGACGATTGCACGTGGCACAGCGGGTATTGAGTTGATGGTATCCGCCGGACGATCTGTTGTTGAAGAGTTAAAAATAGCGATAGAAACCACGTAAAATGATAGTTCTATGTGGACCCGGAAATAACGGCGGCGATGGTTTTATGATTGCATGTTTGTTATTGAAAGCGTGCTGGCAGCTTCGATTGATGTTATTGAGCAATAAAAACGTATTATTGGACGATTGTGCTAAAGCAGCCGATAAATGGTTAGGTCCTTTCGAAAATCAATCCATAGAATCTTTGGCTGATCGTCCTCTGGTTATTGACGCGGTGTTCGGGACGGGGATAACGCGCATAATTACGGGGGATGCGCTGAAATTGCTACAAAGTATTAACCTGCACATTTTAGATTGCGTTGGCGCTGATATCCCAAGCGGTGTTCATGGTTATAGCGGTTAAATTTTAGGGGATGCAACCAAATGTTGTTTAACCGTAACTTTTTTGAAACCAAAACCAGCACATGTATTGATGCCAAAACGCTCGCTTATATTATAAATTGTCACAGATATTGCTATAAACGTAATGTTTTGGATTAAATATTCCGTAATTTATTCATAAACGCCCCACAATTGTGGTCTGGTAAATTGCCTATCCTCAGTATTAATGCCCACAAGTTTTCACGCGGGCATGTTTTAATTGCTGGTGGTGACGTCATGACCGGGGCTTCCCTTTTAACTAAAAGCGGTGCGTGACGCCTTGGGGCTGGGCTTGTCACCATTGCAGCCCCTCCAGACACTTGGGTTTTTTAGGCATCGGATCAGTCGGGCAACTTGATTAAAAAGACGACTAATCTAAATGAATTTGAACAACAAATTACAGATCCGCGCATAACATCAATTATCATTGGACCCGGATTAGATGTAAGCAATAAAACAAAAGAGTTTGGGTTAAGCACCTTTTAAAAAAGCCTCTTAATACTTTTAGCAGACTGCATAAGTGCTTTTGAAGATAATCCTGAACAACTGATTGATCACCTGTATGAATAATTTGTGTTATCAAAACTTGAAGGAGAATTTACGTGTTTATTTGATCAACAAGGCCATAAAATAAAGAATTAATAGATGCCGCAACAGCCGCAAAGGTATGCATGCTTCGAAAAGGTCCCGATACCGTTATTGCACCCCAACCTGGTAACGCCGCTATTGATGTTGTCGGAAACACCTATTTAGCAACAGTATTCTGGTAGAGTGTTAGTCGTATTGGTCGGTGGTCTTATGGCGCAAGGCATGGCATCATATGACGCGGCATGGATGTATGGGAAGGCAGCGATGTACATTGGCACCAGATTAATAACTGAAGACATTCCTTAGCTTATTCCGGAATTAACTAGATCTATAATAAGAAATGTTACACACGGTCTCTTGAATTAAGAGCTTAACCAGACGATTTAATAGATATGAATTCACAATTAAACATTAGCTTTTTAGAGCGCACTTTGCACAATCTTAAATCAGGTTGGCAAAGCATTGCAGACGCATCCTATGATGCCTCTGTAGCCAGTGACCGTCCCAGCTTACCGGAAGGAGACCAAGGGCGAATCCGACAACAAATGTTGGATTGTTTGGAATCTAAGGGGGGCGAAGTATCTGCGCGCTCAAGAGCTGCGGCTTTAGGGCATGTTTATTTAGCTTTAGATATAACGGGTAAGGAACGCTTTTTAAAACTGCTCGCAAAAGAATTTGATGTCGACCCAGCCCAAATTGATCAGGCAGTAGATGCCCTTCGTAACATCAAACAGGGGGGGGCTAGGGTCAAGGAGGAGCAAAATCTGCGCAATTCGCTTGTGGCGCCCCGAGTAAAACTTTTAACGCAATTCAACGCCTTGCCTGACGGGGTTAAGTTCCTTGTTGATATGCGTTCTGATTTGTTACCATTGGCACGCAAATACCCCGAACTTCGGGGTTTAGACAACGATATGCGTAATCTTTTAACATCTTGGTTCGATGTTGGGTTTCTTGAGCTGAAGCAAATCAAATGGGATCAATCACCTGCGGCTTTGCTGGAAAAACTGATTGCTTATGAAGCCGTCCACGCCATTGAAAGTTGGGATGATCTAAAGAATCGATTGGATTCGGACCGAAGATGTTTTGCCTATTTCCATCCCCGCATGCCAAACGAGCCTCTAATTTTTGTGGAAGTCGCTTTAGTAAACGGCATTGCCGGAAACGTTCAGACTTTATTGGATGAAAAGGCACCTGTTGTTGATCCGAAACAAGCAGATACCGCTATTTTTTACTCCATATCGAACGCTCAAAAAGGTCTGGCCGGTATTAGCTTTGGCAATTTTTTGATTAAAGGTGTGGTTTCTGAACTGGCGAGTGAGTTTAAGAATCTAAAAAAATTCTCAACTTTGTCCCCGATTCCTGGTTTCAGAAAATGGCTTGATGAAATGATTGCAGAAGGGCACCCAAAGTTACTAAAACTGGCTGAACGTAAGGCGATTAACATGGCCCTAGAGCGAACAGGAGGTGCTAAGGGTGGGTTAAAAGATACGTTAGCAAATGATGATTGGTGCACTAATGAAAATTTATCTCATGCACTTAAGGGGCCTTTGCAACGTTTAGCCGTCGAATATTTAACAACGGCAAAAGGCAAAGACGATAGAGCCCGTGATCCTGTGGCACATTTCCATTTATCAAATGGTGCCATTATGGAGCGCTTAAATTGGATGGGCGATTGTTCAGATAAAGGCATAAAACAAGCGGCTGGCTTGATGATTAACTATCTCTACAACGCTGATCGCATTGAAGATAATCACGAAGCGTATTCGGGCTTACGCCAGGTAAAAACGTCCTCATCAATCAAAAATATTTTAAAGGGATAAAGCTCACTAAAACCTCATTTTGAAGTGATTTGTAATTCTATTACGGGAGTAATTGACAGTGGGGGTAATTTGTATATGTTCGCGTCGCTTGCGTTGTTTTGGCAGCTGAGCAAATAGCGGTCGTGGCGGAATTGGTATACGCGCTGGTTTTAGGTACCAGTCTCTTAGGGGATGAGAGTTCGAGTCTCTCCGACCGCACCAATTTATACCTAAGCTCAGCTTATTTAACTGGGGTTAGAGTGCAGATTTTTTTTAACACGGATGCACCTTGCATTTAAACGAGGGTATCCATAGCCATTCCAGGATATTCATGCAGGTCACAGAGACAAAATCCGAAGGGTTGAGCCGCGAGTTTTCAATCAGCTTACCCGCGAGCGAAATAGAAGAAAAAATCAGCCGCCGTCTGAAAGAAATTTCACAGACAGCACAGTTGCCAGGTTTCCGCCCAGGCAAAGTGCCTGTATCTATGTTGCGTAAGCGCTATGGCCCATCAGTTATGGGAGAAATCCTTGAGAAGGCCGTTGGCGATTCTTCTCAGCAAGCTTTAGCTGAAAAAGACATTCGCCCTGCAATGCAGCCAGAAATAGAAATCACTACATTTGAAGATGGTAAAAATCTTGATTACACTATTAAGGTCGAATGCCTACCTGAAATTAAGCCGGTCGATTTTTCTAAAATAAGCGTCGAACGTTTGGTCCCATCAGTGGACGAAAAAGAACTTCAAAACGCTCTGCAAAACATTGCTGATAGCAACAAAACATCTGCGCCTCTCAAGAAAAAACGCAAATCTAAATCTGGCGACGTTGTCATGATCGACTTCGTGGGTAGCGTTGAGGGTGAAGAGTTCCCAGGCGGCAAGGCCGATGGTTACGAATTGGAACTCGGTTCCAACAGCTTCATCCCAGGCTTTGAAGAGCAATTGATTGGTAAAAACGCCGAAGAGAAAGTACACGTTACCGTCAATTTCCCTGAAGAGTACGGGGCAGCAGAATTAGCCGGTAAAGAAGCGGTATTCAACGTTACGGTTAACGAAATTAAAGAAACAACAGCGGCCGAGATTGATGACGAACTGGCGAAAAAACTGGGTTTGGAAAGTCTTGAGAAGCTGAAAGAGACCATCACAGAAGAGCAGGGACGCGAGTTGAAAAACATGTCTCGGACACGGACCAAGCGTTTGTTGCTTGACGCATTGACCGACTATTGTGACTTTGAAGTTCCTAAAAAATTGACAGAATCAGAGTTTGATTCGATTTGGGCTCAATACGAAGAACAGAAAAAATCTGGCGAAGCTGACGATGAAGACGAGGATTTAAGCGAAGACGAGCAACGCGCAGAATTTCAAGGAATTGCCGTTCGCCGTGTCAGCCTAGGCCTCTTGCTTTCTGAAATTGGACGCTTAAATAATATCCAAGTGAGCCAAGATGATGTAACGCGAGCTATTATGCAGCAAGCGCAGCAATATCAAGGTCAAGAGCAAGCTGTTATGGAGTTTTACAAGAACAATCCAGAAGCAATGCAGCAGATTACAGCTCCACTTTATGAAGAAAAAGTTGTTGATTTTATTATTGAGTTAGCAAATGTAACGGACAAAAAAGTTACGGTTGAAGAAATGATGAAGGTATTTGAGACCGACAACGAAGAAGCAGAGAATAAATCTAAGAAGCCAAAGAAAAAAGCTGCTGCTAAGAAAGCTGGCGATAAAGCTGTTAAGCCAGCGGCTAAAAAGAAAGTTCAAGCTAAGAAAAAAGCTGAAAAAAAAGACTAATTTAACGCACCGGAATTGCGTTGATTTTTGGGCGTAACAAAAAGGAAAATCCGTTCATGCGCGAACCTGTAGATACCTATATGAACAATCTTGTTCCCATGGTCGTCGAGACCACAAATCGGGGTGAGCGGTCTTACGATATCTATTCACGCCTGTTAAAAGAACGGATTATATTTTTAACGGGTCAAGTAAACGACCATGTTGCCAGTCTAATTTGTGCACAGTTGTTGTTTTTAGAATCAGAAAACCCAACAAAAGACATATCTTTTTATATTAATTCGCCTGGTGGTGTTGTTACTGCAGGTTTGGCGATTTACGACACTATGCGTTACATTCGCCCCGCAGTCTCTACAGTCTGTATTGGTCAAGCGGCCTCTATGGGTTCGTTATTGTTGTGTGCTGGTGAATCTGGCAAGCGTTATGCGCTTCCAAATTCACGGGTCATGGTCCACCAGCCTTCTGGAGGCGCACAGGGTCAAGCATCCGACATTGAAATTCAGGCACGTGAGATTCTTAAGATTCGCGAACGCCTTAATTTGATTTACGTTGAGCATACCGGTAAATCTTTGGATGAGATCGAAAAGGCTTTAGATCGCGATAGTTATTTAAGCTCTGAAGAAGCAAAAGCCTTTGGTCTTATTGATGAAGTCGTCGACAATCGTCCTGCCCCTGAAGGCGACGATGACACAAAAAAATCCAAGTAATTTACTTTACTTGGTCACTTTTTTTTTAATCTTTTTGTATTTTAATCAAACCGTTTGTAAATGTGCATTTCAGGGTGATGGATTGTGCAAATTACTGTAAGTTAATCAATTTGGCCTGTTTTGCATTGTGTGTTCCTGCCTCTAGCGGGTAATGTGTATTATTCACGTCGTTATACCTTATTGGAGTCTCCATGAGCAAAACCACCAGCGGTGATTCAAAGAACACCCTTTACTGCTCCTTCTGCGGAAAGAGTCAGCACGAAGTGCGTAAATTAATCGCTGGGCCGACAGTGTTCATTTGTGATGAATGTGTCGAGCTTTGCATGGACATTATTCGCGAAGAACATAAAACAAGTATGGTCAAATCCGGTGATGGCGTACCAACACCGCAAGACATCTGTGAAGTTCTTGATGATTATGTCATAGGCCAGTTTGGCGCTAAGCGTGTCTTGTCTGTTGCGGTTCATAACCACTACAAACGTTTAAACCATGGTAGTAGCTCAGGCAGTGAAGTTGAGCTTGCAAAATCAAACATTATGTTGGTTGGTCCAACAGGTTGCGGTAAAACGTTGTTGGCGCAAACTCTAGCCCGAATTCTTGATGTTCCTTTCACAATGGCAGACGCAACGACGCTGACAGAAGCTGGTTATGTTGGCGAAGATGTTGAGAACATCATTTTGAAGTTATTACAATCAGCTGATTATAATGTTGAGCGGGCACAGCGTGGCATTGTCTATATTGATGAGGTTGAGAAAATTTCTCGTACATCTGATAACCCATCAATAACCCGTGATGTTTCTGGCGAAGGTGTTCAACAAGCCTTGTTGAAAATCATGGAAGGTACAGTAGCGAGCGTTCCTCCACAGGGTGGGCGCAAGCATCCACAGCAAGAGTTTTTGCAAGTTGATACAACAAATATTTTGTTCATCGTTGGTGGTGCTTTTGCTGGCTTGGATAAAATCATTGCTTCGCGCGGGAAGGGGTCTTCCATTGGTTTTGGTGCTGATGTTGAAGGCGAAGACGAGCGTCAAACCGGTGAAATTTTACAAGATCTAGAGCCTGAAGATTTGTTGAAATTTGGTCTTATCCCAGAATTTGTTGGCCGTCTTCCCGTATTAGCAACGCTTGAAGACTTAGATGAAAGCGCATTGATCCAAATTTTAACGGAACCAAAGAACGCGTTGGTTAAACAGTACCAACGCTTGTTTGAAATGGAAGATGTTAAGCTTCGGTTCTCTGAAGGTGCCTTAGAATGTATTGCTGAAAAAGCTGTTGCGCGTAAAACTGGTGCACGTGGCCTTCGCTCGATCATGGAAAATATACTTCTAGATACAATGTATGATTTGCCTGGTGTTGATGGGGTTGAAGAAATCGTAATCAACCGAGAAGTCGTCGAAGATGCCGGAAATCCCCTCTATATCTATTCAGAGCGGAAAGATGAAGTTGAAACCAGCGCTTAACTCTTATTTGGTTTGATTGGGGTTGCACCATTGTTTGCGACACACCATTTATTATGTGCATGTTAGATGCCAACGACGAGCTCAATTCTATGGTCATTGAAACTATAGTTATTTGTCCTCCATATATGAAAAGGCTATAAGTCTGTGACGCACCAAAACACTAAATACCCAGTCCTCCCTCTTCGTGACATAGTTGTCTTTCCGCACATGATTGTGCCGCTATTTGTCGGCCGTGAAAAATCAGTTCGCGCTCTAGAAGACGTTATGAAAGATGATAAACAAATACTATTGGTTGCTCAAAAAAATGCAACACAAGACGATCCTGAGCCTAGCGACATCTATGATGTTGGTACAATATCAACCGTTCTACAACTTCTTAAGCTTCCCGATGGTACGGTTAAAGTTCTCGTTGAAGGTATCCAGCGCGCAAAGATTTCAGAGTTCGTTGATAAACCAGAATTTTTTGAAGCCAATGCGGTATTGATTGATGAACAAACTCAAGATGAAGGTGAGCTTGTAGCTCTGTCACGTACGGTTGTTTCTCAATTCGAGCAGTATATAAAGTTAAACAAAAAAATACCACCGGAAGTTTTGATTTCAATCAATCAAATTGAAGATGCTAGCAAACTTGCTGATACCGTTGCATCACACTTGGCCCTTAAAATTTCAGAAAAACAGAAATTACTTGAGGCCGTATCGATCACAGAACGCCTTGAAAGTGTTTTTTCCTACATGGAATCTGAAATTGATGTTCTTCAGATAGAGAAAAAGATCAGAAATCGGGTTAAGCGCCAAATGGAGAAAACTCAGCGCGAGTACTATTTGAATGAACAATTAAAGGCCATTCAAAAAGAACTTGGCGATTCGGATGACGGTAAAGACGAAACAGCAGAGCTTGAAGAGAAAATAAAAAAAACCAAGCTTTCAAAAGAAGCTGAAGAGAAATCATTAGCAGAATTGAAAAAGCTTAAATCCATGAGCCCTATGTCTGCTGAAGCAACGGTTGTGCGCAACTATTTAGATTGGATTCTTGCGATTCCTTGGAAAAAGCGTTCTCGTATGAAAAAAGATCTGAACGCAGCGCAAGCTGTTCTAGACAAAGATCATTATGGTCTTAAAAAAGTTAAAGAACGGATTATTGAATATTTAGCTGTTCATCAGCGCACAAATAAAGTTTCTGGACCCATTTTATGTCTCGTTGGCCCTCCGGGTGTTGGAAAAACATCTTTAGGTAAATCGATCGCAAACGCAACGGGACGGGCGTTCGTACGCATGTCTTTGGGTGGAGTGCGCGATGAGTCTGAAATTCGGGGCCATCGCAGGACGTATATAGGTTCAATGCCTGGAAAAGTAATTCAGGGCATGAAAAAAGCAAAAACATCAAATCCTTTGTTCTTATTGGACGAAGTTGATAAAATGGGCCAAGATTGGCGTGGAGATCCAGCATCCGCATTGCTTGAAGTACTCGATCCAGAGCAAAACAACGCCTTTAGCGACCATTATCTTGAAGTCGATTATGATTTATCTGACGTTATGTTTGTTACAACAGCAAACACAATGAACATGCCTGCTCCTCTTTTAGACCGTATGGAGATTATTCGTTTATCTGGTTATACGGAAGACGAAAAAATTGAAATCGCTAAAGGCCACTTGATTTCAAAACAAGTAAAGAACCATGGATTAAAAGACGGCGAATGGTCGATTGCAGACTCTGGCCTTCGTGATCTCATTCGATATTACACACGCGAATCGGGTGTACGTAATCTTGAACGTGAACTGGCCAATTTAGCACGTAAAGCGGTTAAAGAGATCGTGACAAATAATGATGTCACAAGCATCGAAGTCACGGATGAAAACTTGGCGTTATATGCAGGTATCAAACGCTACCGATTCGGTGAAATTGAAGCAGATGACTTAGTTGGTGTAACAACGGGTCTTGCTTGGACTGAAGTTGGTGGTGAATTACTAAGCATTGAAGCGGTAATGGTTCCAGGCAAAGGTAAAATGACAATTACTGGAAAATTGGGTGAGGTTATGACCGAATCCATTCAGGCTGCAAAATCTTACGTTCAATCGCGGTCATTGGACTTTGGCATTATTCCACCAGTCTATTCCAAAAATGATATTCACGTTCACGTCCCAGAAGGTGCAACACCAAAAGATGGGCCTTCAGCTGGAGTGGGAATGGTGACTTCTATTGTTTCTGTACTTACGAACAATGCAGTCCGCAAGGATGTCGCCATGACGGGTGAAGTTACTTTGCGCGGGCGTGTATTGCCGATTGGTGGTTTGAAGGAAAAACTTCTTGCTGCTTTGCGAGGCGGTATTAAAACCGTATTGATCCCAAAAGACAATGAAAAAGACCTAGAAGACATTCCTGATAATGTAAAAGAAGGGATGGAGATTATTCCAGTCGCTATAGTTGATGAAGTCTTGCAGCATGCACTGGTTAAAGAATTAGTACCTGTTGAATGGACTGAGGATGATACTCTTAAATCTTCAATGACTAATTCAACAGATGATGATGACGTGAGTGGTCAACTGACTCACTAAAATTTATCTGAAACTTGACGCATCGTGTTTATTTTAAATCGCCGCGATTCGCTTGAAAACGCACTAATTTTTCTAGTATTACCATTAACAACGAGTTTTTTTATACCATACT